>Ga0153916_10004765_pt1 | contig 10280 bp, 7 predicted proteins | sample Opewatmetagenome_FD_109642 | JGI IMG/M metagenome (GOLD analysis project Ga0153916, IMG submission 109642) | Freshwater wetland microbial communities from Ohio, USA - Open water 3 Core 3 Depth 4 metaG | ecosystem: Environmental > Aquatic > Freshwater > Wetlands | place: USA: Ohio, Lake Erie, Old...
CGGGGTCGAGGAAAATGGCGCTGGACCGGGTGAAGGCTACAACATCAACATCCCGATGCCGCCGGGCTCGGGCGTGGGCGCCTATATCGCGGCCTTCGAACGCGTGGTGATCCCGGCGCTCCGGCGCTTCAAGCCTGAGCTCATCGTCGTGCCGTCCGGCTTCGACGCCGGCGGCACCGATCCTCTAGGCCGCATGATGATCCATAGCGGCGGCTACCGGGAACTGACGCGGATGCTGATGGAGGTCGCGGACGAGATCTGCGGCGGGCGGCTGGTCCTGTCGCACGAGGGCGGCTATTCGGCGACCAACGTGCCCTATTGCGGGCTCGCCGTGATGGAGCAGCTCTCCGGCACACGCACCACGGTCGAGGATCCCTGGCTCAAGATCATGGAGCGTTGGGGCTGGCAGGATCTGCAGCCGCACCAGGAGGGGGCCATCGACAAGGCCGCGCTCGCGCTGTCTCGAATCAAGTAGATGGCTCGAATCAAATAAACGGCTCGAATCAAGCAACAGGAACCGCCAAGAGAAATCCGGCACCGTTAGGGAGGAGTTGAATCCAATGACCAAGAAGACCGAGACCGATCACGCGATTGAAGGGGCCCTCAGCAATCCGTCGCGCCGCCACTTCTTCGGAAAATCTGCTGCCGTCGCCGCGGGATCGGCCGCGATGCTGGCGGCGCTCAATGACGGCGCCAAGGCCGCGGGCGAACCAATCCCGGTCGGCCAGGCAGCGCCGTTGACGGACTTCGCCGCCGCCGATGGTGTCGAGTTCAAGAACGGGCTGACGCTCGCCTGCGAGGAGATCAACGCGGTCGGCGGCATCCTCGGCCGTCCGGTCGAGCCCTATTTCGAAGACACCAAGCAGATGGGCGACGCGACCAACGTTCAGGCGGTGCAGCGCCTGATCGACCGGCACTCGGTTCATGCCATTCTCAACGGCTATAACATCGGCTCGGGCGCGGCGATCCAGGATGTCATCGCGGATGCCGGGATCGTCTATGTGCATTACGACACCACCATCGGCCACGCCAATCTGGTCAAATCGAACCCCGATCGCTATTTCGGCTCGTTCGAGGGTGACCCGGCGGAGTACTGGTACGGCCCCGGCTTTCTCAAATTCGTGCAGGGCCTTGAGGAGACCGGGCAATACAAACGCACGAACAACAAGATGGCGGTGATTCTGTCGGCCGGCGTCTATGCCGCCAACATCGCCAACGCGGTCAAGGACACGGCCAAGGACTATGGCTGGGAAATCAGCCTGTTCGAGACGGTGAACGTGCCGATCTCGGAATGGGGTCCGGTCCTCGCCAAGATCCGCCAGGACCCGCCTTCCGTCATCTGCATCACGCACTTCCTGCCCGCCGACCTGGCCCAGTTCTGCGTGCAGTTCGCGCCGAATCCGACGCCATCGCTCGTCTATATGCAGTATGGCCCGTCGGTGCCGGCTTTCCGGGAAATCGGCAAGGAGGCGACCAACGGCATCCTGTTCGCCACCGTCGTCGGGGCGCTCCAGGACGAAATCGGCACGGCCTTCGAGAAGCGCTACAAGGCGAAGTTCGGACCCAATGCCGGCCACAACTCGGGCGCCCAGTCCTATGATGGCGCCATGGTCTGGGCGACGGCGGCCGCACTCGCCGGCGGCTCGGGGGAGCCAGGCAATGCCGATCAGAACCGCAAGGTCGCCGCGCGGATGCGCGCCTTGATCTGGCGTGGCGTGACGGGCGTCACCCGGTTCGACCCGGACGGGCAATCGGCCTATACCTATCCGACGCAGACGAGCGATCCTTCTCTCGGCATGCCGCACCAATTCCTGCAGATCCAGGACTTCACCAAGGGTCCGGGGCTCATTGCCCCGGCGCCCTATGCGACAGCCAAGTTTATGACGCCGCCTTGGATCAAGGCGTAGCGGCATACGGCTTGAGCGCCACCGGGTTCCCGCTCCGCCATGGGGAGGGAACCCGGAGCGCTTTTCGATCGGGCCATCGTCCGAAGGCGACTTAGGGGCGTCGGCAGCAGCGTCACATGGCAGCCACTGAACAGATCCCGCTCCTCTCGGTTCGCAACGTCAGCAAGCATTTCGGCGCGCTCGCCGCCGTCAAGGACCTTTCGTTCGATCTGGCGGAAGGAGAAGTGCTCGGTATCGGCGGTCCGAACGGGGCTGGCAAGACGACGCTGTTCGAGGTGATTTCGGGTCTCAATCCGGCAACTAAGGGCTCGATTCTTTTCAAGGGCATTGACATCACCCATGCGCCGCCCGAGGCGATCTGCCATGCCGGCGTGGCCCGCACCTTCCAACTCAACGCCGGATTCGACTCCTTGAGCGTGCGCGACAATGTCCGGGTCGCCGCCTATTTCGGCCATGAGAATCGGAGGGTTCCCGGTCTTTCGATCGGCAAGGACGTCGAGGCCAAGGTCGATGCGGCGATCGCTGCGGTCGGGCTCGGCGGGCGCGAGCAGCTGATCACCGGCCAACTCCCGGTCCTGGACCGCAAGCTCTTGATGCTGGCCGGCGCTATCGCGACATCGCCGAAGCTCCTGCTCATGGATGAGCCGGTCGGCGGGCTCAACCCCAGGGAAATCGACCAGATGATGGAGCTGGTTCGCAGCCTGCGCGCGCGCGGCATCACGATCATCCTCATCGAGCATGTCATGCGTTTCCTCGTGCAGCTCTCCACGCGGGTGATGATCCTGCATCACGGGGAGCGCATTTATGAGGGCTCGCCAAGGGGATTGGTCCGCGATCGCACCGTCATCGATGTCTATCTTGGGGAGGGCGCGTCCAAGCGGCTCGGCTCCCTGCTCGATGCCCCTGCAGGTGCCTGACCCATGGCTGACGCGCTGTTGAAGATCGACGGCATATCGGCGGGTTACCACGGCCAGGACGTGCTGCGCGGTCTATCGCTCACGGTCGCCGAAGGCAACCTGGTCGCCATTGTCGGCCCCAACGGCCATGGCAAATCGACGCTGCTGCGCGCGATCTCCGGCCTCCTCAAACTGACGGGCGGCAGCATCCAGCTGGGCGAGCGCCGCCTCGACCGGCTCCGGCCGGACGAGATCGTGGCCGCCGGCGTCGTCCAGGTGCCCCAGGGCGATCTGCTGTTCCCCGAGATGACCGTGCTCGAGAATCTCCAGATGGGCGCCTATCTTCCCGCCGCTTCCGCAAGGATGGCCGAGCGGCTCGAAGAGGTCTACACGCTCCTGCCCAAGCTGAGAGAGCGCCAACACCAGGTTGCCAGCACGCTGTCGGGTGGCGAGCGGCGCATGGTCGGCATCGGTCGCGGCCTTATGGCAGACGCTCGTTTGCTGCTCTTGGACGAACCATCGCTCGGTCTCGCGCCGATCATCATCGACCAGATCTACGAGGTGATCACGACCCTGAAGCACTCCGGCCGCACTATTCTCCTGGTCGAGGAAAGTGCCGCCCGCGTCGCCGACAAGGCCGATCACATCCATCTCCTCGACCATGGCGAGTTCGTCTGGTCGGGTGCGGGCTCGGAGCTGATGGCACGCCCCGAGATCCTCGCGACCTATCTCGGGAGCTGAGCCGGAAATGGATGTCGTCATCCAGATCATCGCGTCGGGCCTCACGCTCGGCGCCATGTATGCGGTCTCCACGGTCGGGCTTTCGCTGGTCTATGGCTCGCTCAACATGTTGAACATGGCCCATGGCGCATTGCTCGCGCTCGGCGGCTATATCTGCTTTTACACCATGACGGCGCTTGGCCTGCCGGCTGTGGTCGGCGTGCTGGCGGCTGTCGTCGTCTGTGGCCTGGTCGGTCTGCTGATTTATGTCTGCACGGCCGCGCCCCTGCTGGGCTCGCCTCAGTTCGAGACCGGAGTCTTCATTGCCACGATCGGTTTCGGCGCGGTGGTCGAGAATGTCATCCTCAGGATGTTCGGGCCGCAGCCACAGCCGCAGTCGTTGCAGGTTCCCGGCGACATCGTCATCGGCAACGTTCACATCCCCAACCAGAACCTGCTCATCCTGGCCGTCGCGCTTGGACTGATGGTGGCGATGGCGCTGCTCCTCAAGCGTTCGCGCCTGGGTCGCGCCATCCGGGCAACGGCCCAGAACCGGGAGGCGGCCCAGCTCATGGGCGTTCGGGTCGGGCAAATCTACGCCATCGTGCTGGCGCTGTCGGGCGGGCTCGCGGCGATTTCCGGCATCATGGTGAGCTCGCTCTACTCGCTGCTCCCGAACATGGGCGGCGATCCCATGCTGAAGGCCTTCATCATCTGCATCGTGGCCGGCCTCGGCAACGTCACCGGCGCGGTGATCTCGGCGATCGCCCTTGGCCTCCTCGAGGCGACGGCGCAGTACAATCTGGGCGTCCAGTACAGCTTCGCCCTTCTGCTTTTCCTGGTCATCGTGGTGCTCATCTGGCGGCCCTATGGGCTTTTCGGCCGCAAACAAGTGGTGCGACTGTGACAATGACCCCGTTGCGCCGCGACGTTCTCGTCACTGTCCTGCTCGTCGCGCTTGCCGCGACCGTGCCGTTCCTGACCTCGACGCGCTACATCGTCACCCAGACAACGCTGTTCTTCATCTGGGCCATCGTCGTCACACAATGGAATCTGGTCCTGGGCGTGGCGGGCATCTTCTCGCTCGCCCAGATGGCGCTATTCGCGGCCGGGGCCTATACCACGGCCATGCTCGGCTATTATTGGGGCGTGCCCATCGCGCTCGCCATGCTTGCGGCCGCGATCGTAGTCGTCATCGTCAGCGTGATCATCGGTCTCGCCTGCCTCAGGCTGCGCGGCCCCTATGTCGCCCTGCTGACATTGGCAATCGCCCAGATGCTCTATCTGCTGATCGTCAACGATACGGACTGTTTCACGACGCCGCCATCGGGCTGCATGCCACTGTTCGGGGGCGTGCGCGGCATCTCCCGCTTCGGCGATCTGGGGTTCCGCGCGCTGCTCGGGGCCAAATGGTACGTGGCCCACTATTATCTCGGGCTGGCACTCCTGGCACTCGCGATCCTGGTTTCGATCGTCATCATCCGCGGGCCGCTCGGCCTCGCATTCCAGGCGCTGCGCGACAATCCGGGCTATGCGATGTCGCGTGGCATCAGCCGGTTCAAGTACCAGCTCTGGGTGTTCGCCGTGTCGGCCTTCTTCACCGGGCTCGCCGGCGGCTTCTATGCCGCGCAGTTCGCCGTGGTGGGGCCGACCGTGTTCTCCCTTTCCCAGCTGCTTCTGCTGCTGTCGATGATGGTTGTCGGCGGGCTCGGGCGGATCTGGGGACCGGTGCTCGGCGCGCTCCTCCTGATGCTGGCCGATGAAGGCGTGCGTGAGCTTGGCGACTGGCGCGATATCGGGCTGGGGCTCACCCTCATGTTCTTCGTCGTGCTGCTGCGCCGCGGCCTCGCCGGGGCGGCGGAAGATCTGTGGCGCCGGCTGCGGCGAGGCAGGGCGTTGGTGGTGCCCGGGCGCTGACGGCTCGCGAAAGGCCGGTGGATCACCGGCCTGGTCTTCAGCCTTGGAGGGCGGCGATGCTGCGCCGGAATCTGAGGCCGGCGGCAATCAGCAGGACGACGCCGGCGGCAGCGGTCGCGGCGAAATCCGGCCAGACGGCATCGAGGCCGGCACCCCGATAGAGGATCGCCTGGGAAAACCGGACGAAATGGGTGGAGGGCACAAGCTGCATGATCTGCTGCAGCGCCTCCGGCTGGCTTTCGACGGGCGTCTCGCCGCCCGATAGCAGGTTCATCGGTAAGATGACCAGAATGAAGAGCAGGCCGAACTGCGGCATGGATCGGGCCAGCGTCGCCAGGAAAATGCCGATCGCCGTCGAGGAGAAAAGATAGAGTGCCACGCCCACCAGATAGAGGGGGATCGAGCCTTCGATCGGGACGGCCAGGAGCCGCTCGACGACGAGCCACAGGGAGATCGCGGTCGCGAACACGATCACCAGCGCGTTCGCCCAGATCTTGGCCATCATGATCTCGAACGAGGTCAAGGGCATGACCAGCAGGTGCTCGATCGTGCCGTGTTCGCGTTCCCGGATGAGCGCGGCTCCCGTCAGCACGACCGACAGCATGGTGATGTTGTTGATCAGCTCCATGACGCTGGTAAACCACGAGCTCTCCAAATTCGGATTGAAGGCGATGCGCGTATGAAGCTCGACGGGAGTGCGTTGTGGGTTCCCAGCTTCGCCGAGAAAATCAGAGACCTCCTGCGCGACGATGCTGGAGACATAAGTCTCGCCGATTCCCGCCTGCATCATGGCGGTGGCGTCGATATTGAGCTGTAGCTGCGGGCGGTGCCCGGCCAGCAGGTCGGATTCGAAATTGGCCGGAATCACCAAGACGAAGGTGTAGCGATCGCTGTTCATCGCCGCGTCGATCTCGTCGAAATCGATGATGGCCGGCGGCTTGAACTGCGGCGGCAACAGCGCGGTGCGGAACCGCATGGAAAGCTGAGAGTGGTCCTGGTCCACGATGGCGATGGAGGCGTTGCGGAGCTCGTGCGAGATGCCTTCCGCCGCCGTATAGACCGAAAAGGAGAAGGCCCAGACAATCAGGGCTACCATCACCTGATCGTGGCGCAGGCTGTAAAGTTCCTTGACGCCGAGCCTATAGATGTTGAGGAGGCGCGTTAGCATCACCGCTCCTGCTTTGGCAGCAGGGCGGCGCTCAAGGCCAGCAGGATCGGAAAGAAAAGCGCCAGGGCGCCGATCTGATCCGCCAGGTCACGAAAGGAAAGGGCCTTCGTGAAGGCGCCAACGCTGATCTGCAGAAAATAAGTGGTCGGGAAGATGCGACCGATGAACGCCCCGCTGCTCTCCAGGGATGAGACCGGCTGCATCAACCCGGAGAACTGAACGGCGGGCAGCATGGTCATGATGGCGGTGGCAAAAAGCGCCGCGATCTGGCTGCGTGTGAACGCCGACATCAGGAGGCCCAGCGCGGTCGATGCCAGCACGTAGAGAAAAGCGCCGAGGGCAAGCGTCGGGAAACTGCCTTTGATCGGCACACCGAACACGACGATGGCCATGGTCGTCATCAACAGGAAGTTTGCCGTGCCCAAGATCACATAAGGGATCTGCTTGCCCAGCAGGAATTCCAGCCGCGTCACCGGGGTCACATAAAGATTCGTGATCGATCCCAGCTCCTTCTCGCGCACGATCCCGAGTGCCATGAGGATCGCGGGGATGAAGAGCAGCAGCAGAGCGATGACGCCCGGTACCATCGCATAGACGCTTCGAAAGGCCTGGTTGTAGCGGTAGCGTGGTTGTAGATCGTAGGAGGCGGTCGGTGGTGCTTCGCCTATCGATTCGCGCGCCAGGTTCTGCAGGTAGCTCAGATGCAGGCCCTCGACATAGCCGCGGATCGTCTCGGCGCGGAAGGGCATGGCGCCGTCGATCCAGACGGCGGCATCCGCACCCACATCCCGCAGAAGATCCTTGCCGAAATTCGGCGGAATCTCGACCGCCAGAGCGAGCTCGCCACTGCGCAGCCGGCGATCGACATCGGCGTCGTTGGCCAGCGGCGCATGTTGCAAGAAGTAGCGCGAGCCGGCGTAGCTTTCCAGATAGGTGCGGCTCTCCGGGGTCTGATCGCGGTCGAGCGTCGCGTAAGCCAGGTTCTCGACATCGAAGGTGATGCCATAGCCGAAGACCAGCATCAGGACCGCCGTGCCGAACAGCGCCACGGCCAGCCGCACGGGATCGCGCAGGATCTCGAGCATCTCGCGCAGCGCATAGGCAGCGAGCCGGCGTGGTTTGAAAATCGACGGCCGCCCCCGCGGCGCGGCGTTGGTCGGCTGAAGCGGCTCTGCCGTTTGCTCGCCATCTCCCGTCGGGCTCGCCGGATCGGGTTCGGCAGCGCCTTCTAGGCGTTTGATAAAGGTTTCTTCCAAACTCGTGGCGCCGGCCGATGCCATCAGCGCGGCAGGGGTGTCGGTTTCGAGAACGCGCCCGGCATGCATGAGAGAAATGCGGTCGCAGCGAGCAGCCTCGTTCATGAAGTGGGTCGATATGAAGATCGTTACGCCGTGGTCGCGCGACAGCCCGATCAGCAACTCCCAGAACTTGTCGCGCGCGATGGGATCGACGCCGGAAGTGGGTTCGTCGAGGATCAGGAGCTCGGGCTCATGGATCACCGCCACCGCCAAGGATAGCCGCTGCCGGACGCCGAGCGGCAGGCGCTCGGCCAGATCGTCCGCGTATTCTTCCAGGCCGAACTCGTCGAACAAGTGGCGAATTGACCGCGCGAGCGCGTCGCCCGGCATCTGGAACAGCCTGCCATGCAGCTCGAGGTTCTGGCGGACCGTCAGCTCGGCATAGAGCGAGAAGGATTGCGACATGTAGCCGACGCGCCGGCGCGTTGCGAGATCCTCCGGGCGAGGCGTTTCTCCGAAGAGGCGTGCCGTTCCCGAGCTGGGCGGCAGCAATCCGGTCAGCATCTTCATCGTCGTGGTCTTGCCGCAGCCATTCGAACCGACAAAGCCGAAGATTTCGCCGCGCTCGATGCGAAAGCTGACCTGATCGACGGCCGTGAAATCCCCGAAGCGTCGGGTGAGGCCCTCGGCGAGAATGGCCGGCTCGCCCTCCTGCCGCTCGCGCGGCCGCAAGACAATCGGACGGTGACCGTGCCGTGCCGCTTCCGGCAACAGGGCTATGAAGGCTGCTTCGAGCGAGGTGGTATTGGTGTGCTGCTTGATTTCCGCCGGTGTTCCTTCCGCCAGGATCCGGCCGTCATTCATGGCCAGCAGTCGTTCAAAGCGCTCCGCTTCGTCCATGTAGGCCGTTGCGATCAGAACCGTGACGCCGGGCCTGGATTCCCGGATATCGTCGATCAGCTCCCAGAACTGACGGCGCGACAGGGGATCGACGCCGGTCGTCGGCTCGTCCAGGATCAACAGGTCGGGATCGTGAATCAGCGCGCAACAAAGCCCGAGCTTCTGTTTCATGCCGCCCGACAGCTTGCCCGCCGGCCGATCGGCAAAGGGTGCCAGTCCGGTCGCTTCCAGGAGCCGAGGAATGCGGATGGCGCGTTCCGCGCGATGTTGATCGAACAGCCGGCCGAAAAATTCCAGATTCTCGCGGACGCTCAGCTCCATATTGAGGTTGCGTCCCAGGCCCTGAGGCATATAGGCAATGCGCGGGCAGACGCGCGCTCTATGTCCGGGGTCGGCCATGTCGCCGCCCAGCACCTCGATGCGGCCCTGCTGGCGCCGCCTTGCGCCGGCGACGAGACCGAGCAGCGTGGACTTGCCCACGCCATCGGGGCCGATCACGGCGGCCATCGCCCCGGCCGGCAGGGTTACCGACAAATCTTGGAGCGCCCACGCCCTGCCATATCGGTGCGAGACCTTCTCCAGCCTTATGGCATCGGGCGGGGGGACGGTCATGGTTGGGTTCAATCCGGCAGCTTGACCTCGAGGCTGGGGGGCCAGGGCTGATCGGGATCGAGCAGGACGAAGGCCTCACCCGGCAGCCCGGTCTTGACCTTCTCCTCATGGGCCTTCAGCAGCTCGTAATCGATCTGGACCTTGACCCGGAACATCAGTTTCTCCCGCTCGTCCCGGGTTTCGACTTGCTTGGGGGTGAATTGCGCCTCTGCGGCAATGAAGGAGATGTGGGCCGGGATCACATATTGCGGCACGGCGTCGAGAATAATGCGCGCCTGTGAGCCGATCCGCACCCGTCCGACCTGGGCGGTCGGCAAGAAGATCGTCATATAGACGTCCGTGAGGTCAAGCAGCGTCGCGACGCGCCCGCCGGCGGCGAGCACCTCGCCCGGCTCCGCCAGACGATGCTGAATTCGGCCATTGATCGGGGCGCGCAGCGTGGAATCGTTGAGCTGGGCCTGGATCCGTCGCATCTCCGCCTCTGCGGAATCGACGGCTCGTTCGGCCGTTTCGCGCTGTGCGGTGGCGCCGTCGAGGGCTGCCCGTGCCGCATTGAGAACGCTGCGTCGCTGATCGACGACTTCGCGCGAGATGTCGCCGGATTTGGCCAAGGAGACAGCCCGGTCATATTGCTGCCGGACGAAGGCCATCTCCGCTTCGCGCTGCGTGATCAGCGCCTCCGCCGAGGCGACGGTTCTTTCAGCCTGGGCGGCATCGGCGCTGGCCTTGTCGAGGCTCGCTTGCAACTCGGCCGTATCCATTTGCGCCAGCACCTGGTTGGCGGCGACGAGATCGCCCTCCCGCACCAGGACCTGCGCGACGCGCCCGCCATATCTTGTCGCGACATGAACTTCTTGAGCCTCGATGCGGCCATTGCCGCTCGCGACATAGTCGGGCAGGCGCGACTGACGCAGTTGCCACC
>Ga0153916_10004766_pt1 | contig 10278 bp, 8 predicted proteins | sample Opewatmetagenome_FD_109642 | JGI IMG/M metagenome (GOLD analysis project Ga0153916, IMG submission 109642) | Freshwater wetland microbial communities from Ohio, USA - Open water 3 Core 3 Depth 4 metaG | ecosystem: Environmental > Aquatic > Freshwater > Wetlands | place: USA: Ohio, Lake Erie, Old...
GGCTATGTAGAATTCCTCTGATCACGATAAACCAAATTTTTTGTATCCATGTACTCAGGTTGTAAATCACCACCCTCACCTTGATCTCCTTCACCTGCGACCGGTACTTCCGGGCTTTCACCCCTTCACCATATCGTCGTTTGATTACTGAGAACACCGTTTCCACGAGGTTCCTCCGGTGGTACAGGGTCTCGTCGAACTCCTTCGAGAGCATCTTACGGTACCTCCCGTTCACCCGTTTCCGCTTCCGATTCCTCTCCGGGATCAGGGAATCGGCACCGAGAGTGTCCCGGATCAGCCGATGGATCTCCTCGGCATCGTACCCTTTATCCAGGACATATGTCACGGATCTCCTCATCTGGTGACATCGTTTCAGGAGTGTTCTTGCATGAACCGTATCATGAGGGCTACGACGGGAGATCGTTATCCCTGTGATCACCTGTTTCTCGGTATCCACGGATACCGATGTTTTGAGATAGCTCTGTCTCATCTTTCCGGTCCTCCAGGAATAATAGGAGCTCGCATAGGAGCTCGTGAGACCGGAGGAATCGATGGCGGTGATCGAGATCACCTCTCCTCTTGTATAGAAGAGATGGATCACCCTTCTGAGGACGATATCGAGATACGCCGACCGGATCCTGCCCATGAACTTGTGTAATGTGGTGAAGTGGGGGATCTCGTCGAGCTCGAGCATCTCACGGAGATCCTCCATCAGCTCGATCAATTCCACGATATCACGATAATCCTCCTTAAGGAATTCCTTGAATAAGAGGAGGACTAGGAGCTGATGCTGGGTATAGACTTTCTTGGAGTACTTACAGGAATAGAGAGGGATCCGTGTACTCTGGACTACCGGTAGGGCAGCTTCGATAAATCTGATATACTTATTCGTTGATCTCTTCTGTGGCTCCTTGTGATTTATCGGCATATAATAACAAGGGGCCGTCGTACCTTAGCTTTTACGGTTGAATCAAGGGAAAATGAGGATGTTGAGGTTTTCTACAGAGCCGTTATTATTACCCTTTTTATCCGATATCGATAGCCGTATTCTCAATGACGGGAGGGATTGTGGGAGTGCCGGTACTGTCATTTTTAAGGTGAGAAAGAAGGGGAATAGATAATTTAATCTCATCATTAATGTGAGTATTTCATCCTGTTTATTAGATAATAAAAGGAACAAAGAAACAAGGTTGAAACAGGCAATTTTATCATGTTCTCCCTGTGCTATGCATTGTAGGTAAGCAAATTATGAGAACGTTTAATTTTCCGATAGGATATTTCACTTTCCATACGGCGACGAATATCAATTTCCAGCTCAACCGGTGGCACTCGCTGGGGTACGCACGGCTGGAAGACATGACGACCGCAGGACAGCAGATCCGGACGCTGGATGACTGGAAGGGGGTTATGACCAGCCTTGCAGGGAAAGCCGAAGCCGAAGAACGGTGGGTAAACGCCGCGTTTTACTACCGGGCTGCAGAGTTTTTTACGCCTCCATCGGACCCGGACAAGAAAGCTCTCTACGACCGGTTCACTGACCTTTTTTACCACCGTGCATTTGCTGGCGAACCGATCGAACGACACGACGTCCCATACGGGAGTTCCTACCTCCCTACCGTCCGCGTCCCTGCACCACAAACTCCTGCAAAAGGAACCATCGTCATCCATGGAGGTTTTGACTCATTCATTGAGGAATTCTATTCGTGGGCTACCTACTTCGCCAGCAATGGGTATGATGTCATCATGTTCGAGGGTCCGGGACAGGGGGCAGCACTGAAAAAATATGGCCTTCCGCTGACTCACGAATGGGAACAACCGGTCAAAGCCCTACTTGACCATTTTGCTCTTGACAACGTGACCCTGCTCGGGATCTCCATGGGCGGATGGTTGTGCTTTCGTGCCGCTGCATTCGAACCGAGAATCCAACGGGTGATTGCATCAGGCATCGCGTTCGATTATATGCAGATCCTCCCCCTCCCGGTCCAACGGCTCATGTGGGGACTGCTCCGATTCAGGGGCTTCATGGATTACATTGCCCGGCTGAAAATGAGAGTTAGTGACCAAGAGCGATGGGGAATCAATAACCTGATGTACATCACCAAGAGCGATTCCCCCATGGATGCAACAGATGTACTCCTCCAGTTCAACGAGGAGAACCTTCATTCGGACAAGGTACTGCAGGATGTCCTTATCCTTACTGGCGCAGAGGATCATTTCATCCCGTTAAAAATGCATTACAAGCAGGTAAGCGCACTGAAGAATGCCCGGTCAGTCACAACCCGCATCTTTACCAAAGAGGAGGAGGCACAGAATCACTGCCAGATCGGGAATATGGGGCTTGCCCTTCAAGTTATGGTGAAATGGATTGACGAGAGATCCTGGATGAATGGGGTATGAGGATACGAATCCAGAGGTTATGTTTGTAGTGTTTTAATTTACGATAGTCTGGCGTATAGGAAGAAAGGGTTTAAAGGATGAGCACCTATGAACCACCATTGAGTGGTACAGATATAATCTTCCATTTCCCTTGTGGTAATTTAAAATCGCTTCATATCACTCACACCTTGCCCTTTGTCGGGTAGAGCACAATCCCCAATTCGAGGTGTATGATGAATCCAAAGTATGTGAATACTATTTCAGAACTGGATAATCTTGTTGGGCTGAGACCAAAAGAACGTGAGGTGATGGAGACGGTCTGTCAACGATTTCCCTTCCGCTCCAATGAGTATTATCTCTCCCTCATCGACTGGAAAGACGGGCTCGATCCTCTCCGCAAGATTGTCATTCCCGATCCCCGGGAACTTAAAGGCGGGGGTTCACTCGATCCTTCGTCCGAAAAAGAGTTCACCAAACTCCCCGGTGTCCAGCATAAGTATGCTCAAACAGGGCTCCTTCTTCTCTCTGATGTCTGTGGTGGTATCTGCCGGTTCTGCTTCCGAAAACGGTTGTTCATCAATGAGGAACGGGAAACGGTAAAAGATGTCTCCGACGGTATTGAGTATATCCGCTTCCATCCCGAAATTTCAAATGTACTGCTGACCGGAGGAGATCCGCTGACGCTTGAAACATGTCAGCTTGACGCTATCCTGCATCAATTGCGGGAAATAGAACATGTTAACATCATCCGTATCGGCAGTAAAATACCGGCGTACAATCCCTATCGGATTCTCAATGATCGAGATTTACTCAACAGCTTCCAGCGGTACAGCACACCTGAGAAACGCATCTATTTGATGGCGCATTTCAATCATCCGAGAGAATTGACAGATGTCTCTCTCAAAGCGATTGAAGAACTCCAGAAATCCAATGTTATCGTCGTGAACCAGACACCCCTCCTCCATGAGATTAACCATTCACCTGCAATCCTCACCGACCTCTTCCGTCACCTCTCGTTTGCCGGAATTTCACCGTACTATGTGTTCCAATGCCGTCCCTCGATTGGCAACCGGTTTTTCCAGATCCCGGTGGAAATGTCCTACCAGATCATTCAGCAAGCATGGAAAGCCTGCTCGGGACTTGCGAAACGAGCACGGTTTGTCATGTCTCATGCTACCGGTAAAATCGAAATCGTGGGAAAAACTGCACAGCATGTGTTCATGCGCTACCACCAGGCAGCTGACCCCGATGATATCGGGAGATTCATGGTATTCCGCAGCAACAAAAATGCGACGTGGTTTGACGACTACCATCACCATTTCACCGACCTGCTGGAGCCAGTGAAGATGCAGTGGTTGTTCTGAGGGGTGATGACAGCGTCAATGGTGTGTATATTACCTTAAGGGTATAGTACATTCCAGCCCTATTTCATCGCTAACGTATAGCAAGATAAAGGGAAACCAAAAAGGGTTTTTACTTCTCTTTCCCAGTTAATCCGATGGATGCTCTGATTACATCCCCTGAATTCCAGATGAGCCTGCTCCTCTTTGTTGCCCTTGGGGGATACCTTGTCGCTTCGCGTATCAACCAGTCAGCAGTTATCGGTCTTATTCTCGTAGGGCTCTTTGTTGGACCCAGCTTTCTCGGACTTATTACCTATACAGAATTTATCCGAAGTATCGCTCATCTCGGTGCTGTGATCCTCCTTTTTGTGATTGGATTCGAGTTCAATATCCGCGATATCATGCAAGTAAGGAATGGGGTGGTCGCCCTTATCGGTGTCATCCTGCCATGGATCGGAGGCTTTTGGATTTCCATTGGCTTTGGATTAAATTCCGCTAGTTCCATCTTTATTGGAACAGCGCTGACGGCAACGAGCATCGCAATCACGGCAAATGTTTTAAAGGAACTTGACAAGCTTCAGACGGAAGCAGCAAAAGTAATCATCGGTGCTGCTGTCATTGATGATGTTCTCGCCCTGCTGGCACTTGCTATCAGCACCGATATGGTCGCCGGTTTTTTCACGTATGTCGGTGTCATAACTGTCACGTTAAAGGCACTTGCATTCATCGGTATTGGTGCAGCGTTTGGCATCCTGATCGTAAGCAGATATCTTGTCTGGCTTGATAAGACCCCATTTGCAACCAAATACCCTGAGTTTATCTTTATCTTTGCCATGATGGTTGCGTTTCTCTATGCGATAGGCGCAGAGCTAGTTGGGCTGTCGGCAATCGTGGGAGCATTCATCGCCGGTGTTTCGTTCAAGAATGTTGAACTCTCCCAAAGTCACAGCCTCAAATTGGGAGCTGAATATCTCCAGATTATCTTTGCATCGATCTTCTTTGTATCGCTGGGGATCATCGCTGATTTCCATGCCTTGACACCAGAGATTGTCGTCTTTCTTGCTGTCCTCACGATAATCGCCATCTTGACGAAAGTTGTCGGTTGTGGGATTCCTGCAAAACTTGGCGGACTGTGCACCAAGGATGCCCTGATTGTCGGGTTCGGCATGGCTCCCCGTGGTGAGGTAGCGATGATTGTCGCGCTCATCGGGCTTGAACGGGGAATTATCGATCAAAGTATCTACGTTGTGCTTGTGCTCATGAGCTTGCTAACAACACTAATCACCCCCATCGTGTACCGAAACTGGTTCTACAAAGGTGAAGGTACAGTTTAATCCAGATTCACATTTTTTAAATGCCAAATAGAAGGAACACGTGTTCGGTCGGTAGTATTGTGAACGAATATTGAGAATAAGATCATCAATATTGTCTTTTCGATATGGGAAAGAGCGTCATGGCCAACACCATTCATGAGATCTATGGCAATCAGCATGGCCCGCAATAGGTGTCCACCATAAAGGCGATAATATTAACAAAAAACTGTATAATGTAACGTATGACCCTTGAGAGAACGATCGCCCAGCTGTTCAGGATGGACGATGCAACCTGGCTGCGCCACGCCAACCCATGGAGTGGGATCCTGCGCAACACGGCACTCCCACTGCTCATCATCGCGTTCTGGAGCCGGTTGTGGCTCGGGTGGTGGGCGGTCATCCCGGTTTCCCTTGCCCTCCTGTGGACCTGGTACAATCCCCGCATCTTCCTGACCCCCCAATCGCTCGATCACTGGATGTCAAAGGCAGTACTGGGGGAACGGGTCTGGCTGAACCGCGATGCCGTGCCCGTGCCGGCATACCACCGGACGGTGCCAAATGTTCTTTCAGCAGTTGCTGCTTTCGGGTTGCTCTTTATCGTTTGGGGTGTTCTCGTGTTTGATCCATGGTCCACTCTGTTCGGGACCATGATGGCGTATCTGGGCAAGTTGTGGTTTGCTGACCGGATGGTCTGGATCTGGCAGGATATGCAGGATGCTGCACCGGAATACCGGAGCTGGCGGGTATAAAGAGATCAGGTAGGGCAATGTTGCCGTTGCGATTGAGATCCTCCCATGCCATGACGTTATCGCTCCCTTCCTGTTTCAGTCCATAGATGGATAGTACTTTGTGCCTTCCCACACTCTCACTGTGATTTCTCACACTTCACTCTACCTTCACACTTCACTTTCACACTAGGCACTACCCATTACTGACATGAACATGACAAAACCGGACCGGTTCGGACACCTGCTTTTTTTCGAGTTGTATATTACCCCAAACAATAGTACGCAGCAGTTAACTTTATATACATCTTTTGCATCATTTTTGTGATTTATATATAACCCCGCATTGCGTGTTGGGGTTATAGATAAGTAAGCAAAATGCAACCCCATCAGATGTGATATAATTTTGATATAGTGAGGTGTATTTGGATTGTCACATGACGGTTCTATAGTTCGCTGTCGTGAATGACTAGATTAGGAATTTTTTTTGGAAATCCCGGTTTTACACTTTGGTAATAAGTTTTATCTCACGATGTTGTCATTTTAATATAATATGGTCTCATTCGAATTGGCAACTCTTGAGTTACAGATGATATCAATGATAATTACTTTCATCATCGTCACTATCATCGCTTATATCGCCCTCTGGGCTCTCGATAAAGGAACACCAAATATCCCATTTGTAAAAATTCAAGAAAATCCGACTGCAGTAGCGATTGCAAGTTTTGGGTGGATACTATTCTATGCACTTGCGTTTACGGGATCGTTGATTGCGCCATTCTCGTTAAATGGTTCTATTTTTATTGAGATATTTTGGACCGTGTTCATAGTGTTGGTTGCCTGTGAGCTCACTCTTGGGTATATCATATTCCTTAGTCCATATTTGAGATATTGTGGGGTAGGTGGTCTGAATAGGATTGGAGAAGAACCGATCTCAGTTGCCATTTTCTATTTAGGGTTGTGTATTTTGATCGGGATTCTCAGTTATGCTTCATTAACTACAAGGATCGTGTTCATTGGGGCATAGTGGCGATACGAAAAGTGGACAGATGTATGTGGGTACTGTGAGAGTTGTCGAACGAATTTTATTCAATTCACCTTAAGATATTTCTATTTTTTATTATCGATGATATTGACGTTTGCGCTACTGAAGATTCTAACAATAAAAAATGCAATATACCCCCGCAATGTTATTATGGTTAATATACATCTCCCAAAAGCAACCTTTCCGATTTTGTGATGGTCGTGTCAATTCAGCAAGTAATGGACAGTCCACTGGGTCTTCCTGATGAGTTCAATGTGTTTCAGGACTTTGAGTAAGCCCAGTTTCTCTTCTTCAGAATCAAAGTAACTCCATTCGTCGAGAAACTGTATCCCGCTATGCCATTGTTCCATCTCCCGGCTGTCATGGATACCAGACCGGAACATGGCATCCTTTCCCAGGTGCATCTGCCGTTGTAGTTTGTAATCCAGCATTTTTTTGAACGGGGATTTGAGCCATATTGAATTAACCACTTCACAGACCAGTTCGGAGCCCCGGAATTTTTCCTGAATCTTCAGCACCAGCGAACGGACATCCTTCCCATCCAAATACATGAATACTCCTTCTGCCATGAACAGGAACGGCCCTTTGTGCTGCAGGACAGGCGCCATCCAGTCAAAATCCAGCACTGACGAGGCGATCAGGTGATACCTCTCCGTCTCTTTGAAAAAGACTTTTTTAATCGCAATTATTTCCGGCAGATCAAGATCATAAAAGATCACGCGTCTGTTATCGATCCGCAGGAAGCGGGAATCGAGCCCGCAACCGATATTGACAACAACCCCATCCGGAAACTTCTGTACAAAATCCCTTACATAGTCATCGTATTTTTTTGCACGGAGTGCGATATGGACAACGACGCGCCTATCTAACGTGCCCGAGACAAGGATCCTGTCCAGCGTATGGTCCGAGAGGGAGAGCGTTTTATTCAGTTCAGTGATGATCTCGACAGATTTCGGATCAAAGAGTATGGGATTGTCTGAAAGGGTCTCAAGGGCATGACAATAGAGTGTGATAAACGATGTACCTGCAATATCACCAATTCCTGTCAGCATTTCTCTCTCCCAGAGTTATTCGCCGTATTAACAGGTAATAGGGATTGATTATCTAAATTCTTTTTTTTTTGGTGTAACTGTAATCCCTATATCAAAGAAGAATTTCCGGAATTAGAAATTGTAAAAAATTGCCGTTACATATTACCACTTTTACCTTCTCCATACTATTGTCTTATCTTCACCTTTTTTCTTAGTCAATTGATGAAAGAATCTCCCGAATGGTTACGGTGTCCCGGTTGCAGATCAATATGGATCTATGAGGGATGGCGGGAGGGTTGTGGGAGTGTCAGTGATGCTATGAGTTTATAACAATGTCCCTGGTCATAACACCACATTCAGGACAGGACCAACCAATGGGTACAAATTTCTTCTCCTTATTCCGCACATACAATCTTTGCATCCTGCAGTGACATTTGATGTGAGGACACTGCATAAATTTGATTCTCATAATTATGTATACATAATATAAGAAAATAAAGGTTTTACAGGTCTTATTTAATTACAATACGGCTTAGAAAAGATGAGGCGTTTAACACTTTGTTAAAGACTCCCTCTCGGCGCCATTTAAAATTAAGCCCATTTTACGGTTATTTTTTAGAAATAAGGCTTTTAATTGTTATTTGTATTTTTAATTAGTTCAACACCTCAGTGCAGCATCTTTTCGATTGCGACATAAGTAGCTATTTTATAAAACTCTCAAGAAATGCAAAAATATGATTATACCCCGTTTTTCTCTTCGATCAACTGGTTGATAATCGTCTCCGAAATATCAGCGGCGTACTCTCCTGCCCGCCGTATACTTTCAGCAATGTATCCTAATGACAGTGCAAGTGTTCCTTTTTTCTGGAGTGCGACTGAAGTGATAGAATCAGATAACACTTCCAATTTCTCCACCATCTGGATAGTATCATTGGCTTTCACTAGGTCTCCAGAAAAAAGTGCCTGCATACTCGAATCAAGGATATGCATGACAAGCTCGGTAGAGGAAGTAATATCGGTGATGATGCTCGATTCAATATCGCGATCGATGATATTCTGGAGGTGCTGGGCAATCCGGACACCATGGTCCCCCACTCTCTCCAAAATTCTGCTCACCACCAAGAAATTCAGTGCCTGGCCCAAAGTCACATGCATCTTTTCAGCCAGGCTTGGATCGTGGAGCAAGAGATGGAACTGGCGTGAAATGAGCCATTGTAATTTATCAATCTCATTGTCACGGATGATGATATCCTGTGCGAGAAGAGTATCCTTTGTCTTTACTGCAGTGAGTACATCTTGGTACATTGTTTTGATAATAACATACATCCTCTTGAGGCTATTATCAAACGGCATCTCACCCGGATTGAGAAGATCCTTAATTAGGATCGAGGAATCGGTTTCATCAACGATTTGCTGACCAACGGTCATGAGGGTGAAATCTCTCGCCGCTTTTCGGGTAGAAGGAGTCAATCTTCCTGAGGACGTGATTCTGACCGCTGTATGCCCGGCGATATAGGAGCCAACCAGGCACCGGAAGAGGAACGTGGGATCCTGGATATCATCAGTGTTTAACTCCAGCTCCTTAACTCGGCTCTCTTCAGTTGTCTGGGGAAGGATAAGCAGACTTCCATCGGGCTGGAATTTGATAGAGAGCGGTGAATTTTTCGTGATATTCATCGAACGAATCCATTCAATCGGAAGTGTGATCACATACGATGATCCCCCGGTGAACTGAACCTTACGTGTCTCCATATCTCCCTCAATAGATTGAATGATGAATAATTATAAATTATTATTTAAATATATACTAATATATAGTATATTTATTTATATATATAATATATCGAAAATTAATATATTTTTTCGAATCTCATGTCTTAACAGTGAATCAATGAAGCACCGTTTCCCATCATATGTCCTGCTCTCTTTCGTTGCATTTATTGTGGCGGCGATAGTCATCGGGGGGTGTATCAGTACACAGGAGCCACAAGGCCAAGGCACCCCGCAAATTCAGCGTGTCACTGTTTCAGGGTCAACGACCATCTTTCCGCTCGCAGAAAAGGCTAAGGAGGCATTTGAAACCAGGAATGTCAATGCGGACATCCAGATCAGCGGTGGAGGATCAAGTGTCGGGGTGAAGGCAGCTGGTGAAGGGACCGCTGATATCGGTATGTCTTCACGGGATCTCAAGGCTGAGGAACAGACGAGTTACCCCACTCTCGTGAAGCACGAGATCGCCTACGATGCCATCCTTATCATCTTGAACAAGGCAAACACCATCAACCATCTGACCCTCGCCCAAGTCCGCGGGATCTACAATGGATCCTACACCAACTGGAACCAGGTTGGTGGAGCGAATCAGCCAATTGTGGTTGTTGGAAGGGATAGCGCTTCCGGAACCCGTGAATACTTCGCTGAGGCAGTAATGAAAAAGGAGAACTTCAC
>Ga0153916_10004767_pt1 | contig 10277 bp, 7 predicted proteins | sample Opewatmetagenome_FD_109642 | JGI IMG/M metagenome (GOLD analysis project Ga0153916, IMG submission 109642) | Freshwater wetland microbial communities from Ohio, USA - Open water 3 Core 3 Depth 4 metaG | ecosystem: Environmental > Aquatic > Freshwater > Wetlands | place: USA: Ohio, Lake Erie, Old...
CTGAACAGCCGGCCAAGCGCCCCGTAAAGATCGACGATTTCGCCCGCCTGCGCTCCGTCGGCGACCCCCAGCTCTCTCCCGACGGCACGTGGGTGGCCTACACGGTCGGCACGATCGACCTGGAAAAAGACAAGCGCGACACCGATCTCTGGATGGTGAGCTGGGATGGGAAAGAAGAAGTCCGTCTGACCTCGAGCCCGGATGGCGAGAGCCGGCCACGCTGGAGCCCGGACAACCGCTGCCTTGCCTTCCTGGCCTCACGGGGTGACGAAGACCAGAAGAAGAAAGGGTCGCAGGTGTGGCTCCTCGACCGCCGGGGCGGCGAGGCCCAGCGCCTCACCGATATCAAGGGAGGGATTTCCGATTATTCGTGGTCGGCCGACGGCAAGCGGCTTGTCCTCGTCGTCAGCGACCCGAACCCGGACGATGAGCCCGAACAGAAAGAGGGCTGGAAACGGAAGACCAAGCCGCCGATCCTGGTCGACCGCTACCATTTTAAAGCGGATCGCGAAGGCTACCTCGTCAATCGGCATGAACACCTCTGGGTGTTCGACCTGGAAACACGCAAAGGGGAAGCGATCACCTCGGGTGCCTTTGACGACAGGTCCCCCGCTTGGTCACCGGACGGCAGACGGATCGCCTTTGTCAGCAACCGCGCTCCCGACCCCGACCGGTCGGGTGACAGCAACGTATTTGTCATGGAGGCCAAGGCAGGAGCGGAGGCGCGGCCGGTGACGACTTTTGCCGGACCGGACGGCGGCCGGCCGGCCTGGAGCCCCGACGGGCAGTGGATCGCCTACCTCCAGGGCGATGATCCGCGTTTTTATGCTTACAATCTAAACAAGCTGGCGATCGTGCCCGCAGCCGGCGGGCCCGCCCGCGTGTTGACCTCTGCCCTCGACCGGGCGGTGGAAGGCCCGGCGCTGTGGACGGCCGACGGCCAATCCCTCACTTTTGTCGTAGAGGACGACCGGGCGAGCTATGTCGGCCGGATCGCTGCCTCTGGAGGGAACCCGGAAAAGCTTACCGGAGGGCGCCGGGTCGTGTCTTCGCTCAGTCTGGGAAGCGAAGGAAAGACGGCGCTGCTCACTGCAACCGCCGTCGAACTCCCCGAAGTCTACGCTCTTGAGAACGGCGCGTTCCGTCGCCTCAGCCATCAGAACGACGCCTGGCTCGCCGAAGTCGAGCTCGGTACCACCGAGGACTTCACTTCGAAGAGCAAAGACGGCACGATCGTCAACAGCCTTCTCGTGAAGCCGGCCGGTTTTAAGCCGGGACAGAAGTATCCGCTGCTTCTCCTCATTCACGGAGGGCCGAATGGCCAGGACGAGCACTCGTTCACTTTTGACCACGAATACTTCGCAGCGCAGGGCTATGTCGTGCTGGCCGTGAACTACCGGGGGAGTTCCGGAAGGGGGTCGGCTTTCCAGAAAGCGATCTACGCTGACTGGTGCAACAAAGAAGTCATCGACCTCATCGGTGCTGTGGACGAAGCGATCCGCGTCGGCGTCGTCGATCCGGGAAGACTTGGCCTCGGCGGCTGGAGCTATGGAGGCATCTTGACGGACGCGACCATCGCCGTGGACCAGAGGTTCAAATCCGCGGTGAGCGGGGCGGGCTCTTCGCTACAACTCACCATGTACGGTACCGACCAGTACATCCTGCAATACGAGACGGAGCTCGGGCCTCCCTGGAAGAAGCTGGAGCCGTGGCTCAAGGTTTCCGCGGCCTTCCTGAAGGCCGACCGTATCAAAACGCCGACCTTATTTATGTGTGGTGAGAAGGACTTCAACGTCCCGATCGGCGGAAGCGAACAGATGTACCAGGCGCTCAAGAGTCAGGGTATCAACACCCAGCTTGTCGTCTATCCGGGCCAATTCCACGGGATCACGATGCCGAGCTATATGCGTGACCGGATGGAGCGGCGCCTGGCCTGGTACAACAAGTATCTCAAGCCGTCCGGCCAACCGGCCTCTTGAAGCATTTTTTGCGCTCTCTTATGGCTGTTAAATCGCGATAAGCGGGGATGTCAAGTCGAGTTAAAGCAGAGGCGGGTCTCGGTCGATTCGGCCTACCTGACCGACCAGCCGTTGGGCTTGGCTGTTGCCGTTGCCATCGGGCCCACCTTTCTCACCTCTTTTTCTCCCCCTGTCCTGTTGGTGGGCGAAGGATGGAGGAAAGGACAGCCGGCAGACAAACCCAGGCTGCTAGGTAGGATGGCAACAAGTATCTCCACAGACCGGCCGGGCCGGTCAAGAGATAGGCCACGACGAGGACCAGGCTAAAAAAGGAGGGAATAATCCATTCTATTCTGCGCGTTATAAATCCGGCCACTAGAAATAGGCTTGAGAACAACAGGAAGATATAGTGCCGATAGAGCAGCGAGAAGACCGGGCTTTTAAGGGAGGCATTCATCAGCCTGATATACCCGGCTTTGATTGAGGGGAGCTGGGTCCTGTAGGGAATCCCCAGCTGGGCCCGCCTGGCCTCATAATTCGGGTCTTTTTCCAACAAACCCCACGATTGATACGCGATCCCTGAAAATTGAACAAGCTGGCCAAAGTGACAGGCTTGATGCTTGAGATCTCCTCCGGGATGTCGGATGGCCGTCTGAACGACCTTCTTCAAAATAAACAGATTCTTTTCTTTAGGGATTCTTTTTAAAACTCGGGGAAAATGCCTGTTGTAAATGATGTAATCCGCCGAGCGACAATCATATCTCCGAATAAGTCTCCGAAAGACTCCTTTCCCGAATTCACCGTCAATGGCTTGTCTCTCTTTGTCGATTTCTTCCCGGCTCATCAGTCGCATCGAATGGACCACTGTTCCGACGTACTGATTGAGCAATCCGTGGCTCTGCGATCCAGACATGCGAACAACATGAGGGCTGAGTTCGATAACCCGGCCGGGCATGATGGTCAGAACGATAACGATTGCGGTGACCAAGGCCTTTTTGGCCAATCCGCCCTTCTGTTTAAAAAAGAACAGATAGGTCACTATAGGGACGATGGCACAAAGCACGGCTTCCCGTCTGAACATGACGGCGATGGATAGTGATAAAATGGAGAGATAGAATGAGATTTCCCTCTGGCCTTTGATCGACCGAATCAGGAAAGCCATGGCCAGCATCAAGAAAACAGCCCCCCAGGTCGTTGAGGCCGTCGCGTTCGAATGCAGCCAGAGCGGAGGAAGCAAGACAACCAATACCGAACTGACCAGGAATAGCCTGTAGCCCTGAGCCACCTGGCGAATCAGGTAAAAAAGCGCCCCCCAAAACAGCGCTCCCTGGATGAAACTGAACAGGCTGGGAGTCTTTGCTAAAGACTGGGTGAAATGCATGAGCATGGCCAACAGAGGAGGCTGCCAGTTAGAATACCGGTTGTTCAAAGCGCCTTGCCAAAGAGCCAGCGAATCGACAGACATCACAGCCGGGAAAAACACCAGCAGCCAGAACCCGCTCAGAGCCGTGGACAGACAAATGATATAGCTCGCCGGGCCGAAAAACCGGTCTTCTTCCTCTCGCCACAGGACGACCGCGCTGATGAAGATGGCAGTGATCCAAAGCCAGCCCATGAATGTCGTCAGGACGGAGGAGCCAAGCTGCCCTGCGAAAATCTTGTTCCAAACAGGGAAAAGGAGAAGTGCCGGAATGGAAGCGAGCCCAGCGGATCCCCATAGAACCTTGGGGGCGACCCGATGGGTATCAATCATCGGGCTCAATCGACAAACCTGTATTTAATCAACGCCAGGATCGCCTCAAGGCCGTCTTTCCAGCCTATTTTTTTGCCTTCCTTCACCGTCCTGTAATGGAACGAGATCGGGACCTCCTCGATTCGGTAGCCTCTTTTGCGGACCTTGGCTGTAACCTCGGGACAGAATTCGAAACGCTTGCACTTAAGCGGCAGGCTCTTGAGCACATCCGCCTTGAATGCTTTGTAACAGGTCGCCTCGTCAGTAATCCCGGCGCCATAAAGAAGATTGGCCATGGCCGTCAGAACAAGAACTCCTATCTTGTAACGAGTGAAAGGAAGGTCATTCCCCGGTTTGATGTATCGGGAACCATAGACCACGCTCGCCCGGCCCTCGACAATCGGTGCGGTCACGCCGTGGTAATCCTGCGGGTCGTATTCAAGGTCGGCATCCTGGACGATGACGATGTCTCCACTGACGTGGCTGATCGCCGTCCGGATCGCCGCACCTTTCCCCATGTTCTTGGAGTGGTAGAAAACCTTGAAGTTCTGCTCGCTTTCCACGGAACGGAGATAATCGCGGGTCCCATCTGTTGAGCCGTCATCAACGATAATGACCTCCTTGGGGATGTCGACGAGCTTAATCCGCCTGAGGATCTCTTCGATTGTCCACACCTCGTTATAGACAGGGACGATGACGGACAGGATCACCTTTCTTCGGCTCCTCGTTTCAAGGGGATATGCGGTTTTCTTGTCATCTTTGAGCCGATCCTTGTCTCGACCTGCGTGCAGAGGCCGAGGAGCATGTTCAGCTCCCACGCGGTCAGGCCGGACCGGCCGATAAGCCGCTTGAGGTGCCGCGTGATCTCAATCGGAAGGTTCTTGTCCCCTTTGCGGGCGTATCCCAGGGATCTCAGAGTCTTGGGAATTCGCCGGAAGAGCCTCTGGATCTCCCGATTCTCCACCATCAGCAGCGGCTTCTTAAGGGTCCCAACCCGGCTCAGTTCATAAGCCACGATCATGATGCTCTGGGCCAGGTTCAGAGAAGGGAAGGCGGAGTCGGAGGGGATAGTCAGGACCAGTCCACACTCCTCGAGTTCGCGGTTGGTCAGGCCGTTGTGCTCGTTCCCGAAGAGGATTCCGACCCGGCTGGATCGGGCCGCTACGGCGATCCGGCGGGCCGCTTCCCGAACATCCATGATGACGCCGCGCCGGCTGCCCAACCGCCGGGTCGTGCCGACGACCAGGGACTTTCCGGCGATGGCCGACCGGAATGTCCGATAGACCTTCGCCCGTTCGAGCACATCCTTGGCCTGACAGGCCATCGCCCCGGCCTCAGCGGTCCGGTAGGGGACCGGGGCCACGAGCTCGAGGTTGCGGAAACCCATGTTCTTGATCGCGCGAGCCGCGGCGCCCATATTCCCGGGCTCGGTCGGCCCGACGAGGACGAACGAAATGTTTCCTGACCAGGCTTTCATAGCGGGCGTTCGCTTCCGTCCTATTGATTATCACTTTCTCCGAGCCGTTTCAAACGAAAGGATCCTTGCGCAGTCATAACCTTGCACAGGGCCGTGCGAATTTGATAAAAATAAGGTGATGGCTCCGCTGATCCAGCAGGTTAAGGCACTTTTCAAGAAAGGCGTCACTTTCCTCCTCAACATCGGCGCCGACCCCCGGGACTCCGACTATGTCCGCCTGATCAAGCGGATCTGGTACGTGTGCTCGGTTGTCTCCTTGCCTGTCAGCCTTATCTCGGGTTTCAGCGAATTCTGGGTCGGGAACAAACTCATGGCTGGGGGGTTCGTCCTTTCGTTCGCAGTTTTTCTAGTCTTCTTGGTCGACGGCGCCCGGTTCCCGAACCACTTTGAAAGGAACGTTTTTATTGTGCTGACCTATTTTGTCTTGTCGCCGATCCTTATCACGTTTATATTGGGAGGGCTATGGCGTTCCGGAGGTGCCGTCATGACCGGGCTGCTTGGGCCGCTCTTTGCTCTCCTCTTCCCCAATAGGCGCAAGGCATTTACCCTTTTTTGTCTGTATGCCCTCTCGATCTTGGTGCTCAGTTTATTACCTCTCTTTCCCCGGGACTCGGCTGTCAAACTGACCGGCAATTATTCTATTGTCTTCTGGACTGGGTTCCTGATACTGATCACATTTGTCTTCGGGGCCATGTACTTTTTTGTCGTTCAGAGGGACAAAGCTTACCGGCTCTTGGATGAAGAAAAAGCCAAGTCGGAGAAGCTCCTCAGACGGATCGAGAGTGACCTCGAGCAGGCGGCCAAGATTCAAAAAGACCTCCTGCCCAAGGAGAATCCGCGGCTCGAAGGGTTTGACATCAGCGGCTTGAACGTGCCCTGCTACGAGGTGGGGGGCGACTACTATGATTTTGTCCCGATCGATGCCGACCGGCTGGGCGTGGTCATCGCTGACGTCTCGGGCAAGGGGATCAGCGCCTCGCTGCTGATGGCTTCGCTCCGGGCGGCGCTTCTTGCCGAAGTCCATCCGCGATACCAGATCACCCAGATGGCCATCCGGCTGAACGATTTTGTCTTCAAGAGCTCTGGCCTGAGCTCTTTCATTACCTTTTTCTACGGTGAGCTCGACCGGCGGAGCGGCGAGCTGCGGTATGTCAACGCCGGACACAACCCTCCCTTTGTTTTGGACGCGACCGGCCGGCTAGCAGCGCTCGGGAGCTCCGGTTTTCCACTCGGCATGTTTCCCCAGGCGACCTATGAAACCGGAGCGGTCAAACTTGGGCTCGGAGACGTGGCCGTGCTTTTCACCGACGGCATTCCCGAGGGGAGGAATGCGCAGAGCAAAGACTTTACCGAGGAAAGGCTCAAGAGCCTCGTTTTGAATCATAGGGGTTTGTCAGCCGCCCAACTCAGCCGGAGAATCATAGCGGACGTGCAGGGCTTCGCGACGGGGACAGAGCCGTGCGACGACATCACGCTGGTGATCATCAAGAGAGTCGGAGAATCACCTGTCGAGAACTCATAAATGAACCGAGGCATCCCGTATCCTCTTTTTATCTTCCTTGCCTTGGGGTTTCTCACGGCCGGTTCAGCCCGGCCAGAGGGGGCCTGCACCGCTTTCGTGATGCGCGGTGGCGGGGCCGTCTTCCTGGCGAAGAACCTGGATTGGCCGGTCGGCGAAGGGGTCGTATTCGTCAACAAGAGAGATGTTGCCAAGGAGGCGTTCGGCGGCGGGGGCTCCGCCCCTCTACGCTGGACCTCCAAGTATGGAAGCGTGACCTTCAACCAGTTCGGCCGGGAATTCCCCCTTGGCGGCATCAACGAAAGGGGCTTGGCCATCGAAGAGCTGAGCACGCAGTGGGATTATCCTCCCCCCCATGGCCAGCCGTGCCTTAATGAGTTCCAGTGGATCCAGTACCATCTCGACACCTGCCGGTCGGTCAAGGAAGTATTGAAGAGCGCCGCCGGACTCAAAGTATCCAGACTCCTTCTGGGGCTGCATTACCTGATCGCCGACCGCAAGGGGAACGCGGCCGTTGTCGAGTTCAACGATGGACGGATGACCGCCTATTCCGGAGACAGCCTTCCCGTTGCGGTCCTGAGCAACAACCGCTATGCCGAATCGCTCCGCTACCTCGGGCTCCATCAAGGGTTTGGAGGCGAGAGAAGGGTCTCCGGCGGGGCCGAATCATCCGAGCGGTTTGTCCGGGCCGCCACAGCCCTGAGGGAATATCGGTTTTTGGGCCAGCGTCCGCTCCTTGACCACGCTTTTGTCGTGCTCAAGTCTGTATCGCAGGAAGATACGCAGTGGAGCATTGCTTACAACCTCCCCAGGCGCGTGCTTTTTTTTAAGACCCGGGAGCATCGACGGTATAAGATTATCCCCCTGGAGGGTTTGGATTTCTCTTGCCGCAGCCCGGCCATGATGTTGCCCGTATCCACCGAGTCGGCGGGGAACCTGATCCGGGACCTGATCCCTTACAACCCGCAGGAAAACCGGCGGCTTCTAGATGCGGTGTTCCGGGCACTGCGAGACCTCGGTGAATTGGATGAAGATTTTCCGCAGGCCGTTGTCGAGGGGATGGCCGCCTATCCCGAACTCTGCCGCTGCCGCCGGTAAGCAAGGCGGGAAGCGGGCCAGTCTTGGTTCGGCTGTTCATGAAGAGCTTTTCGACGCGCTTGAATCGGACCTAGCGGGAGTTCCAGCGCTCGAGGACATAGAAGCAGCGGCTGCCGAATAGAAAATCGACAACCGCATATCCTTGGCTGAAATAGTGGGTCAGAACACGCCGCAGGCCTGCCTGCCAGGCTGCGATTAGGTCCAGTCTTTTGTTGGCGCTCCATGCCCTGATGTCCGGCGGGACCTCGGCCAGAAGGCAGTTGCCGTGGAGCTTCAGCCTGGGACTCACCGGTCGGGAATCGGGACTGGCTGTCCTTTTCTCTAACGCTTTGGCCAGGGCCGTCGGCTCGTAGCTTTCTATTACACCACGTCGCGTCCTCTCGACTCTCTTTTCCCGGATCGGCCATTCCATGAGGAGGCGGTCGGTCGGGATCTTCGGGCCGAGGTTGAGCGCCGAGCCCATTCCATAGAAATTGGGCAGATAGGTCCGGCAGATGCCGCCCAGTGTGTGGAAGTTCAGGTTGGCGTTCTTAGCCTGGAGCGGGTCGAAAGTCCAGGTGATACGGCTGTATCCCCGCCTGATGGCCCAGTCCCGCTGCGCCCACTTCAGAGCTTTCCCGATCCCGTATCCTTGGAACCGCGGAAGGACGGCTAGATGATGAGAGTGCTGAACGAGCTTCCCATCGAAAATAGCCGGGAAAGAATAGACAAACCCGGCTAACTCCCTTTTGATGAAGGCCCCCAGGACGATTCCGCCCATCCGGGCGGAAATACGGTACTGATGGGCGGGCGTGAGGTCTCTTTCCGAGTGCCCCCAAACCAGGACCTGCATATCAGGAAGCGGGCGGCAGTCTTCGATCCGGGTTAGCTCTCGGATCCTGACGGACGGTCGCTTATCGGATGACGGGGCTTTCATTACCGGTCACTTTTCCAAGGCCACCATATTAGCTCATCCCTCGTCGGGCTTCAAGGTCAGCCGCTTGATGAGCATCGTTCCGTAGGAACCGCGGGGGAGAATGAAGGAGATGGTCCATTTTTTCTTGCCGGGGTGGAGTTCGTCGTTTCCCGCAGCGAGGGCAAGAAGGTCTTCGGGGATAATTAAGGCTTTCCTTTGGAAAGAGCGAAAATAGACCTTCCGGAGAGCCTTTGTCCGAAACGAGCCGGGGGTTAAACCCTTTTCCGTCAGGATATCTTCGAATAAGGAGCGAGTCAGGTCATCGCCGAAATCCATCCTGGCGGCGGCGGTAGGGATTGCAAGGGCATCCAAGTAGGATAGATCTTCGGCTTCGATTTCATCCCAAAAGAGATAGCTGCCTTCCCGGCCGGGTATATCCTTCGGGTTTTTAACCTTTCTCTTGATCAGGCGCCTGAGCAGCTCGTTCCAGAGATGGGATTGATAGGCCGCATACTGCATCGATACTTCTTCCTCGGGAATCCGGTGGAGGGCCCGGCCCGGGTCATTGGGGCGGCCGTTAAGAAGGCCGAAAATGCCCGTCTCCAGAGGTCCGATTGCCAGGGTCAAGAGAAGTGGCCAGTCTTTCCAGTTCTTGAAGAGGGTGGCCTTCCTTTCGCGTTCGGACTTGCTGTCATCAGGCCCGGCGCTCGTCAGGAAGGCCTGCAGGGCTCCGTTCCAATGCCGCTTGAGGACCTTTTCGGCGAAAAACCCGCGTTCAGAATCGTAACTCCTGAAGCGTTGGTCGTCGAAGAAATTGGGGAAGCCTGCCTTTTTAACTTTTTCGAAGTTCGTTTCTAGCGGGCCGATGTCCTCTAGATCCCTGATCGTGACCATGAAAGCGTTTCCCTGGATGAGGTCCGGGCCCATCGGGCGGTCCATGAATCCTCGGGATTCCAGGGAGAAGTCCTTTCCCTTGCGGCTGAAATTTCCGGCGTTCCGGATGGAGATGAACTGAGAAGTCAGGCCGTGTTTGTCCTTCTTCCCGCCATAAGAAAATCGCTCCACCGGCTGATTCAGCGTCCTGGACAGATGACGGATCAAGTCGAGTGTATTCCAGTGCCATTTCCTGAGGAGATAGACGCGGTATTCGCCGTCCTGGCGGAGAGGAAGGCCGGCCCTTTCTTCGACCACAAAATCTTCGGGCTTCGCCTTGATCATGTGTCGGCCGTGTTTCGGCTTGCCGTTTAGGGGAACTGAGAGGTTTCTGCGAACCTATGAGGGAGTTTCCAGAGGGGGTAACCACGAAGGATGCTGTTCTCGGCGAAGGCCGTGATTTGAATAAGTCCCGGCGCCCCGCCCTTGTACCCGAGAATAGCGACCGAAAGAGCGGAGTCATAGATCAGCCGGTCCTTGATACCATTATATTCGATGGTTACGGTGTTGCCGTCGAAGCTCCATCGGCCCTCGGCCTTGTCGGTGCTGCGGCTTTCGTACTCTCCCGGCGCCCAGCTCTCAACCCGGATCTCGGCGATGCCTTCTCTTTTTAGCGTTAGGATGATGTTCCATTCGGATTCCGAGACGGTGCTATACGACCCATC
>Ga0153916_10004768_pt1 | contig 10276 bp, 11 predicted proteins | sample Opewatmetagenome_FD_109642 | JGI IMG/M metagenome (GOLD analysis project Ga0153916, IMG submission 109642) | Freshwater wetland microbial communities from Ohio, USA - Open water 3 Core 3 Depth 4 metaG | ecosystem: Environmental > Aquatic > Freshwater > Wetlands | place: USA: Ohio, Lake Erie...
AAAATGAGCGAACAAATCCACAACCAGTTCTTACTGACGCAGGCTGAAAAGCAGAGTTTCCTCTGGAAGAAGATACTAGCACAGTTCGAGTATGAATTACAAGTGGAAAGACAAAGAAATGACTCGCCTGCGCTCGGGGAAGCAGATACGGCAAAAATCAGGGGGCGGATCAGCAAGCTCAAAGAATGGATCAACCGTAACACGCAGGAAGATGCTGAAGAGTAAGACGTAATCGCATTGTGGTGCGATTAGGTGTTGCAAAAGCGTCGGACGCATAGCGCCCGGCAAGAAGTAAGAACGACTCACAAGCCGTTTAGTAGATAGGAGCAAGGAATGTCTGATGAGCAAGATGTAGTGGATGTAGTACCAGAACAAACAGCCCAAGAAGCTTTGGCTGCGATGAGAGAAGGGTTTGCAGAAGCCAGTAATGTGACTCCTGCGCAAGACAAGACAGCGAAAGTTGCCGAGCCGACCCCGGAAGCACAGCAAGCCGAGCAAAAGAGTAAAGCCGAAGCAGAGGCAGCGGAAAAGGCGGCAACAGAAGCCAAAAGCGTGGCCGAAGCTAAAGAAGCGGCGCAGAAAGAGCAAGCAGCAAAGTTGGTAGCGGCTGGTTATACTGCAGAAGAAATCGGGGACGCCATCAAGAAAGCTAAAGAACTCGACAGGGTTCAGGGCGACTTGAATAAAATCTTCGGTAAATTTGGCGGGATTGAACAGCAGCTTAAAACTCTGGCCGAGAAAAAAGTAGCCGGCGTCCAGGTAACAGCCGAAGACTTGACTGATTTACAAGAAGCCTACGGCCCGGAAATGTCCGAAGCGATGATGAAGGTCTTGACCAAGATCGTCGCCAAGATCAACCCGGCAGACTTGGAGAAACCAGCGGAAGCTCCGAAGGTAGACGAAGCGTTAGCGGCAGCCAAAGCAGAGTACGACGCTAAACTGGCTAAAGCAACGGCGGACACCAAGGATCAGCTTACCCGAGACTTTGAGCGGAAGTTGCTTGACATTACTCACAAAGATTGGCGCGAGGTAACAATCATCACCGACAGCAAGGGCAATTTCATTGACTTTCGCCCAGAGTTCAAAGTGTGGCTGGATACTTTACCGGAGGCCGATCAAAAGGAAATAAAAGGCGGTTGGAACTCCGCTTATGTGGCTGGAAAGATCACTGAGTACAAAGACTACATGAAGCAAAAAACAGCAGCGGCTCCTACAACATCGAACCGGCTGAAAGCTGGCGTGCAACCTAAAGGGACGACAGGGACAGCCACAGTAAAATCGGACTTGGATTGGCAGCGGGAAGGCTACACTTCAGTCTGAACAACAATAACAATAAAAGGGACTAAATCATGGCTCTCCAAAACTATAACACCCAGCCTGGGCGTATTAACAAATTGCTTGGGCAAATCTTGGCGCATGCCGAGCCGATGGAGGTAACGGGTAACATCGGTATCCAGAAAGACGTACCCAAGAACAAAGGCGATACGGTTATATTCCGTCGCTGGGTTCCGGCAGGCTCGACCGACCAAAACAAATTTTTCGGCACCACTACTGCTGTGGATCGCGGCAATGCTTTCTACCAAGGCTATATCGCTTCGGAAGGCGTAACTCCGGCTCCGCTGTCACTGACCGCGCAAGATTACCCGGTCACGTTGCAACAACTCATCATCGTCTTCGGTTTCTCGGACAAAATGGCCGATCAATACGAGGACGATGTGCCTGCCGAGTACAAACTGCAAGTAGGCCAGCAACTAGGTCTTGCCCGCGAAATGCTGCGCGTCGGGCAGATCAAGGCTTCTACCAACAAGTTCTACGGCGGCACCGGCACGACCCGCGCTACCGTTAACGGCAAACTGACGCTCCCCCTGATGCGCAAGATCGCCAAGAGCTTGCTGTCTGCTCACGCCAAACAGGTTACGAAGATTCTCGCCCCCGGCGTGAACTACGGCACCGTCGCGGTGCAGCAAGCCTTCATGGTTTACTCGCACACCGACCTGAATCAGGACATCTATGACCTGCCCAAGTTCAAGGACGCAGTGGACTACGCGCAAGGCTCGGCCCGCATCCCCGGCGAAGTAGGCGCAGTGGAAGGTTTCCGCTTCGTCACCTCGCCTGATCTGCCTTCCGTACTGGATGGCGGTGCGGCTGTTGGCTCTACCGGCCTGACCTCTAACCTCGGCACCTCTATCGACGTGTACCAAGTCATCGTAGCCGGTGCGGATGCCTGGGGTCAAATCCAGATGAAGAACGGCAGCGGCGTATCCGGCACCGAAGCTAGCGTGCTGCTTCCTGGTCAGCCTGACAAGAACGACCCGGCAGGCCAACGCGGCTATGTTACGGCCAAAAACTATTTTAACGCACTTATTACTAACACCGGATGGGTAGCGGTTGCTGAAGTCGGCGCAACGGCCTAATGCCATAACCAAGGGGCCGGGTAAACCGGCTCCGCTATAGGAGAAAAAATTATGGCAACTCAACTAAACCTTCCCATCGCGGATCGCATTGAGCAAAAGCTGTCGGTAGTTCACGACGCTGCGCAAAAGCGTGCGCTGGAGCTGCTGCTTCGGCCTGCGGTTTCGGGTAGCGTATCGCAATGCCTGACTACGGCTGGCTTGGTCATCAAGGTAGGCGGAAGCACGCTGGCAAAAACTGGTGCGGCAGACGCCTATTTTGTGGTCGATGGCGCACTGGTGAAGATCGCTGCAGGTACAGATATGCCTGCCCTTACCGGCTTTGGCATCAGCGCAGGATTGTACAACGTCGTCTGTTTCTTCGTAGACCAAGCTGGCACGGTAACAGCCAATCTTGGTATCGAAGGCGCGGATATTGCACACGTAGTGTTCCCGACAGTACCTGAAGGTAAAGCGATGGTAGGCTTCTTGCTCATCACCTACGCCTCGGCTTTTGTGGGTGGCACGACTGCGTTGGATACCGCGACTACATTGTACTTCAGCCCAACTGGCGATCTCAACCCCGGCTTAGTTAACTCGCTCGGCTAACAACAATCTTTAGGAGAAAAATAAAATGTCTATGAACAAAGTTAAGGACATAGCTGGTGCGACTATTAACTTGGTCAGTGCTGGCTTCGTTCTAGGTACTACCAAAACCTACACCACGACTGTATCCACGGAGCAGGTTATCAACGGGAAATTCGGTACGACCCTGGCGGCGCAAACCAACACGGCCATTCCAACCACCGACGCAACTACGGGCGTAGCTTTCCCCGCTGTCTCCTACGATAACGCAGTGTGTTTGGTGTTCGGAGTAAACGCTGCAGGTGCGATCAAGCTGTCCCAAGGCCCGATCACCCCCATTGCTCCCGGCGTTACTACTACCGTTGGTGCGTTCCTGAATCCGCCTCCGTTCCCCGAGCTGCCTGACGACTTCTGCCCTATCGCCTACGGCTTTGTACGCGTAGCTCCGACAGCGGTATCGTTCACTACGGGTACAACCAACTGGACGGCTTCCGGCGTAACCTGCACCACGTTCCAGAACGTAGCAACATTGCCCGACCGCCCGCAGATCGCGTAAAGGTAAGGAGACTCGGCCAGCCCGCATAAAGGTGCCGAGAAAACGTAGAGGCAAGACTCGTCAAGAAGCCGATCTCTACAAACTGCGCGGGGCAAGCGCTAGAACCGTAGCCCCGTTCTTTTTCTAGATAGGAGATAGTAATGCCAAAAGGTATTCGTAAAGTAAATCTGAATGACGCTGCGGCCCGTCCGGTTAGCGCTGGTGTGCAAATGGACACCGGGGACATGGCCGAGCCAAAAGTTTCCTCGGCGGTGGCTGACAAGGATCATCTCGTAACTTCGTCTATGCTTGAGCTGCCGACGGACGAAGCCATTGTGCTGGCCAACGAAGCCGCTGCCAAAAAGGATTACCTAGCTCAACTGAAATTCAACGAAGAGCCAGTGGGTATTGTCATTGCTGAAGACTCGTCCGAGTTTCCGATAGACCCAGTTCCGCTGGGCGTGAACGGCAAGACTTTGTACCTGAAGCGCGGGCAAGAATACACCATCCCCCGCAAATTTGTTGAAAGCCTGTGCAGCCCCGTAACAAGGGTATCTACCAAGAGAACCCTCAACAATCTTGGCGAAGACGCTACTCAACTGGAACAGACCAGATCGTTTCAGTTCCCGTTTCGCATTACCCACGATCCTAGCCCGCACGCTAAAACGTGGTTTAATTCGCTGATGCAGCGGTCAAAGTAGTAAGCCATGGGCGTCGTTGCTCCAATGACGTATCTGGGGCTGGTACAACGCCTTCAGAGCGAGAGCGGTACATCCGGTAGTGCCGTCACCACTTTAGTAGGCGTTACTGGTGAGGCTCTGCGGCTCAAGAACTGGATCGCGCAGGCGTATGTAGAAATACAAGCTTTACACCATGACTGGCTTTGGCTTATGCAGGATGTCCAGTTCGACACGATAGCTAACCAGCAGTCGTACTCTCCCACCACTACTACGTTTACCACACCGGCTGGCGTCGGCATTGCTGATTTTGCACGCTGGAAAATAGACCCATTAGCCGGCGAGTCCTCCTTCCGGCTGTGGCTCGCATCGTCCGGCAGCGATAATGAAACATGGCTGCACGAAGTGGATTACGTGGCCTTCCGCGACTACTACCTGTTTGGTCGCAGGCGTGTCACCTATGCTCGGCCTATCAGTATTAGCGTAGACCCGCAGCAAAACCTGTTGCTCGGCCTCGGGCCTAACGATGTGTACACCGTGGTAGGGAAGTATTTTCAAGCACCACAGTTCCTGTCGGCGGATGCCGATGTACCGGCGATGCCTGCGCGCTTCCATATGCTAATCGTGTACTGGGCGCTGGAGCACTACAGCTTCTATGAAGCCGCTCCAGAGGTTATAGCTGGCGCTACCAAATTTGGAAAGCGAATGCTGCGGGAACTAGAAGCAGCCCAACTTCCGTCTCTTATCGGTTTCGACCCGCTAGTATGAAAGAAGCCGCGTACAAGATGCCGCCGATCCAGTACGACGCGATCCAGATGCAGGGCGGCGTAGACCAGATGACCCCGCTGCTGAACCTGAAGCCTGGGATGCCGAGGGACGCACTTAACTTTGAAGCCTCTATTCTTGGAGGCTACACACGGATTGGCGGGTATGAGCGCTCGGACGGTCAGCCGCTTCCTTCGTCTAAAAATTTCAACCTGATTTTTGTCAACGCCTTCACCAATATCCCGGCAGTCGGCGACACGGTTACTGGATTCACCTCTGGGGCTACTGGGTATGTGCTGACGACCGGAGCCAACTACGTGGTGGTCTGCGAAGTGGTTGGTATATTTGCGCTTGCTGAGACGATCAAGGACGGTGCGCTTGTTGTCGGGACTATGGTGGCTTCTACGGGTGTGCCAAGTGCTTCGTTGCTTGCGGCCTATACCGCATTGGCGGCTGACCGGCAGCGTACTCATATCGCGGCCGTGCCTGGGTCTGGGCCGGTGCGCGGCGTCTTTATCTACTCAGATGTGGTGTACGCTTTCCGCGACAATGCCGGGGGAACCGCAAGCGCGCTGTATAAGCAAACTTCAGGCGGCTGGTCGTTGGTGCCGTTCTTCAATGAAGTTTCGTTCACTGCGGGAACTACCCTACCGGCAGACGGAGCTACTTTGACGCAGGGTGGCATAACCGCAACCGTAAAACGTGTTGTTACGCAGAGCGGCGCATGGGCAGGCAGTGCTGCCGGCAGATTTATCGTGGATACCCCATCCGGCGGAAATTTCGCTGCCGGAGCGGCCACGTTGACGGGCGGCACTACAGTTACGTTATCTGGAGCGCAAACCGCGATCACGCCTACGGTAGGCGGCAAATACGAAGTCATAATCGGAAACTTCACAGGATCGCCCGGAACAATTCGCGCCTACGGGTGCGACGGGGTTAACAGGTGCTTCGAGTTCGACGGCACCGTTTACGTCCCGATCACCACCGGCACTGTGCCGGACACTCCTACGCATATCGCCGTCCACAAGAACTTCTTATTCATCGCTATAGGCGGCTCCTTGCTGTTCTCGGCGCCCGGTCTGCCTTACGATTGGACAGCCATAGACGGGGCTGGGATAGTCGCGGTAGGCGATCTACTAACCAACCTGATAGAACTGCCGGGCGCGCAGACTACCGCAGCGATGGGCGTCTACACCCGTTCTACGACCTACATTTTGTACGGCACGGGCGCATCCACATTTAACTTGGTTCCGCTTAATACTGGATGTGGTGGATTGTCCTTCACTGCGCAGAACATGGCGCATACCTATGTGACCGACGATCGCGGCATTATCGACATGCAGGAGACCTTGAACTACGGCAACTTCGATATCAATACGGTCACTTACCCGGTAAACAACTTCATCGGGCGGCAGCGCACCAAAGTAACTTGCGCTACATTGAACCGACAAAAAAGCCAGTATAGGCTGTTTTACAGCGATGGCTATGGGCTGTATGTTACCAATATGCATGGGCAGTATGCATGGATGAACATCGCTTCTTCCAGCATGCCAGTGCTGTTTCCTAATCCAGTGCAATGCATTACCAACGCCAAGCTTTCCACTGGCGAAGAGGTGGTGTATTTTGGCTCGACCAATGGTTTCGTCTATAAGCTCGATAGCGGCAGCTCATTCGACGGCGCGACTATCGCTAGCTATCTGCTATTCGGTGCAGATCAGATTGGCTCCCCGCGAACCATGAAGCACTACAGTCATGCTCAACTGGAAATCTCCGGCAATTCGTACATGCAATTGAACTTCGGCTACACGCTGGGCTACAACGCCACGACCATTTTACAGCCTACCGCCGTACCCTACGGTAGCGATTTCTCCATGCCGTTCTGGGATCACTTTACTTGGGATCACTTTACTTGGGACGGTTCGGTAAACAATCCCTCTACTGAATGCGACATGACCGGCACCGGGGAAAACTATGCCCTGCTGTTAAGTTCATCTTCGGACGCCTATTATCCGTTCACAATCAACAGCGCAATTGTTCATTATCGCACCCGGCGCGGAAAAAGATAGCTTTACAAATTCGCATTATTGTAGTAAAATAATAGATTGGCAAACAAATTATGACCGCTCAAACCAGCCCCTCTCCTCTGGACGCAACCACCCCTATAAATCCGGGCGATCCTCGGTATATAGACATTGGGCATTTTGATCCTAAACCTACGCCGGTAGACCCCTCTAGCGGTAGCAACGGGCCGCCGTGGACGCAGCCGCCTCCCACGATTCCTACGGCACCTATCACTGGCACCCCCGCCGCACAACTAGGGCCGGTAGACCAGTACAAAGCGGTATTGCCTAGCGACCAGTTAAATCAACTTCTCGACCCGAATTCGCTATTGGTGAGGCAGGCTACGGCCAACGCTAATGAAGCCAGTAACGCGAAAGGACTACTCAACTCTAGCATGGCTGTAGGAGCAGCACAAGGGGCCGTGCTACAGGCGGCAATGCCTCTAGCTTACGAAAACGCCAATGCAGCTAATGCGGTTGGTTTGGCAAACTCCAGTGCCAAGAATGCGGCGAATTTACAACAAGGCCAATTCAGCCAGCAATCCGGGTTGGCGACTTCTGCCGCGCTAAATGCCGAGGTAATGGCAAACTTGGATCAAGCCAATAAAATCCAACTGGCAGGCATCCAGACTCAGTACCAAGCCTTCCTTAACGCTAACTCCAATGCCTCCGGGTTGTATGACCAATACATGAAGCAGATTGGCGATATCCAGAATAATGCTAATTTAGATCAAGCCACAAAAACCAACATGATTAACCAAATCACCGATGCTCTGCGCTCGGGATTGGCGATGTTGTCCGGTATCAACGGGTTTGACTTAGCGAAAGGGTTGAATTTTGGAAATCCAAAAGACCCAAAAGACAGAGGGAACCCTGTAACTCCGCCGCCCCCGCCACCCGCCTCCCCGACTCCCCCCGATCACCGACCGGGAACCCCAGCCCCTGGCCCAGGACAACCGGGATACGATGGTGCTAAAGAATTTAGGTATAACGGACAGTGGTGGTGGATCTGATGCGTATCGTCCGTACTTTTGATGAGCGATTTATCCACGACTGTATTGCGCACAAGAGCGTATGGCCGCACATCACGGACGACGGCTCACCAGACGATCCGGCATTCTATTTCCCGCCGATGGTGGATGCAGTACATTGGCTGGAAGTGCGCGATGACGAGAAAAGGCTGGGTGTGTTTATGGTGCATCCGCTGAACAGTATTTGCGGAGAAGCGCATGTAGCCTTGCTTCCTGCAGCGTGGGGGAGATCGGCAGAAGCCGCTAGATTGGCAGTGCAGTGGGTGTTTGAAAATACCGCGTACCAACGATTGATTGTCAACGTACCCAGCGGTAATAAATTGGCAGCAAGATTGGCTACCAAAAGCGGGATGGACTACATCGGGAACAACAAAAACAGCTTTATGAAAAACGGAGTAGTACAGGATCAATTGATGTTCGGGATATCGAAGGAGGCCGCATGAGTACGGTTGCCAAAATAGCGGTTGGTGTGGTGATGATTTATACGGGTGTCGGAGCGCTGCAAGGGGCTAGCGAACTAGGCACAGTATTTGCCGGGGCTGAAATAGCCGGAGGCGCGATGACCGTGTACGGAGCCGCTACGCACAACGATAAAATGGCTAACACAGGGATGATTATAGGCAGCGTGGGCAGCATAGGAACAGCTTTTACTGCGGCAGGCGCGTCATCCCAATTGGCCGGAGCCGGAACCACTACGACGACTGGGGGAGACGCTCTCGCCCTCAGTGTTGATCCAAATTTAAGTGCTGCCAATGCTGCCGCAGCAGGAACAACGACCGCTGGCGCAGCAACTGGGGCTGCGGGGACGACTGCTGCTGCAGGAACTGCCGCTGGAACAGGTGCAACTGCCGGAACTACGGCGACAGAGGCTGTGGCGAAAACTTCAGCAGTACAAGACTTAATGAAGTACAGCCTGATAAGCGGTGCGGTAAGCGGAGCCGGAAACGCCTATGCTGCGCGCACCAATTCGGATATTCAAGCTCAAGCCGAGGCCAACAAGCTGGAGTTTGAAAAATCCATGGCTAATCGCGCGAACAGTTACGGTATCGTACCGATTGGCTTCGGGCCAGCCCCGTCCGGGTTGCTTACCTCGCCGTCTCAAGTCGCCGCGCCGACTGTATTAGCTCCAACTTTAGTCCAACCTCAAGCATAGGAATCACCATGGCTGCTACCAACCCGTCCTCTACGCCGATTACCGAAGCCGCGATGGAGAAATATATGTTTGCAAAGATTTCTCCCGCCAGCCAGAGTATCATCACTCGCGTCTACTTGGCAGGAATGAAACTGCTGTTTTCTTCCCAAATGCATTCCCAACTTCTGCAGGAGTTCCAGCAGCAAGTGCAGCAAGGCCACGCCATCGGAGATGTGCTCGGTACGGACATCGCTCACATTGTCCTGATCCTGTACCAAGAGAGTAAAGGAACAATGCCCAAGGGCGCGATGATCCCGGCCGGCACTCTGCTATTAGCTAAAGCTACCGAGTTCCTGAACGAATCTAAATTGGATCAAGTAACCAGTTCAGACTTTGCTGATGCAGTGAGGATAATGTCTACGGCGATACAAGCCAAAGCTGATCCTAACTTTGCGCAGCGCATGGGAGCAGCCCAGCCGCAAGCCGCACAACCTACCCCTCCCGCGCAACCGATGCAACAACCTCCGCAAGGACTATTAGGAGCGCCACAATGAGCAGTATGCTAGGAAGCCTTTTGGCCGGGGCCGCTACCGGAGCAGCGGACGCCGATATCAAAAATACGGCTACTCAGAACCAGCAAACAATCGCGGAAAATCTCACCGCGCAAAAAGCCCAGATCGAGGAAGCCTACAACGAGCGCCTGAGAGAGCATCAAATGGTCTTGCAGGGAGCATACCGGAGTAATATGTCCGCCTCTACCGAGCCGTTGGTAAAACAATCTCTTGCCGCGCATGGTCTTGTTATGCAACCAAATGCCGCGCAAGATGCTGCCCAGATCAACGCACAGCAACCTGGCGGAGGTAGCGTATCCCCAAGTGACGCTGCTACTCTACCAGCGGAGGCGCGCTCTGCGTATAATCTGCCTGCGGTAGCTTCTGACCTGCAAGTGATGACGGCACGCGCGCGCGCACAATCAGACCTTGGCTACATGAATCCAGACGATTTCCTGAAATCTCTTTCCGCCTTGAACAATGAACAAACTAAGGCCGAGGCTCAGAAAGAGATATCGGCGAACAATTTGCAGAACCAGCAAGTGCTGGC
>Ga0153916_10004769_pt1 | contig 10276 bp, 6 predicted proteins | sample Opewatmetagenome_FD_109642 | JGI IMG/M metagenome (GOLD analysis project Ga0153916, IMG submission 109642) | Freshwater wetland microbial communities from Ohio, USA - Open water 3 Core 3 Depth 4 metaG | ecosystem: Environmental > Aquatic > Freshwater > Wetlands | place: USA: Ohio, Lake Erie, Old...
GCTCATCGCCTATCCGAACGCGGGCCTGCCCATCGCCAAGGGCAGCACGACGACCTACGAGCTCGGGCCCGAGGCCATGGCCAAGGACTACCCGGCGCTGCTGGACGCCGGCTGCAACATCGTCGGCGCCTGCTGCGGCTCGGGCCCGGAGCACATCCGCCTCATCGCCGAGGTCGCGCGCTCCCGCCGCAGCAAGTGAGCGCGGCGTTCGACGTCCGCTCGCCGCTCCCCGCCGTCCTCGAGGATGTCCCGCTGCGCGTGGACCGCGACGAGGTCCTGCGCTTCCAGGGCTACAAGAAGGGCATCGATGTCCCGGACACCGCCGTGCTCTCGCTCTTCGACGAGGCGCTGGCGCTCGGCGAGTCGCTGATGGCGCCCCGCGTCGTCTACCGCGGCATCCATGTAACGGGGCAGGGGTCCGGTCTGATCGAAGCCGGCGGCGAGCGCCTCAACATCCCCGGAATCGGCAGGCTGTGGGGCTCGCTCGAGCAGGTCGGCGCTGGCGTCTGCACCGTGGGCGCGGCCATCGAGGAGCGGGTGCGCCGCCTCTGGGACGAGCGCGAGCTGCCACTGGCGGTGATGCTCGACAGCGTCGGCTCGGCGGCCGTCGAGAGCCTCGCCGAGTACGCCAACGATGTTCTCTGCCAGGCGGCGATCGCGGCGGGCATCAAGGTCACCAACCGGATCAGCCCCGGCTACGCGGGATGGGACACGGCCGAGCAGGCCGCGCTCTTCCGCCTCTGTCCCGGCGGTCCCATCGGTGTCACGCTCAACCCGTCCTGCGTGATGACGCCGGGCAAGAGCATCTCCTTCCTGGTCGGCGTCGGGCCCGAGGCCCGCGTGGACCACTACTTTACCCAGTGCCGACGCTGCTGGATGCCCGACTGCGCCTACCGCCGCGCCCCCGCCGCCGCCACGGTGCGCCGGTAGGGTCCGCCCTGTCCTGGTGATACGATGGCCGGTGAGATGGCGGACAACGTGATCCTCGTGGGCTTCATGGGGGCGGGCAAGTCCTCGGTCGGGCGCATCCTCGCCGCGCGGCTCGGGCGCTGCTTCGTCGAGACGGACGAGATGATCACGGCCGCGGAGGGCCGGCCCATCCCGGAGATCTTCGCCGAAAAAGGCGAGGCGCACTTCCGCGCGCTGGAGGACGAGGCGGTGCGGCTGCTCGCGCTGAAGCGGGGCGACGTCATCGCCACGGGCGGCGGGCTGCCCTGTCGCGACGGGTGCCTGGAAGCCCTGCGCGCCATCGGCACGGTGGTGTGGCTCTCGGGCGACTTTGGGGCGCTCTACGAGCGCGCCCTGCGTGGCGGCGACCGCCCGATGCTCAACGGCAAGACGCGCGAGCAGGCCGAATCGCTCTACGAGGCGCGCAAGCCCTTCTACGCGAAGGCGGACCTCGCGGTGGATACGACGGGGCTCAACCCCGACCAGGTCGCGGCTCGGGTGGCCGCGGCGCTGGCGGAGCGCCAGAGGCAGGCGGTCTGATGCCCGCGCCCTTCCTCGAGCGCCTCCGCGAGCGGCCGCTCCTGGGCGACGGCGCCATGGGCACGATGCTCTACGCCCGCGGCGTGCCGCTCGACGCGTGCTTCGACGTGCTCAACGTCAACGAGCCCAAGATCGTTCAGGGCATCCACGCCGAGTACATCCAGGCGGGCGCCGACTGGATCGAGACGAACACGTTCGGCGCCAACCGCTTCAAGCTCGCGGTGCACGGCCTGTCGGCGGCCGTGCGCGAGATCAATCTGCGCGGCGCCAAGCTGGCGCGCGACGTCCGCGAGACCATGGGGCGTGACGTCTTCGTGCTGGGCTCGATCGGCCCGCTCGGCAAGTACCTGGCCCCCCTCGGGTCGATCACGCAGGAGGAGGCGCGCGAGGCCTTCCACGAGCAGGCCGAGGGGCTGCTGGAGGGCGGCGTGGACGCCTTCGTCATCGAGACCTTCTCCGACCTCGTCGAGCTGCGGCTTGCCGTCGAGGCCATCCGCGCCCTCACCGACCTGCCGGTCATCGCCTCGGTCGCCTTCACCCAGGACGTCGTGACCTTCCTCGGCCATACGCCGGTCGAGGTGGCGAGGACGCTCCGCGGGCTGCCCATCCAGGGGCTCGGCGCCAACTGCTCCGTCGGCTCGAGCACGCTCTACGACGTCCTGGAGCAGATGCTGCCCGAAGCCGGCGGTCTGCCGGTGATCATCCAGCCCAATGCCGGCCTGCCGAGCCGCGTGGGCGAGCGCCTCATCTATATCTCGTCGCCCGCATACATGGCCGAGTACGCGGCGCGGATGATCGGGGCCGGCGCCCGGCTCGTGGGCGGCTGCTGCGGCACCACGGCCGACCACATCCGCGCCATGCGCGAGGTGGTGGACCGTCACGTGCCGCGCTCGGGCGCCCGGAAGGCGGCCGAGCCGCGGCACGCGCGTTTCGAGGCGAGCCCCGTGCCGACGCTGCCCACCACGGCGGCACCGACCCCGCTCCGGCGCAAGCTCGAGGCGGGCGAGTTCGTGGTGACGGTCGAGCTGGATCCCCCGCGCGGGCACAACATCGAGAAGCTCGTCCAGGGCGCCAAGCTCCTCAAGGAGCGGGGTGTCGAGATCGTGGATATCAACGACGGCTCGCTCGGGCGGGTGCGCATGTCGGTGCTGCCCACGGCCATCCTGGTCCGCGAGGCGACCGGGCTCGACATCAACATGCACTTCACCTGCCGCGACCGGAACCTCATGGGCATCCAGGCCGACGTGCTCGGAGCCCACGCGCTGGACATCCGCAACATCCTCGCGATGACGGGCGACCCGCCGCGCACGGGCGACTACGTCGACGCCACGGCGGTTTTCGACGTGGACGCCATCGGGCTCATCCGCATCTTGACGGGCATGAACGAGGGGCGGGACGCCACGGGCAACTCCGTCGGCGAGCCCACGGCCTTCTCCGTGGGCGCGGCGCTCGACCCTGCGGCGGCCGATCCCGCGCGCGAGATGGAGCGCCTCCTCGCCAAGGCGGAGGCGGGCGCGCGCTGGTGCCAGACCCAGCCGGTCTACGACCTCGAGGTGCTGGAGCGCTTCTTCCAGCGGACGCGTTCGCCCATTCCCATCGTCGTTGGCGTCCTGCCGCTGCACTCCTCGCGTCACGCCGAGTTCCTCCACAACGAGGTGCCCGGCATCACCGTGCCCGACGCGGTGCGCGCGCGCATGAGGGACGCCGGCGACCGCGGCCTGCACGCGGGAATCGAGACGGCCCAGGCGCTGGTCCGACAGATCCGCGGCAGCTATGCGGGCGTGTACCTCATGCCCTCGTTCGGCCGCTTCGAGGTTGTCGCGGAAGTGCTCGACGCGCTCCAGTAGTCTTCCCGGGGGACTCCGATGGCCGATCTCCACGACGTCACCGCAGCCGAGGCCGCCCGTCGCATCCGCTCGGGCGCGCTGTCGCCCTCGAACCTGCTCGCGTCCTGCCTCAAGCGCATCGACGCGGTCGAGCCCGTCCTCAAGGCCTGGGTGCACCTCGACCGTGATGCCGCATCCCGCGTCGCCGTCCAGCGCGACATCGAGGCGCGCGAGGGGCGCTTCATGGGGCCGCTCCACGGCGTGCCTGTCGCGCTCAAGGACATCTACGACGCCGCCGGGCTCGTGACCACGTCCGGGGTGGGGGCCTGGGGGCACCGGCATCCGACCGTGGACGCGGTGTCCGTCGGTCGGCTGCGGGCCGCGGGTGCCGTCATCCTGGGCAAGGTCACGACGACGCCATTCGCGCTCCGCGACCCGACGGCGACATGCAACCCGTGGAATCCCGGTCACACGCCGGGCGGCTCGTCGAGCGGCTCGGGCGCGGCCGTCGGCTCCCGGATGGTGCCGCTGGCGCTCGGTACCCAGACCGTCGGCTCGGTGCTGCGCCCCGCCGCCTACTGCGGCGCGGTCGGCTTCAAGCCGACTCACGGACGCATCAGCGCGGTCGGCGTGACACCGCTCGCGTGGAGCCTGGACCACGTGGGCGTGCTCTGCCGCTCCGTCGAGGACGCAGCGCTGGCGCTCTCGATCATGGCCGGTTTTGACCCGGCGGATCCTCACTCGGTGGCGATTCCCGTCGAGGACTACGTGGGCGCGCTGACGGCGCCGGCGGCTCCGCGGATCGGGGTGCTGCGGTCGCTGATCGGGCGGGCCGAGCCGGCCAACTCGGCGCAGATCGAGCTGACCCTCGGGGCGCTCCGCGCGGCAGGCGCGCAGGTCGAGGAGGCCCCGCTCGCGGGATCGTTCGAGGGCCTCCACGCGGCAGGAGACACCGTCTCGCGCGCGGAGGCGGCCGCTTTCCACCGAGACCTCTACGCGCGGCACGCCTCGGAGTATCCGAAGCACATCGGTGAGGCTGTCAAGACCGGGCACGACATCGCCGCAGTGGACTACATCGCCGCCCAGGCCCGCCGGCGCGCATTCCGCGCCGACATGGGCGCGGTGGCCGCGCGGTACGACGCGCTGGTCTCACCGACGGCGGCCGGCCCCGCGCCGAAGGGGCTCGAGTCCACCGGCGATCCGTACTACTGCGCGCCGTGGAGCTTCGCCGGCATGCCCTCGATCTCGCTGCCCACCGGGCTCGCGCCCGACGGGCTGCCGTTCGCCGTCCAGCTGAGCGGCGCGCCGTGGTGCGAGGCGCGGCTCCTGGCCGCGGCGGCCTGGTGCGAGCGGGTCATCGACTTTAAGAAACTGCCGCGTGCTTGACCTCAAGATCGCGGGCGGGCAGGTGCTCGACGGCACGGGCGCGCCGGCGCTGCGGGCCGATGTAGGCATCACGGGGGACAGCATCACGGCGGTCGGCGATCTCACGCGCGAGCCCGCGGGACAGACCGTGGACGCAGCGGGCCTGACCGTCGCGCCCGGCTTCATCGACATGCACTCGCACTCGGACTGGCGGCTCTTCGCCAACCGCCGCGCTGAGTCAAAGATCCGCCAGGGCGTGACGACCGAGGTCGTCGGCAACTGCGGCTTCTCGCCCGCGCCCGTGTCCGACGAATTCAGGGAGGACATGCAGGGTTTCGCGCTCTACTTGCCGCCCGGCATGGATTTCTCCTGGCGCTCGGTCAAGGACTACCTCCGCCGCTACGAGGACGGAGGGCTCGCCCTCAACGTGGCGCAGCTCGTCGGGCACGGCACGCTGAGGCTCGCGGTCATGGGCTTCGCCCGGCGGGCGCCCTCGGCGAAAGAGCTCGCCCGGATGCGGGGCCTCATGGAGTCGGCCATGGCCGATGGCGCCTGCGGCCTGTCCACGGGGCTGATCTACGCACCCGGCTCCTATTCGGAGACGCCGGAGATCGTGGAGGTCGCGCGCGGCGCCGCGCGCGGGGGCTTCTATGCGAGCCACATCCGCGGCGAAGGCGCGGCGCTCCTCGACTCGGTCGCCGAGGCCATCCGCGTCGGGGCAGAGGGCGGGCTGCCGGTGCAGGTGAGCCACATCAAGGCGGCGGGCCGGCCCCACTGGGGCAGGGTGAAGGATGCTCTCGCCCTGATCGACGCCGCGCGCGCGACAGGACTCGACATCATGGCCGACGTCTACCCGTACACGGCCTCGAGCACGACGATCCGGACTCTCCTGCCGGACTCGGCGCTCGAGGGCGGTATCGAGGCGATGCTGGGCCGTCTGCGCGATCCGGCCAAACGCGCGCGGATCCGCGACGAGATGGCGCACGGCGCGGTCCTGGCGCGCGGCGTCGGCTGGGGCGACATCATGATCGCCTACGCGCCGTCGAAGCCCGAGGTCCAGGGGCTTCGTCTCGACGAGATCGGCAGGCGCTGGGGCAAAGACCCGGTCGAGTGCGCCTTCGACATCATCGAGGCCGAGAAGGGGAGAGGCTACGTCATTCTCTTTCAGCTCGACGAGGCCGACCTCCGGCGGGCGCTCCTCCACCGTCATGTGATGATCGGCTCCGATGGCTCGTCGCTCGCGGCGACGGGGCCGCTCTCCGAGGGCAAGCCCCACCCCCGAAGCTACGGGACGTTCCCGCGCGTGCTCGGCCGCTACGCCCGCGATGAGGGCGTGCTGACCCTGTCCGCCGCCATCCACAAGATGACGGGGATGCCTGCCGCGCGGCTCAGCTTGAAGGACCGCGGCGTCATCCGCGCGGGCGCCAAGGCAGATGTGGTCGCCTTCTCACCCGAGCGCATCGCCGATCTCGCGACCTATGAAGACCCGCACCGCTACGCCGCCGGCATCGAGCACGTGATCGTCAACGGCCGCACCGTCGTGCGAGGCGGCGAACACACCGGGAATCTTCCCGGACGCGTGCTCCGGCCCGCGGCGGGGTAGGACCGGGCCGCGATGAAGATCGGCCGTCTCTTCCCAGATCTCCTGGCCACCCTCGGCCGCGCCTCCTCGCCCGAGATCGGCGTCGCCCGCGGGATCAGGCGCCTGGTCACGCTCACCGGCGCCTCCGCCGGCCGCCTGACCTTTACCGGCGGCCCGGGCCCGTCGATGGACCTTCTCGCCGGGGCGCGTCCAGGCTCGGCGCTGGCGACGTGGCTTGGCGAGCGGGACGCCACGCCGCCGCGGAGCATGCGCGTCGAGACGCTGCGCGAGCCGCCGCCGGGGTGGAAGGGGCCGGGCCGTCCCCTCCTGCTTCGGGCGCCGCTCGGCCCGCCGGCGCATCCCCTGGGCACGCTCCTGCTCCTGGGGCGCAGGTTTCGCAACGGCACGCTGCCGCCCTCCTTTCCGCTCGAGTTCGGGCTGGCGCTCGAACAGGTCTGGCGGCTGCACTGGCGCACACTCAGACTGACCGTGATCAACGAGGTGACCCAGCTCACCGCCGGCGCGCACGCGCTCGAGCAGGTCTACGAGGCCGTGGCGCGGGCGCTCGGCCGGCTGGTCCGCTTCGACCTGCTCTCGGTCACATTGCTCGACATCGAGCGCGGAGAGTTCCAGGTGGTGACCGTCATCCCCCGGGCCGGGGGTCCGGAGATCACGACGGAGCGGATCCCGCCCGAGGGCACGCTCGCCCAGTGGGTCCTCGAGCAGCGGGCGCCGCGCCGCGTGGACGACCTCGACGATCCTGACGTGCCTCCGGCCAGCCGCGAGCTGTTGTCGCGCCGCGGGCTCGGCTCGGCCATGCTGGCGCCGCTCGTCTCCCAGGGCGTGGTCATCGGCACGCTCAACGTCGCCCACCGCGGGGCCCGCGCCTTCACGGACGCCGACCTCGAGGCGCTGGGCGAGGTGGCGCGGCCGCTTGCCGCCGCCGTCGAGCACGCGCGCCTGCACGCGGAGACCGTGGAGCGTGCCGAGGCGCTGGCCGCGCTCAACCGGACCAGCCAGCTCATCACCTCGCGCCTCGACCTGCGCTCGCTCCTCGAGACCGTCAGCCGCTCGGTGTCGGACCTCATCGGCAGCACCGGCTGCGGCATTGGTCTCCTCAACGGGGAGCGCACCGCGGTGGTCCACGTGGCCGCCCACGGCTTCAGGACGCCCGAGTGGAGCCGGCTCTCGATGCCCGTGGGTGAGGGGATCATTGGGCGGGCCGCGCTGTCGGGAGCCGCGCTGCGCGTGGACGACGTCCGCACCGACCCACGCTCGGCGCAGCGCGACGTCGACGAGAAGGAAGGCATCCGCTCCATGCTCTCCGTACCGATGCGCGTCGGCGGCGAGCTGATCGGCGTCATCTCGGCCTTCTCGACGGGGGTCGGCTTCTTCCGCCGGAGGCATCAGACGCTCCTCGAGGGATTCGCGGACCAGGCGTGCATCGCGATTCAGAACGCCCGCCTCTTCGAGGAGAGCCAGCGCCGCGGCCGTGAGCGCCAGGCGCTCCTCGAGGCGGGGCACGCCGTCAACCAGAGCCTGGACGTGGGTGAGACCATCCGCCTCATCCTCCTGCAGGCGCGCGAGGTGCTCGGCGTCCAGTCCTGCGGCCTCTTCACTCTCGACCCCGCCACGGGCGAGCTCGCGTCGGCGGCGAGCCTCGACCTCGCCCCCGAGACACTGAGCCGGATCCGGCTGCGAATCGGCGAAGGCATCACGGGCATGGCCGTGCAGGAGCGGCGGCCGCAGCAGAGCGCCGATCTGCAGCACGATCCGCGCGTTCGGTACCCGCAGGTGGCGGAGGCGAGTCCGCTCCGCTCCATGCTGGCCGCGCCGCTCGTTGTGGGCAATGAGGCCATCGGCGCGTTGACCGTGCTCCGCACCGACGTGCACCACTTCACGCCGGAGGAGGAGTCGCTCGTGGCCGCCTTCGCGGACCAGGCGGCCATGGCGCTCGAGCATGCGCGACTCTTCAGATCGGTCCGCACGTACTCCGAGCAGCTCGAGGGGATGGTCGCGAACCGCACACGGGAGCTGGACGAGCAGAAGCGCTTCGTCGAGGTGGTGCTGGAGACGCTCCCGCTCGGCCTCTACGTGCTCGATGCGGAGCTCAGCATAGTGCGCGCCAACCCGGAGGGCGCCGCCGCGTTCGCAGGACCCTCGGGGGTCGGCTCCTCCTTCGTGGACCTCGTGCCGGCCACCCAGGCCTTGACCGTCGGCGACTTCTTGCGCGCAGCTCTCGCGGCCCGGGAGGTCAGGCATCTCGAGGGCGAAGTGCCGGGCGGAGCGCAGCCCCGGACGCTCCGGCTGACGGCGGCACCGCTGCCCGCGGCGGCCGGAGGCGCCGGGCGCCTGATCGTGCTCGTCGAGGACCTGACGCTGCAGAAGCGTCTCGAGCAGCAGATGCTGCTGACCGAGCGCCTGACGACCGCCGGCCGGCTCGCGGCCGGCGTGGCTCACGAGCTCAACAACCCGCTGGCGACCATCGCGGGCTGCGCCGAGGCCTTGAAGGAGCGCGCACGGGATCCGCGGCTCGCCGAGCACGACGCCTTCAAGGACTTCCCGTCCTACCTCTCTCTCATCGAGGAAGAGGCCTTCCGCTGCAAGGAGATCACGGGAAGCCTGCTCCAGTTCGTGCGCGAACCGGGCGGGCGCCGCGGGGCGACCGACCTCAACGCCCTCGTGGACAAGGTCCTCGATCTCCTCGGCCACCAGTCCCGCTTCGCCGCGGCCGAGGTCAGGCGCGAGTTCGACCCCGGGCTGCCGGCCTTGGTCGTCAACGAGGGGCAGCTCCGCCAGGTCTTCCTCGGGCTCGCCGGCAATGCCCTCGAGGCCATGGAGGGGCGCGGCGTGCTGACGGTGACGACGCGTCGGCGCGGACCGGGCGAGGTCGAGATCGCCCTCGCCGACCAGGGTCCGGGAATACCCGCCGACGTACTGCCGCGCGTCTTCGACCCCTTCTTCACCACGAAGCCGCCGGGGCAGGGGACCGGGCTCGGGCTCGCGATCGCCCAAGGCATCATCGCCGATCACGGCGGGCGCATCGAGGCGGAGTCCCGCGTCGGCCAGGGCGCGACCTTCCGAGTGATCCTGCCGGCGGGCGGCGCGGGGATCGCGTCGTGAGCGCGCCCATCCGTGTGCTGGTGGCCGACGACGAGAGGAATCTGCGCGACCTGCTCGTGCGCGAGCTCGAGCGCAAGGGACACGATGCCGCGGGCGTGCCCGACGGCAAAGCGGCGCTCGACCGGCTGCGCGAGGAAGTGCCCGACGTGCTGCTGCTGGATATGCGGATGCCGCGGATGGAGGGCATCGAGGTGCTGCGGGCCCTCGGGGAGATGTCCGAGGCGCCGCAGGTCATCGTCATGACGGGTTTCCAGGACGTCGCCAACGCCGTCGAGGCGATGAAGCTTGGCGCCTATGACTACCTGACCAAGCCCGCGCGGATCGAGGAGCTCGACGTCCTGATCCGCAAGGCCGCCGAGAAGGGCCGCCTCATCCGCCAGAACACCGTGCTGCGCGCCCAGCTCGACCCAGAGGGTGTCGCCACGTCGGTCGGCATCGTGACGGCGAGCCCGGCCATGCAGGAGGTGCTGCGCCTCGTGGACCGGGTCGCGCCGACGGACTCTTCCGTTCTGGTCCTTGGCGAGAGCGGCACGGGCAAGGAACTGATCGCGCGCGCCATCCACGAGCGGTCCCCGAGGGCGGCGCAGGCGTTTGTGCCGATCCATTGCGGCGCGCTGCCGCGCGAGGTGCTGGAGAGCGAGCTCTTCGGCCACGAGAAGGGCGCCTTCACGGGAGCGGTCGGCTTCAAGCCTGGGCTCATCGAGCTGGCGGACGGCGGGACGCTCTTTCTCGACGAGATCGGCGAGATGGAGCCGGACAGCCAGGTCAAGCTCCTGCGGGTCCTCGAGTCGCACGCCTTCTTCCGCGTCGGCGGCACGCGGCGGCGCACCGTGGACATGCGGCTCGTCGCCGCGACCAACCGCGACCTCGCGGAGGCGATCCGCGCCAACGA
>Ga0153916_10004770_pt1 | contig 10274 bp, 9 predicted proteins | sample Opewatmetagenome_FD_109642 | JGI IMG/M metagenome (GOLD analysis project Ga0153916, IMG submission 109642) | Freshwater wetland microbial communities from Ohio, USA - Open water 3 Core 3 Depth 4 metaG | ecosystem: Environmental > Aquatic > Freshwater > Wetlands | place: USA: Ohio, Lake Erie, Old...
GAAATAGATGGTAAAATAAAAATCCCTGTGCCCCTGTAGCTCAGTGGATAGAGCGTTGGCCTCCGGAGCCAAAAGCGACAGTTCGAGTCTGTCCAGGGGTACTATTTATTTTAAAATGGATTATCTTACTCTCGTCATGAGGGGGAAGGGTTTGTTGCGAGTTGTAAGTGATTATGACGCCGCGATAAGCTTTGGTTTCACGAAAACTACCCCCTTGTGGTCACCCTCACCATGCCGGTGATCACGCCCAGGATGGTGATCAATCCGGCGGTAAGGAAGCTCATCCCCAGTGCGTTGAAAATAACCCCGTTTTGGGTTGCTTCACCAGTGGCATGGGCAAGTCCGGTGGTGTAAATAGCCCCGGCAATGCCAACACCCAAAACCATCCCGAAATTTCGAGCGGTCGCCAGGATGCCCGCCGCGATCCCCTGGCGGCTCTTTGGGGCACTACCCATCAGGGCGCTGTTATTGGGCGAGATAAATGCACCCGTTCCAAGCCCGATGACAGCCAATGCCAGCATGATCGTCTGGACACTGCTCTGTGCGTCCAGTCGTGATAACATGAACAAGCCTGCTGATAGGACGGCCATCCCAAGCACTGCCGGCAGGCGGGTGCCAATCCTGTCGGAAAGTGTCCCGCTGATTGGCGCGATAACCGCCATGACCAGTGGCTGTGCGCTGAGGATCAGGCCAGCCTGGGCTGACGTGTAGCCGCGGCCCTGTATCAGGAAATACGGCATTAAAAATATGCAGCTGTATACCCCAATATAATTGATCACTGCGCTGGCTGTCGTGGCAGAAAATGGCAGCTTTTTGAACAGGCTCAGGTCAAGCATCGGATATTTTGCACGTCGCTCAACATAGAGAAAGGCAGACATCGAGAAGAACGCCAGCACCAGGAGGGAGATGATCAGTATTGATCCCCACCCCCATTCCTCCCCCTGGTTCAGCCCGAGCAGCAAGGCTCCCAGCCCAATCAGGATAGTGACGGCACCCAGGTAGTCGAATTTCTCCACCTGCGTGTGGATCGTATCGGCAGGGATGTAATGCGAGCCGAGCCAGAAGAAGATCAATCCCACGGGTATATTGATATAGAACACTACTCGCCAGCTAAATAGGCTCGCCAGCCATCCTCCCAGGGATGGGCCAACAGTCAATCCCAGGTAGGTCATGGTGGCCTGCAACCCCAATGCCTGGCCACGCTGTTCGGCAGGGAAGCTTTTGGTCAGGATGGCAGGAGAATTAGCTGCGATCATGGCTGCCCCGAACCCCTGTAAACCACGGAAGATGATTAAAAGGGCCACGTTCGGTGCCGCCCCCGATAACAAAGAACCGAGGATGAATATTACGAACCCTATCAGATAAATTGTCTTGTGGCCACGCAGGTCACCCAGGCGGCCAAAACTGAGCAGCAGCCCGCTCAGCACCAGTAAATATATTGTCACGATCCATTCAACGTTCGTGATCGCCTGGTTGAAGGTTTTTCCAATGACGGGTAGTACGGTGTTTACCACGCTCGTATCCAGCGCGGTCATGAACGTGCCGATACCGATCGCCAACAATACCCCCCACTTTTGTGCTTTACCCAGGTTTGCTTCCATATTCGCTGATACCATCCTGAACCGTGGATTTCGGTTTATCGCGTAAAAAGAAACTCAACACCAGCGCGGTGGCTACCGCTCCCACCGACGTGGCGAAAAACGTAGCGTGGTATCCGGCATGGTCAGCCAGCCAACCCGCGAAGAGGGGGATCAGGAAGGCTGTGGGGGCGATCAGCGTGTTTGCCAGCCCGATATAGGAAGGTTTTTCTTCCTCCTTCCCATATTCGAGTGTCATGGCGATGGCAATTGTCCACACTCCTACGTATGCGATCCCTGCCAGGGCGTACGCTAGGTAGAACCATCCCACCGAAGGTGCCCACAGCGCCACCGCAGCGCTCGACGCGGCTGCTACCATCCCCACAGCCATCACACCGCGGTGGCTCCAGCGGTCGCCGAGCCAGCCCATGATGGGATTCAATAATGTCTGAACGATCATCAAAAGCCCTGTTAAGATCCCTGCGGTGGCCTCATCCACTCCATAAAAACGCACCACATAAACCGTGTAAAATGCGAAACCCACGGTTCCCAATTGCGCCAGGATGCGCACCACGATGAACCAGCGAAAATTGGTATCTCTGTTCAAGATTGAGCGCAGGTTCTTCCAGAAGGCACTCTGCCCGATCAAACCGGTTACCGGAGAAGCTGATTTTTCCCTGGTTAAAGATAGTGCCACGTAAGAGAAAACAAATGAGCCACAGGCGAGCAAGAAACACACTGTGAAGCCGGTGTTGGAGGCATTCTTTTCCAAAACCTGCCCTGCAACGACCGCACCCCCAGCTGCCAGCAAGTTGGCAGCTGCAGATTGAACGCCAAAGAATAATCCCCAGCGATCGCCCGGAATGATCTTGCTGATCATACACTGCCAGGCTGTGGCAGTGAAACCACCTCCGAGCCCCTGCCATACCAGCAGAGAGAAGATAAGAAATAAAGCCACCTTTGGGCCAAGGGCAGGCACGAACCAGGATACAGCCGCCAGGCCTAAAAATGGCAGCCGTTCCTGCACGGTGAAAAACATCACCATCGGTTTATAGCGCTTTTGTCGCGCCACCCAGTTGGCGGTAAATAATTGTGGCAGCTGCCAGCCGACGATATGGATGGCAGGTATCAGGCCGATCAGGATTGCTGAATCGGTCAGGTTGCTTACAAACAGCGGTAGTATCGTCGAAAATGACGCAAATCCGAACGCCAATCCAAAAAACCCGCCATCGAATACATTGACCAGGAAATTGAATGGAAAATGCTTGTTGCGCTCAATGATCGCAGGGCTCAGGGTCGCCACGTGTGGTTAAATCTCCAGCGGTGAAGTGTACCATAATGTATTTAGAGTTGCTTCTCCCGGCGCGTTCCTCCCTGGGATATTTAGGAGAGTTTACCCGTAGTTTCGCTTGGGATTAGTACAGGTCTTTCACCATCCGCCAGGCTGGTTCGATCACATCCTGACGTTTGCCTTTATCATCTATGTACGACCAGCGCCCTGGCTCTGAGCCGGTGATCAAGTAACCCAACCGGTTGTAGAACCGCCGTGCTTCCAGGTTTTCCTGTCCGACGTTCAATGTCACCTGGCGGAAGCCACGTTTGCGCAGGTCACCTTCGATTGTCAGCATCATCCGTGTGCCTACTCCCTGGTTCCTGTGCTGCGGCTGGATGCGGAAACCGTAGATATAGGCTCGCTCAACGCCATCGGCCAGCTCAGGCCGTGTGCCCTTAAGCGACACAAAACACTGGCCGATCAGGCCTTTCCCATTTAATTCGGCAATCCAGATCACAGCATTGGCTTGTTCGACCATCGCATAGGTGTCGGCATATAATCGCCGGAAGTGGGTGTATTCCCCATTCCACTCGAGGGCAGGCAGGTCTTCCTTATTCGCTTGCCGGATTAAAACTTGATTCATTCCTGATCAGCTCTTCCAGGTAGGCTCTTTCCTGGGCTGCATTCTCGATTTTCCCATCCAGCCAGGCCTCACGGATGGCACCCAGGATCCGCTTGTAGATTGGTCCAGGAGGTAATCCACGCTCTCTCAGGTCATAGCCGGTTATGCTGGGTGAGATGCTATTCACCCGGTCAAGATAAGCCTGAAGGTTATTGCAAATATGGTCATCACGCGCCGCCAGGTAGTTAGCATAGATCGCCAACGCGGGCACATCCTCCAGACGGCTGGCGATCATGCTGAGCTTGGCGTTGCCTAGCCAGGGAAGATCCTTCCACAAGTGACATGCCGCCAATACGACATTGCTCTGGTTGGTCGGATAACGCAAGCGCTTAAGGATAGCCTGAACTTTTTCAACCGGCAGGTGGATGATCCATAGGATATAAACCAGTTTACGCAGGTTGTAACTCCGCTTCAGGTCAAGTTTCAGGCCTGTTACGGCTCTGGTTTCCCGATCGCTTAGCCTTTGCAGGTTTTGACGGCTTTCCTGATCCATATCGAGTGCCGGATGAATTACGCTGAGCAATCCGAGCTCCGACAGACGCTCGAGCATGTTTACCCTTCGGTCTTCATCCAGGATATGATCCAACTCATGCCGGATCCTGTCTCCTGAAATTTGTCCAAGCAAAGGACGGGCTTCAAATAAGAGCTCAAGCGTGCGCTTTTCAATCTCGAAACCGAATCGCTGCTCGAAACGCACTGCCCGTAACATGCGCGTCGGGTCGTCCACAAATGACAGGGAATGAAGCACCCTCACCAAACCTTCCCGCAAGTCATTCACCCCGCCCCAGTAGTCATACAAATCCCCGTAATGGCTGCCATCCAGGCGTAAAGCCAGTGTGTTGATCGTAAAATCACGCCGGTGTAAGTCCAGCTTGATGCTGCCACGCTCCACAGTCGGTAAAGCCGTTGGGTGGGTATAGAATTCTGTCCGGGCAGAGATGAAATCCAGGAACTCAGGCAGGTCGCCTGCATTTTCAGCCTCGTGGATGGATTCAGCCAGGGAGGGGCGGATATTAGCGATCAGCCATTTCCCGGTGCCAAAGCGGGCGTGGCTGGTCAGTCGGCCCCCAAAACGTTCTTGCAGTCTTCTCGCCAGGGCAATCGCATCCCCCTCAACTACCAGGTCGAAATCCTGGCCTGGTTTCTCGAGCAGCATGTCGCGTACAAAACCTCCCACGATATACAGGGCTGCTTTCTGCTCGAGTGCAATTTCAGCGATTATTTTAAGCAGTGCCAGGCGCGCCCGCGGCAAGGCATTTTCATATTTATCCGCGTAATTTTGGTGCCCCCGGCGGGCGGCTTGTGATGTGAGGATCTTCAACAAATCCGTGCGTGTGACGATACCGATAATCTGCCTGTTCGCAGCCTCAATGACCGGGATCTGACCCCATCCGGTGTCCGTCATCAAGTGCTGCAGTTGATCGATGGAATCGTCCGGATGGATAACCACCTCGCCCTCATCCATCAATGATCCGGCCGTCAGGTTTAATTTATGCGCCAGAGCCCTATCTACTGCCCTGCGGGTGAGCAATCCAACCACCCGGCCGTCCCTCACCACCGGGTAACCTTCATATCCATAACGCTGCATGCGTTCGGCTGCCTCTTGCACCGGGGTGTCTGGCGTCAGCACTTGCGGATTTTGCGACATAATCTCAGCCACGGTGATCGCCGGACGCACGAATTCGGGCAGCAGTTCGATCAGCTCATCGTGCACCTCGTCCAGCTCACGCCCCTTGATCAGGCTTGCGGCAGCCCTTGAATGACCCCCTCCGCCGAAGCGGGCGGTGATCTCTGCCACATCGATATTGTCACTCGTCGAGCGGCCGATCATCTGCACCCCACCGCGCGTGGTGATCAACATGAATAATGCATCTGGGTCTATCAGGTCACGTAGTTTATGTGCTACAGTGGATAACTCTTCGTCCATCCCAAAGGCATTACCGCATACGATGATGATGCAGTGACCGTGGATTTGGTAGCTTTCCATGTGCTCGCGCAGGATGTTATACAATTTCTGCTGCTCGGCTGAGAGCGGGTGGTTCAAGAAATCACTGGCGATGCGCAGGTTCGCCTCCTGCTCTAATAAGAAAGACGCGGCATGCAAGTCGCGTGCGGTCGTGCGGGTGTAGGTGAGCGAACCGGTATCTTCATAAATACCTAACAATAAAGTGGTCGCCTCGATCATGCTCAAGCCACCATTTCTGTCCTGCAGGTCTTCAACAAAAATAGTAGTGGTGGCGCCTACATCTTCGCTGGAGATTGTCCATGCCGGTGGGATATCCTGCCGGATGGGATGGTGGTCGACGATGTGCACGCGAGTATCCGGTCCGACTCCACGCACGGTTGTCATTGCCTGGGTGTCAACCAGGCAGATGGTTTCCACCGGCTCGTTCGGCAGGTCGTGGGGGTCAACGAAGGGTAACTCCGATCCATATAAAGTGACAAAGGCGCGTACGTTGCGGTTCATCCGCCGGGGTAACACTGGGATGGCCGACTGGTCCAATAAATACGCCCCCAGCAGTGAAGCCAGGGCGTCGAAATCCGCCTGCTCGTGGGTCAGGATGATGCGCATATCGAGATTTTTACCAACCTTAGTCCATAATTTTAATCGACAATTTGATTAATGAGATAAAATAGGCGCAATCTATGCGCCGGAAAAATGGATCTTCACCTCATAGCAAGGAACCACAGCCGCTGGATAAGTTATGGGATCACCTGCTCTCCCGTCAGCCTGAGCTGGTGCGGGAAGCCTTTAACTCGCTCGACCGGTCTGCTCAGAAATCTGTTCTCACTCATCTGCAGCGCATGGTCAAGGAAGAAGGCTGGCAACCCGAACAACGCCTGTCCGCCCAGGCTGCCCTGCAGGCCCTGGAGCTCAAGCAGGATCAGGACGCAAAATGAACCTTACCGAATTAACTCAAGCCATGCACACATTTGTCCGCTCAATGGGCTGGTACGAAGCCAATAGCCCGCGTCCGCAGACCATGCGTAACCTGGCGATCTCACTCAGCCTGGAAGCATCCGAAGTGCTGGAACATTTCCAATGGGATGAGAACCTGCAAGACTCGGCTTCATTATCTGATGAGCTGGCCGATGTCATGCTTTATCTCCTGCAGCTTGCCAGCATCTCGGGGATCGATCTTGAGCAGGCAGTGCTCTCCAAGCTGGATAAAAACTACCATCGCACCTGGGAGGCAAAGGATTGATCCATGGCCATACACGTTGCCGTCTTTGGAGGTTCGCAGCCTAAACCCGGTGAGCCGGCTTACCTGGATGCCTTACACCTGGGGAGACTGCTGGCGGAGGCTGGTTATATCATCCTGAATGGTGGCTATATTGGCAGCATGGAGGCCGTATCGCGTGGTGCTGCTGAGGTAAATGGGCATGTCATTGGCGTCACTTGCGATGAAATTGAAGCCTGGCGGCCCGTGAAAGCCAATCGCTGGGTGAGCGAAGTCTGGCACTATCCCTCCCTTAAGCAACGCATGTTCGCCTTGATTGAAAATGCGGACGCCTATCTCGCGCTCCCCGGAGGCGTGGGCACACTGGCAGAAGTGTTGCTCACCTGGAACATGCTCCTGACCAGTATTCTGCCTCCCCGTCCCCTTATCTTGATCGGCGCGGGCTGGTCCAGGACGATCGAGGCTTTCATTTACGAGCAAGGTGAATTCATCCCCGAAGAGCAGCGAAAGTGGGTCGCTTTTGCCCCAGAGGTCGATGCTGCCTTTCAACGATTGCACGAAATCCTGTCCGATGGTAAATTACTGAGCGAAGGAACCCAACATGACCGAAGATAAACTACCCTCCCAAAAAGAGAACTTTGCTGAATGGTATAACCAGCTTGTGCTTAAGGCTGAGCTGGCAGATTATGCCCCAGTGCGCGGTTGCATGGTGGTGCGTCCTTACGGTTGGGCACTATGGGAAAACATGACCGCTGCCCTAGACCGGCGTTTTAAGGCCACCGGCCATGTGAATGCAGCCTTCCCGCTGCTCATCCCCATGTCCTTTTTCGAGAAAGAGAAGGAGCATGTGGAAGGCTTTTCACCCGAGCTGGCCGTAGTCACCATCGGGGGCGGTGAGAAGCTGGAAGAGCCACTGGTGATCCGCCCGACCTCCGAGACGATCATCGGACACATGTATTCCAAGTGGATCAAGTCCTACCGCGATCTGCCTGTACTCATCAACCAGTGGGGTAACGTGGTGCGTTGGGAGATGCGCACCAAGCTCTTCTTGCGCACCCTTGAATTCTACTGGCAGGAAGGGCACACCGCCCATGCCACGCCTGAAGAATGCCAGGAAGAAACCCTGCGGATGTTGAACGTTTATGCTGAATTCGCCATCGAAGATGCAGCCATCCCGGTGGTGAAGGGACGCAAGAGCCAATCGGAGAAGTTCGCCGGTGCCGATAACTCCTTCAGCATCGAGGCTATGATGGGCGACACGCGTGCCCTGCAGGCCGGCACTTCTCACAACCTGGGCCAAAATTTTGCCAAAGCATTCGACATCCAATACCTGGACAAGAACAACCAGCAGCAATACGTGTGGACTACCTCCTGGGGCCTTTCCACCCGCTTCGTAGGGGCGGTAATCATGACCCATGGGGATGAGTATGGCCTGATCCTTCCACCCAAACTGGCCCCTTATCAAATCATCGTCATCCCGATCTATAAGAACGATGCCGAGAAGGCGCTGGTCATGCCGGTGGTGGCCCGCCTGGAACAGGAGCTGCAGGGCTTTCGCCTCAAGGTCGACCCGCGTGAGGAAGTCACCCCGGGTTTCAAGTTCCACGATTGGGAGATGCGCGGCGTGCCCCTGCGCATCGAGGTTGGGCCTAAGGATGTCCAGAAAGGCACGCTGGCATTCGCACGGCGTGATACGCCCGGTAAATCAGGTAAAAAACAGGTACCCCACGAGCACCTCGAAGCCCAGGTGGCTGAGGTTCTGCAATCCATCCAGGCTTCCATTTACGAGCACGCCCTTGCTTTCCGTCGCGCTCATACCTTTGAGCCCAAGGATTACAATGATCTGAAGACGATCGTGGATCAGGGCTGGGCATATGCCTGGTGGTGCGGGGACGCTGAGTGTGAGGCCAGGATCAAGGATGAAACCAAAGCCACCACGCGCTGCATCCCGCTAGAGCAGGAGCCGGGTAAAGGTACCTGCATCGTGTGCAGCAAGCCCGCTTCCGAAAGGGCTATTTTCGGTCGGGCATATTAATAGCGTTTACATGTTGAAACATTAAAACGTTCGAACGTTAAGATGCCTGCCATACAACCGGCACGCCTGAAAAAACAAGTCGCGGATTTGGCGGCGATATTCGACCAGCCGGTCCAGTTTGTGCGCCAGCTGCATGCCCTGCTCCACCAATATTCCGACCATACCCACCGCCCAGGACAGGCAGGGTTGCCTTCCCCTCTGGTTGGCTCGTATAATGCTCCTCCTCCCGTCATGCGCCAGGTCTGGCTGGCGCTTATGCCTCTGGTCGAGGGTGACCCAAAGCGAACATTACCAGTCTGTGATGCGTTGTGGGCCGAGCCAAACTATGACCTGCAGCTCCTCGCTGCCCGTTTATTAGGGCAGGTACCGGTTGATCCGCCAGGGCCGGTAGTGGAGCGCATCCAGGCTTGGGTGCAGCAGGCGGCTGACCATCGCCTCATGAATGGGCTGCTCGAAAACAGTCTCGTCTGCCTCCAGCGGGATGCACCCCAGCAGATGATGGAATTGGTCTCCCTTTGGCTGGCCAGCTCAGAGCTCACTTCTCAGCAGGCGGGTTTACGCGCCCTGCTGCCTGTGATCGCTAGCTCTGGCAGCGAAAACCTGCCGGCCATTTTCCGCTTGCTTACTCCTTACCTGCGCATCGCACCCACCCGCTTGCGCCCCGATATCCTGAGGGTGCTTTCTGCACTGGTGCAGATTTCGCCGGCGGAGACGGCATATGTGTTGCGCCAGAACCTTTCTGCCCCCGATAACCCCGATACCCAGTGGCTCATTCGCCAGGTGTTGGATAGGTTTTCGGAGGAGACGAGGGCAGGATTAAAGAAAGAGATGAAGGAAATCGGAAACTAAATAGCAATGCAGCCATTATTTGGTTTATGGGAAAATTTATTGTAGGGGCACGATATCTGGCATGCGCCAGCATGACGGTGCCCCTACTGGATAAATCCTGATGCTGGCTGACTCATCCAATATCACATCGACTTGTTGCAAGGATTATCAATTCTATAGATCCACCTTGTAGGCTTTACAGCCAAACATTGGCGGCGATAGGGGATGCTGCCCTCGGGATCAGGGAGATCGCGTTCTGCGGGCAGGCCGCCCGGCACACCCCACAGCCGTAGCAGTGTCCGGGTTCGATACTCACCTTGCCCAGCGCTGAGGAGTAAAACATAGCCCCGAACTGGCACTGGCGCATGCACTCCTTGCAGCCGCTGCACTGGTCGACATCCACCTGGCAGAGATACTCGGCGCGGAAGAAAATAGCCCCCGTCCGGTTGCGGATGGTGCTGCGGTAAGCCCCACAATCGGTATCGCAGTTGCACACCCCAATCACGTACGGTGTCACACCCGTCCAGACGGAATGCATCAAACCCTCTTCGTCCAGCTTGCGGATCACCTTCATTGCCTCATCCTTCCCCAGCACTTCGAGGGAGGCAGAGCTATCGGGGTACTTGCCCAGGATTTGAAGGGTATCCAACCCCAGACCGAAGCAATAACGCTGGTCGGTGAGGCCGGTTTGGATGTA
>Ga0153916_10004771_pt1 | contig 10274 bp, 8 predicted proteins | sample Opewatmetagenome_FD_109642 | JGI IMG/M metagenome (GOLD analysis project Ga0153916, IMG submission 109642) | Freshwater wetland microbial communities from Ohio, USA - Open water 3 Core 3 Depth 4 metaG | ecosystem: Environmental > Aquatic > Freshwater > Wetlands | place: USA: Ohio, Lake Erie, Old...
TGCGAAGCCCCGCCTGCACGTTCTCGAACGTCAGGTCATAGACCGGCTCGCCCCCGGCGAACGGATGACCGATGTCCTCCAGCATGCGGCGCGCCGCCGGCTTGATGTCGATCTCCTCGCCCGTGACGCCCAGCCCCTTCATCAGCGCCCAGGCGTTCGACTTCGTCCCCTCGCTGGTGGCGAACCCAGGCATGGTGAAGCCCAGAATGTTCGACCGCGGCAGGCCCAAGGCGTCGAAGGCCTTGGCGGCCACGAGCAAGGCATGGGTGGAGTCGAGACCGCCGGAGACGCCGACGACGACGTGTTGGCTTTTGGTGGCCTGGAGCCGTTTGGCCAAGCCCTGGACCTGAATATTGAAAGCTTCGTAGCAGTCCTTGTCGAGCCGTGTCGGGTCGTCCGGGACAAAGGGGAACCTGTCGATCGCCCGCCGAAGACCGACATCCTCGAACACCGGCTGGTGCGCGAACCTGACTCTTCGGAAGCTTCGCTCCGGATGGTCCGCGGCGACCGCCGCATTGTTGAAGGTGGGCGTGCGAAGCCGTTCAAGGCGAAGACGTTCGACGTCGACATCGGCGATCGCCATCTGCGAGCGGACCGGAAAACGGTCCGTCTGGGCGAGCAGCACGCCGAGTTCGTGAATCGTCGCCTGGCCGTCCCATGCCAGGTCTGTCGTGCTCTCGCCCGGGCCGGCTGCAGAATAGACATAGGCGGCCTGGCATCGGATCGACTGCGACGCGCAAAGCAACGCGCGCTCGTCGGCCTTGCCCACGACGATATTCGAGGCCGAGAGGTTGCACAAAATGGTCGCACCCGCGAGGGCGCCCAGCGTGGAGGGCGGTGTGGCCGACCAGAAGTCCTCGCAGATCTCCAGATGGAAGATGAAGTCGCGCAGATCGGCGGCTTCGAAGATCAGGTCGGTTCCGAACGGCGCGGTCTGGCCGGCCAGCTCGATCTCCAAGCCGACGACCCCGGCTCCCGGCGCGAACCAGCGGTTCTCGTAGTATTCGCGGTAGTTCGGCAGGAAGGATTTGGGAACGACGCCGAGGAGGCGGCCCCGGGCAAGGGCGAGCGCGCAGTTGTAGAGCCGTCCGTTCCGACGAACAGGCGCGCCCACGACACATACGGGCTTCAGGTCGCGGCTCGCCTCCATGAACCGGCCAAGTTCCGCCTCCACCCGATCCAGCAGCGCGTCTTGCAGGAACAAATCATCGATGGCGTAGGCGCTCAGGCCGAGTTCTGGGAAGAGCATCAGGTCGACGGACTGCTCATGCCCCTGCCGCACCAAGGCCAGCATCGCGTCGGCGTTGGCGGCCGGGTCACCGACCTCGACCCGTGGGGTGCAGGTTGCGACTCGGACGAATCCCTGGCGGTGAATCGAAAAGAAGTCGACTTCGGACGTCATGGGCCTGCCTTCTCGTGACCTCTGGGCGCCGGCGCGCTGAGGTCCTGGTTTCCACTCCGGCCGTTGCACGCTTCGGCCGAGGGCGACATTGCAGGAGGAAACCCCCGACGACGAGGGCCGCGGTGAACATCTGCGCCGCGAGGCTCTCCAAGGTGGGATAGCCGAAGGCGCGTCCCGCGGCGGAGACCAATCACCTACCGACTACCCCGACGACCATTCATTCCCGCGATCATGCGGGGTGATTTTCCCGAAATCCAGGAGGTCCGCGAAGTCGGTCGGTCAGGCGGACGCTCGCCCGCCGTTCAACGCAGCCGGCGTTTGCTCTAGGACATCTCGCGGATTGAATCCACGCGGTCCCAGTTTTCGGCCGCCTTGCGAACCGCGCCGAAGAAACGGCGGATCGTGTCGTTGTCCGGCAGGATCTCGACCATGTGGCCGGTCACCGGCGAGGTGTCGATATAGGCGAAATCGGCCTCGCCGAACCGCCCCGTGCTGCCGACGGCAAAGCCCAACGCCTTGTAGCGTTCGACCTCCTTGGCGACGTCCGGGACGAGCACGGCCACATGGTGCAGGCCCTCCGCCCCCGGCGCGAAGAGGTCGCGATAGACCGAGGGCGTGTCGTCGTGCTGTTGGACCAACTCGATCTGCACGCCGCCCGCCTGCGCCAGGGCCAGCGAAAAGTCCGTCCGCACCGGCACGCCGCGATGGCGCGGATCGGTCAGTTTGACATGGCGGTTGAACAGGAAGGGCCCGACGCCCAGCGTCGTGCTGAACCGGCGCGCGGCCGCTTCCAGGTCGGAAACGACCCAGGCCATCTGGACGATGGAGGCGCCGGGCAGGATCACAGGCGTTCCGGCTGTTCGATCAGAGCCGCAACCGCTGAAAGGAAACGCCCTCCGTCGGCGCCGTCGATCGCGCGATGGTCGCAGGATAGCGCCAGGTGCAGGACAGGAACGATGCGGAACGCGCCGTCATCGTCGATCGGCTCCGGCCGCGCCGTGCCGACCGCCAGGATCGCCCCCTGCGGCGGGTTGATGATGGCGTCGAACTGTTCGACGCCATAAGGGCCGAGGTTGGACAGCGAGAAGCTGCCGCCTTCGAACTGCTCCGGCCTGAGCTGCCCGTCCCGCGCGCGCTGGGCGAGCTCGGCCATGCGCACGGAGATTTCGCCGACGCTCATGGCGTCGGCGTTGCGCAGGACCGGCGTGATGAGCCCCTTGTCAGTGGCGACGGCGACGGAGATGTCGGCGGCGGCGAAGCGGTGAATCTCGGTTCCGTGCACCTGGATATTGACCTGAGGAACCTCGATCAGAGCCAGGGCGCAGGCCCGCAGCAGATAGTCGTTGACGCTGGCCCGCGGACCGGCGGCCGCGGCGCGGAACGCGAGCAGCCGGTCGGCGCGCACCCGGCGACGGACATAGAAATGCGGGATCGTGGTCTTGGCTTCGGTCAGCCGCCGCGCGATGGCCTTGCGCATGGGCGTCATGACGATGCGCTCGACCCCCGCTTCGCCGGCGGTGGGCGCAGGTCTGGCCGTAGCCGCCTTCGACATCACGTCGGCCCTGGAAATCCGGCCGTGCGGGCCCGTGCCCGAAAGTCCGGCAAGATCGACGCCGTGCTGCGCAGCCAGCCGCCGCGCCATGGGGGAAGCGAACGCTTCGCCTTGGGGCGAAAGCTCCAGACGTCCCACCAGTTTCAGCGGCGCAGCCAGCGACGTGGCCTGGTCCACGTCCTGCAAGGTGATCCGTCCGCCCCGTCCGGAGCCCTTGAGCTGGCTGACGTCGCAGGCCATTTCGATGGCGCGCGCACGCGCCGCAGGGCTGATCGGCAACGTGTCGGGAATGGCCGGAGCCGCGTCCGGTTTGGCCGCAGCCGCCGGCGCCGAGGCCGTGTCGCCCTCGGTTCCGGCGAAGCTGGCGTCGGCAGGCTGGAAGGCGGCGATAAACGCGTCCACCTCGCCCGCGCTGGCGTCGCCCTCGGCCAGAACGGCCAACAGCGCGCCCACCGGATAGGTGACGCCCACCTCCCCCAGGATCCGCGCGAAACGGCCCGGCGCCTCGGCCTCGATTTCGTTGGTGATCTTGTCGGTCTCGATCAGGGTCAGGGTGGCGCCCTTGGCGAAGTCTTCGCCCTCCGACACCATCCATTCCGCGACTAGGCCTTCACTCATCTCGATGCCCCACTTGGGCATGGTGAACGCGGTCAGCTTCGCCATGGCAGCCAGCCTCAACGAAACGCGAGGGTGCGGCGGACCGCGTCCTCGATCCCGGCGGGAGACGGAACCCACGCCTTTTCAAGCTCACGCGCGAAAGGGATCGGGCTGTGGGGGCCGGTGACCATCTGAGGGGGCGCCTTCAGGGCCGTGAACGCCTTATTGGCCGCCAGCGCGGCGATATCGGCCGCCAGGCTGCAGCGCGGCGGGCTCTCGTCGACGATGACGATCCGCCCAGTCGCTTCGACGGAATCGAGGATCGCTTCCTCGTCCATGGGACTGGTGGTCCTCAGGTCGATCACGTCGCAGCCGATTCCTTCGGCCGCCAGGTTGTCCGCCGCCTTCTCGGAGAAGCTGACCATGCGGCCGCAGGTGACGATGGTCACGTCGCCGCCTTCGCGGGTCAGCCGCGCCTGACCGAAGGGGATGCGATAGTCGCCGTCCGGCACCTCGCCCTTCATCGTGAACAGGGCCTTGTGCTCGAAGAACATCACCGGATCGTCACCGCGGATGGCTTCGGTCAGCAGCCCCTTGGCGTCGGCCGGGCTCGCCGGCATGACGACCTTGAGGCCGGGCATGGCGGTGAGCAGGGCGTAGACCGACTGGCTATGCTGGGCGGCGGCGTTCATGCCCGCGCCGTAGATCATCCGGACGACCGCCGGGCAGGTGGTCTTGCCGCCGAACATGTAGCGGAACTTGGCCATCTGGTTCCACAGCTGGTCGAGGCTGACGCCGATGAAATCGGCGAACATCAGTTCCGCCACGGGACGCTTTCCGGCCAGGGCCAGGCCCGCCGCAGCGCCGACGATGGCGCTCTCCGAAATCGGGGTGTCGATTACGCGGTCGGGACCGAACTTGGCGTAGAGCCCGCCGGTGGCGCCCCAGATTCCGCCGATCGCCTCGGGACCGCCGGCCGTGCCGTTGCCGCCGACAATGTCCTCACCCAGCACGACCACGTTGGGGTCGCGCTCCATCTCGGCATGGAGGGTGTGGTTGATTGCATCGCGGATGCTCATCACAGTCATCGATGCGGTCCTTTTCAATAGGAAACGTAGACGTCGTCGGCCACTTCCGACGGGTCAGGCGCAGGTGCGGCTTGGGCTTCGGTGGTCGCTTCCTCGATCAATTGAGCAACCTCCGCGTCGATGGCGTCGAGGTCGGCCAGGTCCAGCAGCCCCTCTGCGCTGACCCGCGCCCGGAAGCTCTTGAGGCAGTCGCGCTGCTCGCGGATGCGCTCCAGCTCGCCGGGGCCGCGATAGCGCTGCGGGTCGCCCTCGAAGTGGCCGTAGAAGCGCTCGGTGTCCAACTCGATCGCCGCCGGGCCGCCGCCGCCGCGCACATAGGCGAGCAGGTCGGCCATGGCCTCGTAGGTGTCGAAGAAGTCGCTGCCGTTGGCGCGCCAGACCTTCATGCCGAAGGCTTCCGCCCGGCTGGCGATGTCCCGGGCCGTGCCGACCGCGTATTCCACGCCGGTGTGTTCGGAATAGTGGTTGTTCTCGAACACGAAGATGCAGGGCGCCTTGGTGACCACAGCCATGTTCATGGCTTCGAACGTGGTGCCCTGGTTGCAGGCGCCGTCGCCGGAGAAGGCGATGGAGACCTTGCCCTTGCCGTCGAGCTTGGCGGCCATGGCCGCGCCCACGGCCTGGGGCGCGCCGGCCCCGACGATGCCGTTCGCGCCGAGCATGCCGATCGAGATGTCGGCGATATGCATGGAGCCGGCCTTGCCCTTGCAGATGCCGTCTCGGCGGCCGTAGATCTCCTTCATCATGCCCTTCACATCGCAGCCCTTGGCGATGCAGTGGCCATGGCCCCGGTGGGTCGAGACGATGTAGTCGTCGTCGGCCAGGTGCTCGCAGACGCCGACCGCGGCGGCTTCCTGGCCGCAATAGAGATGGGTGAACCCGGCGATCTGGCCGGTCTTGATCTCTTCGTGCAGGCGCTCTTCGAAGGCGCGGATCGTGGCCATTCGCCGGTAGGCGTGGAGCAGCGCGTCGCGGCTCAGTTGCATCAGTCGTCCCCTGCCGTCTGGCCCGCCGGGCCGTTGATGTAGTCGTCGATAACCTTGTGGAAGTGGCGGATGCGCAGTTCCTGATCGCCGAGCCACAGGCCCTTGAAGGCGCTCGAATGCATGCCCTTCTGCACCACCGGCAGATTGTAGGCGTCCTGGTCGAGCACCTGGCCGATGGTCCGGTCGCCGTGCTTCATGTGCCGATGGCGCGGGCGCTCCGGCCATTCCTCGCCGTCTGCAACGAGCTCGAACACCCAGATGTCGTAGAACATCTTGTCCGGGTCGGTGGGGTGCGGGCGCTGGCGAAACAGCATCAGGTCGTCCGCATGGGTGTTCAGCGTGACGTTCGGGAAGATCATGTAGTGGTAGTCGTCGGTCAGCTGATCGTCGTTCAGCTCTGAATAGTCCTTGCCGACCTTGGGCCCGTTGGCGCGCATGAACTTCTGAACATCGCGCCGGATGTCGCTGACCCGACCTTCATATTCGGCCGGATCCATGCCGGCCTTGAGCATGATCTCCTCGATCGCCGGCGGGATCGCCGACGGCACGCGGACGCGCGGACTGATCGCGGCGAAGGGGATCAGGTAGCGATTGTGCCGCTCGTAGCAGTCGATCTGGATGTTGGTGTCGTCGAGATACCAGAGCAGCTGCGGGTGGATGCCCTGCACGTGATAGCTCTCGTTGAAGGCGTCGACGCTCGCCTTCCAATTGCAGTCCCACTCCACCGTGACGTCGCGCTTCAACGCCATCCGCTCGAAGTGATAGGGGTTCAGGTGGCGCGGGATGGGATCGAGATAGGTCTCCAGCGGCTCCACGTCCGGGTTCAGGGAGAACCAGACGAAGCTGCCCCACTCGCCGCAGACGATCGGCGGAAGCTTGCCCTCCGGGGGCGCCCCCTGCGGAAACGTGTCGAGATCAGGGATCTTCTGGATCGCGCCGTCGAGGCCGTAGGTCCAGTGATGGTACAGGCAGCGGAAGTTCTCCACATTGCCCAGGCCCTCGGGCCGCAGCTTGTTGCCGCGATGCAGGCAGATGTTGTGGAAGCCGCGCAACGAGCCGTCGGCCTGGCGCACGATCAGCACCGACTCCTTGCCGATATCCGTGCAGATGTAATCGCCGGTCGCCTTGATGTCGTCCGAGCGGCCGGCGAGCAGCCAGACCTTGGTCCAGATGTGCTCCCATTCGAGCTGCATGAACTCCTGGGAGGTGTAGCGCTCGGCCGCGATCATCTCGTGGCCGAGATCGGGGTCGACCGCCTTTTCCGTCGGCGTGCCGTTCGGCCACGCCTGGGGGTCGACCCGCGTTACATCTGACTTGCGAATGACGTCCATGGGATGTGCCTCGGCCCTCAGGCGACCGCGCTAGAAGTGGGTGCGGTTGGTGAACCCGCCGTCGACGACCAGGTGCGATCCGTTGCACCAGCTCGCCGCAGGACTGGCCAGGAAGGCGATGGCTCGGGCGATTTCCTCGGGCTTGCCGAACCGGCCGGTCGGCTGGCTACGCAGCATGTTGGTGTAGAATTTCTCCATCGTGCCCTTGATCATTTCCCAGTTGCCGCCTTCGAACTCGACGGGGCCGGGAGACACGACGTTGACGCGGATGCCGTCCTTTCCATGGGCCAGCGCCAGCTGCTTGCCCCAGGTGATCAGGGACGCCTTCAGGGCGTTGTAGGCCTGCGGTCCGCCCATCGCCTCGCCGGCCGAGGTCGTGGCGATCAGAACGATGGAGCCTTCGCCCTTGGCGGTCATGGTCGGCAGCACGGCCTCGACGGCCCGCACCGGGCCCATGACGTCGACCTCGAAGGCGTTGGTCCAGTATTTCTCGCTGCCAATGCCGCCGCCCGCCGAGGAGATCGGAATCAGGATGTCGCATCCGCCGAGCTGTTCGATCGCGTCGGCCAGCCAGGCCTTGTAGTCGTCGGCGTTCTTGACGTTGATCGCCGAGCCGATGACCTTGGCGCCGTACTTCTTGAGGTTGGCGACCGCTTCCTTCACGCCGTCTTCAGAACGGGCCGTGATGGCGAGGTTGCAGCCTTCGCGGGCCAAGAGCTCGGCTGTCGCCAGGCCGATGCCGCGCGCTGCGCCGATGATGATGGCGTTCTTGCCCTGAAGTCCCAAATCCACGTGCGGCTCTCCCTGCCCTGAACTCAAGCCCAGGCTGAATGGCATACAGCCCAAAAGAAACAAACATAAATGTTTTTTATTCGCCTTTTTCAGGCGCTGATGATCAGTCCGTTGTCGATGAGGATTTCCGAGCCGGTGACGAACCGCGACTCGTCGGACGCCAGATAGAGCACCAGGTTGGCGACATCGGTAGGCGCGCCCGCCGAGCCCGCGAGCAGAACGCCCTCCGGAATCACATGCTCTTGGCCCGGACGGCCTTCAGCCGACTGGATCATCGGCGTTTCAATGGACGCCGGATGGATGGAGTTGCAGCGGATCCCATAGCCCTTGGCCTGGCAATGGATGGCGATCGACTTGGTCATCGCGCGTACCGCGCCCTTGGCGGCCGAATAGGCGAAGAAGGCCGGGTAGCCGAGATGGCTGGCCGTGGACGACATGTTGATGATCGACCCGCCGCCCGACCTGGCCATCAACGGGATCGAATATTTGCACCCGAGGAACACGCCTTCCGACATCACGGAGTTGGCTTTTCGGAACTGCTCGAGGGTCGTCTCCTCGGGGTCGGCCACCACGACGATGCCGGCGTTGTTGACCAGGATGTTGAGCCCCCCGAAGTGCGACTCGGCCAGGGTCACGACGCGCTTCCAGTCGTCTTCCGACGCGACGTCGTGCTTGACCGCTATGGCGTTGGCGCCGATCGCCGCGGCGACCGTCTTGGCAGCCGCTTCATTGATGTCGCTGACGATGACCTTCGCGCCCTCGGCGGCCAGCCTCTCGCAATCGGCCTTGCCCAGCCCCGATCCGCCGCCGGTGACTAAGGCGACTTTTCCCCGAACGCGTCCCATGGCATCTGCACCTTGTGGCCCTGTTTGGACCGACTATTCTTCGAGAACCACTTGCCTGTCAAAGACAAAACAATCATGATTGTTTTTAAATTTTCAGCCCTCAGGAGCCCCCTTCGCTATGGCGCGTAACGGGCAGGACAACACCGCTACGCGCCGCCCTGCCGGCGAGCCGACGCACCAGGCCATCAAGAGCGCCCAGACCCGCGAGCGTCTGATCGACGCCGCGATCCGCTGCATCGTCAAATTCGGCTACGCCAGCACGACCACGCCTCGCGTCGCCGCCGAGGCGGGCCTGTCGCGGGGCGCGATGATGCACCATTTCGAAAACGGCGGAGCCCTGATGCAGGCCGCGATCACCGAGCTGCACGAAAAGCGCCTGCGCGCCTTCCGGCGCGGGGTCGATGGGACGCCGCATGACATCCACACCCTGGTTCGAAACTACTGGAAACAGGTCTCGAGCCCGACCTTCATCGCCTTCCACGAACTGGCCGTCGCCGCGCGCACCGATGCGGATCTGGCCCGCATATTGGCCCCGGCGCAGAAGGAATTCCGAGCGCGCTGGTACCAGCAGGCGGTCGATCTGTTTCCCGAATGGCAGCAGGACCGAGCCCGCTTCGACCTGGCCCTCGCCCTGTCGCAAAACACCCTCGAGGGCATGGCGATCAATCGGCTGACGCACGGCCTCGACGAATCCATGACCGGCCCGATGCTCGACAACCTCGAAAACCAGATCCGGGCGCTCAAGCCGCCAGAACCCAAGGGCTAGGCCCCATTCCGTCGGGCGCCGGAGACGGCGCCCCAGGGCGAGCCTCGTCAACCATCAGAACCGGGCCGAACGGCCTGGCGACGGCGCAATATCAGGAGACGCGTGTGCAACCACTGGGGCGTTCATCCAGACATATCTGCGGTCCGAAATGAGCGGGCGCGGACAGGGACCGTTGGCCGGGGTGCGCGTGCTGGATCTGACCAGCGTGCTCATGGGGCCTTACGCGACGCAGATCTTCGCCGATCTCGGCGCCGACGTGATCAAGATCGAAAGCCCCGAAGGCGACACCACGCGCTTCCTGCCGCCGGGCCCGGCGCCCGACCGCGGCGGCATGTTCATGAACCTCAACCGCGGCAAGCGCAGCCTGGTGCTCGACCTCAAGCAGCCGTCGGCGCGCGAGACCGTGCTGCGGCTGGCCAAGAGCGCCGACGTCTTCATCCACTCGATGCGCGCCCAGGCGATCGCCCGGCTTGGGCTGGATTACCCGGCCCTCCGGAGCGCCAACGAGAAGATCATCTACGCCAATCTGTACGGTTTCGGGCGCACGGGCCCGTATGCGGACTACCCGGCCTACGACGACATCGTCCAGGCGGCGTCCGGGCTGGCGTCGCTGCAGGCGCATTTGTCGGGCTCCGGCGAGCCGACCTATCTGGCCACTGTCGTCGCCGACAAGGTCGCCGGCCTCACCGGCGCCTATGCGGTCATGGCCGCCCTCTACGGACGCGAAAAGACCGGCAAGGGGCAGGAAATCGAAGTGCCCATGTTCGAGACCCTGGTCTCGTTCTCAATGGTCGAGCATCTGACCGGGGCGATCCACGATCCGGCGGTCGGCGTTCCGGAATATCCGCGGGTGGTTGCGGCCGAGCGGCGGCCCTATCGGACGGCCGACGGCTTCATCGCCACCATGGTCTACAA
>Ga0153916_10004772_pt1 | contig 10272 bp, 11 predicted proteins | sample Opewatmetagenome_FD_109642 | JGI IMG/M metagenome (GOLD analysis project Ga0153916, IMG submission 109642) | Freshwater wetland microbial communities from Ohio, USA - Open water 3 Core 3 Depth 4 metaG | ecosystem: Environmental > Aquatic > Freshwater > Wetlands | place: USA: Ohio, Lake Erie...
ACGGCCGCTAAAATCTCAATGAGTGTAAATCCTCTATTATTCATAAACATCCTTCTCACTCTCACATGGTCATGGCAAAGTACAATTGCCATTCGCTGTGCACGTCCCTATATCATCCACGGGGAAGGCGAAACGCCGCTGTTGCGCCACAACTATGCTTTCCGTAAGGTTCCGGTAACCGTGCGTCACCTGGTCAGGCCACGTAACCATGATGGTGACATTCCATAGATTGATGCCGGGATTTGGTTGTGTAATCTGAGTCGTTACCCAATACGTTGCATCACCGGAAACCGCTCCCGGAAGGCCGCTAACCAGAATAGGGGGAGATGTTGCTGTACCCGTGGCGACAATATTACAAGGGTTCATAATGCAGGCTTCTCTTCTTTCCAGTTCCCTATGCAGTATCCCGGCGCCCCTGCCCAGATAATCCGATTTGCCCACCGCTCTCCATGCCGATGGCTGCATGGACAAAATGGCTAAAACACCAACAGTAACTAAAAATATGGCAATGACTACCTCAATGAGGCCGATACCCCGGCTATTTGATAGTGAATGTAACATAGGTCCTTCCCGTCATAGTGATCGTAACTGTAGCAGTGGAATTCCTGCTGTTTGCCAGTACAACACTGTTGTCAACCGGAGTAACCGGCGGCGGCGTTAACGGCGCTACAGTACCTCTCGCAAGAAAATTAAGCTGCTGCCCGCCGGCGAAATTGGCATTAGTGATACTGATATCCGGTCCGAATTCTTTAGGACGCTTAGTAACAAGTGTCGTTGCGTCCCCCACCTTCTCAATGGTATAGCTGCTTGCGGTACCGGCAACGTTAAAATTAATTTGATACGTTGCGTTCTCAGACACTGCCCTTTCCTTGCAGACAGCAAAGTCGGACGCAATATCTCTTGCCGCCGATTTGAGATTTCTGTTTAATGTATAGGCGTGCAAATTCAATCCTGCAATGGCGGCAATGACTGCCAATAAACAAATAACGATAATCAATTCAACGAGCGTGAATCCCTTGCGGATTTGCATATTACTTTTTCCCGTCAATCAAATCTATCAAATATGCCTCGGGCATGGCTCCTTCTCGAATCCTCCCGTCCGGAAGTATCAGGGAGGGCGTTCCCGAAATACCGAATGATAAAGCAAGCTTCATAGACTTGTCGATTTCTTCGGTAGTGCATTCAGGCCTGGGTATATCCTTCTTTGCAAAGTTGTCCTCAAGCATCTTCAGGGATTTATTGCATACAATGCTTTGAGCCTTCCAGTAAGCATCCTTATGAATCTCCAGGGGTAAGAACTTTATATAAAAGGCGATATCTTTTCTTTGCAGGACAATCTTTTTCATGGTCTCGTGAAGCTGGCCGCAAAAGGGACAATCCGGGTCGGTAAAAACGATTACCTTTCTGGACGCGCCGCGTTCTCCCAGGATGAGCGCTTCATTCACAGGAATTTTTGTAATGTCGATCCTTTTTTTGTCTTGGATCTTCTTGACGCTTTCCCTTGTCATGTCAGACATATCGGCAACTTCTATCAAAGAACCTAAGAGGAGGTATTTTTTATCAATAGCAAGGTAAAAGACCCCCAGACGCCCCATATTGTCGATCACTATTTCACAAAGCCCCTTAATAGGACTCTCGGTAATGCTCAATATCTTTGCTTGCGGAATGCTGAGCTTCGTCAATACACCTTTAACCTCTTGGTCACTTATGGCAACACAATCCTTCTTGTCCTGACGCACGTCTCCCTCTGCAGCAAAACAATAAGATGTATGAATAGGGGTGAAAAGTAAGGCGCCTGCGAGGAGTATAACAGTAAAAAATGAGTTCTTTTTTGCCAAATCTATACCTCTTTACTATTTTTTTTATACACGTATTTTTTTTGTCTCTATGTCATACTTCCTGTATGAAATCAAGTAAATCATCGATTTCTTGTACATATAAATGGTACATTATAACGTCGGCAGGGTTTTTAGACGGTGTTTTTATGGCACTTTCATTAAATGCCTCACGTTACACCATCATGAGGAGGGCATTGTAGTCGTCCGGCAACCCTGCTGCCTTATCCACTTCACAGTGAGACTTAGGCCAGTAGCTTTACGTCCTGTCTTTTCAAACAGTTTGCCTTTATCAGGACTTTTCTTATGATTTCAAAGATTTTAATTTTCTCAGGATGCTTTTTCTTCAGGCACTTTATAGTATTTTTCCCAAAATTACTACAAAAAACCTTTGGACAAAAATTTTTTTCATAAAAGATTAAAAAAAAGACACCAGATTTTTATATTTAGCAAGTAACATGCCAGACACGGATGGTACGTTCCTAATAAAATTGATACATTGTATTGCTTTTTATTATCAGAGATTAGGTGTTTCCTATGCCTGTTGTGTGGCGGTCACATTTTCGATGCCTTTGCAAATAGTAGGGGATTTTCACAAATATTACGTAAAATTCACCATAAAAGCATGCTCATTATTTAGGGTAAAAAGTATGGATTTCTTACTTGACACGTCATAGGTGCTGTGTTACAGCTCTCAGCGGCATAGGGCTGTTGCAGTAAAATTCGCTAAGGTTTTTGGATATTTGCCTATATTATATGAAAGGGAATTTCTCTACCGAAGAGAATGCTTATGGACGGAAGTGCCCTTAGAGAAAGAGAGGAATTACTTTCTATCGCGGAAGCCTATATAGAGCAGAATCTGTATAAAGAGGCGCTCCACATAGCTGAATCATGGCTTGCACGTTACCCGATAGATGCTGACGCCAATGTTGTCCGTTGTCATGCATTGTTGAAAATGGGAGATCTCGATAAGGTTAACGAGATCCTCAAAGATGTGGAAAATACAGTTCTTCAATTGTCCCGGATATACAATCGCGTTGGGGATCTCTGTATGGATGCGGGGCTGACGCAGGAGGCGATTAAATTTTATCGGAAATTTATATCTCTGAACCCCGAATCACCACTTGCAAAAGATATATCTGAGAAAATCAATACCCTTGTATCTGTTACAGATGGCACATCTCACAGAAGCTCTCGCAGAAGCTCTCACAGAAGCGAAGAGGATAACTATAGCAATATTGACTATGTGGCATCTGATTTCTACACCACAACTCTTTCGGAGCTCTACATTACACAAGGCCATTTGGACATGGCGTACGATGTCCTGAGGGAAATCCTCAAAAGAGAACCAGAAAATCAACTGGTTGCGAATAGATTAAATGACGTAAGAGCCATGATAAATGATGAGGTGCAAAAGAAGAAATCTGCACAATTACCGCAAAATGAGGAGGTTATTCAAGAACTTACAAGATGGCTTAAAAATATCGACAGGTTAAGAAGTTATGCGTCATAAATATTCGGTGTCTCCTCAAAGGATATCAAAAGTTCTGTCCAGACTTAATCCCCTTAATGTGGAAGCGTTGCTTTTCCTTGATATAAAAAATGTTCGCTATCTAACCGGTTTCACAGGCAGTGATGGGGCATTGCTCATAGGAAAGAGGCAAAAGCTGCTTATGGTTGACGGCCGTTATACCAATCAGGCAAAAAGAGAAGTCCCGGGAGTGGAGATTTTCGAGTATCGGGAAAAGATAGAAGGAATAGAGGCCATCATTTCAGATAACAGTATAAAATCCATAGGGTTTGAATCAACAGCAATGAACGTCGACACCTATTTGAAGCTGAAGAAAAAGCTCAAGTCTGTGAAGCTGACACCGATGACTCATGAAATAGATACCATCAGGGCCATCAAAGACAAAAGAGAAATTGCATATATTAGCAAAGCTGCTGAAATAGCATTTGAATCACTGAGCACTGTGCGTGATTTCATAAAGCCAGGCGTCAGAGAGAAAGATATTGCCATAGAGTTAGACTTTCGCATAGCCAGGAATGGTGCGGAACAAGTCTCTTTTTCCACCATTGTGGCATCTGGAGCAAACTCATCGCAGCCCCATGCAACGCCCGGATCCCGTAAGATCAAAAATGGAGATGTCGTCATGATCGATTACGGCGCCGTATATTACGGTTATCATTCTGACGAAACCTGTACATTCATTGTTGGTCGTGCCGACAAAAAACAAAGAGAGGTGTACTCGCTGGTCAAGAAAGCGCATGACAGGGCATTGGCAGCGGTGAAAGCCGGCGCCGCATGCAAAGGAATTGACCGCGTCGCCAGAACATACTTAAAGGGCAAAAATATGGGGAAATATTTCACGCACGGTACAGGCCACGGTGTTGGGCTTGATGTCCACGAAGCGCCACGGATAGCAGATAAATCAGAACAGATACTTGAGGCGGGTATGGTAGTAACAATAGAACCCGGTGTCTATATCCCAGATGTATGGGGCATCCGCATTGAGGATATGGTTCTAGTGAAAGAGAATGGATTTGAGGTCTTGACAAAAGTGCCAAAAGACCTCACGGTATTACACTAAATATATAGTACAAAAAACAATAAAAATTAGGATGTCATGATATGAAGGTATTTCCGGATGATCTTCTTTATAATCGGGAACATTCGTGGGTAAGAGTTGAGGGGGAATTAGCCACCATCGGGATCACCGACTATGCGCAGGAGAATTTGGGAGAGATCCTCGCGATTGAACTCCCCGAAGTTGATTCGTACGTCGAACGGGATGAGCCTTTTGGGACCATAGAATCCGCAAAGGGCGTTTTCGAACTTATGTCACCGGTCAGTGGCGAGGTACTAAATGTCAATGAGGATATATTGGACGATATCGGTATTATCAACAGCGATCCTCACGATACAGGATGGATGATCGTTGTAGAAATGAAGGATTTGGAAGAGCTTGACGACCTTCTGGATTCGCGGGAATACCATGATTTTGTAATCAAGGAAGCGGAGGGTGATTGAATCTGATTGATGATATGGAGATTTATTCCTTTCAAGCAGTTGAGCGCCTTTGAAAACATGGCCATGGACGAGGCCATTTTCCGGGAAAATCAACGAAGAGATTCACCACCAACCCTCAGAATATACAGCTGGTCTCCTCCCTCCATATCCCTCGGGTATTTTCAGGAAACACGGAATGAGGTTAATGTTTCCGCATGCAGTCGTTATCACATTGACATTGTGCGGCGTCCGACAGGGGGGAAGGCCGTCCTGCATGAGCATGATCTGACCTATGCTGTGATCGCAAAAGAACATAATCCCCTCTTCACACCGGACATACTGGGAACATACAGAATCATCAGTGGCTGCATCGCTGAGGCCCTGTCAGAACTGGGCATCACGACCGAGATGTCGGTTGACGGAAGAACATCGGGAGAGGAATCATTAAAGGCCGCCTGTTTTTCCTCACCATCCCACTATGAACTTCTGGTAAACAAGCGGAAAATATGCGGCAGCGCTCAGGTAAGATCGCGTGGTGTTTTCCTGCAGCACGGTTCCATTCTCCTGGACTTTGATCCTGTCAAAACCTGCACCCTTCTGTTGCCGCAGCATGGTAATCGTGAAAAGCAGATTGAGAAGTTGCGGGAATCTGTAACCTCAATCTATGAACACATCGGTTCTGAATTCAGTACAGCGAAGATTTGCCATATTTTGCAAAGGAGCTTCGAGAAGAAATTAGGTATTGAATTGGTTGAGGGCGGCCTGACTGCGGCAGAAGGGATTCTCATGGCACGACTGATAAAAGACAAATATACAAATGACAAATGGAACATAGAAGGCAAGGGGGCTTTACATGGATCTTAAAACCATTATTCGAAAAGAAGTGCTCGCGCAGGCAGGCTATCGGGTAGATACCACATCATGTCGCATTAAAATGGACGCGATGGAAAATCCCTTCACCATCCCCCTACTCCTCAGGGAAAAATTATCGGAAGAGATGAAAACGGCTTCCCTGAACCGTTACCCCGAACCAGGCGCCCCCATCATCAGAAAAAGGTTTGCGCAACACTATCGTGTAGATGCCGACATGATAATGATCGGCAATGGCTCTGATGAGCTCATTCAGACATTGTGTTCCGCGCTGATCGATTCCTCTTCAACCGTCATAGTTCCGTTGCCTACTTTTGTCATGTATCGGATAATCGCCATTAACACAGGCCACACGGTCATAGAAGTGCCTCTCGACAGGGCCCATGATCTGGATCTGGATGCCATGCTCAAACAAATAGCCATGAAGTCCCCTGTTCTGATATTCCTGAGCTATCCCAACAATCCCACGGGCAACTGCTTCAGTGTAGAGAAGATAACAACTATTATCGAGAAATCGCAGGGTATTGTGGTAGTCGATGAGGCCTATGGCAGCTTCTCGGGAAAGACGCTTTTACCTTTGCTGAAGAAATATGATAATTTGGTTATTCTAAAAACTCTCTCCAAGGCGGGACTTGCCGCGATAAGAATAGGTTTCCTGATCGGTTCCCGGTCTCTCATCTATGAACTCGATAAGGTAAGGCTCCCCTATAATATCAATACCCTTTCCCAGGTAGCGGCTGGTTTCTATCTAGATCATATGGATATGTTTTCAGGCCAGGCGGAGGAAATTATTCAAAGACGGGAAGAACTCTTGAATGCGTTAAGACAGATTGATGGTATTAAGCCTTATCCCTCACGAGCAAATTTTATTTTTTTTAGTTGCGATTTCGATACAGATAGCGTATATAGGGCATTAATCAAAGAAGGGATTCTTATAAAAAATCTCAATAGTCCCGGAGTTCTGCGGAATTGCATGCGAGTGACAGTGGGAACCCGGGAAGAGAACAGTGAATTTTTAATGGCGTTAAAGAAGATCCTTTTGAAGTAAGGAGCGTGGTTTAATATAAGCAACAGCAAAGGGTAGGATACGGCTAAGGCATAGAGAGCCTAATGTCGTACCGCCCTTTTTTTGTTTCTATACGATTTATCGATAATAAATTTGGCTATATAATTAAAATATATGAGGAAAAAAGAAAGGAAGGAATGTTTTGGAAGTAAAAGTATATGACAATGACATAGAGAAGGCATTGAAAATCCTTAAGAATAAACTTTCGAAAAGCGGTTTATTCAAAGAACTTAAGTTGCGCAGAGCATATGAGAAGCCTTCTGTAAAGAGGAAACGAAAAGCCATCGAGGCCCGCAGGCGATTCGCCAAGGTACAACGGCGCAGGAGTTATTAAAAAACAGCATATATTACCACGGAGACCTTTGCACAAGGTCTCTCTGAGGCATGAACTCCTCAGACTCACCAATGGGATCATCAAACCGGCCACGGCAGATGACCTTGAATGTGTCAATTATGGAAGACAAACAGTACCTGGTTGATGCACTGTCCATCGAAGAGTCCTGGCGGATATTTCGCATCATGGCCGAATTTGTGGACGCCATTGAAACCCTCTCCAAGCTGAAAAACTCGGTTACCATTTTCGGATCGGCAAGGGTCCGTCCCGAAGATCCATACTACAAAAAGACAGAGTACCTTGCCAGGAGGCTTGCCGAGAACGGTTTCAGCGTAATTACCGGAGGCGGTCCCGGCATCATGGAAGCAGCCAATAAGGGGGCGGCGGCGGCCGGCGGCCAGTCTGTAGGAATGAATATCCGTCTTCCCTATGAGCAGAAACCGAATCCCTATGCGAATACCATCATAGAGTATAAATATTTTTTCATCCGCAAGGTAATGTTCGTCAAATATGCCGTTGCGTATGTAATCCTGCCCGGAGGCTTCGGCACCATGGATGAACTCTTCGAGGCCCTGACACTGATTCAGACCAAAAGAATAAAGGGGTTTCCCGTCATTATGATGGGAAGCGAGTACTGGCAAGGTTTGCTCGACTGGTTAAAAAATACTATGCTCCAAAACGATAAAATTGAACCGCATGATCTAGAAATCATCCAGGTTATTGATGATCCCGACGACATAGTCAGGCATATTAAGAAATTTGTTATTCTCTAAAAACCTATCCTTTCTGGCACCAACCAATCAGAGCACCATTGAGAATAGTGTAAAATGCCTGCGGACAGAATAATGGATTTTGAGAAGGTATTGATTGATCTTAAGAAAGAGAACGCAGCTCCTTCCCCCTGTTATCTCCTTTACGGCGAAGAAGACTACCTGATCAAGGATGCCCTCAACAAAATCATCGCCTTAACAATTCCCGCAACCGACAGAGACCTGAATCTCTTTTTCATGGACGGCGAAAACGAAGATATTGACGGCCTTTGTGATAACATCCTGACGCCTCCACTCCTTCCGGGGAAAAAAGTTGTCGTTCTCAGAAACACCCGTCTTTTTCAATCACGAAAGGTACTCCCGGAAATACTGCAAAAAATTCGTTATTATTTTGAAAACGATCCCGATACGGCAGTGAAGTACTTTACCCAATTTATGCGGATTACGGGATGGACCCTTGATGATCTCAGTAATGACGGATGGAAAAGAATCACCGACGACGACTGGCAAAAAATCGTGGAAGGCGATAGCGGACAGGATCGGGAAACGTGGCTCCCGGGAATACTCGACGTCTGCATGCGCCGTGGAATGGAAGTGAGAGCAAAAAGGGATGATACGGAACGTCTCGAAGATATTCTCAAAAGCGGTATCCCGGAAGGAAATCATCTGATCATAACTGCGGAAACAGTGGATAAAAGGAAGAGACTCTTCAAGATCATATCCGAAACTGGCATAATCCTTCACTTTTCCCCGGTAAAGGGCGAGTCCCGTCAGAGGAATGCCTTTATGGATGCGGCCAGGGATGTTTTAGCGAAAAGCGGGAAAAAACTGACATCGCCTGCGTGGATCGCCATCGGTAAAAAAACCGGCTTTCATTTAGCTGATTCTATGGGAGCCCTTGAAATGCTCATCACCTACACAGGTGAGCGGACTTTGATAGAGGAAGCAGATGTCGAAGAGGTTGTCGGAAAAACAAAAGAAGATACGGTCTTTGACTTGACAGGCGCCCTCGCCGACAAGAATCTGAATAAAGCCTTATTAAGCCTGCAGGATCTTTTTTACCAAGGTGTCAACCACTTGTTAATCATGTCCATGATCGCGAGGGAAATAAGATTTCTCCTGCACGCCAAAACATTTATTGAATCGGGAAAGATTGCCTCCTTTCATCAGGGCATGGACTACGATGCGTTCCATAAATCGGTGTATCCGGCCATTCAGGCATTGATGAATGATAAAGGGAAAAAGGGAAGCAGAAGCGATTTTATCGCACAACATCCCTATGTTATGTATCACGCCCTGAAAAATTCACATCGCTTTGCGTATGAGCAGCTCGTTACATATCTGGAAGATCTCCTCGATATGGATATTGCCTTCAAAACAACAGCAAAGGAACCGAAGTTCCTCCTGGAACGTTTTATCATAAATGTGTGTTCATAAAACAACGCTTGTATATGCTTTCAGCAAAAGTCATAGTTTAACAGCCACAGGGGGATTAAGTTCCTAACCTGATGAGAACATAGAAGTTACGCACAATGCAGCAAAAAATATTGCACCACATAGATAAAAAAAAGTTCCCCCTACGAAAAGAATATTTGATCGCTTTGATCCTGATAATAATAACTGCAATCAGTTATTGGCAGGTTAAAGATAATGACTTTATCAGTTTTGATGACCCGTATTATGTTACGCAGAATCATCAGGTCCAGAAAGGATTGACTATCGATGGTGCTTTATGGGCTTTCACATCCATACATGCATTTAATTGGCATCCTTTGACATCTCTGTCTCACATGATGGACGTCCAGCTGTTCGGACTAAAACCAGGGGGCCATCATCTGACTAGTCTCATTTTTCACATTGCAAATACCCTGCTATTATTTATGGTGTTAACACGGATGACCGGGGCAATATGGCAGAGTGCCTTAGTTGCAGTACTTTTTGCCTGCCACCCGCTCCATGTGGAATCCGTAGCATGGATATCGGAGCGTAAAGATATCCTCTCCACCTTTTTTTTATTGCTTACCATATTTTTCTATATCCGCTACGTAGAAAATCCTAAAATAGGTCAATATTTACTCGTTGTGCTCTTTTTTGCCTTTGGTCTCATGGCGAAACAGATGCTGGTAACTCTTCCTTTTGTTCTCCTGCTCCTGGATTACTGGCCCCTAAATCGGTTAGATCCGAAAAAATTTAAAAACATTAACCACACAGCTATACAAAACATCGAGAAGCATACGGGTAAAAAACAGAAAACTAAGAAGGTTTCTGTAAAGAATACAGTAAAGACGCAGAAAAATTTAAAGGCCGCTTCTCAGTGGTCGTTAGTGTTTCCTCTGCTCAAAGAAAAGATACCCCTTTTTATCTTGGCGGCAGCAGCAAGCATTGTA
>Ga0153916_10004773_pt1 | contig 10272 bp, 8 predicted proteins | sample Opewatmetagenome_FD_109642 | JGI IMG/M metagenome (GOLD analysis project Ga0153916, IMG submission 109642) | Freshwater wetland microbial communities from Ohio, USA - Open water 3 Core 3 Depth 4 metaG | ecosystem: Environmental > Aquatic > Freshwater > Wetlands | place: USA: Ohio, Lake Erie, Old...
ACGCGGACGGTGCTCGACATCGGCGGCCAGGACACGAAGGCCATCCAGGTGGACGAGCACGGGATCGTCGAGAACTTCCAGATGAACGACCGGTGCGCCGCCGGCACCGGGCGGTACCTGGGCTATGTCGCCGACGAGATGAAGATGGGGCTGCACGAGCTCGGGCCCATGGCGCTCCAGGCGACTAAGACCCTGCGCATCAACTCGACCTGCACGGTGTTCGCCGGCGCGGAGCTGCGCGACCGGCTGGCCCTGGGCGACAAGCGCGAGGACATCCTCGCCGGCCTGCACCGCGCCATCATCCTGCGGGCCATGTCCATCATCTCCCGCTCCGGCGGCATCCGCGATCAGTTCACCTTCACGGGCGGCGTCGCGAAGAACGAGGCGGCGGTGCGCGAGCTGAAGAAGCTCGTGAAGGAGAACTACGGCGACGTGACCATCAACATCAACCCCGAGTCGATCTACACCGGCGCGCTCGGGGCGGCCGCCTTCGCCCACCGGGCGGTGTCGTGACCGCGGTGGAGCGGGGAGGGAGCCCATGACCATCACGGCGGGAATCGACGTCGGCACCGGGTGCGTGAAGGCGGTCCTCTTCGAGGTCGAGGGCGAGCGGACGCGCTGGCTCGCGCGGCGGGTCGAGCGCATCCGGCAGCGCGACCCCTACCGGCTCGCGGAGGCCGCGTACGACGGGATCCTCGCGGAGGCCTCCCTGTCGCGGGGCGACGTCGCCTACGTCGCGACCACCGGGGACGGTGAGAGCCTCCCCTTCCACACCGGCCACTTCTACTCGATGACGACGCACGCCCGCGGCGCCATCCACCTCGACCCCACGACGCGCGCCGTCCTCGACGTGGGGGCGCTGCACGGGCGCGCCATCCGCACCGACCCGCGGGGGAAGGTGCTCGCCTACAAGATGACGAGCCAGTGCGCCTCCGGCTCGGGGCAGTTCCTCGAGAACATCGCGCGCTACCTCGGCATCGCCCAGGACGAGATCGGCGCGCTGTCACAGCAGGGGACCAACCCGGAGAAGGTCTCCTCGATCTGCGCCGTGCTCGCCGAGACCGACGTCATCAACATGGTCTCCCGCGGCATCTCCGCCGCCAACATCCTGAAGGGGATCCACGTGTCGATGGCCCAGCGGCTCGCGACCCTGCTCCGGGGCGTGGGGACCCGGGACGGGACCGTGCTCGTGACCGGCGGGCTCGCCCTCGACTCCGGGCTCGTCCTCGCCCTGCGGGAGGCCGCCGCGGAGGCGAGGGTGGAGGTGGACGTGCGCAGCCACCCGGACGCCATCTTCGCCGGCGCGATCGGCGCCGCGCTGTGGGGCGCCTTCCGGCACCACAAGCTCGCGGCGCAGCCGGAGCTCGCGCTCGTCTCCTGAGGCGGAGGAGACGACATGGGCTCCTCCGTGGCGGTCCGCCCCCTCGTCGCGAGCGACCTCGACGCCGTGGTGGCCGTCGACCGCGAGGGGACCGGGCGCTCGCGCCGCGAGTTCTACGCGAGGCGGCTCCGCGACGCGGAGCAGGATCCCCGGGCGGCTCTCGGCACCGCGGCGGAGCTCGGCGGCCGGCTCGCCGGCTTCGCCTTCGCGCACGTGCTCGACGGCGAGTTCGGCGGCACCGCCCCGGTGGGCGTGATCGACGCGATCGGGGTGGGGCGCGACGCCCGCCGGCGCGGGGTCGGCACCGCGCTCGTGGCGGGGCTCGAGGCGGCGCTCGCCGCGCGGGGCGTCCGCGAGCTTCGCAGCCAGGTGGAGTGGGGGGAGCGCGGCCTCGGACCGTTCTTCGCGACCTGCGGGTTCCGGCTCGCGCCGCGGCTCGTGCTCGAGCGGCGGCTCGATCGGCCGCCGCCGGACGGCCTCTCCCGGGAGGAGCAGCTGGTGCGGTCCATGACGGAGCGCGACCTGCCGGCCGTCGTCCGCTGCGACCGCAAGATCACCGGCCGCGACCGGAGCGCGTACTACGCGCGGAAGGCGGCCGAGGCGCTGCGGCAGTCCGCGGTCCGCGTGTCGCTCGTGGCGGAGGTGCAGGGGCAGCTCGCGGGCTTCCTCATGGCCCGGGTGGACTTCGGCGAGTTCGGCCGCACCGAGCCGACCGCGGTCCTCGACACCATCGGGGTCGATCCCGGCCAGGCGCGCCAGGGCCTCGGCCGTGCGCTCGTCGAGCAGCTCCTGCTCAACCTCGGCACCCTGCGCGCGGAGCAGCTCGTCACCGAGGTCGCGTGGGACGACCTCGGGCTGCTCGCCTTCGTCGAGCGCAGCGGGTTCATCCCCGCCCAGCGGCTCGCGCTCGACAAGCCCCTCGGCTGACGCGCTTCAGGTCTCGACCTCGTGCACCCGGAAGGACTGCACGCCGTCGTTCGCCTCCAGGCGGCGCTGGACGTACTGGGCGTCGCGCGGCGCGACGGCGATGAGGCGGATCTCGCGGCCCTTCGGGTCCGGCTGGGCGCCGGAGAAGCCGACCGCCTTGGCCTCCTCGATGGTCATCACCTGCGCCTGCGTGTCCGCGAGCGCCTCCGCGGAGAGGAGCGCGTCGGGGTCGTGGCCGCGCGCGACGAGCACCTCGTAGATGATCAGCATGCCGGCACCTCCAGGGCGGGGAGCTCCACGTGCGCGCCGCGGGCGGGACGCTCGCCGGGTCCGAGTAGAGCACGGGACTGGCCCGGGGTCCCGCGTCTCTGCGGGGCCGCGACGTTGCCCCCGCGCTTCGCCCGGAGCGGCGCGTCCGTCCCCTCGCAGGGCGAACCGGCCGCCCGGGGCCATGCTGGCGACGGGGTGGGCGCCACTGCAAGGCCGGGGGGCATCGGCGCAAGCGGCCGCCCGCCCGGTTTCGAGTACCGTCTCCACTGGCTGAGCGGGGCGAATCCACACCGAGGTCTGGCAGTGAACCTGTTCTTTCGGCTCATCAAGGTCCTTCTGGGGACGCTCTGGCGGGCGCCGCTCGAGCTTCTGGACGAGTCCGTCGTCGAGTTCCGGGTCTGGCCGAGCGATCTCGACGTCAACCTGCACATGACCAACGGCCGGTACCTGGCGCTCATGGATCTCGGGCGGCTCGATCTGATCCTCCGGATGGGCATGCTGAAGCACATGATCCGGCGACGCTGGCGGCCCGTGGCGGCCTCGGCGGCGATCCGGTTTCGCCGGTCGCTGAGGCCCTTCCAGAAGTTCCGGATCCGTACGCGCCTCGTGTGCTGGGACGAGCGGTGGATCTTCTTCGAGCAACGGTTCGAGTGCGAAGGCAGATGGGTGGCGCGGGGGCTGATCCGAGCCCTCCTCCGCGGTGGCACGGGGAACGTGCCGACGGCGGAGATCCTCGCGGTCATGAGGCAGGACCTGGCCTCCCCGCCCATGCCGGAGTCCGTGGCGCTCTGGCGAGAGTCGGAGGCCCGGGCGCCGATCGAGAGCGGGTGAGAGCGGCGGGTACCGCGATTCGCCGCGCCGTCCTCGGAGCGGCGGTCGCACGGCCCGGGGTCCCGCGCCTCTACAGGGCCGCGAGGTCGCCCTCGAGCTTCGCGCGGAGCGGCGCGATCTTCTCCCGGAAGTCGGGCAGCCACTGCTCCGGCACGGGGGCCTCGCGGGGCACCTTGAGCTGCAGCGGGTTGATGAAGCCGCCGCCGCGCTTCACGGCGTAGTGGAGGTGCGGGCCCGTCGCGAGGCCGGTCTCGCCGACCCAGCCGATCACCTGCTTCTGGGCGACGGCCTTGCCGGCGGAGACCGCGATGCCGGAGAGGTGGCAGTAGACCGTCTCGTAGCCGTTGCGGTGGCGCAGGGTGACGGCCTTGCCGCAGCCGCCGCTCCAGCCGGACTGCTTCACCTGCCCGTCGCCCACCGCCCAGACCGGCGTGCCCGTGGGCGCGCCGTAGTCCACGCCGGCGTGCGCGCGGTTGTAGCCGAGCACGGGGTGGACCCGGTTCCCGTAGCGCGAGGTGATGTGGGCGTAGCGGAGCGGCGAGCGGAGGAAGCCGCGCCGCGCGCTCTGGCCCTCGTCGTCGAAGTAGCTCGTCTGCCCGTCCGGCGCGGTGTAGCGGAAGAGCCGCTTGCGGCCCGTCGCCTCGCCGTCGTACTCGGCGGCGAGCACCTCCCCGTAGCGGAGGGGCTTCCCGTCCGCGAGGACCTTCTCGACGACGAGGCGGATCCGGTCGCCGCCGCGGACCTCGTGGTAGAAGTCCACGTCCCAGGCGAGCACGTCGGCGGCGAGCACGGCGAGGTCGGGGTTCTCGCCGCTCTTCTGGAACGTCTCGTAGAGCGACGACTCCAGGGTCGCCGCCACGCGGACCACCTCGGTGGTGAGCTCGACGGGGCGCTTCGTCCCCCGCAGCGTGCCGTCGGGGAGCCGCTCGACGAGCCACTCGTCCGCGGGCCCCTGGCGGTAGCTGAAGCGGAGGAGCGCGCTCTCGCCGTCGCGCTTCTCGACGCGGAGCTGGTCGCCGGGCCGCGCCCGGCGGAACGGGAAGAGGCCCTTCAGCGAGGCGACGACCGCCTGCACGTCCGCCGCGCTCACGTCGAGCTTGAAGAGCGCCTGGGCGACGGTCTGGTCGCGCCCGAGGCGCGAGGTGACGGCCGTGAAGCGCTCCGGCGGGGGCGCCGGGACGAGCGCCGCCGGCGCCGGCGCGGCGACCGCGGGCGACTCCGCCAGCGGCGGGCGGATGGTGAGGACCCGGCCCGAGGCTCCGGCGAGGGCGAGTCCGAGGACTGCGAGGAAGCCGAGCCCGGCGAGTGCGGCAGGGACGCGGCTCCGGCGGGGGGGGGCGTCGGAGTCGTGCGACATCGTGGGACAATCTAGCAGGTCACCCGGTGAACCGAAATCCCGCGCCCGGGGCTGTGGGATGGACACACCGACCCGCGCGAGCACCCGCTACAGATCGACGCGCTTGTCGGAGTGCTCCTTGCCGTCGTAGCGGAAGGCGGTCCCGCGCCCCTCGACCTTGGTGACGAGGTTCACCGGCCGCCGCCAGAGCGACTGGACGTTCTTCAGCGTGTCGCGCGCGTAGTCGAGCTTCAGGTCGATGCCGTCGTGCTTGTGCAGGAGGAGCAGCTCGCCGCGGTTGTCGTAGTTCCCGTCCTCGACCGCGATCACCGGCTGGCCGAAGTTGGTCAGCATGTGGAGGAGCTTCTCCTTCACCTTCCTGAACTCGCGCTCGAGGATCTCCCAGCGCTGGTGCTTCTCGTTGTAGCCGAAGGTGAAGAGCTTCTGCTCCATCACGAACTCGAGCGTCAGGAACTCGTCGATGAAGGTGACGTCGTTGTAGTGCTTGCGCACCTCGAAGATCTTCTGCCGCCCGAGCCCGGCCTTCTTGTCCCAGTGCTTGCGCTCGACGAACGAGTCGCACTCGTCGTACTCCTTGCCGAAGCGCCCCTTGTTCCAGCGATCCTCGATGTCGCGCCAGAGCTCGACGCCGAGCTTGTAGGGGTTGAGCTGCCCCGGGCTGGTGGCGAGCGTGCCGGAGTGGTGGTCGGCGTAGTCGACGACCTCGGAGGCGTCGAGGGCCTTCTCCGTCATGATCTTCGAGTGCCAGTAGGTGGCCCAGCCCTCGTTCATGACCTTGGTCTGGCCCTGCGGGGCGAAGTAGTAGGCCTCCTCCCGCGCGATGGAGAGCACGTCGTGCTCCCAGCGCTCGAGCGGCGCGTGCTCGAGGAGGAAGAGGAGCACGTCGCGCTCCGGGCGCTCCGGGAAGCGCTTCTTGCGGGCGGCCTCCTCGTCGAGCTTCTTCTGCTGCGCCTCGATGAACTCCGGCGGGTTGATGTACTCCCGCATGTACTCGCGCTCGCTCTTGAACCCCTGCGCGACCTTCCGCTCAGGGCTCTCGTCCTCGTCCGACTTGTCCGCGCGCCGCTTCACGTACGGCGACTGGTAGTCGATGAGGTTCTCGAGGGAGAGGCAGCGGTCGATGAAGTCCTCGACGAGCTCCACCCCGAGCTTGTCCTGGTAGCGGCGCACGCGCGTGGCGTGGTTCGCCATCTGGTCCATCATCTTCCGGTTGGTGTGCCGGAACATGAAGTTGTTCTTGAAGAAGTCCACGTGCCCGAACACGTGGGCCATGACGAGCTTCTGGTCCACGTCCATGTTCGAGCCGAGCAGGTAGGCGTACGAGGGGTCGTTGTTGATCACCATCTCGTAGATCTTGGAGAGGCCGTACTCGTAGCCCTTGGAGAGCCGCTCGTACTCCATGCCGAAGCGCCAGTGCGGGTAGCGGTTCGGGAAGCCGCCGTACGCGGCCACCATGTTGATCTCGTCGAAGTTCAGCACCTCGAAGATGGTGTCGTAGAAGTCGAGCCCGTAGTCGCGGGCGAACTTCTCGATCCGGGTGCGGATGTCGTGGAGGCGCGCCGGGAGCTGGGTCTGCCGGTTCATCGTCACTTCCCGGTCCCGAGGAAGGTCTTGATCGAGGCGTAGATCCCTTCCTTGTCCGCGATCTCGGAGAGGGCGACGTTCTCGCGCCCGCCCACCGCCTCCTTCAGGTCCTTGATGAACTGGCCGGAGCCGTAGGGGCTCTCCACCTGCCCGTAGCAGAAGAGGTTCACGGCGGGCAGGATCTTCTCCTTGAGGACGTCCACGCACACGCGCGTGTCGTCCGCGCTCCAGTTGTCCCCGTCGGAGAAGTGGAACGGGTAGATGTTCCAGGACGACGGCGCGTAGTCGCCCTCGATGATCTCGAGGGCGAGCCGGTAGGCCGAGGAGATCATCGTCCCGCCCGACTCCCGCGTGTGGAAGAAGGTGTCGCGGTCCACCTCGCGGGCGACGGCGTCGTGGATGATGTAACGGGTCTCGAGGCCCTTGTAGTGCTTGCGCAGCCAGGTGTCGATCCAGAAGGACTCGATGCGCACGACCTCCTTCTGCTCGTCGCCCATCGAGCCCGACACGTCCATCATGTAGAGGACCACCGCGTTCGTCTCGGGCAGCGGCACCTGCTTCCAGGTCCGGTAGCGGCGGTCCTCGCGGACGGGGACGATCACCGGCTTCTTCCAGTTGTACGAGCCGCTCGCGATCTGCCGCCGCAGCGCCTGCTTGTAGGTGCGCTTGAAGTGCCTGAGCGACTCGGGGCCGGAGGGCGCGACGCCCGTGTACTTGAGGCGCGTCGAGACGATCCGGTCCTTGCCCTTCGGCTCGATGCGCGGGAGCGCCAGCTCCTCCCCGAGGATGTCCGCGAGCTCGTCGAGCGAGACGTCCACCTCGAGGACGTGCTGCCCCTCGCCCTGGCCGGCCTGGCCGCTCCCGGGCTGCGGGTCGCCCTGCGAGAGCGGATCGCCCGGCTCGCCGTCGCCCTGGCCCACGCCGCCCTGCTGCTTCTCGCCGAAGCGGAAGTGGGGGATGTCGATGGTCGGGACGGGGATGGTGATGAAGTCCTTCCCCTTCTTCCCGATCAGCTCGCCCTTCTGCACGTACTTCTTGAGGTTGCGCTTGATCCGCCCGCGGACGATGTCGCGGAAGCGGGCGTGGTCCTGCTTGATCTTGAGCGCCACCCTTATTCCTTCGCGTCGCCCCGCGCGAAGATCGAGGCGACGAAGTTGAGCACGTCGGTCGAGCAGATCTCGCAGTAGCCGTAGTTCTTCACCAGCCGCTGCTTCACCACGTCGATCTTCTCCTGCGTCTCGCGGTCCACCACCGAGGCGACCAGGTTCTTCAGCTTGATCGAGTCCTTCTGGTCCTCGAAGAGCTTGAGCTCGAGCGCCTTGTGCAGCCGCTCGTTCGTCCGGTAGTTGAAGGTCTTGCCCTCGATGGCGAGCGCGCCGATGTAGTTCATGATCTCGCGGCGGAAGTCGTCCTTGCGGCTCTCGGCGATGTCGATCTTCTCCTCGATCGAGCGCATGAGCCGCTCGTCCGGCTCCTCGTACTGGCCCGTGTACTTGTTCCGGACCTTCTCGCGCTGCGTGTACGCCTTGATGTTGTCGATGTAGTTCGCGCAGAGCTTGGTGATGGCGTCCTCGTCGGCGCTGATGGCGCGCTGGACCTCGTTCTTCACGACGTCCTCGTACTCGCGCTTCACGTCGGTGAGGAGGTCGCGGAAGTGCTTGCGCTGCTCCTCGGAGCTGATGAGCGAGTGCTGGCGGAGCCCGCCCTCGAGCTCGTTCAGCACCATGAACGGGTTCACGCAGCCCTCGCCCTTGTCCGAGACGAGCGCGTTCGAGATCTTGTCCTGGATGTAGCGGGGGCTGATGCCCTCCATGCCCTCCCGGACCGCCTCCTTGCGCAGCTCCTTGATGTTGTCCTCGGTGAAGCTCGGGAGCGACTTGCCGTTGTAGAGCTTCAGCTTCTGGACGAGGGTGAGGTTGTGCTTCTTCGGCTCCTCGAGCCGGGTGAGCACGCCCCACATCGCGGCCATCTCGAGCGTGTGCGGGGCGATGTGCTTCCCGCGGATCTTGTGGCTGTTGTAGTCGCGCTCGTAGATCTTCACCTCCTCGTCGAGGCGCGAGATGTACGGGATGTCGATCTTCACCGTGCGGTCCCGCAGGGCCTCCATGAACTCGTTCGACTGGAGCTTCTTGTACTCGGGCTCGTTGGTGTGGCCGACGATGACCTCGTCGATGTCGGTCTGCGGGAACTTCTTCGGCTTGATCTTGTGCTCCTGCGTGGCGCCGAGCAGGTCGTAGAGGAAGGCCACGTCGAGCTTCAGGATCTCCACGAACTCGATGATGCCGCGGTTCGCGATGTTGAACTCGCCGTCGAAGTTGAAGGCGCGCGGGTCGGAGTCCGACCCGTACTCCGCGATCTTCCGGTAGTTGATGTCGCCGGTGAGCTCGGTCGAGTCCTGGTTCTTCTCGTCCTTGGGCTGGAAGGTGCCGACGCCGACGCGGTCCTTCTCCGAGAGGATGAGCCGGCGCACGCGCACGTGCGTCATCACCTTCTCCCAGTCGCCCTTGTACTCCGTCATGAGGTCCTTGTAGACGAAGCGGCAGGCCGGGCAGAGGTCGCCCGTGTCCGGGATGGTGTAGCCGGACTCCGGCGGCGACAGCTCCGCGTAGACCCTGGGGCGCCACTCGAACGGGACGAGGTGGAGCGGCTCCTCGTGCATCGGGCAGGGCATGATCTCGTGGCGCTTCAGGCCCTCCGGGTTGGTCCGCTCGATCGCCCACGCGAAGGTGTAGAGCGCGCCCTCCTGGGTCTTCGAGTAGGCCTCGAGCCCCTTCTTGAGGAGGCGCGCGATGGTGGACTTCGACGAGCCCACCGGCCCGTGCAGGAGGATGACGCGCTTCTCGGTGCCGTAGCCCTGCGCCGCGCTCTTGAAGACGTTCACGAGCTTCATGAGCGGGATGTCGAGACCGTAGATCGCGTCCTTTCCGCCGAAGTCCGGGTCGGTGAAGAAGTTGTACCGGATGAGCTTCTTCTTGTTGTCGATGTACTCGGTCTTCCCGTGCGACAGGATCATGTCGTAGACGCGCTGGAACGCGGTCCGGGTGACCTTGGGGTTCTGCCGGACGATGGCGACGTAGTCGTCGAAGGACCCGTCCCAGTGCTGCTCCGAGTACGCCTGCCGGTCCTGCTGGGAGGCGATCCGGGAGATCCAGGACGACGTCTGCGTGGGTTCGCGCATATAGCTACCTCGCTCTCGCCCGGCGTGAGTTCGCCGGGCCGATCCAACGAGAAAGCATAAGGACCCTCGACGAGTGTTGCAGAGCGCGTTCCCGCCGCAAACGAGAACACCCCGAAGGGTAAAGGGTTTTTGGGGTGCGTCCTGGGGTCGCGGAAAGCGCGGCCTTCAGCGCGGGCGGCGGAAGAACTCGACCTGCCAGTGCCGCACGGCCGCGGCGTGGCAGCCGAGATCGGGGCAGAACACGTGGCTCCCGTCGTTCCGGGAGACGAAGTAGAGGTCCGCGCACTCCGAGGGCGCGAGCGTCGCCCTCAGCGCCGCCGCGCCCGCGCTCGCGATGGGCCCGGGCGGCAGGCCCGCGGTCGTGTAGGTGTTGTACGGATGTGCCGCGAGCAGGTCGGCGCGCGAGATGTTCTTCGACCAGCGGCCCGTCCGGAGCATCGTCGCGTACATGACGGTCGGGTCGGTCTGGAGCCGCATCCCGATCCGGAGCCGGTTGTGGAAGACGCAGGCGATGTGCGGCCGCTCGTCCGGGCGCCCCGTCTCCTTCTCGACGATGGACGCGAGGGTCGCCACCTCTCCCATGCCGAGGACGACGCCCGGCTTCCGCGTCTGCTCCGCCCGGGCGAGCTCCTCCTTGAAGCGCCCCACCATCGCCTCGGCGATGGTGCGCGCCTCGACGCCGCGCGCGAACGCGTAGGTGTCGGGGAAGAGGAAGCCCTCCAGGTTCGCGTACGGCACGCCGAG
>Ga0153916_10004774_pt1 | contig 10268 bp, 9 predicted proteins | sample Opewatmetagenome_FD_109642 | JGI IMG/M metagenome (GOLD analysis project Ga0153916, IMG submission 109642) | Freshwater wetland microbial communities from Ohio, USA - Open water 3 Core 3 Depth 4 metaG | ecosystem: Environmental > Aquatic > Freshwater > Wetlands | place: USA: Ohio, Lake Erie, Old...
CGAGCCGTACCCGCTGCGGCTCGACGTCTTCGACTACCTGCTGGACCACCCGGACTTCGCCACGCAGGTGACGCGCGCGCTGAAGCTGGCGCGATACCGCATCTGGCGCACCGCTGACGGTCTCAATCTCGACGACGGATGGGGCGTGACGGGGCTCATCACGCCGATGTACGGAGCCCGCGGCCTCCGCGTGGTCTACGCGCGCGGGCGCTACGAGCAGAGCGTGCTGCCCGACATCCGCGGCCAGGCCGTGATCCTGCTCCGTTACGCCGACGGCCCAGGGCCAAACGGCCGGGTGGCGCTCGCCACCTCCATGGAGGTCTTCGCGCAGCTGGACAGCGCGATGCTCGCGACGCTCGCCGGCTCGGTCGCGCGATCCAAGGCCACGAGCGAAGCGCGGCAGGTGCTCAGGGTCTTCTCGCGCCTGTCCACGCACATCGAGCGCCGTGCCGGCGAGGTACTGGCCGAGCTGGGCCGGCGCCCCGAGGTCTCACGTCCGGAGCTCGAAGAGTTCCGCCGTCTCATCACCCGCTAGCCGCCTGCTAGAAGTCCGGGGAGCCCTGGCGGTCCAGGATCCGATCGTGGAGGTGGCGGCCGAGGGCTGTCGCGTAGCGGCGCATCCGCTCCGGCATGTTGCTCTGCCCGGCCGGCGCGGGATCGAGGCCGAAGACGGTCTTCGAGAAGTTCAGCGGCCCCTGAACGGCCCAGATCTCGTCGTGCGCGTCGGGCGGGAGGATCCGCGCCGGGTCGCCCACGGCGACCCAGCCGATGGGCACGACCGCGTCGGGGGCGAGCGCGGTCTTGATGTGGACGACGCCGTTGATGCGGACCGTGCTCCGCGCGCCGATCCGCGCGCCGTTGAAGACGGAGACGCCGGTGGCGACGAAGACATCGTCCTCGACGGCACAGCCCGAGAGATGCGCGTGGGGGCCGACCAGGACGTGGTCGCCGAGCCGGAGCGGATGCGCCTTCGTGCCCCGCAGGACCGCCTGCTCCATCACGACGCAGCGCCTGCCCAGGACCACGGGGCCGCCCTCGGCGGTCAGCACCGCGCCGAAGAGGATGCGGCTCTCCGGCCCGATCGTCACGTCGCCGGACACCGTCGCGTTGGGGGCGACGTAGGCGCTCGCGTGAATGGTTGGACGCCGGCCTTCGTGCTCGAGGAGCATGGCGGTCTCCGTGAGGCTCAGGGAGTGAGCCAGCTGAGCAGGTAGGGCACGCTCAGGACGAGGAGCGTCCCCAGCGCCGCGACGACGAGCACGACGCGGAACCATCCCGCCGCGAAGAGCGTATGCGTCCCGGCCTCCGCGCGGGGTTTCTCGGCCGAGCGGAAGAGCGCGACCAGGGCGAGGATCAGCCCCCCCGAGAGCATGATGATCCCGAGCGGTCGGATCCAGGGCGGCAGGCCGGAGACGTAGATGGGCAGGCGCGCGCCGATGTTGCCGAGCAGGACGAGCGCCGCGACCAGCCAGCGCCGCGTGCGCCACCACACGACCCAGGCCAGGGTCGCCCACATGGCGAGCGCTCCGACGTCCAGCGCGAGCCGCCAGGGACCGCAGGTCTTGACATAGCCCTCACACTTGACGAGCACGATCGCGAACCAGACCCAGACCCAGGCGACGAAGAGGACGAGAAGGATGAATGCCGCCAGGGGCATCCGGGTTCCGAAGATCTCCGGCGCCAGGTTCCACCAGGCGCGGCCCATGATGACCGCCGCGGCCACCACCCCGATCCAAGCGAGGCCGCGCACCGGCGTCTCGGCCGGGCCGAGCGTGGGCAGGCGCGCGAGCGCGATCACGGCGAACAGGAATATTCCGACGAAGCCCACGAAGGACGCCGTCCGATAGGGAAGCAGACGCTGTGGCATTCGCGTCTCCTCTCAGGACGCCGGGGCGCCGTGGCGTCCCGCGCCGGCGGCGAAGCGTGCCGCGCCTTCCAGGCTCTCTCCCGAGTCGATGGTGGCCTTGCCCAGCTCGAACTCTCTCGCGAGCGCGGCTCCTAGATCCATCCCGAAGGTCTCGTAGACGGAGCGGCGGTCGCTCATGACGCAGTTGGGCGGGAAGGCCGCGATCTCCCGGGCGAGCGCCTCGGCCGTCTCGCGCGCGTGTCCGGCCGGCACGACGCGGTTGGCGAGGCCGATGCGCTCGGCCTCAGCCGCGCCCACCGGTCTGCCGGTGAGGACCAGGTCGAGCGCCCGGCTCATGCCGATCAGCCGCGCGAGCCTGATCGTCCCGCCGTCCACGAGCGGCACGCCCCAGCGCCGGCAGAAGACGCCGAACGTCGCCGTCTCCTCCATCACGCGGAGATCGCACCAAAGCGCCAGCTCGATGCCCCCCGCGACGGCGTAGCCGGAGACCGCGGCGATGACGGGCTTGGAGAGCAGCATGCGCGTCGGGCCCATCGGGCCGTCGCCTGTCGGCCTGACCCGGCTGCCCTCGCTGCCGAGCGCCTTGAGATCCGCGCCCGCGCAGAAGGTGCCGCCCGCGCCCCAGAGCACGGCGGCGCGCGTGGCGGGATCGGCCTCGACCGCGCGGAAGGCCCCTGCCAGGGCGCGGGCGGTGGGCCCGTCCACGGCGTTCTTCCTCTCGGGGCGGTCGATGATGACGGTGCTGACGGGCCCTTTCTGCTCGACTCGGACTGACATGACACGAGCCTCCATGGCTTCAGCGGCCCCGGGGCTGGGTGCCCGCCAGGTAGGCATTCAGCGCGGCCTCGGACGTGAACTCGGGCGTGGTGTCCGGTACCCCGAGATAATACACGGTGAGCTCGGGTTTCCGGGCGCGCCAATCAGCCTCGCTCGCGTAGAGGTGGATCTCGCGGCGCGGCAAGTCCGCGAAGCCCGCGCGGGGGCTCCTGACGTCGGCCCGCGCCCCGAGCGGAGCCCCCTCGACGACCGCGGTGCGCCGCCCGGTGAAGGGGTCCACGCCCTCCACGCGCAGGTAGGCGTAGCGCGCCATCGGATTGCTTATGCGGGTGACGACGACGGTCTCCTCCTCCGTCGGCGCCCGGAGCACGCCCCAGACGATGCGGATTCCGGAGGAGGCGAAGACCGAGTCCGCGCCGTGGACCATCTCGGCTTGGGCCAAGAGCGGGGCCAGCAGCGGCAGGGCCAGGAGGGCGAGGAGGATCACGCTCCGCCCTCGAGGATCCAGACGCCCGTCGAGGGCACCTCGAGCGTGACGGTCTCGCCGGGAGCGAGGACCCGCGAGCCGCCCGCGCCGTAGTCCGTCACCTGCAGCGTCTCGCCTCCCACGCGCACCTGGTACTCGACCTTCTCACCGAGGAAGGTCCGCGACACGACCGTCCCGCTCAAGCCCCGCCCGCCGGCCGAGATGGCGATCGACTCGGGGCGAAGCACGAGCGTGACGGACGCGCCGACTGCGAAACCTGAAGCCCCCCCGGCCGCGCGCAGCTTCTGCCCGTGCACCTCGACCTCGATCCCCGCGCCCGCGGCGGCGGTGACGCGACCGCGCAGGAGATTGGTCCTGCCGATGAACTGGGCCACGAACTCCGACGCGGGACGGTGGTAGAGCGTCTCCGCGCTGCCCTCCTGGACGATCACGCCCTGGTGCATGACGGCGATCCGGTCCGAGATCGCCATGGCCTCCTCCTGGTCGTGGGTCACGTAGACGGCCGTGATGCCGAGCGCCTTCTGGAGCCGCTGGATCTCGCCGCGCATCTGGACGCGCAGCCGCGCGTCGAGGTTCGACAGCGGCTCGTCGAAGAGCAGGACCCGCGGCCGGATGACGATGGCCCGCGCCAGCGCCACCCGCTGTTGCTCGCCGCCCGAAAGCTGGTGGGGCATCTGGCGATCGTAGCCGGCGAGCCCCACGAGATCCAGCACCTCGCCCACGGCGTGGGCGATCTCCGCATCGGCGTGCCGCTGGACGCGCAGGCCGTAGGCGACGTTCTCGAAGACCGTGAGATGGGGGAAGAGCGCGTAGCTCTGGAACACGAAGCCGATGTTCCGCTGATTGGCCATGAGGCGCGTCACGTCCTGGGCCCCGATCCACACCCGCCCGGCGTCGGGCTCCTGGAACCCCGCGATCATCCTGAGCGTCGTGGTCTTGCCGCATCCGGAGGGGCCCAGGAGCGTCAGGAGCTCGCCCGGGCGGACAATCAGGCTCACGCCGCGGACGGCGTAGACCTCACCCTTGATGCCGTGGTCGAAGCGCTTGGAGACACCCTCGAGCCTGATCGCTACCGGCCTGGAGTCAGCCACCGAGGATGCTCGTGACGCGGAGGCCCCCGCCGGTCTCGAGCCGCCGGAGCGCCCAGGAGATGCCGGCCATCACCGCGAAGACGATGGCGACCACGAGGACGGAGAAGGCGGCCGCGGGGCCGAGCGAGAGCTCCGTCATGTTCTCGAGGATGCGCACCGTGATGAGCGTCCAGTTGATCGACACCAGAAAGATGGTCGCGCTGATCGCGGTCATCGAGCGGATGAAGACGACGCCGAGCCCCGCGAAGAAGGCCGGCACGATGAGCGGCAGGGTGACGCGCCTGAAGGTCAGGCCGCTGCGCGCCCCCAGCCCCTGCGAGGCCTCCTCGATGCTGGGATCGATCTGCTGGAGGAGCGCCACCGTCGCGCGGATCCCCGTCGGGCTGTAGCGGAAGACGTAGCAGGCGATGATGATGAGCGCCGTGCCCGTGAGCGCCAGCGGCGGGTCGTTGAAGGCGATGAGGTACGCGATGCCGACGATGGTGCCGGGCAGGGCATAGTTGATCATGGAGACCATCTCCATGGCCCGCCGCCCGGGGAAGCGCCGCCGCGCCACGAGGTAGCCCACGAGGACGCCGAAGAGCCCCCCCAGCGGCATGCCGATGCCCGCGATGATGAGCGTGTCGTGGATCGCCTTGAGCCCTTCCGTGAAGATCACGTGGTAGTGCCGCCACGTGAGCGCGTGGTTGGCGCCGAAGGCCATGACCACGGAGGCGTAGAGAAGGAGCGCATAGAGGTAGGCGATGACCACGGCGACGGCCGCGCACGCCGCGAGCAGGAGCCACCGCGCCCATGGCGCCACGCTCTTGATCAGCGTTGCGGGGCCGGCCTTCCCGGTGACCGTGACGTAGGCGCCGCGGCCGACCCAATAGCGCTGGAGGAAGTAGATGGCCGCTGCGGGCACGAGGAGCGCGAAGGACAGCACGGCGCCACCCTTGAAGTCGAGGAGCCCCGTGACCTGGAGATACGCCTGAGTCGGCAGCACCGGGAAGCTGTTGCCGGCGAGGATCAGCGGCGTGGCGAAATCCGCCAGCGAGGCGGCGAAGAGCAGGAGAAAGGCGTTGGCGAACCCGGGCACCGCCAGCGGCAGCGTCACCGTGCGGAAGACGCGCCAGCGCGAGGATCCGAGGGAGAAGGCCATGTCCTCCACGTTGGGATCGATCGCCGCGAGGATGGGCCTGAGGGTCAGGTACGCGATGGGGAAGTAGGTCAGGGTCTCCGCGAAGAGCGTGCTGGGAAGTCCGTAGGCCGTCGCCCCCTTGAGGCCGAGCAGGTGATAGGTGATGAGGCCACGGGGCCCGAAGGAGAAGATCATGGCGATGGCCGTCGTGAAGGGAGGCGAGACGAGCGGCAGGAGCGTGGTGGCGTCGAGCGCCGCGAGCCAGCCGCGCCCGAGCCCCGCGCGCGCGGCGGTGTAGGCGAAGAGGAAGCCCAGCGCCGTGCCGCCCGCACCCACCAGCGCGGCCAGGAGCACGCTGTTGGCGAACGCCTGACGGTGGTTGGGGTCGCCAAGGATGCTCCAGACGTGATCCAGCGAGAGGCGGCCGCCCTCGAAGAAGGCGAGCCACGAGAGCCGCGCCAGCGGGAAGAGGACGAAGAGCCCGAGCAGCGCCCAGAGGACGAGGACGGTCGCCCAGAGGGCCGGGTCGCGCCCGGGCCGCCGCACGGCCTCCGTCATTCCTTCGCGTTCAGGACCTCGTTGATCCAGCGCTCCACGACGTGCTTGCGGTTCGCCCCGGCGTAGGCGTCGTCGATGGGAAAGATCTTCGCGCCCTTGAGCACTTCGGCCAGGCCCGGCTCGACCTTGACCTCGGGGTTCGCCGGCACGAAGTTGATCTTGTGCTTGGCGTAGAGGCCCTGCATGGCGGGGCTCGTCGCCCAGTCGATGAGCTTCTTGCCCAGCTCGGGGTTCTTGGCGCCCTTGAGCAGCGCGATGGCCTCCGCCGAGGTGCCGATGCCCTCGCGGGGGAAGCTGATGATGACGTCGTAGCCCTTGGCCTTGGTGTCGAGCGCGTCCACGATGAAGAAGATCCCGCCGCCCGCCTGGCCGAGACCCACCGGCAGGGTCCCGCCGCCGCCGCTCTTCGTGTAGACCTGCACGTTGCGGCGGAGCTTCTTCATGTAGTCGAAGGCCTTGTCCTCGTTGCGCCCGTTGACCTCGATGATGGAGAAAATGCGCGTCACCGCCGTGCCCGACGTGCGCGCGTCCGCCATCTGGAGCATGGCCTTGTAGGCCGGGTTCAGCAGGTCCTCCCACGAGGCCGGTGGCTTGAGGCTGCCCTCCTTGAGGAACTTGGCGTTGGTCATGAAGACCAGCGGGTCGTCGGCGATGGCGACCCAGTACCCCTCCGCCTGCTTGAAGCGGGCCGGCAGGGAGTTAAAGGAGGGGGGCTTGTAGGGCTCGAAGATGCCCTCCTTGATGCCGGCGGCGAACGTCTCGACGGGGCCGCCGAACAGGACGTCGACCCGCGGGTTGCCCTTCTCCGCGATCACCCGGGCCAGCGCCTCTCCCGAGGAGAAGCGCACGAAGTTGACCTTGATCCCCGTCGCCTTCTCGAACTCCTGGAGCATGGGCCGCGCCCAGTTCTCGGGCCAGATGGAATAGGCATTGAGCGTGTCCGCGGCCGCGGCGGGTGAGGCGAGCGCGACGGCGGTGAGGACGGCGGCGGCGAGCCGGGACCGCCCGGCGCGGGCACGTGACATGTACACCTCCCTATCGCCGCGGTGGGAGCCGGCGTCAGTGGCTGCGAGTTGCCGCGAATCTAGACCCGGCTTGCGGGGCTGTCAAGGCACCTGCTTGGCACCTACTTGACACCGGGCTGCCTTGGGCCGATTCTCCCTGCAGCAGAGAATCAGGGGCCGTGAGCGAACCCACAGCAGCGCGGAGGAACCACGATGAGCGAACTCACTCGACGTGATGTCTTGAGATTGGGTGGCGCCGCCGCCGCGGCCGGGCTCGGTTTCCCGGCCGTCCTCCGGGCCCAGGCGAAGGAGATTCCCATGCTGGGGCTCTGGTCCTTCACCGGCGCCTTCTCCGACGTGGGCCCCGTCCTCGACCGTGGCATGAAGATGGCCCTGGAGGAGCGGGGGATGAAGATCCAGGGCAAGAGCATCAAGTACATCACCCGCGACGATGAGACCAAGGCGGGCAGCGCCACGCGCCGGGCCGAGGAGGCCATCGACGCCGACGGCGTGAAATACATCATCGGACCCTGGTCCTCGGGCGTCGCCCTGGCCGTGTCGGAGGTCGCCAAGCGGAAGAAGGTCTTCCACTACTTCAGCGGCGGCACCGAGGACATCTCGGGGGCGCGCTGCCACCGCTACTCGTTCCAGTGGGCGGCGAGCCCGTACACGGCCGCGAAGACCGTGGTGGACAACTTCATGCAGGCCAACCCCAAGGCCAAGCGCTGGCACCTCCTGGTGGCCGACTACGCCTTCGGCTGGTCGGTGGAGAAGTACATCAAGGAAGTAGGCAAGGGGCACGGGATCGAGTTCGTCGGCGCCGACCGACACCCGCTCGGCGAGCGCGAGTTCTCCAACTATGTCACCAAGGCGGCCGCCAACAAGCCCGACGTGGTGGCCATGATCAACTTCGGCCTCGACGCCGTCACAGGCGCGCGCGAGATCTTCAACTTCGGGCTCACGCCCAAGGTCCCGCTCATCTTGACGTGGTCCTCCGGCGTCGAGGAGCTGGTGCAGCTCAACCCCGAGATCCGCGAGAACATGTGGGTCGGATCCAACTTCTACTACACCGCCGACACGCCGGTGGCGCGCGAGTTCGTGAAGAGCTACCAAACGAAGTTCGGCGGCCCTCCCGGCTATGCGCCCGCAGCGGCCTACGGCATGACGCGGATGATGCTCCACGCCATGGACAAGGCCAAGTCCACCGAGGTGCCGGACGTCATCAAGGCGTGCGAGGGCCTCGAGGTGGACGACCTGGTCGGGCGCATGCGTGTCGATCCGAAGACTCACCAGACCCTGCGGCCGTACTTCTTCATGCGCTGCAAGAAGAAGGGAGCCATGAAGAACCCCATGGACTTCGCCGACATCATCGCGACGGGCTCGACGCCGCTCCCGGCGGAGTACGCCGCCTGCAAAGATATCGGCTCTCTCTAGCAGGCCGCTGAAAAGAGCCCATCTGCTTCGTTGGCACCGTCGGCCGCACGCGCAACGTACAGGAAGTACGCCTCGCGTGCGGATCGACTCAGCCCTCGTCTCGCGTCGGCCGGCGGCCGCCGCTCGACTCGAACGGCGGGGCGCCGCCTCGCATCTGGACCCTTTTGAGCGGCCTGCAGGCCTTGCCGTGTCGTGAGCACAGCCCTCCTCTTCAGCCAGATTCTCAACGGGCTCGCCACGGGCATGCTCTATGCCTTGATGGGTATCGGTCTCTCGATCATCACGGGCGTGCTGAACATCCCGAACTTCGCCCACGGCGCCCTCTTCGCACTCGGCGCGTATCTCCTCTACACGGTGATCCAGCTCGTCGGCAACTTCTGGCTGGCCCTCGTGCTCGCGCCACTCGGAGTCGGGCTCCTGGGAGTGCTCATCGAGTACGGGGGAATACGGCCGCTGTACAAGGCCGGCCACGACTACCAGCTCCTGCTCACGTTCGGGCTCTCGCTCATCATCACAGAGGGCATCATCATCGTCTGGAGCCCCGTCGGCATGAGCCAGCTCCCGCCGCCTCTCCTGCGGGGCGGCGTCGACCTCGGCATCACGTTCTACCCGAAGTACCGCCTCTTCGTGATGCTGGCGGCCGCGCTCTTGGTGCTCGGCGCCTGGCTCTTCCTCGAGAAGACGCGCTACGGCGCCATCATGCGCGCGGGCATCGAGGACAAGGAGATGGTCTCCCTCCTCGGCATCGACATCCACCGGCTCTTCACCGCCGCTTTCGCGCTGGGCTGCGTCCTCGCCGGGGTCGCCGGCGCGCTGACCGCGCCGATCCGGGGCCTCAACCCCTGGATGGGCGTGGACATGCTCGGCATCGCCTTCGTCGTCGTCGCGCTGGCGGGGCTCGGCAACCTGCTGGGCTCCATCGCGGCGGGGCTGCTCGTCGGCGTGGCCCAGAGCCTCGTGGCGCTCTTCTGGCCCGAAGCCTCGGTGGCGGTGATCTTCGCCGTCATGGCGGCGGTACTCCTGGTGCGTCCCCAGGGACTATTCGGCATCCGATGAGCGCTTCATGACTCGCGCGTGGGTGGCCATCCTGGCCGCGGTCATCCTGCTCCCGGTCTTCGTCCGGCACGCCATCGCCACCGAGATCTGGATCTTCGCGATCTTCGGGCTGGGACTCAACCTGCTCATGGGCTACACGGGGCTGCTCTCCTTCGGTCAGGCCACGTTCTTCGGCTCGGCGGCCTACGTGGCGGGCTACCTGCTGAAGTACCACGGGATCAACGTCTTTCTGGCGCTCGGCATTGGGATCGTGGTGGGCGCCGCCTCGGCCGCCGTCGTGGGCTACCTGTGCGTCCAGCGCTCCGGCCTCTACTTCATCATGTTGACCTTCGCGCTGAACCAGATGTTCTACTTCACGGCCTACCAGTGGACGACGGTGACCGGGGGCGAGGACGGCATGCCCGGCATCCCGCGCCCGAGTTTCCTCGGGCTCGACATCCACTCCCCGCTCGCGTACTACGCGGCCGTCGCCGTGCTCTTCCTGATCTCGCTCTGGGTCATGCAGCGCATCGTCGAGTCGCCGCTCGGCAAGATCCTGCAGGCCATCCGCGACAACGAGCTGCGGGCGGAAGCCCTGGGTTACAACGCGCCCCGCATGAAGCTGGCCGCCTTCGTGGTCGGCGGCGCTTTCTCGGGCCTGGCCGGGGTGCTGTACGCCATGCTCTTTGGCATCGTGCCGCTCGAGTCCATCGGCTTCGTGTTCTCCGGCAATGTCGTCTTCGCCACCCTGATCGGCGGCTCGGGTTCCCTCTACGGGCCCGTGATCGGCTCGTTCGTGTTCATCTGGCTCTCGGAGTCCGTCAGCTCCATGTGGGCACGCTGGCCGCTCCTGCTCGGCGTCGCGTTCGTGATCGTGGTGCTGTTCTTCCGGGGC
>Ga0153916_10004775_pt1 | contig 10266 bp, 6 predicted proteins | sample Opewatmetagenome_FD_109642 | JGI IMG/M metagenome (GOLD analysis project Ga0153916, IMG submission 109642) | Freshwater wetland microbial communities from Ohio, USA - Open water 3 Core 3 Depth 4 metaG | ecosystem: Environmental > Aquatic > Freshwater > Wetlands | place: USA: Ohio, Lake Erie, Old...
CACACTGAAAAAGCTCAAGGGGCAGGAAACGACCCGTCACATCCCGGTGATCATGGTCACCGCCCTGAGCATGGACTCCCAGATTTCCGCGAGCCTGGACGAAGGGGCCATCGATCACATCGTCAAGCCGTTTTCGGGGCTGGTGGTGCGGGCGCGGGTGCGGGCGGCCCTGCGCAACCGTGTCGCCGCGGCCGAGAAACAGGCCGCCAAACGCGGCAAGGTGCTCGGCTTCATCGGTGCTAAAGGGGGCGTAGGCACGACCACCACGGCCGTGAACGTGGCCCTGGCCCTGGTCGCGCCGGAAAGCCCCGCCGCCGTCGTCGAGATGCGGCCCTACATGGGCACCGTGGCCCAGCAGCTTGGCGTTGCAGCTTCGCTGAACATCGAGCCCCTGCTGCCCTGTCAAGACCCCGGAGACATCAACTCGCGGACCTTGAGCAAGTGCCTGACCCACCACCCGACGGGCCTGCAATTGCTGCTGGCCCCGCCCAACTTCAACGATCAGCACGAAATCGCCGCGCAACAGGCCGAAGAGATGCTCAAAGCACTCGCCATCATGGCGGAGTACGTGATTGTCGATTTCCCTTGCCAGCCCACGCGGGCGGTCAGGGCCGGCCTGCACTGCTGCAATTTCGTCGTCCTGGTGGTCGAGTTGGAGGCCACGTGCCTGGTTTCAGCCCAGGCGATGCTCGAGGAGTTCAACTCTTGGGGAATTGGGGGCAACTTCGTGGGCGCGGTGCTGCTCCATCGCCGGGCGGGCGGCTCGTCGATCACCGTGGGCTACGCCCGCACGCACCTGAGCTGCCGCATCATCGGCGTGATCCCGCCGGAGCCGGACCTGTCCATGATCGCGTTGAAAGCCGGCCTGCCTTTGGTGCTCTCCCACCCCGAGAGCACCGCCGCCGTGGCCCTGACCGAGCTGGCGACCCGGCTGATGGCGGACCAGGTGCCGGCCCTGGCGTTCTAGAGAGCACGAAACAGCAAGACTTGCCTCTGCAACAAGAGCTTCGGACCTGGATCGGCCGCGTCCAGGCGACGCTTAGCAGCCGCGGGAATGGCGGCTTGCGGTGGATTCCGCCATGAGTAACATTCTCCGATTAGCCATCGTCGACCCCAACGACTCCCAGCGCGAATCGCTGAAGAGCATGTTCTTGGGGATGGACACGATCTGGTTCGAGGCCGAGTGTTCCAGCTACGAGTTCTTCGCCGACGTGGTGGCCCAAACCAATCCGGACATCGGCTTGGTAGCCATCGACGCCGATCCGCAGAAGGCGATCGAGCTGGTCGCGCGGCTGGCCAGCGCCTCGCCCGACTGCGCCGTGCTGGTCGTCAGTTCGTCCGGCGACGGCAGCTTGATCTTGCAGGCGCTGCGGGCGGGGGCCAAGGAGTTTCTCACCCAGCCGCTGCGGATCGATGACGTGCTGGGGGTGTTGGGACGAATCGGCGAACGACGCTTCGGACGCGGCGGCGACAACCGCCCCCGCAGCAGCCAGGTGATCGCCGTGGCCGGCGCCATCGGCGGCGTGGGCACCACCAGCTTGGCGGTCAACCTGGGCTGCATTCTTGCCCAGGATCCGCAAAACTCCGTCGCGCTGGTGGATCTCGATCTGTGCCTGGGCGACGCGGACGTGTTTCTCGACACCACCCCCGACTACACGCTCGTCGACGTGGCCCAGAACGTCACGCGGCTGGACTTCGCCGTTCTGAAGCGATCGTTGATGAAGCACTCCTCGGGCCTGTACCTGCTGCCGCGGCCGGTGCAGTTGGAAGACATCCCTCTGATCACGCCCGACGACCTGCAACGGGTGATCGGGTTGTTGAAAGCCACGTTCACGCACCTGGTGCTCGACCTGTCGAAGGGCTACACCGCCATCGACCTGATCGCCCTGAAGATGGCAAATCACGTTCTCCTCGCCACGCAGCTCGACCTGTCTTGTCTGCGGAACGTCGTGCGGCTGATGATGTCGTTTGGCAAGATGGACGGCCTGGCCGACAAAGTGAAGATCGTGGTCAATCGCGTGGGGCTGGAGAACGGGCAAATCACGCTCAAGAAGGCCGAAGACACGATCGGCAAAAAGATCTACTGGCAGCTTCCCAACGACTATCGCACGATGATCGAAGCCCGCAACAACGGCGTGCCGCTGATCGCCAGTGCGCCCCGAGCGGCCATTGTGCAATCGTTGATCGGCCTGGCCAAGGCCCTCTCGGGCGACGGGACCGCACACGCCGCCGATGCCGGAGTCAAGAAGGGCTTTGGCAGGTGGTTCAAGCTCTGGCCGAGCAAGAGGGGGAAGTAGTTGCCACTGAAGTTCATAAGGTATGATTGATTACACGGACGGATTGAGTATGGCGGCCGGCTCCTGGGCCGCTCCGCTTAGACGGGCCGTGCCGCCTCCCTAACAGGGCACGCTGTGAACCAGTGCGGCTGCATCGTTATCAACATCAGGAGTGATCACCATGAGTTGTAGCACGCAACCCGATAATGCCGTTCTCGAACGCCCCGCCCCCTGTCGCACGCCTACCGTACTGTGCATCGACGACGACCCGCACGTCTCCGAAGTCGTCCAGGATTGGCTGGCGGCCTATGAGGTGAAACTGCTGAAGGCGTTCTTCGGCACGCAAGGCATCTGGATGGCGGTCACGCAGAAGCCCGACGTGATCATTACCGACCTGCGCATGCCCCAAGGGGACGGCGCTACGGTCATCGAGTGCCTCAAGCGGAACAGGCACACCGCCGCCATTCCCGTCATCGTGCTGACTGCCCTGCACGAGCCCGGGCTGCAACGCGAGCTCGAGAGGATCGGGGCGTCGAGGTACCTGACCAAGCCGATCCATTTCAACGACCTGCTCCGCGAGTTGCAGCGGCATATCGAGGTCCGACCGAAGCCGTTCGAGGAGCAGTAGACAGCCTGACGATCTTCACCGTCAGCGCCGGATGCTTGCTCGGCCGAAAAAGCGATCGCTGGGCTCTGGCGTCACGGGTGAGACGGCGATGTGTGTCAAAACGTCGCGCGCAGACGACGACTGGCACCGTATCGCATCGCCGACCTGTCCCTAATTGCTCATTGTGCTGACGCTGCCCATCCTGCCTAAATTGCGTAAGCAACTACCGGCCGCCTCAGTGATTCTTCTGTTGACAAGAGGAACAAGTGAGTTGGCCTTGCCACAAGTGGCAGGAACTTGGATATTACGTAACAAGTACTCAAATGGTCTCGGCCTAATACGTAACCCTAATAGGCTATATGCCTCTAGCGAGTGGGCATGGCTGAGGAGTGTCTGTCTCACCTGCCGGAAGGGAGTCCAATCGATTCCTTCGAGTTTCCGAGCAGATCGTGGTGTCTCAACAGGCGTTTCTTGGCGTGAAGGGAACGGTACCATGGAAGGCGCCAATGTCTCGGCCATCGAGCAGCGACCCACCCTCTGCTACCAGGCGGCAGGAGGCAGGTCTGATGGTCACGTCATTGTCCGCAGCGCGGCCATGCGCGAGATCCTCGATCTGGTGCGGAAGATCGCCGGTTCCGATGTACCCGTGCTGATCCTCGGCGAGATCGGCGCGGGAAAGCAGACGATTGCCCGCGAGATCCATCGCCAGAGCCCGCGTGCTGCCAGGCCGTTCGTGCATGTTGTCTGCGGGTCGCTGCGTGAGTCGGACTTGGAGGAGAGACTGTTCGGACAGTCGTGGGATTGTTCTCGACGCGGCACGGGTGGGCCACTGGGCCTCTTGGAGGCGAGTCAATGCAGCACGTTATTCCTTGACGGGGTGTGGCAACTCCCCGTCTGGGCCCAAGTGAAGTTGCTGGACGCTTTGCAGCGCAGCAGGGGCCGAAACCGGGAAAACGGCGCCCTAGTCTCAGCGCAGGCACGGGTGATCGCCTCTAGCACGTGCGATCTCGAGACTTCGGTGGCCGAGAACCGCTTCTACTCTGGGCTGTACTACTATCTGAACGCCGTTCGGATCGACGTTCCACCGCTGCGGCATCGCCAGGAAGACATTCTCGCGCTGGCGGAGCATTTTCTGGCCGCGGCCGTGTCCATGCTCTCTGCACCCCGGGACCAACTTCCCTGGCGTTTTTCCGAGGAAGCGCGGCACGCCCTGCTGCGATGCGACTGGCCGGGCAATGTCCTGCAACTGGCGGCGGTGGTCGCCCATGCGGCCATGCTCGCCGAAGGCCCGGAGATAGGCCAGGCCTGTGTCGCGGGGTTGCTGGGCAGAGTGCGCCAGCACCCTGATTCCGAGACGATCCCGGTGCCGTTGGCCGGCGGTCTCAAAGAGATGGAGTCTACGCTCATCAATGAAGTGATCCGCCGTTGTCGGGGAAACAAGGCCGCAGCCGCGCGAGCCCTGAAACTTCATCGACGGACACTCTACCGGCTGCTGGAGGAATAGCCCTGTGATCGCACAACCGGTCGTTTACGTCGTGGATGATGATCCGGCGATCGTCAGGCTACTGGCGGAACTGGTCAAGGCGCTCGACCTGAATGTCGAGGCCTACCAGTCCGCCGAGGAATTCCTTGAAGCCTATCAGGCGTGCGGGCCGGGCTGCCTGGTGCTCGATGTCAGGGTTCCGGGCATGAGCGGCATGGAACTCCAGAAGCGACTGACTGCCGCCGGGAGCACGTTGCCGATTATTTTTGTCACCGGCCATGCCGACGTGCGCATGGCGGTCGAGGCGATGGAGCGGGGCGCCTTCGGGTTTCTGGAAAAGCCGTTCCGACCCCAGGAACTCTGCGACAAGATCCAGAGCGCAGTCCGACTCGACGTGGAGACCTGGCGGCGGCGGGACGAACAAGAAAGCGCCGCTGGCCGGTTGGCACAACTCACGCCTGCTCAGCGCAAAGTAGCCGACCTGGTCGTCGCCGGGCAGACCAACAAGATGATCGCCCAAGAGTTGGGGCTCAGCACTCGAACCATCGAAGCCCACCGGGCCAGATTGATGCAGAGGCTTGGCATCAAAGGCCGGACCGAGCTGGTGAGGCTGATGGCAGCCGCAAGCGGCGGGTGCCCAGTGGTGCATGATCGCACTGAGGAGCCGCACCTCCTCGGGCAGGACAACCTTGCCCACCCTGTGCATCTTCGGTATTCCGCCATAGCATTGTGGTAGACTACGGTGTGCGGCCGGATCGATCGGGTTGTGCCGGTGGTGGGTGGTGATTGAGTCTGCCCATTCTATGGCTATATGGCTATGCTGAGCGGATCCGTTACTGCGGTAATACTGCGTAAGACTCTGTTGGGGCAATAGTCCTGGGAGGAACTCGTGGTGAAAGCACCGAGAGCTGCGGGCCCGGGTGCGGCCGCGGCGAACCCAACCAGAAAAACGGGGATCGCCCCCGTCAGTGACGTCCCTTGGGGGACGCACTTATGCCTTTTCTACGAGTCCGCAGAGGATCTGGCCGATGTCCTTGTGCCGTATTTCAAAGCGGGACTGGAGAATAACGAGTTCTGCATGTGGGTCACGTCAGAACCTTTGGGCGTGGAGGACGCCGCGCGACTGCTGCAAAAGGCAGTGCCGAACCTGCGCCAGTTCGTCGAAGATGGTCAGATAGAGATCCTCGACTACAGCCAGTGGTACACCAGGTCCGGCACGTTTGAAGCCGACAGAGTATTGCAGGGCTGGATCGAAAAAGACAATCAGGCGTTGAGAAAGGGTTTTGACGGGCTGCGCCTTACCGGGAACACGTTTTGGCTTCAGCAGCGCGATTGGAAGGACTTCATGGCTTACGAGGCAACGGTAGACCGCGTCATCGGCCAACATCGCATGATCGCGCTTTGTTGCTACCCTCTTGAGAAATGTGGAGCACCTGAAGTCATCGACGTAGTCTCCACTCACCAATCTGCCCTCATCAGGCGAGCAGGCAGATGGGAGACGATTGAAAGCGGTCAGCGCAAACGAGCGGAGAGCGACCGCAACAAACTCGAGGGCGACCTGAAGGATCGCGTCAAGGAACTCCACGGCATGTACCAGTTGGCCAAATCGATCCGGGATTGCGCGACCCTGGAAGAGCTTTTCCAGGACGTTGTGGCACTGATTCCGCCTGCCTGGCAATACCCCGAGATCACATGCGGCAGGGTGCGCTTCGACGGCCGGGAATACGTTTCCGCCCCGTTCCAGGAAACGGAGTGGTATCTGTCGAGCGACATCCTCTTTGACGGCCACCGCCGGGGAACCGTGGAAGTGTTCTATCTCAAGAAACCGCCTGAGCTGGCCGAAGGACCATTCCTGAACGAGGAGCGCGATCTCATCCACGCCATCGCCCGCGCCCTCAGTGAAGCCATCGAACGTAAACTGGCTGAGGAGGCGACACGCAGCGCATACGAGCAGTTGGCCGAGCAGCAGCGCCGCGAGAAGGAGCATGTGGAAACAGAGCTCGAGAAGGTCCGCGGCGAACTGGTCAGGACAACGCGACTGGCGGCGATCGGCCAGATTTCGGCCAGTATCGCTCACGACTTGCGCAATCCGCTGGGCGCGGCCAGCAACGCAGTCTACTACCTGCGCCACGGCAGCACGAAGGACGCCTCGAAAACGGCCGAGTATCTTGGAATCATCGACCAGGAGATCGGGGTCGCGAATCGCATCATCGGCAAGCTCTTGGACATGGCCCGGGGCAGGGAGCTCGGCAAAAAGGCAGTCGACCTGGGCCGGGCTGTGAAAGCGGTGTTCGACGCTGCGCACGGGACGGAGCAGATGCGCTGCCGAATGGCACTGTGCCCGGACCCCTTCCTCGTACAGGCCGATCCCGACCAATTGCGGCTGGTGATCGGCAACCTCCTGAGCAACACCGTACAGGCCACAAGAGGTCAGGGGGAATTCATTGTCGAGGCAAGCCGCGGGCCGGAAGGCGACACGATCCTGTTCCGCGATACCGGACCGGGGATCGCCCCGGAAATCCGCCAGAGCGTGTTCGAGCCGCTGGTAACCAGCAGAAGACACAGAACCGGCCTGGGGCTTACCATCTGTCGCGAGATCGTCTGGCGGCACGGCGGAACCATCGAAACGATCGATCACGAAGAAGGAGGCGCGGCATTTGAGATTTGGCTGCCGCGCCAGTGACATTGAAGACCTGAACACGGAGCCAAGCAGATCATGGCAGAAACCGAGAGCGGCCGCGGGGCGGGAAGAATCCTTATCGTCGATGACGAGAAAAACATGCGCAAGACGCTGGCCGATATCCTCCGCGACGAGGCCTACCAGGTGGCTACCGCAGGCACTGGGGAGAAAGCCCTCGAGTTGTGCTCGAAGCAGGATTTCGACGTCGTCCTCATGGATGTGCGCATGCCCGGCATCGACGGCGTGGAGGCGTTCCGCCGAATCCGGCGGCATCGCGAAGGGGTGCGCGTGATCCTGATGAGCGCCTACGACGTGGCCTATTTGAAGGAGGCGGCCCTCGATGAGGGGGCCATCGCGTTTCTCTCCAAGCCGCTCGACGTGCAAAAGGTGATCCAGCTCATCGGCGAGGTCAAGGAGACCGCGATCCTCGTGGTGGAGGACGACGCGCACACGGCCGGCTTGCTGGGAACGACCCTCAAGCAGCAAGGATACAGGGTGACCGTGACCCAGTCGCCGCACGATGCCCTGGAACTCGTGGAACAGATCCGGTTCGATCTGATCTTCCTCGACGTGAATCTGCCTGCCATGAACGGGCTGGAGCTTTACCTGGCCATCAAGAGAATCACCCCAAGTGCCGTTGCCATCATGATCACCGGCATGGAAGAAGAGTTTGAACGGCTCGCCCGGGAGGCCGTGCGACGCAACGCGTACACGATTGTGAGAAAACCGCTCGATCTCGACAAGATCTTAGGGCTTTTGGAGCGGATCACCGCCAGACACGTCTCCGGCGATGTTCGAAAACCTCCGCCGGAAGGCGACTGACACGGCCTTACACGCGCCGGCAAGGGGGAATGCCATGGCAGGAACCGACGAGCGGCAACGTATTTCACGCCTCCTTGTCGTGGACGATAACCAGGCGCAACTGCGGACGCTCACCGCGCTGATGGAGGCGGAAGGGTTCGAAGTCGTCACTTGCTCGACGGCGACCGAAGCGCTCGAGTATCTCGTCCGGGACGCGATCGGCGTGGCGGTGGTAGACCTCCGCCTGCCCGATCTGAGCGGCATTCAACTGTTGGAGAAGATGCAGTCCGTTTCGGGCAACGTGCAAGTCGTGATCCACACCGGGTACAGCTCGTACGAGTCGGCCAGGGATGCCTTGAACCTCGGCGCGTTTGCCTATGTGGAGAAGGCAAGCGACCCCGGCCAGCTCATTCAGCACGTGCACCGAGCCTTCGAAGCTCGCCTCCAGCGCTACGCAGATGAGCTGGAAAGCGCAGTGGCGCAGCGGACGCGAGAACTCGAAGAAGCCTGCAAGGGGCTCAAGAAAGAAATCAGCGAGCGCAAGCGGGCGGAGCAGGCCCTGCGGGAGTCGGAACAAAGTTACCGAATCGTGTTCGAGGGAAGCTTCCAGGGCATACTCGTCGCTGACGCACAGACGAAGCGGTTTGTGTGTGCCAACCCGTCCATCTGCCGGATGCTCGGATACTCAGAGAAGGAATTGCTCCAGTTGGGCGTGGCGGACATTCACCCCAAGGACTGGCTGGCCCACGTGGTGTCCGAGTTCGAGTCTCAGGTACGGGGGGAGAAGAACCTGTCGCCCTCGCTTCCGTGTCTGCGCAAAGACGGCAGCGTGTTCTACGCCGACGTCAACGCTTCTGCAGGCATCGTCCATGAGCGGAAATGCAGCGTAGCTTTCTTCGCGGACGTCACCGACCGCAAGCTGGCCGAAGAGGCGCTGCATAAAGAGCGCCAACGCTTCAATGACATCCTGGAGAAGCTGCCGGTGATGATCTGCCTGTTGACGCCGGATTATCAAGTGCCATTTGCCAATCGCCGCTTCCGTGAGCATTTCGGCGAGTCGCATGGCCGGCGCTGCTTCGAGTATATCTTTCACCGAACTGAGCCGTGTCCTGAGTGCCCGTCCTTCACACCGCTGAAGACCCACGCACCCCATCATTGGGAGTCGGCTACCCCGAATGGAAGCTATGTCGACATCTACGACTTCCCCTTCACCGACGTGGACGGCTCGCCTCTGATACTGGAGATGGACATTGACACCACCGAGCGCAAACGGGCCGAGCGAGAACTGATCCGAGCCAGCCAGGCGGCGCAGGCGGCCAACCGCGCCAAGAGCGAGTTCCTGGCCAACATGAGCCACGAGATCCGCACGCCGATGACGGCGATTCTAGGGTTCACCGACCTGCTCACGGCCCCCAACCTGCCGTACCAGGAACAGCGCGCGTTCCTCGCGGGAATCCAAAGAAACGGGAAAGCACTGCTCGAGCTGATCAGCGAGATCCTCGACCTGTCGCGCATCGAGGCCGGCCAGTTGACGTTGGAGAACGCAGATTGCCCCCTACAGCAGATTATCGACGACGTCCTGTCCGTGGTCCAGGTCCGAGCAGAAGAAAAGGGCCTGGACCTGGAGGTGGACTACATGTTTCCACTTCCCGAGACGATCCACACCGACCCCGTACGCGTGCGCCAAGTCCTCACCAATCTGATGGGAAACGCGGTCAAGTTCACCCAGCGCGGCGCGGTCCGCACTACCGTCCGCTGCACGCGAGAAACGGACCGCTCCAGGCGCATGCAGTTCGCCGTTTCGGACACCGGCATCGGCATCCCCGCCGACAAGATCGGCGAGCTGTTTGAGCCGTTCACGCAGGTGGATGGGTCTTCGACCCGCCGCTACGGCGGCACGGGCCTCGGGTTGGCCATCTCCAGACGCCTGGCCAAGGCACTCGGCGGCGACGTGGAAGTCACCAGCCAGTTGGGCAAGGGTAGCACCTTCACCCTGACGATTGATGCAGGCCCGCCGAAGGGCGTGCGCATGCTGCAATCCTTCCAGGTCCCCTCGACCACAGAGGAACAACCATCCTCGACGGAGCACCAAGTAACCCTGCACGGTCGGGTGCTTCTGGCAGAAGACGTCCCCGATATCTACGTCGTGCTTCGTCAGATCCTTAAGAAGATGAACCTCGAGCTGGAGATGGCCGAGGACGGCCGCCTGGCGTGCGAAATGGCTGATAAGTCGAAGACGGAGGGCAGGCCATACGATTTGATCTTGATGGACATCCAGATGCCGAGAATGAACGGCTACGAGGCCACGCGCTGGCTCCGCCAGCACGGCTGGGAGGGCCCCATCGTGGCCTTGACCGCGCATGCTTTGGTCGGCGACCGCGAGAAATGCCTGGAGGCGGGCTGCGACGATTACGTCGCC
>Ga0153916_10004776_pt1 | contig 10266 bp, 6 predicted proteins | sample Opewatmetagenome_FD_109642 | JGI IMG/M metagenome (GOLD analysis project Ga0153916, IMG submission 109642) | Freshwater wetland microbial communities from Ohio, USA - Open water 3 Core 3 Depth 4 metaG | ecosystem: Environmental > Aquatic > Freshwater > Wetlands | place: USA: Ohio, Lake Erie, Old...
ACGGCATTGGCATTGGCGCCCGGGGCATTGAAGACAGGAATCCCCATCTTGGTCAGCTTCTCGACCGGGATGTTGTTCACGCCCGCGCCGGCGCGTCCGACGGCCTTCAGCGTCTTCGGAATTTCCATGTCGTGCATCTTGAACGAGCGCAACAGGATGCCGTCCGGATCCTTAATGTCACTCGCGACCTTGAATTTGTCCTTGGGCAAACGCGCCAGACCCAGGGAGGAGATATTGTTAAGCGTCAGTATGTTGAACATTTCTTATCCTTGCTTCTGCATGAAGTCGCGCATGTAGGCGATGAGCGCATCGATGCCGGCTTCCGGCATGGCGTTGTAGATGCTCGCGCGCATGCCGCCGACGGAACGGTGACCCTTGAGTTGCACCAGGCCTGCGCCCTTCGCACCCTTCAGGAACGGCTCATCGAGCTTTTCGTCCTTCAACGTGAACGGCACATTCATCCAGGAGCGGCTCTGTTTCTCCACCGGATTCTTGTAGAAGCCGCTGGTGGAGTCGATGTAATCGTAAAGCTTCCCGGCCTTGCGCTGGTTGGCCTCCGCCATCGCCTTCAAGCCGCCCTTTTTCTTCAACAGCTCAAACACCAGCCCCGCGATGTACCAGGCGTAGGTCGGCGGCGTGTTGTACATCGAACCATTATCGGCGTGGATCTTGTAATCGGACATGGACGGCGTGCCGGACACGGTCTGACCGATCAGGTCGTCACGCACGATCACGATCGTGAGTCCCGCCGGCCCGATATTCTTCTGCGCCCCGGCATAGATGAGGCCGAACTTCGTCACGTCGATCGGGCGCGACAGAATGGTCGAGGACATGTCGGCCACGAGCGGCACACCGCCGGTCGCGGGGGTGAAACTGAACTCCACGCCACCGATGGTTTCATTCGGCGTGTAGTGCACGTAGGCGGCATTCGGATCGAGCTTCCAGTCCTTCTGCGGCGGCACGGTTGTAAACTTGGTGGCTTCGGACGTGGCCGCGACATTCACAGCACCGAATTTCTTCGCCTCACCGATGGCCTTCTTCGACCACTCGCCGGTGTGCACGTAATCGGCGGACTTCTTGCCGCGCAGCAGGTTCATCGGCACCATGGCGAACTGTGCCGAAGCGCCGCCTTGCAGGAACAGCACCTTGTAATTCGCCGGGATACCCATGAGTTCGCGCAGGTCGGCCTCGGCCTTCTCGGCGATCGCCATGAATTCCTTGCCGCGATGACTCATCTCCATCACGGACATGCCGGAGCCATGCCAGTCGAGCATTTCTTCTTTTGCCTGGCTCAACACTGCTTCCGGTAACACCGCCGGGCCTGCACTGAAATTAAATATTCTTGTCATTTACGGTCACACCTTAAAATAGAAAATAAAATACTTGAATGGACAGGATTTACAGGACTAACAGGATTAGAAAAACAAATATCCGTTCTACTTTAATCCTGTAAATCCTGCTAATCCTGTCTATTAATCTTCTTCATCCGACTCAGCCACTTTCTCCATGCCTGCCAGATGTTCGCCTTCGTCCGGCTCGATCAGACGCACGCCCTGGGTATTACGTCCGACCGTGGATATTTCCTTCACGCGGGTACGAATCAGCGTGCCGCCGCTCGTGATCAGCATCGCCTGATCCACATCTTCGACCACGCAAGCACTCACGACCTTGCCATTGCGTTCGCTGACCTGGATGGAAATCACGCCCTGCCCGCCGCGCTTGTGCGACGGATACTCCGACAACAGAGTGCGTTTGCCGAAGCCATTGCGGGTGGCCGTAAGCACGGTGGTGCCTTCGCTGAGCGCCTCCGGGCAGGCAATGATCAGCGCGATCACCGCCTGATCGTCTTTGAGCAGGATGCCGCGCACGCCCTTGGCGCTGCGACCCATTGGGCGCACGTCTTCTTCGTGGAAGCGTACAACCTTGCCGGAATCGCTGAACAGCAGGATGTCGCATTTGCCGCCGGTCAGCCCCACGCCGACGAGGCGATTTCCGTCCTCCAGACCGATGGCGATGATGCCGTTGGAACGGGGGCGCGAAAACTCGGTCAGCTCCGTCTTTTTCACGGTACCATCCGAGGTGGCCATGAACACATACCCGCCCTGCGCGAAATCATTCACCGGAAGAATGGCGTTGACCGTCTCCCCTTCCGACAGCGACAACAGGTTGACGATGGGCTTGCCGCGCGCACCGCGCCCGGCCTGGGGAATTTCATAGACCTTGAGCCAATACACCTTGCCGAAGCTGGTGAAACACAGAATCGTGGCGTGGGTATTGGCAATCAGCAGTTTCTCGACAAAATCCTCTTCCTTCATGCTGGTCGCGGTCTTGCCGCGCCCGCCGCGGCGCTGGGCGCGATAGGCCGCGAGCGGCTGCGATTTGACATAGCCGGCGTGCGACAGCGTCACGACCACGTCTTCATCGGCGATCAGGTCTTCCACGCTCAGGTTCACGCGGCTCTGCACAATTTCCGTGCGGCGCTTGTCGCCGTACTGCTCGCGGATGGCGATCAGCTCTTCGCGGATCACGCGCAGCAGGCGGTCCGGGTTGGCCAGAATGTCGAGCAGGTCGGCAATGGTCTTGAGAATCTCGCTGTACTCGCTGCGCAGTTTCTCCTGCTCGAGCCCCGTCAAGCGGTGCAAGCGCAGATCGAGAATCGCCTGGGCCTGGGTTTCCGTCAGGAAATATCCCTTGGCCGTCAGGCCGAGCGCCGGATCGAGTCCTTCGGGGCGCGTGATATTGGTATCGCCGGCGGCCAGCATCTTGCCGACGAGTTTCGCCGGCCAGGTGCGCGCCATCATCTTGACCCGCGCCTCGTCCGGATCCTTGGCCGCCTTGATCAGGGCGATCATCTCGTCGATGCTCTCCAGCGCCACCGCCAGGCCTTCCAGCACATGGGCGCGGTCGCGCGACTTGCGCAGGTCGTAGATGCTGCGGCGCGTCACCACCTCGCGCCGATGGAGCAGGAAACACTCCAGCAGCTCTTTCAGGTTCAGCAGACGCGGCTGGCCGGAAACTAGCGCCACCATGTTGATGCCGAACACGCTCTGCATGGCCGTGTGTTCGTAGAGGTTGTTGAGGATGACGTCGTGGGTTTCGCCGCGCTTCAGCTCAATCACCATGCGCATGCCGGATTTGTCCGACTCGTCGCGCAACTCGGCGATGCCGTCGATCTTTTCTTCCCGCACCAGCTGGGCGATGCGTTCGAGCAGCAGCGCCTTGTTCACCTGATATGGCAGCTCGGTGACGATGATCGACTGGCGGTTGCGCTTTTCGTCGGTCTCGATGGACACCCGCGCCCGCACATAGACCTTGCCGCGCCCGGTTCGGTAGGCGTCGTGAATGCCCTGGACGCCGTTAATGATGCCGGCCGTGGGGAAATCCGGGCCGGGGACATGCTGCATCAGTTCATCGATGGTGATGTTTTCGTTGTCGATGAGCGCGAGGCAGGCGCCGATGACTTCGTTGAGATTGTGCGGCGGGATGTTGGTCGCCATGCCGACGGCGATACCCGAAGAGCCGTTGACCAGCAGGTTGGGCAGCCGGCTCGGCATCACCACCGGTTCATGCTCGGAGCCGTCGTAGTTCGGCGAGAAGTCGACGGTTTCCTTGTCGAGATCGGCCAGCATCTCGTGCGCGATGCGCGCCATGCGGATTTCGGTGTAACGCATGGCCGCCGGCGCGTCGCCGTCGACCGAACCGAAGTTACCCTGGCCGTCGATCAGCATGTAGCGCAGCGAGAAGTCCTGCGCCATGCGCACGATGGTGTCGTACACCGCCGTGTCGCCGTGCGGGTGGTATTTACCGATCACGTCACCGACCACGCGCGCGGATTTCTTGTAGGGCTTGTTGTAGTCGTTCCCCAGCTCGTGCATGGCGTAGAGCACGCGCCGGTGCACCGGCTTCAGGCCGTCGCGCACATCGGGCAACGCCCGCCCCACGATCACGCTCATGGCGTAATCGAGATAAGAGCGTCGCATCTCGTCTTCGAGATTTACCGGGATAGTTTCTTTAGCGAATTGTTCCATGCCTGAATTCGGCAACCCGATTTAGGGGGTAACCTACTGAAAGTTAATTATTTTTCTGCCTGTCGACCGGACCGGCGAAAGCGCGGATTTTAGCATGGATAGCCCTTTTCCTGCACCAGAAATCAGGGCCGGGACCGGGTAAAAATATAGCTTAAATCAAGCTGATTTCAGCGTGTCACGACGCCATCATGGCGGCCATTTTCGAAACCGTCGGCTGCAACACCACGCCCTTCTCCGTGACAATGGCGTCGATGAGTTCGGAGGGCGTGATATCGAAGGCCGGGTTCCAGGCATGGGCTCCTTCCGGCGCGGTGCGGCTGCCGCCGTAGTTCAGCACCTCGGCCTCGGCCCGGGTTTCAATCGGGATGGCGCTGCCATCCGCGGTCGCCAGGTCCACGGTACTCGTGGGCGCCACCACCATGAACTTCACGCCGTGGTAGCGCGCTGCCACCGCGGTCATGTAGGTGCCGATCTTGTTGGCGGTATCGCCATTGGCGGCGATGCGATCGGCCCCGACAATCACCCACTTCACCTTGCCCTGCTTCATCAGATAGGTCGCGGCGCTGTCAGCGATCAGCGTCACGGGGATGCCCTCTTGCACCAGCTCCCAAGCCGTCAGCCGCGCCCCTTGCAGCCAGGGCCGGGTTTCGTCGGCAAATACTTTATCAATACGGCCCGCCGCGTAGCCGGCGCGCACCACGCCCAGCGCCGTGCCATAACCACCCGTGGCCAGCGCGCCGGTGTTGCAATGGGTCAACACCCCACTGCCTTTCTCGATCAGCGCCGCGCCCAGTTCGCCCATGCGCCGGTTAGCGGCAATGTCCTCGGCATGAATGCGGTTCGCCTCTTCCAGCAAGCGCGGCACCGGATCATTTTGAATGCCCACGTCGATCACACGCCGCATCCGTTCCACTGCCCAGCGCAGATTCACCGCCGTCGGCCGCGCGTCCGCCAGCAACTTCAGGTCCGGCTGGATAGCCTTCTGCCAGCCGTTCGCGTTTTCCTTATAACGATCCCGCGCCGCCAGCACCACGGCATAGGCCGCCGTCACGCCAATCGCCGGCGCCCCACGCACGACCATGTCCGTAATCGCCTGCGCGCTGGCGGGCAGGTCATCGAGATAGAGGTGTTCGTACCGGACCGGGAGATAACGCTGGTCGATAAGTTTCAGCCGGCCGTTTTCCCATTCGACGGCGCGGATATGGTCGTAGGCGATTTCATTGGGTTTGAAGGAGGTCATGGGAGCGGATTATATAGTCATTGCCGCGGAAGTGTCGTCATCCCCGCGAAAGCGGGGATCCAGGATTTGAATGGTGTCGCGCGCCTCGCGCTCGAGCTCAAAAACTACTGTGGGTGGCTGACCCACGGCAGGTAACTTTTCTTTGTGCGGACAAAGAAAAGTTACCAAAAGAAATCCGCCCCAGATGGCGCCCTGATCCTGCGCTCCGCGGCTTTGGGGCCCGCGCTGTCCCAACGCGCCATCCATGGCGCGTGGGCCAGTCGCGCACTTCCTGTGCGCGACCCCTTCGGGGCGCTTACCCAAAGCCTTGCGGTGCTCGGGGGCGCCATACGGGGACTTTAATACGGCGGTCTACTCAGATATTTGTTTACGACAGGCATCAGTCACTAATGCATATTTTCATATGCATTTTTTAGTAGCTCAGAACACTCTTTAAAAGTATTTTCTACATTTTCCCAGTACTCATCATTCAGCAGCAATATCTTTTTGCTGCCAGAGTAATAATTGATTAAACACCCTTTCATGCTGTCGTATTGAATCTTTCCGTGTGCAAATGCATTGCGCCACTCCATTACCTGTTTCATATATTTATGTGCCTGATTTTTGCTCGCCCCTGGCAAAAGGTTTCCTTCATCTATCACCTTCTTCACCAATTCTTTTTTTGCGTGAAATGTCAGCACTGATGACTGAAGAATTTCATTCTCGAACATAGCACGCTTTTGAGAATGCCCTGCAAAAGGACCCATAAAGTAGCTTAACAAGAGGCTCTCCATCTGCCGCTCAATAGATGTAGTAGCGTAAAGTATTTTGCCTCCATTTTTTCGTGCCAGTTCCGTTATCTTCATTTTTTCGCCGTCGACGATATTTCCCAACGGGATTCTTCTCACACCATCGACCTCCTCACCTTGGTCTTCTGCTAGACGGTGGAGATCAATGGTCAAAGAAAATGTTTGTGTAATTGGAAGTTCTATTTCTCGCATAAATATTGCGGTTTACGTCGTTACTTAGATTTCATCTGTACGATTGAGGCAATTATGTTGCTCGACGTATCTATTGTTGCGTCGACCTCTGAAAGTACTCGATCAAGGGACCGGATTACCTCTCTCTTTCCCTGATTAAGTTCAACTGACAGCCGTGGCAAGTTAGCAGTAGCCATTCTAAACCCCAGCAACCCTGCTCTTGATCCACCTGCTGCTTCTTGCATTTCACTAAGTGATTTCTCGAGTGTTTCTAATTCAGGTTTTTCCTTGTTACGAAAATCGTCATAAAGAACTAGTGCTTTACTCAAGGCATCAAACGCTTCCTTTCTTGATGAGGAAATTATTGGTAGTAATTGATTTAGTGTATTTGCGTAACGCTTTAAATCCTCTGATGCCAGCTTAATGATTTTTCTAGCGCCTTTAGTATCTCCAGATTTCTGGGTAGCAATAAAAGTGTTTATTTCTTCAGTTCTCTTATTGATGTGTACGCCAATATTTATTGTGGCTTCACCCATTGAAGTCAGGGCTGAACTCATTTCTGTCATTCTTGCTTCATACCGTTCGGTATAATCTAGAAACCCTAATTCATCATCTTCAACAAATTGAGCCGAGTTATTTTCTTCAGGTTTCGGCATACCTGAACGGACGGGTTCTAAATCATTTTTTCTCGATATTTTCTCTGCCCACTTTTGCGCAACGGCGCTAAGATGAGCACGAACAGCAGACTCGAAATCAGATGCTCCTTCAAAAGGTCTATATAGCCCACCTCTCTCGCCAAGTTTTCTCTGAAATTCCTGAACTTTGGTTAGCTGGAGAGGATCCATTTTTGAGGGCGATATTGGTGCATCTTTAAAGTAAATCATTAACTCAACAGAGCTAGGATCACTGAGATACTTTGTATACGCTCGCTCAAATTCCTCTAGGGTGCCTGATTCTGCTCGTGGTGTAGGAGTTCCAATCCTTCCCCATAAAACACCAATAAATATGTCGTAGTTGTTATCAACTTGCTTATTTATCACATCCTGCGGGTCTCTCCCGAAAGCAGGGTGAACCGAGGTCTCCCACCGTTTCAGGTCAAACCTCACATCTAAGGTTGTACTCCACGTTCTGTTCAATTCAGTAATTACTGACTCTAAAACCTCTCGCTCCTCCTTAACATCTGAGGGGGATGCGATAAAGACCTGAAGAATAGTTTCAGTCCGCGGCATATTCTTTTAGATAAATCCTCTAAGTTCCTCGAAGCCATTACCGTTAATAGACATAGTTGCCCTCAATTAAATCGTACTCAGTGATGACAGACCATCTTCAGGCGTCTCGACAATTGGGTCAAGCATGTCTATTTTTACTCCCCGTATGGCGCACCCGAGCATCGCAAGCCTTTGCCGATAAGCCCGAAGGGGCGCGGGCGGGATGCCCGCGCGTCGCGCACGGCACAGGGATGTGCCGTTGTGCGACCTTCGCGGCAAAGGTGCGAAGCGCAGGATCAGGGCGCCATTCGGGGCGGTTTTCTTTTGGTAACTTTTCTTTGTCCGTACAAAGAAAAGTTACCTGCCGTGGGTCAGCCACCCACAAGTAGCTTTTTAAGTTCGCGCGCAAGGCGCGCGATACCACTCAAAGCCTGGGTCCCCGCTTTCGCGGGGATGACAACACACATAACTTTCGCAGAAATGCAGACACTTTCGCCGGAATGACGGTTAGGTATACTGTGCCGCGCTATGCCAAAAACCGACCCCACAAAAACCATCGCCACCCTGATTAACGCCCGCTGAGTCATTCCCGTGAAACCTGACGGCGCGGTGCTGGAGCACCACAACATCGCCATTCGGGGAAAGAAAATCATGAAGATTCTGCCGACGGCAGAGGTAACGAAAAAGTATCAGGCATTAAGGAAGCCGGTGCCCTGGCGCACCATGCCTTGATCCCTGGTTTCATCAACACAAACACGCCGCCACATCCCGGTCAGGTGTGTGGCGGCGTGATAAAGATTAAAGATTATGGAAGCTTGACGGCCCGGATATCCGCCTTGACCCCTAATCCCAGCGTTCTGACGTACGAGATGAAGTGCCCGCGCGTGGTGATGTTGTCATCATGCACCGCGAAGCCGACGTTGTAGACACCGCCCTTCTTGAGAGCCTTGTCGTCGTCGTTGGCAAGGCCGAGCGGGCGGATGATCACGACGGTCCACATACCGTCCCTCCAGCTGGCAATGGCATTGTTATCGGCGGCCGATCCCTTGGCATCCTCGCGGCTGACGATGTAATCCGGAATCATGTCGCCTTCCTTCCAGCCCGCTTTGGGATCGAACGGCACGGCGTTCATTTCCTTAATCAGGAAGTGGTCGCCCTTGCGCAACTGGTCGGCGGTGATGGACTTGTAACCGACCTTCTTTGCATCCCACATGAACTTGGGCAGATGGGTTTCCTTGTCGGCATTGCCACTGAACATGTCCTTGCCGGCGTCGCTCTTGCGGAACTCGAGGACATAGCCGTCATCGGCCATGCCGACCGGGTAACTGCGGTGGGCGCGCCACTGGATCAGGTCGACAAAGCCACCGGCGGCCTTGATCTTGTCGATTTCCGCGACCGACTTGCCGGTTTTCCAATCGGACGGATTGGTACGCGTTTCCGGCAGGTACTTGCGCACATCGTTCTTCTTGATCGCCGTGAGCAGCGGATTAGCGGCAACTTCTTCCTTGGTGAACTGGTTCGACATGTCGCGCGAGCCATCATGACAGGTGAGCCAGCAGCCTTGCTGCGCAAAACCCGGCACCTTGCCGTCGTCGATCATTACCGACATGCGGTCTTCGTAGATGCCAGGCTGCTTGCCTTCCTGCACCACCTTGTCGAGCTTGGGATAGCCGTAGACCTTCCACTCTTTGCCATCGAAACGCAGGTACTGGTGCTCGCTGCCCGGGAAGTTGTTGAGGGTCTTCCACTGGAAGCGCAGGTAGGCATTCTTGTCGTCGAACGCGGCCTGCACCGCGAGATCCTTGTAGCCGTCCTTGCCCTTGACTGGCATCGGCTCCAGACTTCCGCCCTTCACCAGCTTGTTGCCGATTTTGAGTTCCTCGTCCGGTTCGTCATGGCATTTGGTGCAGCTATTCCCGCGCAAAACATCTTTTGTGCCGTCTTTGTGAGCGTCGCTGCGCAGCCACTCGTAAGAAGACTGTCCCGGATAGAACAGCGGCACTTTGACGGTGGGTATTTTCGACCAGTCGATGGCGCCTGGATCGGCGGCCAAGGCGGGTCCTGCGATCGAGGCGGCAAAGACCAGGATGAATGCTTTCTTGTTCATATTGATTTCCTCCGTGACTGATTGAGTAACGTAAGAGCCTCTTGCAAAACTTGCGTTGCAAGCCAATGCCTTACGGTTAAATAACCTGCCAGCCCCGCCACGGGCCGCGCCGTTGTAGCCTTATCTTACGTGTCCTTGGTATCGATGACCTTGTGCCCTTCATCGGTGCCAAGCATAGATACAATAAACCCTTCTCTATCTGAAAAGCCACACATTCAAAAGGCTGTTCGCCCCGCCATCGTCACTAAAAATGCTCAATAAGACAGCCCTGCCGAGAAGAACTAGCAACTCATCGCTGTTTGCTAACCAGTTACAGTCGTTAGGTCGACAGCTGCCCTGGTGCCTCAGCCATGAGCAGCCGCTCAACTTGAGTTTTTACTTAGGTTAGGCAAGTACAATCGACTTACTGGTTACAAAAATTCCGTGGTCGGAACGGGGATGGCGAGAACCGTGATGCAGATGAGGCTATCTGGATGAAAGTGGCGGGGACTGACAGGCAACCATTATCTGTCGGGGCCAGTCGGTAACTGTGCTATCGCGGGAAAGTCAGCACTTCGGCGCTAACGTGATCGTTGCCGCTCTGGGCCATGCTGCGGCCGGTCTTGATGGTGTCGCAGCGCGCCTGCTCGATGCGGTCGAGGTAGTCCTTGTTGACGTCGCCGGTGATGTACTGGCCATCGAAGCAGGAGGCATCGAACTTCTGGATCTTCGGGTTGCCTTCGCG
>Ga0153916_10004777_pt1 | contig 10263 bp, 8 predicted proteins | sample Opewatmetagenome_FD_109642 | JGI IMG/M metagenome (GOLD analysis project Ga0153916, IMG submission 109642) | Freshwater wetland microbial communities from Ohio, USA - Open water 3 Core 3 Depth 4 metaG | ecosystem: Environmental > Aquatic > Freshwater > Wetlands | place: USA: Ohio, Lake Erie, Old...
GACAGAAGAGCCCCGCTGAAGCCAAGAAGCTCCAGGTCGGCGATCGGTTGACCGTCGACCTGGAAAAATATGAAGTCTCATTTAAAGGGCATAGAGTCGACCTGACCTCGACCGAGTTCAAGATCCTACGCCTACTGGCCTCGAAAAAAGGATGGGTATTCACGCGGGACCAGATCCTTGACTATCTTTGGGGGCACGAAAAGATCGTCCTGGATCGGACGATCGACGTCCACATCCGAAACCTCAGAGAGAAGCTGGGCCCGGAGGCCGCGGATCTGATCAAGAATATCCGAGGAGTCGGTTACAAGCTGGAAGCATGAAAAAGTCCATATTTTTCAAGGTCTTTGGAGGCTATGTCATACTCCTTCTTCTTCTGGCCGCAGTATTCCTCCTGTTTTCCTTCAGCACAATCAAGAGACATTATATGGACACATTGGCTCACGATCTGGAAAACGTCGGCCGAACTCTTGACGTCCGTATCTTCGACTATCTCGACTGGAAGCGTCTCCCGGACCTGGAGACATTCCTCCAGGAGCACGGGAAGAAAATCGGCGCCCGGCTCACAGTCATCGATCCCGATGGGATCGTCATGGCAGACTCGGAGCAGGACCCGGCCGCCATGGAAGGCCATCGCTTCCGGCCGGAAATCTCCGAAGCCCTCGCGGGTCGGGTCGGGCGTTCTCTCCGCTACAGCAGCACGCTCAAGGCCCAGATGCTGTACGTCGCTCTGCCCCTCGACCGAAGCGGCCGGGTCGAGGGCGTCCTCCGCCTGAGCCTGTTCGTTCGTGATATCGACATCTTGCTCAAAGCCATAAGGAGAGACATCGGCCAGGCTGTCGGGATCATCATCGTCCTATCCATCGTCGGTGCGTTCCTGTTTTCCCGGAGCCTGACCCATCCGATGCGGCAGCTGATTCGGGCCTCACGGCAGGTCGCAGCCGGGGATTTTTCAGCCAGGGTCAGGGTCCGGAGCTCCGATGAATGGAAGGACCTGGCGACGAGTTTCAATGCCATGACCGCCGAGGTGAAGGCCCTGTTCGACGACCTCAGAAAACGCAAAGAAGAGCTGGACAATATCATGGCGTCCATGCAGGAAGGGTTGCTCGTCCTGGATAGGACTGGAAAAATCATGCTCGCCAACCGGAGCGCGAAGGACCTTATCGGCCAGGAGACTCTGGAAGGAAAATACTTTTGGGAAGTTGTGAGGATGACTCCATTCGTTGAGCTCATGCGCCGGGTCAAGGAGGAGAAAAAGAGCCGGACAGGGGAGGTCCTCTTTGGCGAGAAGAGCATCCTCTGCCGGGCGGCGTTCCTCCCCGCCCAGGATGGCGTGGTGGTCACCCTCGACGACGTCACCGAGATGCAGAACCTGGCCCGGATTAAAAAAGACTTCGTGCTCAACGTCGCCCATGAGCTCCGCACTCCCCTCACCGCCATTAAAGGGTATGCTGAGACCCTGGAAGATGAAGCCGGTGACCGGGGGCGCCAATATGTGCTGACCATCATCCGCCATACCGACCGCCTGATCAGGATCGTAGAGGACCTCATCTCCCTGGCCACGCTCGAGGAAAAGGGCGTTGCCGTCGAGGTCGAGAAGGTCAGCCTGAAAGAGATCGCCGAAAATGTCGTCAGGATCTTCGAGCCGAGAGCCAAAGAGAAAAACCTCGACCTTCGCCTGGAGGCGGCCGCCGATCTTCCTCCGGTCGAGGGCGATCCCTTCCGCTTGGAGCAGATGCTCGTCAACCTCATCGACAACGCCGTCAAGTACACTGAGAAGGGCGCGGTTCGGATCGGCCTGAAGAAAGAGCCGGGAGGGGCGGCCATCGAGGTGGTCGATACCGGCATCGGGATTCCCGAGGAAGACTTGGGCCGTGTTTTCGAGAGGTTTTATGTCGTGGACAAGTCCCGCTCCCGGAAGGCCGGGGGCACCGGGCTCGGGCTCTCGATCGTCAAGCACATCGTTCTGCTTCACGGCGGCCGGATCGAACTGAAGAGCACACCGGGAGTGGGGTCGACCTTTCGCGTGTTCCTCCCGGCTGGTGCTTCTCTGACCCTATAGAAAGCTCCGCCGGAAACCGCTCGCCGTTCCGATCCCTTCAGCTGATGATGGCTGTCGGGTTCGGACTAAATGGATTAATGCGGGCCGCCAGGGAGAACAGGAACGGATAGCTCTCCTTGAGATGCTGGGTGTAGGCCACCCATTCGCTGGCGATCTGGGAATACGCCCTCTTCAGGTCCTGGCCGAGGTGCTCATAATCGGCCGCGGGAAGCCGGTCGATCCGGTCGCCCCGGAAGGCCAGCTCCTCGGCGAGATGGAAGACCGCCCAGAGCAGGTCGGTGAATCGTTCGTGCTCGAGCAAGTTCGGGTTTTCTAGGAGCTGCAGCAGGAAAGTGCGCTTCTGCCCCAGAAAGGCCTGCAGATCGATCAAAGCGGCCTTGTCGATCTGGATCTTGTACGGGAATCCGCGGGCGGTTTCGGCGGCATTTTGAAAGTCCTTCCTAGACCAGGCCGGCCTAATCTCCAGGCGGCCGCAGAGATCTGGGGCGTTGGAAACGAAGACGCGAAACCTGTTCATCAACTCGAGGGCCACCTAGCTGTAGAAGGTCCCGATCACCATATTGAGCTTTTTCATCAGGACGTTCTTTTCTCGCTGGTAGAGCAGCCGCTCGATGACGAGCGTCACCATCAGGACATTGATGAAAAGAAAAGCGATATCGCCAATCAGATAGAGGAAGATGTGATGGGCATCCCTAAAGATGAGATAATGGATGCAATAGGTCACCGCCGAGGCGGCGATCAGGGCCAGGCTTATCCAGGCCCTCCAGGAGGATGTTTTTTTCGACATCGTTATCCTCGTTCCGGTCTTTTGGATATTGGGCCCTCCATGATACAAGAAAATCAGATGATGAGGAAGATGGGGAAAAAGAACCCGTGCTCTGATTGACATTCGGAGGAGGGGCCCTTATAGTTGAGGATCACACAGCGGCCGGCGACCCGGTTCCCGGACCGGCCGGTCCTTGGAGGACATCGAAATGGCCGAGCAAGAGATCGATCGTCGCATCCGCTGGCTCTCCAGCCTGATCGGGAATACACCGCTTCTGGAGGTTCACTTCCTGTTCCGAGGAAAGAAACGGACGCTCTATGGCAAGGCCGAGAACCTGAACATGACGGGTAGCATCAAGGACCGGATGGCCTTCCATATCATGGGGAAGGCCTACGCTAGGGGTTCTCTTAGACCAGGAGCCACGATCATCGAGGCCACGAGCGGAAACACCGGTATCGCCTTCTCGGCCATCGGCCGGGCCCTTGGCCATCCCGTCACCATTTTCATGCCCAACTGGCTGAGCGAAGAGAGGATCAACCTGATAAAGAGCTTGGGGGCGAAGATCGTGTTGGTCAGCCGGGAGGAAGGCGGGTTCCTGGGCAGCATCAGCCGGGCCGAGGAACTGGCCGAAACTTTACAGGGCTCCTTCCTTCCTCGCCAGTTCTCGAACGAGGACAACGTTGAAGCCCATTACCTGACGACTGGCCCGGAGATTTGGTGGCAGCTCGACGCCCATAGCCTCTCGCCGGACGCCTTTGTCGCCGGCGTCGGGACAGGGGGAACCATCATGGGAACCGGCCGCTTCTTCAGGGAAAAACGTCCTTCGATCAAGCTCCATCCCCTTGAACCATCCAATTCTCCAACCCTGTCCACCGGCCACAAAGTCGGCCGGCACCGCGTCCAGGGCATCTCGGACGAGTTCATCCCGCCTATCCTGGAACTCAAAGCCCTGGACGAGGTGGTCGGCGTAGATGACGGCGATGCCATCATCATGGCCCAAAAGCTGGCCGCTGAGCTCGGACTGGGGGTCGGGATCTCCTCGGGAGCGAATTTTCTGGGAGCTCTTCATGTCCAGAATGAGTTGGGAGCAGAGGCGGTGGTCGTCACCGTCTTCCCCGACGATAATAAGAAATACCTCAGCACAGACCTGATGAAAGATGAACCGGAAAAGAAAGAGTTCCTGGCACCGCACGTCCAGCTGCTCGAAGTGCAGTCTTTCAAGAGGGTCTGGCAGACCTGCTGCAGTCCTCAGGAGTGCCAGGAGATGATATCAAGGGGCCGTGCAGGCGTGAGACAGCCATCCTATTGCCCCCTACTAAATGCGAAGTCCAAAGCGGCCAAGAAGGCGAGCTAGTCCAATCCGAGATTGACAGGGTTTTCCCTCCTGTTATAAAATATATACCCACGCCAAACTGGATGGAATGATCACATACCGATTTTTATTGTTCCTCTTCCGATAAAATGAAGATCAATTCGGGCAAATCGGTTGAGTTTCTCCTGGCCAGGGGGAACCTGCCCATCCTTTTCTGGCTCAAGAAAGATATCCTGGAAGTTCCCGTCGACCGTGAGATCAAGAATATGCGCAAGTTTGCTGCCCGCGTGCGCATTCTGGAAACCCAGAAGCCGGATGGCAGTTGGTGGGAGAGACGTTCGGACACGCCTATCTATTGGGAGCGGACGCTCTACCGCGTCGATACCCTGAGAAACTTGTATCGGCTTTATGATTATGGCTGCACCGTCAAAGAGGAAGGTATCCAGCGAGCCCTCGACTTCCTTTTTACCCTCCAGTCTAAGGAAGGGGACTTCCGCGGGACCGTACTCAACGTGTACACCCCGACGTTCCATGCCCTCACCCTGGAGTTGCTCTGCCTGTACGGGTTGGACAAGGACCGGCGAGTGCAGAAGGGGTTCCGCTGGATCCTGGCCAACCGACAAAACGATGGAGGCTGGGCGCTTTATCATCCCCGCCCGTCACAAAACACTGTCAAGTCCGCCGTTCCCGGCTGGTCCAACCCAAGGGGCCAGCCCTTTAAGCCGCGCAAGTCGCAGCCCTTCTCCCACCATGTCACGGGCATGGTCCTGAGGGCCTTTGCTGAGTCTCCGACCTGGAGAAATACCACGGAGGCCAGGCAGGCTGGAGAGAAGCTGCTGAGCTGCTTCTTCTGCGACGAGGTCTATGAAGATAGAATATTCCCGTCCGATTGGGAGATGCTCTGTTATCCTTTTTGGAACACCGATATACTGGGCAGTCTCGATTCCCTTTCGAAGGTCGGGTTCAGTGTGGAGAACGAGACCATCCAAAAAGGGCTGGAGTGGCTAAGGAAAAGGCAGAACGCGCAGGGCTTTTGGGAGTGCGGCAACAAGAAAGTTACCCTGGAAGATAACCTCTGGGTAACCCTGGCCGTGCTCCGGGTCCTGAAGAGGCTCGGGCTGCTCTGGACTTGACCTTCAGTTCACGAATTCTATAAGTCTCAGGTTGATTTCGTCCAGAGCTCTTGCTGTCCTGGCCCTGAGCTGGGTCAAACTCAAGTTAAGGGCGGCACTCTCGCCGGGGTCTTTGCCTTCGAGAAAAAGACCGGGAAAACTGCTGCTCCCATCGAAGCACAGCCGGATGTTGCGAACGAGTCGTCTGAGCTCCGCTGGGTCAATGGTTCTGCCCCCTCGGATGAGGGCCAGTTCGTAGCCAAAATGGCCGAAGACGCCTGCCCACTCAGGATAGCCGCCGGCCTTTAGCGCGGCCGCGAGGTCATCCAAGAGCATTTCGAGTTCCTCTAGACGCCATTGTTCTAATTTGTGCATGGTCGGCGGGCAGATAGGATATTGTATCCTCACCGGGCCCCAACCACAAATTCTAGCCCAGCTTGTCTTTGCCTTCGGAAAACTCCGATGCTAGAATGTTGGGATCGGCCGCGGATGTCCCAATTATGCGATATTACTTGAGCCTTGGCAGCAATCTCGGCAACAGGCGGGCCAACCTAGGCCGCGCTCTGGCGGCCTTGAAAATGGCCCGAGTGAAGGTTCTCCGTTCCTCTTCGCTTTACCGGACCGAGCCGGTCGGCTATTCCGCCCAACCCTGGTTTTATAACCAGGTCGTTGAGGTGAGCACGGCCTTAGAGCCCGCCGAGCTTCTGGCGCTGATCATGACGGTGGAAAGGGGCCTGGGACGCAGACCTGCCCCGAAGAACCGGCCGAGGACGATCGATATCGATATTCTAATCGCGGAGGACCGGCTGGTATCCACGAGACAGTTGATCATCCCTCATCCCCGTATGGCCGGGCGGAATTTCGTGCTTGTCCCTCTCCTCGAGATCGCGCCGGCGGCCGTGCATCCCTTACTCAAGGAGAGGATATCCGACATCCATAAAAGGTCACAGGACAAGTCGGCCGTGATAAAGATTCCGGATAAGGCAGGCCGGTTACCCTCTAAGGAGTCAAGACAACCATGAGAAGAGCGGCTCTGTTCGTCTTTATCCTCACCGTATTTGCCTTTCGATGCTTAGCGTCCGAATGGAGGGGCCGGGTGGTCAGCGTGGAGGGGAAGCCCGTGGCCGCGGCCGTTGTCTTTCATCGGGCGAGCGGCCTCAAGGCCGTCACTGACGAAGACGGCCGGTTCCTGCTAATCCTTCCCCAGGCCGAAAAGGTGACTCTCAAGATCGTCCATCCCGATTATATGGAGGAAGAGATCGATTTTGGGGCGAAGGCCCTGGAGCGTCCGCTCATTATCACGCTTGTTCCCTATATCCAAAAGCGGGAAGAGGTCGTGGTGACGGCGATGAGATACCCAGAGCCTGCAGCCGATATCCCCGCTGCCAGCACGGTCGTCTCGTCCGAGACCATCCAGAAGACGATGGCCCCCAATATCGCGGAAGCGCTAGACAACCTGCCGGGTGTGACCGAGCTCGGGTCGGGCGGCTTCTCTCTCGTTCCCTCCATCCGGGGTTTAGCCCGGCGCCGCGTGCTTGTTATGTTGGACAACGCGCGGCTTTCGAGCGACCGGCGCACCGGGCCCAGCGCTTCCTTCATAAGCCCGGAGGATGTCGGCCGCATCGAGGTCATACGCAGCCCGTCCTCGGTTTTTTACGGGTCCGATGCCATAGGGGGTGTTGTGCATATTCTGACCCGGGAGCCGGGGAGTGGGGAAGGACTCCGTGGGAGGATCAACACCCGGTTCGGCACCGTCAACCAGAACAAGGGCGCGGGTTTGTCCCTGGCCGGTATGCCGAAGTCCCTCGGATACTATTTTTCCTTCCAGGGAGTCGACGCTGAGGATTACCGGTCTCCCGGCGCCCAGGTCCTTCAGTCCCGCTACAGCCAGGCGAGCATCCTCGGAAAGATCCGGCATCAGACAGAAAAAAGGGAGATCTCGGGGAGCTTCCTCCTGGCCAGGGGACGGGATATCGGCAAGCCCAACCGTGATGGCCCGGTCAAGCCGACCTGGTATCCCCGCGAGAATCAGAACCTACTGCAGTTCTACTGGCTGGAGAAAGAGGTCTGGGGAGAGGGCGATCTCTCCCTCCATATCTTTGCCAACCCCAACTTCCTGGAGACGCGGACTGATACGGTTGCGCCCTATAAGTCCAAGGAATCCTTCAGCAAAACCAAGAGCACGGATTACGGCGTCCAGCTGTCCTTTGCCAAACGGATGGCTTCGCATTTCCGGCTCACAGCCGGGCTCGACTGGTACGGCCGGGCCGGTGCAGAGGCCGTCAATACGGATAAGTCGCTCGACCCTCAGGGAGAGGTGATCAAGACATTCGAGGAACACCCCTATACGAATGGCGGCAGGAGGGATTTCGGCCTTTTTATCTCCGGCGACTACAACGGGATAACAGGTCTCGACCTCGTGGCTGGGCTTCGCCTGGATTTCCTGCGCAGCCGGGCGAACCCGGGCGGCGGAACCGAAGTCAACCGTTATAATGACCGGGCTCTGACCGGTTTCACGGCAGCCTCGGTCAAGCTCACCGACACACTGAGCTTGTTCGCGAACGTCTCCCGGGCCTTCCGGGCGCCGGACCTGAACGAGCTCTTCTACTCCGGCATCACGGGCCGCGGGTTCATCATCGCCAACCCCGGCCTCACCCCGGAATCCAGCTTGAGCCTCGACGGCGGCCTCAAGTTCATCGAGCGGCGAGTGTTTATAGGTCTGTATGGATTTTCCTACGAGATCAAGGACATGATCGAGCGCTATCGGATTGCGGAGAGAATTTATACATACGGAAACATCGGAAAGGGGAGAATCCAGGGACTCGAGCTGGAGTGGGAGTATTTTCCTTGGAGGGGGTTCAGTTTATTCGGAAATGTGGCCGTTCTCGACGGAAAGAGCCTTAAGACTAAGACTGCCTTAAACGACATCCCGCCGCAGCGGCTGCATCTCGGCGGCCGCGCCTGGCTCAGCCGGCTGTCCTTGGAGGTCAAAGGGACCTGGCAACAGAAAAAGGCCAGTCCGGGTCCGGCCGAGATCAGCATCCCCTCGGCCCGATATTTCGATTTCCAGGCGTCCTACTTTCTTGCGCCCGCATTTCAATTCTACTTCCAGGTATCCAACATCTTCAACGAGTCCTACCTGGCCAGGCCTGACCCGGAGTCCGTTGAAGAACCAGGGCGAAATTTTCTCTTCGGCGTATCGTATGCTTTTTAGGTTCCGCGGAGGCTGAGATGAAAAAGAGTTCGTGGTGTCTTGTGCTTTTGGGCTGGGGTTGCATCACCTTATCCTCGATGTCGCTGGCCGGGAGTCAGCGCTTTACCCTCGAATCCGTGATGAGGTCTCCCTTCCCCTCCAACCTTATTGCCTCACGGCAAGGCGACTTGGTCGCCTGGGTTTTCAATGAGCAGGGGAAAAGGAATATCTGGATTGCCGAGGGCCCCGAGTACAAGTCCTGCCAGCTAACGGCCTACTCCCAGGATGATGGCCAGGAGTTGGGTGACCTGGCCTTCAGCGCCGACGGCGAGCTGCTCTTTTTTGTCAGAGGCGGCGATGCCAACAGCAGCGGCGAATACCCCAACCCGACGTCGAATCCGGAGGGAGGCAGCCAATCCGTCTGGGCGATAGGGGTTGCAGGGGGAGAGCCCTATCGGATCGGGGAGGGGACCGACCCCTTACCTTCGCCGGTCGGACATCGGGTTGCCTATATCCTGAGAGGCCAGATCTACTTGGCAGCCGCCACTGCCAGGCCTAGCCCTCAAGTCTTGTTTAAAGCGAGGGGAACATGCCGCCGGCCGGCCTGGTCACCGGACGGGACAAAGCTGGCCTTTGTGAGCTCCCGCCGAGGCCATAGTTTCATCGGCATCTACGATCTTTCGAAGGCCTCGCTTCGTTGGGTCGCCCCTTCCGTCGACGAGGACTCCAACCCGGCTTTTTCTCCTGATGGGACCAAGCTGGCCTTTTTCCGGTTTCCGGGGACGATGAGTACACCGTCTTTTGCGGAAGGGAGCTCTTTCGAAATCATGATCGCCGACGTCACTTCCGGTCAAGCCAAGGCGATCTGGCGATGCCCTGACGAGAGCGGCGGTTTTGCCCAGGAATACCCTGCTTCGCCGCTTCGGTGGGCGGACGGCGGACGACTCTTGTTCTATTCCGAGCACGAGGGCTGGATGCGGGTTTATTCTTTGCCCGCCGACGGGAGAGAGGCGCTGGGGCTGACTCCCGGAGGTTCCGAGGTCGAAGATTCCGCGCTTTCTCCGGATGGAAAGATCCTTGTCTTCAACTCCAACTCGACCGACGTCGACCGCCGTCATCTCTGGAAAGTGCCGGTCACCGGAGGCGAGCCGGAGAAGCTGACTCCGGGGAAAGGAATTGAGTGGGCGCCTGTCTGGGCAGCCGGCGGGAAGGACATCGCCTTTCTCTGTTCCACGGCTTTGCAGCCGGCGGCCCCGGCCGTCCTGCGAGTTGCCGACGGAATCCGGCGGCTGGTCGCTTCCCAGGCCATTCCCTCCGATTTCCCGGGCAGCCTCGTCGAGCCCCAGCCCGTGCTGTTCAAGGCCGGCGACGGCCTGGAGATCCACGGCCAGCTTTTCCTGCCTTCCGACGCCAAGGCGGGAGACAGGCGGCCGGCGGTCATCTTCATGCACGGCGGTCCGGCACGGCAAATGCTCCTTGGCTGGCATATGCGGGGCTACTATCATAACGCCTACGCCTTCAATCAGTTTCTGGCGGGCTCAGGCTATGTCGTCCTGTCCGTCAATTACCGGCTGGGGATTGGCAGGGGCAGGGCTTTCCGGACCTCTCCTTTTGGCGGGTATCGGGGCGCTTCAGAGTACCAGGATATCGTCGCGGCCGGAAAGTACCTGCAGGCGCGGCCTGAAGTGGACCCCGAAAAAATCGGGCTCTGGGGCGGCTCGTATGGAGGCTACCTGACGGCGCTGGGCCTGGCCCGGGATTCCGAGCTTTTCGCCGCCGGTGTTGACCTCCATGGAGTCCATGATTGGGTGCTGGATTGGC
>Ga0153916_10004778_pt1 | contig 10263 bp, 8 predicted proteins | sample Opewatmetagenome_FD_109642 | JGI IMG/M metagenome (GOLD analysis project Ga0153916, IMG submission 109642) | Freshwater wetland microbial communities from Ohio, USA - Open water 3 Core 3 Depth 4 metaG | ecosystem: Environmental > Aquatic > Freshwater > Wetlands | place: USA: Ohio, Lake Erie, Old...
ATCTTGCCGAGTATCTCAGAGTGCTGTTTTAGCGGAGTATAATCTGGATCGCCTTTTCTGCCTTGATGCGCCAAAACCACCGTTCGTGCGCCTTTCTCAGCCAACTCCTTCAGCGTAGTTTCCGCATGCGCTCTAATTCGCACATCGCTTGTCACCTTTTTTGAGGTTGGATCAATTTCACTGTTGAAGTCAACTCGCACAAGGACCACTTTGTTTTTAACATCGAAATCATCCAAAGTCTTGTATTTCGCCATTTTAGTTCATCTCGCTCTTGTTTACTGAAACCAAAAAGAGAAAAAAAGAAGAGTTAAAGGTTTTTGCAGTTGTCTACAATCCTGCTCTTTTGCCCACCATCTCGATGAGCTCAACCATGCGGCAGCTGAAGCCCCACTCGTTGTCGTACCACGCCATGACCTTTACGAAGTTGCTTTTCTCGCCAAGCACCATGGTCAAGCCAGCATCGAATACGGACGAGTACGTGCTGTGCAACACGTCGGTGCTAACAATCGGATCTTCAGTGTACTGCAAGATGCCTCTCATTGGGCCTTCTGCAGCTTCTTTCATAGCTGCATTGATTTCATCCTTAGTCACGTCTTTGCTTAACAAGCAGGTTAAGTCAACAAGCGACACGTCTGGTGTTGGCACTCGGAGTGCAACTCCATTCATCTTGCCGCTACAGCTTGGCAGGACCAAACCGATTGCTTTTGCTGCGCCTGTGCTGGTTGGGATAATGTTAATTGCTGCTGCGCGTGCTCTGCGTAGGTCTTTGTGGACTATGTCTTGTACTTTTTGGTCGTTGGTGTAGCTGTGGACGGTTGTCATGATGGCTTTTTCTAAACCGAAGCTGTCGTTGAGGACTTTGCTGATTGGTGCTAGACCGTTTGTGGTGCAGCTGGCGTTGCTTATGATATTGTGTTTTTCTGGATCGTACTTGTCGCTGTTTACGCCCAAGACGATGGTGACGTCGGGGTTTTCTGCTGGTGCGCTGATGAGCACTTTCTTTGCTCCTGCAGCTAAGTGTTTCGAAGCTCCTTCGCGGTTGGTGAAAAAGCCCGTGGATTCAACTGCCAGGAAAACGCCAAGATCCTTCCATGGCAAAGCTGCTGGGTCTTTTTGACTTAGTGCTTTGAGGAGTTTTCCGTCGACAACTAAGTCAGTGCCTTGGACTTCGACTGTGCCTGGGAAACGTCCATGAACTGAGTCGTACTTCAACAGGTGCGCGTTTGCTTTGGCATCTGCCAGATCGTTGATAGCTACGAAGTCAATGTTCGCGTGGCGTTCGAGTGCTGCTCTATAGAGCAAACGTCCGATTCTTCCAAAACCGTTAATTCCTACTTTTATCGCCATTTCATTTCACCCTTTTTGTCCGAGGGTATCAGCAGCTTTGACTTTATTAATTTTCCGACAAAAACATGACTAAATGCCGTGCTTGGAAAATACTGCTATCGATCCAGAAAGTCGGATCGAGCTCCTACCATTGATTGCAGCGCAGCAATATTTCTTCTAAGATACCCCGAAGAGAATCTGACGGGCAACATGGACCAAACGGGCACCCTCAAACGAAAGCAGCAAAATCATTATCAGTGACAACTCACAACTGAACACGAACAACAGGAGAAAACGTGCCTATGCCTAAACGATATTCCTACAGAGATGCAGGTGTGAACCGAAAACAGCGAGCTGAATCAAAAAAAGCACTCAAAAGCCTAGAGGAAACTTATGAACACAGCCACTGCGGCGCGATTATGCATTTGCCCTACGGCAACATTTTCCCACAGACCAGAAACACGTATCTCGACTTAGTCATCGAAGGCGTTGGAACCAAAGTCCTACTTGCCCAACTCGCCAATCAATACGACACGATTGGAGTCGACGCCGTTGCCATGGCAGTCAACGACGTAATTCGCTCGGGCGCCACACCACTCGCCATCTCAGACAACATACACGCCCAAGCCAGCAACCCCGAACTCGTGAACCAATGGCTCAAGGGCATAGTCAAAGGCGCCAGAGAAGCCAACTGCCCAGTCACAAGTGGAGAAATCGGCGACGTAGCCGAAATCATAAGAGGCACCACCGAAGGCGCTGGCTTCGACATGATCGTCGCAGCAATTGGGCAGGTCGCTGAAGAAAAAGTAATAACAGGGAAAAAAATCAACCCCGAAGACCCAATAATTGGTTTACGGAGCAGCGGGTTGCACAGCAACGGCATAACATTAGCAAGAAAGATCCTCTTCAAACAATGGGGCGGAAAACACGACACATACGCCAAAATCGATGGGCTAACCAGAGAACTGATCTACGAAACTTTGGAACCCACAAAAATCTACGTCAAATCATTCCTCAAAACCACCGAAGAAGTAGCAGTCAAAGCAGCCGTTCACATTACGGGAGATGCATATTTGAAATTCAACAACCTCACCCGTTTCTCCCCCGGAATAGGCTTCAAATTCACGAACTTCAAACCTCAACCCATATTCCACTTACTTCAAGAAACCGCCAAACAACTTGGCTTGACCATTACTGATGACGAAATGTTCCGTACTTTCAACATGGGATGGGGCTTTGCCATAATTGTAGATAAGCCAGACATAGACAAAGCTCTAAGCATCCTCGAAAAGACAGAGGTTGAAGCTGAGCAAATAGGAGAAGTCACTGATAAGCAGAAAGTTGAAATCCAGACTGCTCAAAAAAAGATCGCACTGTCATAATATACTCACGGGTTGCCGACAAAAGCGTTTAAATCCGCAATACAGGCATTTACACGCATGAGATACCGCGCGAAAATCGAAGTCTCCCTGAAACCGGGGCACAGTGACCCCGAGGGCGAAACAGTAACACGTCTTCTAAAAGAACTTTGCTACAACGTCAATTCGGTAAATGTGAGCAAAGTTTACAACATAGCACTCGACGCTGCGACACTGAAAGAAGCCCAATCAAAGGCCGAAGAGATGTGCAAGCGACTTCTTGCAAACCCGACTAAAGATAAATTCACCATCTCTTTTGAGGAGCAAAAATGAACGCGGAAATCTACACTCGAGCCGAAACCGGCTTCTCTCTTTTCAAAATAACCCTAAACAAGGCTTCTGACCAGCAGTTGCTTGAGGTTAGCAATGAATTAGGTCTATGCTTAAGCCTAAAAGAAATGAAAGAGATCCAAACGTACTTCAAACAGCAGAATCGAAACCCCACCGACGTTGAACTCCAGACAATTGCACAGACATGGTCTGAACACTGTTACCACAAAACTTTCAAAGGCAAAATTCGCGTTGGCAACAAAGAAATCGACAGCCTATTCAAAACATACATCGCCAAAGCCACGAAAGAAATCAACCCAAGATGGTGCGCTAGCGTGTTCGAAGACAACGCAGGAATAATCCGATTCGACAAAGGATTCGGCATAGCAGCAAAAGTTGAAACACACAACCATCCTTCTGCAGTAGAACCATTTGGCGGTGCAGCCACAGGCGTCGGCGGCGTAATTCGCGACGTTCTCGGTGTCTGGGCAGACCCGATTGCTTGCACCGACGTTCTGGGGTTCGGACCATTAGATTACGACTATTCTAAACTGCCTTTTGGCGTTAAACACCCGAAGTATGTTTACATGGGAGTTACCGCAGGAATCAGCGCCTATGGCAACAATATGGGCATCCCCACCGTCAACGGAGCCATTTACTTCGACGAAAGCTACACAGGAAACGTCACCGTTTATTGTGGCTGCATCGGACTATTGCCTTTGAAGAAATACAGGAAAGACGCCGAACCAGATCACCTCATCCTACTTGCAGGAGGAAAAACAGGGCGCGACGGCATCCATGGCGTGACTTTCGCCAGCGCAGAACTCACGGAAAAATCAGAAGAAATCTCACGGCCAGCTGTGCAAATCGCCGACCCAATAGAAGAAGAAAAATTGAAACGTGCCATAATCGAAACCCGAGATCAAGGGCTTGGCTCCGCGGTTACTGATTTGGGCGGCGGAGGTTTGTCTTCTGCGGTCGGAGAGACAGCTAAGAGATTCGGCTGCGGCGCCACAATTGAACTTGACAATGTCCCGTTGAAGTATGCTGGTTTGGCGCCATGGGAAATTTACATCTCAGAATCCCAAGAACGCATGCTCCTGACATTGCCGCGTGAAAACCTCGCAAAAATGCTAGAAGTCTTCGAGAAGGAAGACGTTGCAGCCACAGTCATTGGAAAACTCACGCGAGAAAATCGTCTGGTGCTCAACTATCAGGAGGAAAAAGTTGCCGAGTTGGAAATGGATTTCTTATTCACAGCTCCCCCAAGCATGAAGACAGCAACTTTTGAAGGCGTGACCTATGAGGAGCCTCTTCTAGCCGAAACGAAAAACCAGACTGAAACGCTTCTAACGCTTTTGGCTGCACCAAACATCGCCAGCAAAGAAAGCGTAATTCGCACATACGACCACGAAGTTAAAGGAAACACGACGCTGAAACCGCTTCAGGGCGAGTACGCTGGACCCAACGACGCCGCAGTTATCAAACCGCTCGACAACTCCTGGGAGGGATTGGCGATCTCATCCGGAATGAACCCAAGCTACGGAAAAATCGACGCATACTGGATGTCAGCCTCGGCAATAGACGAAGCCATAAGGAACAACATAGCCGTGGGGGGACGCCGAATAGCTCTATTGGATAATTTCACATGGGGCAACCCAGAGAAACCAGAACGATTAGGCTCTCTCGTTAGAGCCTGTGAAGCATGCTACGATTTCGCCAAGATTTTTAATACACCGTTCATTTCTGGAAAAGATAGCTTGTACAATGAATCGCCTTTGGGTCCGATAACCCCAACGTTACTCATAACGGCACTGGGCATCGTGCCCGATATTCGCTCGGTTGTTTCGATGGAAACAAAAAACCCAAACAACGCTTTATACATCGTGGGCGAAACATTCAACGAGCTAGGTGGATCGGAATACTACAAGTTGTTCGGCCACGTTGGAAAAAACGTGCCAAAAGTTCGTGGGCCACAAGCTAGAAGGATATTCAAGAAAGTAACTAGGGCAATAGACTTAGGCTTAGTCAGAGCATGCCATGATATTTCCGAAGGAGGTTTAGGAGTCGCAGCAGCAGAGATGGCACTCGCTGGCGGATTCGGGGCAGAACTAGATTTGAAGAAAGTGCCAAGGAACGCATCCGAACGTGACGATCTCGTCCTATTCTCAGAGTCAAACAGTCGTTTTCTCGTGGAGATCCCAGAGAAAGCCAGGGATGAATTTGAAAACTTAATGAAAGGAGCCGTTTGCGCCGAGATTGGAAAGGTGACAAAACTCTCCAAGCTTACAATTAAAGGGCTTAAGAGAACCACAGCAATCGAAGCACCGCTAGAGGACCTACGCCGAAATTGGAAAGGAACATTTGGCAGCGGAGTCGGATAAACATGAAACTGGAAAACATTAAAGTCTGCGTCCTACGCGTTGGCGGAACTAACTGCGATTTGGAAACGCAACGTGCTTTCCAAGAACTCGGAACGCAAACAGAGACAGTACATCTAAATCAGTTGATAAAACGTCGAAACCTCATGGATTATCAGGCTCTTGTTCTTCCAGGCGGCTTTTCTTTCGGAGACTACGTACATGCCGGAGTAATCTGGGCTCAATGGTTGAAAGCAAAGTTAGGCAAAGACCTGAAAAGCTTCGTAGAGGACGACAGACCAATTCTTGGAATCTGCAACGGCTTCCAAGTGCTTGTTGAGTATGGCTTGCTGCCAGGCTTTGAGGGCATAAGCTACGTCCCACAAGCAATGCTTGCATCGAACATCCCCCAAGGCTACAACTGCAGATGGGTATACATTAAGCAAGAAAACCAAGGCAAATGCCTCTTCACAAGCAAAATTCCGAAGGGAAAAGTGCTCAGAATCCCCGTGGCACACTCTGAGGGAAGATTTCTTTTCCCCAAAGAAAAAGAACAGAAACTCCTTGAAAAATTAATTAAAGAAGATATGTTAGTTTTCCGCTACTGCTCTAAAAACGGCGACTACGCAGAGGGCAGTTACCCGACCAACCCGAACGGGTCCTTCCACGACATCGCTGGAATCTGCAATAGAGAAGGTACCATTTTTGGTTTAATGCCTCACCCTGAACGAGCACTGTGCTGGTGGCAAGAACCAGACTGGACAAGACAAGAACGAATGCCACAGTACGGCGACGGAAAACTCGTATTTGAAAGCGTAATCGAACAGCTAGCCAAGAAACGCTAAATCCCTAAAATAAGGAAGACCTGCTCGCGCACCGAGTTTCATTACACAACGTGAAGCCACAAAATTCCCCAATCGGCCACAGTCAAAAAGCCTCTTTTGCTTCAGTAGGCCGTAGAGGAAGCCCGCACAGAAAGCATCCCCAGCGCCAGTTGTGTCAACAGCTTTAACTTTGAAAGCTGCAACAAGGTGTTGGCATTGCCCGTCAGTAATATAGCAACCTTCAGCCCCTAGTTTCACCGCCACGATTTTCACACCTTTTCCAATGAGAAAATCAGCACCGCTATGGTAATCCGCTTCACCTGTCAGTTGCCTAAGCTCAATTGCGTTTGGCATCACAACAAAACTTCTCTCTATAATTGGCTCCAGCGCGTTGAAGCCTTTTCTCGCATAAAGCGCTCCCGGGTCAAAGCTGACTCTTACGTCTTCAGGGAGAGTTTTCAAGAGTTTTTTCTGGGTCTGGAAAGATTGGTCACCGACGAAAGATGTAAAGTGCAGGAACTTTGCCTTCAAAACATATGCTTTCTTGATGTCGCGTTGGAAAATCGTGTCGTTGGCACCAGAGTCTATGTACAGGGCGCGTTCGCCTTTCTCGTCCACGAAACCCATAACTTGACCGCTTTCGCGTTGTTTTGCATGAACAACTCCGGTGACGTCAACTCCTTCTCTGCGGAAATCTTCGAGCAGCAATGTGCCTTCTTCGTCATCACCAATTTTGCCGATGAAGCCCGCTCTACAGCCAAGCCTTGCCAAGCCGACAATTGTATTTGCAGCTGAGCCACCGCAACTTTCGCTGTGATCTTCTATGAAACTCTCCTCTTCCGCCGCGCAAATTCGATCCACCTTGAAAAGTTTGTCCACATTAAGGGCGCCAAAACCAACAACATCAAAACAATTCATGTAACCAGCTCTCGGAGGTTGATCTTATACTTGCCCAGTCTTCCGCTATAGTTACCTGCAGAAATCCTCAAAACTCCAGCTATGCCCTGGACAGCCTGAATTCCCGCTTGCATTGCTCTTCTAACAGCGCCAACGGAGACACCGTTTATGACAATTTCTGGGCTATATCGTATGCCTTCAGGGACTAAAGAGGCTGTGCCGAGTTTGCTTCTCAGCGACGGACAATAAAGGTGATTTGTGGTTGGTCCAATCAGAGGAAAATGTGTTTCAGGTTTAGATCCAGCCGAACAAACGTCAAAGGGGGCAACCACGCCCTCCACTTTATGGATTGCTTCTAACGCTTTTTTCCCCGCTCCCTTAAGTGCCATCTTTGTTCGGCACATGAACCAAAAATTCGCTCCCATAACCCCGTAAGCATAACCCAGATAATGCTCGATTACAAAGTCAGGTACCATCAAGGGCACGACTACAACCTCTCGCCCATGTCTTTTTTCCAACCATTCATTGCCGTCACCACAATGCCCGACATGAGTCATCATGTCTAGCTTCCCCTCCGCGCCGGGCAGAGCGTCGAAAACCGCAGTAAAAGACTTGACAAGGATGTCTTGACGAATACGATATGAAAGCTCTTTTTCAAACTTCTTCAACGAGTCAACGAAGGGTTTTTTGGAGTCAATTTGACCCCAGAATTGAAGCAAAATACCTTCACGATTATCCGGAGTTTCTTTCTTGCTTAGCCATTTTTCAATCCCGCCTTCCACCCTACCAATAACCACAGATGGAGTGGCAGTTGAATCCTCAGCTGCACTACGCAGCATTTTTCTATCGTCAGCAGTGACAATTACCCGGCAGTAAATACCCTCAAAAGCCTCAGCATAAGTGTCCTCAATTTCTGCCTTGACCATTCCTACCCGAGCCCCCCGACGACTTCACCTCTCACTTTCTTCCTAAACTCGCTACTTTCGTGAACCAGTGTTTCCATATTCTTAGGCGTTACTATTTGAAGTTTAGGAAACCCACCAGAGGACAGAGTAAATAACTGATCGAGAACCGACTTGCTCAACAGATTCCTTTTAAGAGATGGGGGACTCCAGGCTCCTAACACTTCCAAGGTTCTTCTTTTATCAAGTCTACACCACAACTCGGCAATAATCGCCGTTGCAAGGTTATTATCCGAAATCACAACAACCTCCGCGTTTTCTACAGCATACTGGTTCCCATTGAAAGACACTGTTAATCCGCCACTCTCTCTGACCAGCTTGAACGCTTCCACATCTGTAATGCTATCGCCCACATACAAGACATCTGAAAGCTGAACCTGAGATTTTTCTGCAACCTCTTTCACAGCTTCTGCTTTCTGATGCCCACCAATCGGCTTCACTTCTTGAAAGATCGACCCTGCGTCCATGTTGCTAATCTTCTCCCAGAATATCTCGTCAAGTCGCTGGATAATTTCCCGGTCTTGTTTCGAAAATTCCCCTAGAGACTTCGCAGCTGGAGGAATTGCCACCATAGGTTTCTGCGCGATTTCTGTTGCCAACTCTCGCAGTTGCGATTTCTCACGTAATGGCATCGTATAATTGTCCAACCTCAGTCTAGTGCAATAGGTGTTTTCAAACGGGAAGCTCAGCGTTTGGCAAAGCGCCCTGATGTAGTGCTCATAGCTTGTGCTTACAATAAAAGAAGCGGCTATACTCCTAATATGCTCCAAAGTGTTTTTGCTGGCTGGGATTAAAACGAGATTCTCAGCGGAGAATTTCTTCAAAATCTCATCTGTAACATCGTAAGCTATTAGAAAGGGCAAAATCAGCTTTAACGTATCGCCAGCATTGTAATTAGGTTTCTTGATTACGCCCGCGAGCGCATCGTCGTACTTGCTTATGAGTTCGAACAGTTTGTCTCCATTTGGAACAAAGTGAGCTGCTGCCTCGAAGGCATTATCATTCTTGCTTATTGGTCCTTCACAGTCTGATATGAAAACGCGTCTCACGTCTTATGCCTCAACTGTTCCATATGGCGTACGCATTTAGCGATGTGATCCTCAGACGCTATATCAGTTCTATTCCACAAACTGCCGCCTTGAACTGTGTTGACACCTTCGAGGGAGATTTCGCGTGCTTCTTCAATACTGCCGCCAATGCCAAGGATCCCTACAGCTCTGGATTTCAAAGCATAGATCGCACCGTTTCTTGTTTCCATCGATGCTGGGTAAATGCGGATTCTGTCGCCATACTTGCTTGCCAGAGCATAAGCTGCTGAGAGAGAAACAGGAGTGTCAGCCTCGGTCTTGTTTACTTTTTCAGGGAAGACGTTAGCATATCCACCATATCCCGAAGGGACCTTGTACGTCAACACAGATGCCACCTTTTCAGAGTCAACTCGGTCAAGAGAACCATCGATCATTTTGAAACATATGTCTACAAAGTCATCCTTAAGGACCGGCAGTATGTTGATGATTTCAGGGTCTCCTGGGCGACTATTGTTCTCAAGGATCTTGGGACCTCCACTGGTGTGCATGAAAGCCAAATACAAAGGCACGCCTCGAAGCGCTGTCGCATCATCGGCTTTCCCCGTCCACTCTTCAAAGATTGCCCGCGCGATCGCTAATTCGTTTTCACGATCAGCTTTCGTCATAAAAGGCAGAAAATCTTTTGTGTCTTTGTAGCTGCCCATACCTCCAGTGTTTGGTCCTTTATCATCATCAAAAGCTCGTTTATGGTCGCGTGTGTCAGGCAGGGGAACAAGGTGTTTGCCATCACAAAATGCCATGAAACTCGATTCCTCACCGTCTATTTTTTCCTCAATGATGACGGTGCCGTATTGGAAATTTGACATGAAATGTTCAAACAACTGTTCTCTCGTAGAGAAGTGGTCGCCCCAAACGCCCACACCTTTCCCCGCTGTTGGCTTGTCAGGTTTCACAACTGCTTGATTGCCGAGTTCAATTAGCCAATTGAAAACATCGTTTCTTACAGCATCTGTGGTCAAATACTCTTCGGGTTTAAAGACCTTGAAACGAGGATTTGCCTCGGGTACGACCTCCTGGAAGAGAAGGCGCTGCTGCACTTTGCTGGCTTCAATTGCGAACTCTTTCCTTGGACAAATAGCAGGTATTACAGTTCGTTTTTCTAGCAAATCTCGCAATCC
>Ga0153916_10004779_pt1 | contig 10261 bp, 3 predicted proteins | sample Opewatmetagenome_FD_109642 | JGI IMG/M metagenome (GOLD analysis project Ga0153916, IMG submission 109642) | Freshwater wetland microbial communities from Ohio, USA - Open water 3 Core 3 Depth 4 metaG | ecosystem: Environmental > Aquatic > Freshwater > Wetlands | place: USA: Ohio, Lake Erie, Old...
ATGTTGATCGTCTCGGTCATCGCGTGGGTATTCAGAAGATTGAAGAAGTCGGCCGAGATGTTGACAGCTCCTCCCCTCTTGGAGAAGTTGAACCTCTTGTCCAGCCTGAAATCGAGCATGTAGTAGGGGTCGAGCCTCGAGTGGGACCCACGGGGTTCGGCCATCACCTGGAAAGTCCCCTGGTTCATGCCGAGGACAGGCAGCATTCTGGCGATCGGCTTTCCGCTCTGGGCGACGAAATTCGAGCTGACGCTGAGTCCGTAGGGCAGGAAGTATGTCCCCTGAAGCTTAAACATGTAGGTCCGGTCGCTCTGGAGGAGGCCGTCCCAGTTGTTGTTGATGAGGCCGTTGGGATTCTCGATATCCGATCTCTGCCCCGAGAGTTGGGTCAGCTGATCGAAGCCGGAGACACCGTTGGCTTTCGACCAGACAAACGAGGAGCTCAACTGCCAGTTGTGAGACAACCTCTTCTGGATGCCTACGATGAGGCCGCGGTACTTCTGCTTGTATTCGGGGAGATTGAGGAGCGTCAGGAAATCGTCTTCGACCGGCGTCGTCTGGTTGTATACGGTGATGGATGTGCCCGCGTAGTCGTCAGGGTATTGGACGGACACGAATTGGGCGGACGTGTTCCACCAGGTGAAGAGATCTTTCGTGTATTTGTAGACGTAGGTCAGTTCAAGGGCCAGGTTGGGGATGATCTCCCGGGTGATGCCTACCGAGAACTGCTTGCAGAGGCTGTTCTTGACGTCGCCGATGCCGCGGCCGGAGGATGAGTCCCAGGAATACCAGAAATCGTCGTAGAGGCCGGTGTCCGGGTTCCATCCGTAGGCGTACATGGTCGGATAGCCCTTGCTCATATTGGAAAACATGTTCAGCGTCATCCCATCGTAATAATGGCCGTAATTGGCCCGCAGGATGGTCTTCATGTCCCGCGTCAGCTGATAGACCAGCCCGAGGCGCGGAGACCAGTTGTTCCAGACGATGATGTTGTGCTGACCCGGGACCTTCTCCCCCGTCTTGTTCATCTGGGCATCGAGCCTGTCGACCGTAAGGAGGTTGCCGTTCTGATGGTCGAAGCGGAGCCCCAGGTTGAGAGTGAGCCTCTTGGTGATCGACCAGGCATCGTCGAGGAACACCCCCAGCTTGTTGACGGATTCACCGTCGCTGTAGGGGGCCTGGAAATAGGCGCAGTAGGGCGCCCCATCATAGAGATAGTAAACGACGCCGCCGGAGTAGGAGCCGATGTTTTTGGCGCTCCCGCGCGTGTACTGGACGCCGAACTTGAAGTCGTGATGGCCCCTAATGAAATCGTCCGCGTAGTGGGACACGGCCGCGTTGACCTGGAGTTTGGTGTATTTGGATTCGCTCCAGCTCCAGATGCCGTTCGCATCGACTCCCGTCGCGATATCGCGGTACAGCGGCTCGTTCAAGTTTCCATCCATCGGCTTCCAGTTGTCATTGACAAACCAGCCGCCGACCTTGAATTCAAGAATCGTGTTGGGGCCGAGGATAGAGGTCAACATGAGGTTGGGGACGCCGTAATCCCCGGGTTCCTCGGCGGCGGCATCAAACGGCACGGACGGGGTGATGACATCCGGGAGTTTCGACCACTCGTGCTGGTAGGAAGCGACCAGTTTGTGGTTCTTGGATAGCTGGAAGGTGGCCTTGACAAAAAACCTCTTGTAGTCCGCCTTCGTCGGCCAGGCCGGGTCGGTACCCAGCTGGGAATACTCGTACTTTTTCCACTGGGCGTTGCCGTAGAACCAGATCCGGTCTTTTTTGATCCGGCCGGAGAGGTCGAGGCCGAGGTCCCAGTTTCTGCCGACATGGTAGGGGAATTCGGCGCCCTCGACGTTGTTGCCGACGAAGGAGCTGGGGGTGCCATAGGCGTTCAGCCCGCCGTGAAAATCATTGCCGCCGGACTTGGTGATGACGTTGACCACGGCGCCCTGGAAATCCCCGTATTCGGCGGGAGCGCCGATGGCCACGACCTCGCCTTCTTGATAGATGTCGGGGTTGTTCCAAACCCAGGTTGTGCCGTTCCAGTCAAATGACGTGTCCACCCCGTCGACCAGGTAGTTATCCGCCGAGTACGCCGAGCCGAGGGAGGAATGCCATTCTTCGGTGTTGTTCTCGTCCATCGAAACCCCCGGGGCCCAGAACATGATATCCATGTAGGTGAAGCGGGCCTTGGGGACGTTCTCCAGCATATGCTGGTCGTATAAGGTGGAAATGCCCGATTTCAATACGTCGACGATGGGGGCCTGGCTGATGACCGTGACGTCCTGCTCGAGGACGGCCGGTTTCAAGAAGACGTCGATGCTCGTCGTCTTCCCGATCGAAACCACGACGTTGTCCCTCCGCATCGCCTGGAATCCGGGCATGGTGACCTTGACGGAATAGGTCCCGGGCGGGAGCACAGGAAACAGGAATACGCCGGTGGTCGTGGTTTGAGCCGCACGGGGGCCGCCGATGAGCACCGGGCTCGTGATTTCCACCGCCACGCCGGGCAGCGCTTCCCCGCCTTCGTCCATGACGGTTCCGCGGATCGTCCCGGTTAGCCGCTGGGCCTCGAGGGCCGCAGCCGAGACGAGAAACAGGACGCCAAAAAGACAGAGGACCAGAGCCAGCCTTGATATTTTCATTGAATCTCCCCCAAGCATATGAAATTTCCCCTGAGGCGAAGCTACCTCTATGTATGTGACTTTTATCTCCGGTTGTCAAGAGGAAATTCAGGAAGTTTCAGCGCCGCTGGAGGGCCGCGATCGCCCGCTGGACATCGGGCTGGTCGGGGTTCAGTTCCAGGGACTTGACCCACGCCCTCCGGGCTTCCTCCCGGTTCCCCAGCCGGAGATGGCATTCGCCGAGGAGATTCAGGAATCCCGTGCTGACACCGTGCAGGGAGATCCCCTGCTCAAGGATCTTTACGGCTTTTCCCCACTGGCCGATCTTAGAGCAGGCGCTGGCAAGGAGAAGAAAAAATTCGTGATGGGGGGGTGGAGCGGCGCTCAAGAACGGCAGGAGGAGGGCTTCGGCCTTGGCATTGTCCTGCAAGGCCATGTCGGTCCGGGCCAGGGCGAAGGCAAAATCCAGCGAATCCGGCCTCTTCTTGAAGGCCTCTTCGAGGCGCGCCCGGGCTTCCTCGTATTTCCCCGAGCTGTAGAGCTGGTTTCCCGTCAGGAAACCGTAAAGGGGGTCGCCAAGGCCCGGGAGAAACCTGGAATAGACCCAGGGGCGCGGCATCTTCTCCTGGGATGCCAGGTCGAACTCGTCCTCGGAAGCGGCGATCTCTCTGCCCCCGAGGCGGACCGCGACCCGAACCCGGTAATGGGCCGGCGGGAATCCGGACAGGGCCACGGGCTCGATGACGTTGGGAAAATCGGCATACTGCGCGGCCCCTCGGACGAAGGACGCCACGGTCTCGGAGTCCCTGAGAATGCCGTAGTGAATCTCGGCCTCGCCCTGACGGTCCCTGGGGAGGCCGAGAACCTGGAAGGCCAGGACGAGCCGGTCGGACTTCAAAAAAACCCTTCCCGCCTGGGCCAGGATGTCGGTGACTCCGAGCCGGAAAGGCCTGAGCCTGTCGTCCCCCGTCCCCGCCTTCGTCGCTTGATACCCCAGGATGAGCGGCGTCAGCCAGGTTCCCGACCCCTCGGGAGGCACGACAAGCGTCCGCTCGAGCGAAGTGAACGCCTTTGAGACTTCGTTTTTAAGCAGCACGGAGAGCTCAAAGTTGCCAGGGATCACCGGAAAAGCGTCATAGACGGCGTAGGGCTGCTGGCGGATCCGGGCTATCTCCGCCTCTTCGAAGTTCAGGGAGAAGGTCTTGTCGAACTGGTAGATGACCTTTCCCGACAGATCTTTGAGAATGCCGTTCAGGCTGAGGGTCGTGGAATACCTCGATCCGTACTGGTTGACGGAGAGCGTTGCCGGCTCGACGGAATAATGGACGCAATACAGTCCCGGCGAAGCCCGCAGGACCTTGACCAGGGAGTTGCTGTCCATGTAGTTGGCGGAATATTCCACATCGATGACGTCCTTGTACCGAAGAAGCTTCTCGGCGTAAGCGTCCCGGACGAGCTTCCCCGGCAGCGACTCCACCTGTTGGATCAGCAGGTCGGAGGAGAGAGAGGGACGGGCGAAGTAGGCGGATTGCTCCCCAGGGATCAGGGAAAGGGAGACCAGGGCGAGGGCGGGCTCCAGCTCTTTCAGCTTCCGGAAGGCGGCGGCGACATTCTCGGCCCCCGCCTGATGGACGGCCAGGAGGGCCTGGGGACCGTCCCTGGTCGGACTGTAGAGCTTGTAGTCCCCGCTCCCGAGTTCCTTGAAGAAGACGATGTTGAAGGCCGGCGGAAGCCCGGACTCCGTTTTTCCCTGGTAGAACCAGACTTCGGCCGGATAGGTCTCCGCGGTGTTATCGAATTTCTGGATGTCGTTGGGCTCTCCCAGGATGATATGGATCCGGCCCCGGTCGGTCTTCCATCCAGGGAGGGGCGACTGTCTCCCGAAATAACGATTGGCGTAGTCGATCCGCCGATAATGCTCCTCCTTGAACTCGTTCTCCGGCGTGCCCGGGGTGGGGTCGCGCTGCTTCCAGAAGGCCTCGATGAAGATATCCTTTTCGCGCGCCGTCCGTAGCTTCTCGAAAACCTGCCTTTCCCGCGGGGTGATGATGTAGACGACGTCCTCCTCCAGCCATTTTTTGGATGCCTCTTGCCCCGCCTGGAGCCCGGATCCCAGGAGCCATACCGCGAGGAGGACGTTGAGGGGGACCCGGGAGGACATCGCCTACCTAGGTTACCTCTCTCTCCGGGCAAATTCAAGGCACGGGTGCCGTGGGTGGCTTGCGCGCCCGCCCCGGAAGGCATACAATCGTTTTCCCGGAAGTAAGGAGGTCCCATGAAGAAAAGCGCGGCTCTGGCTTTGATGATCATGCTCTTTGCCCTGGGGTCCTTCGCCTCTTCTTCTATGCCCGCCCCCGCAAAGCTGAAAGTCTTCATCTCCGTAGACATGGAAGGCATCAGCGGGCTCGTCAGCGGCGAGGAAACCAGCCCGGCGGGCAGGGACTATGGCCTATTCCGCCAGCTCATGACCGAGGAGGCCAATGCGGCCATTGAGGGGGCCCTGCAGGCGGGGGCCACGGAAGTCGTGGTCAGGGACGCCCATGGCAGCGCCCTGAATATCCTCCCCAACCTTCTGAATCCGGAAGCCCGGCTCGTCCGCGAATGGTCGTTGGGACCTCTGGACATGATGGAGGGGATCGACCAAACCTTCGACGCCGTTTTCCTTGTCGGATACCATGCGCAGGCCGGGACGCCCGACGCGGTCATAGCCCACACGATCACTGGAACCGTCTACGATCTCAAGCTCAACGGCAAGGCTGTGCCGGAACTCGGCCTGAACGCGGCCATCGCCGGCTATTTCGGGGTCCCCGTCGCGCTCGTGACCGGAGATCTGGCCACGACCCGCCAGGCCGCGGACGTCCTGGGGGATGTCACCACGGTCGCGGTCAAGGAGGGAATCGGCAAGGCGGCAAAAATGCTCCACCCCGAGAAGGCCAGGAAACTCATCAAGGCGGCCGCCGCCGAGGCCTTGAAGAATCTGCCCAGGTACAAACCGTTCAAATTGACTTCGCCCGTGACGATGGAAATCACCTTCACCCGCGAGGACCTGGCCACCAAGGCCTCCATGATTCCCGGAGCCAGACGGACGGGCAGCCGGTCGGCCGCCTTCACCCATCAGGACCTGCTCGAGGTCATGAAATTCTATCTGATCGCCACGGCCTAGCGCGGCGACAGCTTTTCGAACCTGGGGTTGCCCTTGAGCGGCGCGAAGTTGGGGTCGATCCTGAGCCAGCCGGGCGAAAGATAGTACGGGATCTTGAGCAGCGGACTCCGGGTCCAAAGGTCGGTGGTTCGAATCCTCTCAGGCACGCCACGTTTGACTTCCCACCGATCCCTCTGTTAATCTGAGGCCAAGCTGGAGTAGGGGAGTTCGCTTGGCCATTAAGTGCCCGACGTGCCATTCTGAGAATCCTGACACCCAGCGCTTTTGCGGGGAGTGCGGCACCCAGCTCCCGTCTCCCCAAGATCATCCGCCGGCCATGACGGAAACCCTTCATACCCCCGTCCGTGAGCTCACGACGGGCTCCACCTTCGCCGGCCGCTATCAGGTCATTGAGGAGCTGGGCCATGGCGGGATGGGGAAGGTCTACAGGGTTCTCGACCTGAAGCTCGATGAAGAAGTAGCGCTAAAACTCATCAGGCCGGAAATCGCAGCGGACAAGGAGACGATCAGGCGATTCCATAACGAGCTCAGGCTGGCCCGGAAGATCGCCCACCGGAACATCGCGAAGATGTACGAGCTCATGGAGGATGCGGGGACTCACTTTATCATTATGGAATACGTGCCCGGGCAGGACCTCCGGGGTCTGATCCGGCAGATGGGGCGGCTTACGGCCGGGAAAGCCGTGTCGATTGCCAAGCAGGTCTGCGAGGGCCTGGAAGAAGCCCACAGGCTGGGAGTCATGCATCGCGATCTGAAGCCCGGCAACATCCTCATCGACAAGGACGGCAACGCCCGGATCATGGACTTTGGGATCGCCCGGTCGCTCCGGGGGGAAGGCATTACGGGCGCCGGGGTGATGATCGGGACGCCGGAATATATGTCGCCGGAACAGGTCGAAGGTAAGGACGCTGACCAGCGCTCGGACATCTATTCGTTGGGGATCATCCTCTACGAGATGCTGACGGGCCGCGTGCCGTTCGAGGGCGATACGCCGTTCACGATCGGTGTCAAACACAAAAGCGAGCTGCCGCGAGACCCCAGGGAGCTGAATGAGCAAATTCCTCAGGACCTCGGCCGGCTCGTCCTCAAATGTCTAGAGAAAGACAGGGCCAAGCGCTACCAGGCAGCCGCGGAGCTCCGTGCCGACCTGGAGCGAGTCGAGCAGGGGCTTCCGAAGACTGAGCACCCTGGACCAAAGAGCAAGGCGGCCGTCGCCAGCGAAAGTGTGCTCCGTTCGAGAAACAATTGGAAAGCAATCGCCGCGATCGCGGCTGTTCTGATTATCTCGGGCGCGGCCATCCTTTACTTCAGCAGAGGAAAACCACTCCCCACGGAAACAAAAAACAGACTGGTCGTCTTGCCTTTTGAAAATCTGGGTGCACCCGAAGACGAGTATTTCGCCGATGGTATCACGGACGAGATTACGGCCCGGATAGCCAGTATCAGGCAGCTGGAGGTCATCGGCCGTTCAAGCGCCATCCAGTATAAAAGAACAAACAAGAGTCCCCGGCAAATTGGACAAGAACTGGGAGTGAACTACATCCTCTCCGGCACGGTGCGCTGGCAGCGGCTGGGAGGAACCAGTAAAGTGCGTGTAACGCCGTCGCTCGTCAGGGTCTCAGATGCTACGCAGATATGGGCAAATCCCTATGACGAAACAATTGCCGAGGTCTTTCAAGTTCAATCTGACATCGCCATGCGCGTGTGCAAAGCGCTCAACGTCGCTCTTCTTGAACCCGAGCGAAAAGCCCTGGTGGCTAGACTCACGAACAACCCGGAGGCTTATGACTATTACCTGCGCGGCCAAGAATTTTTTCTTCGCGGGGGAGAAGACAGGGAAAGCCTATCGACTTCTATCGAAATGTTCGAAAACGCCATTAGGCTTGACGCTGAATTCCTTCAGTCCTACACAGGTCTGTCAAGATCTCACGCCTTGATGTACTGGTATCATTTTGACCATACACAGGAAAGGGCCGCAAAATCCCGAGAGGCGGCGGAAAAAGCCCTTGCGCTGGCTCCTGACGCGCCTGAAGCACACTTCGCTCTCGGACTCTACTACTATACCTGCAAACTTGACTATGAGCATGCCCTTGACCAGTTGAAATTGGCATTGGAAAAGCAGCCTAAGAACAGTGAAACCTTGGGAACGATCGCGTATGTCAAGCGTCGGCAGGGAAAACTGGATGAAACAGTCCTCAATCTGAAGAGGGCTTTAGAAATCGATCCCCGCTCCATCGATATAACAAACGGCATGGGCGATACATATCGACTTTTGCGAAACTATGACGCGGCACAACGCTGTTATGAGCAGGCCATTTCGTTGTCACCAGACTATCTCACCTCTTACTATTCTCTTGCTTGGATTGACCTTAATGGGCTGGGCAACACGGCAAAAGCAAGAGAAGTCCTCGATGTGGTATCAAAGAAAATCACTTCACCTGAAGAACAAAACGAGTTTCACTTTCGCTCGGCCATGGTGGACATTTTCGACAAAGCGTACGGAGAAGCTCTAAAACATATTTCTTTGATGCCTCTGGAAGCTTTCGACGATCAATTTAGGTATGAGCCAAAAGACTTGCTCTATGCTGAAGCCTGTGTCCTGCTGGGCGAAAAGCAAAAGGGCGAAGGATATTACAGCTCCGCACGCGCCTTTCTCGAAAGAAAAATCAAAGAACAGCCAGATGATTCCCGTTTCTACAGCGCTTTGGGAATCGCCTGCGCCGGTCTTGGGCTCAAGGAAGAGGCAGTTCGGGAAGCTCTGAGAGCCGCCGAGCTCCTTCCTGTTTCCAAAGAATTTTGGCGAGGGGCTTGGCGCGTGCGTGACTTGGCGCAAGTCTATGTCATGGTCGGGGACTATGATCAGGCCCTTGACAAAATTGAGTATTTGCTGTCGATCCCTGGAGATCTTGCAGTGCCGTTGCTTAAGATCGAGCCTGCCTGGGCCCCTCTCCGCTCCTTACCTCGCTTCTCCGCTCTCCTGATAAGATTCGGCGTCAAAAAATAAGAAAAAGGTAATTTTAAAGGCTGCCGGATTTCTCGACCTCAGGAAAGACGCTGACCCGGGTCTTTCCTCGTTGGAAAGAATCCCATTCTTTTCGAGGTGTCCAGGATTTTGGGGGAAGATCGGCTCATCAGGCCCCGGCGGAAAGGCGCGAGGGGGCGGAGCCTCGCGCGCCGCCCCCTCTTCGCGTGATCGTTTCCGGCCTACTTCTTCTCGGGCTTCTTCTCGCCAGACGCCTTTTCCGACCCGTCGGCCTTGCGGACGGCCTCGGCCTTTTTCAGGCAGTCCTCGGTCTCCGCCTTGAGCGTTTGGAGCTTCTTCTCGAGTTCGGCTTTCTTCGCCGCGTCGGTCTCCTTCGACAGGGCGAACTCGAGCTTCTTCATCTGGAGCGTGCACTCTTTCGCGCTGATCTCGAGGGCCATGACCTTCTGATCCTTCATCTCGGCCAGGATCTTTTCCTTGGTCGCGGCGTCGGTCGTCTTCTCGAGCTTCGCTTTGAGCAGGGCCATCGTGTCCGCGTTCTTCTTCTTCATCTGCTCGAGCTTGAGCTTCTTTTCCTGGAGGGCCTTGGCCATCTCCTCCTCGGACGTCTCCTGGGAGGGCGGGGCCGCGGACGAGGGGGCCGCGACGGCCGGGCCTTCCTTGACGACCGTCCTGGACTCGGCGAAGACCAGGACAAGGGCCACGGCAAGGGGCAGAATGAGAAGCGGTTTCCACCGCGCCAATCCTTTTGTCTCCTGCTTGGATAGCATGACGATTCTCCTTTTGATTTGGGATGTCCGGAAGCTACTCGCCAGCTCGAGCAGCTGTCCGCCCACATGCTGCTCGACGATGAGCAGCTGATACCGGGCGAGACTGCAGCCCTGCGCGATGACTGCTCGGTCCGCCAGGTATTCGTGGGTTTCGCGCAGTGATCTTTTGTACGGCCATACAAAAGGATTGAACCATTGGACGACGGACAAGAGTTCCGAGAAGACGATGTCGAAGGAGTGGAGCTGCCGGACGTGGGCTAGCTCGTGGGCCAGGACCCGATCCATATCCCCCTCCGGGATTTTCGACTTGTTTAGGAAGACGAATTTGAAGAACGAAAAGGACTCGCCGGGGTGGCCGCAGAGGACGATCCGCAGGCCGCGGTGACGCACGCATCCGCAGCGCCCGGCCAGGAGGGCGAGGCGGCCCAGTCGGACGATGAAGAGGAGGAGGAACAGCCCTGCGCCGGCGGCGTAGACAACGGACAGGACGTCCAGAAGGCCGGCGCCCCTGGTCGGGGCGTTAATGGCGGACGGGTCGGCGTAAACGGGAAGCGCCGAGGAGTGGACCACGGTCTCGAAAAAAGGCGATGGGACCCGGAGGAGAGGTAGCGCCAGCGAGAGGGCGGCCGCCCCGAGGAGGAAGGCCCGGTTGAGGGCGAAGAACGTCTCTCTCCTCAGGACGAGCCAGTAGAAGGCGTAGAAGAGTGCGAGGTGTGCC
>Ga0153916_10004780_pt1 | contig 10261 bp, 4 predicted proteins | sample Opewatmetagenome_FD_109642 | JGI IMG/M metagenome (GOLD analysis project Ga0153916, IMG submission 109642) | Freshwater wetland microbial communities from Ohio, USA - Open water 3 Core 3 Depth 4 metaG | ecosystem: Environmental > Aquatic > Freshwater > Wetlands | place: USA: Ohio, Lake Erie, Old...
AGCGAGGACAAGAACCTCGCCCAGCTTCGCCTCGATGCCCTTCGTGAAAAGGCGGCCGCCGTCGCCCGTCGGGGCGAAACGATCGTTACGCCCGTTTCGCTTGGTGCGAGCAACTGGGTGCAACTCGGACCGACCGTCATTCCGAACGGACAGGGCTCTCTGACCAGCGGCGCCCGCGTCAATGTGACGGGGCGCATAACGGGAATCGTCGTCGACCCGATATCGCCCTCGACGATCTATCTGGCGACCGCGGGCGGCGGCGTCTGGAAGACCGTCGACGGAGGGGTGACCTGGTTTGATAAATCCGACAACGAACCGTCGCTCGCGATCGGTGCGCTCGCGATGGCGCCCTCGGACCACAACCGGCTCTATGCCGGCACGGGCGAGGGCAACATCTTCCTTTTGGTGCAGAACTTCCCGCTCAGCGCCTCCAACGAGGACTACCACGGTGTCGGCGTGCTGCGGTCGAGTGACGGCGGAGACACCTGGGCGCACGTCGGTTGCGCCGATCTCAAAGGCGCCGCGTTCTACCGCATCGCGGTGCATCCGACAAATCCCGATGTGCTTTTCGGCGCGACCACCTACGGCCTAATGCGCTCGCACTATGGCGGCGCCACATGGACGGCGATCACGAGCGGCCTTCCGGCGCTCTCGACCAGCGTGATCTCGTGCACCGACGTCGCCTATGATCCTACCAACGCGAACCGCGTCTGGTGTGCGTTCTGGGGGAGCGGCATATACCGGACGGACAATGCCAACGCCGCGACGCCGACGTGGACCAAGCTGACCACCGGCCTGCCGGCGGGCGGCATAAGTCGCATCGCGCTTGCCCTGGCGCCCTCCAACCACGACGCGATATTCGCGTTGATCGCGGACTCCCCTGTCGACAAGGCATCCCCGAAGGGCGTGTACGGGAGCGTCGACGGCGGCGACACTTGGTCCCTCATCACGACGTCGCTGACTATCATGGGCTCCTACACACTAAACATCGCCGTCGACGTCTCCACTCCGGACGTGCTCTATGTTTCCGGTTTCGAACTCTACAAGTGCGTGCAAAGCGGCGGCGCGTGGACCGTGACCAACGTCGGCACACGCATCCATGTGGACAACCACGCGTTCGCCTCGCACCCCACCAATCACCTCCAGATCTACGCTGGCACCGACGGTGGAATATACCAGTCGGCAGACGGCGGATCCACTTGGGACGACAGTATCAACAAGGGACCGGTCATTACCCAGTTCGAGTTCATCAGCCAGCATCCCTCGTCGGATGCGCTAGTCATCGGCGGAACCCAGGACAACGGGACCGACATGTTCCGCAACAGCCTCGTCTTTTACCACTCGGCGGACTTCGATGGCGGCCAGGCCGGCATCGATTCCGCAAATCCCAACAACGTAATCCACACCTTTAGCTCGCTCCCTTCCTCTACCAACTCGTTGGGGAGAGGTATCGAGCGTTCCGTCGCCGCGGGCAAGTTCGGCAGCTACAGCGACATCAACAACGGCCTAAGCCCACTCAGCAACGGCCAGAGCCCACCCGTGCTGTTCTATCCGCCGTGGACCTACGACGACACCAATTCCGACAACATCGCGTTTGGAACGAACAAACTCCGGCTCTCGGCGGCGCAGGGCACCGACGCCTGGCCGATCAGCATCACGCTTCCTGGGATTGGTAACGGTCGGGTGTCGGCGATTCACTACGTTAGTTCGTCGCTGATCTACTGCGGGACCAGCAACGGGCTCGTCTACAAGGCTGTGAACCCGGGAAGTACGTGGACCGCGACGCAGGTCAGCGCATCTCCGCTTCCGGTCCGCTGGATCTGGGACATCTTCCTCGTGCCCGGAATGACCGACGTGCTGGTGCTGGCGATGGCCGGCTACGGGACCGCGCACGTCTGGACAGGCGCGCGCTCGGGCGGCAGCTGGACGTGGGCAGATCTGAGCGGCACGCCTCCCAACCGGTTGCCCGACGCACCGGCCAACGCGTTGCTGGTCGATCCGACGGCGCCGAACACGATGTACGTCGGCACCGATGTCGGCGTGTGGACGACCACGGACGGCGGCGCGAACTGGAACCCGTTTAGCGACGGCCTGCCCAACGTCGCCGTGTACGACCTGAAACTGCATGCGCCGACCCGCCTGCTGCGCGCGGCGACGCACGGTCGCGGGCTCTGGGAAAGCCAGCTCGACGGCGCGGGCGTTGCCGACGTCCGCATCGTGATCCGCGACCACGTAATGGACACCGGGCGCCTGACGCCGTCGCCGTCCGGCTTGGCGTCAGCCTGGGAGGATCTGGGCCGGCAGGTCAATCTCGGAGATCCGCTTTTCTGGTGGAATTGCGCGGACGTGAAGGTCGATTCGCCGGTGGGTGGCTCGTACCAGATGCCTGTTGCATCCGTCGACTACGTCGCCTTCGAGGCGGCGCTCGAACACCGGAGTCCCCAACGGGGCAAGCTTAATCGCGTGTATGTCCAGGTACACAACCGCGGTGTTGTGCCCGCCAGCAACGTCATCGTGAAGATTCTCTGCGCCGACGCTACGCCCGGCCTGCCGGACCTCCCCGCCGACTTCTGGACCGCATTCCCGGGGAACTCCGCGCTGCCGAGCGCATGGGCTCCGATTGGCGCGGCGCAGACTATCGCTTCGCTGCGACCGGAACGTCCTGCCGTGCTGGAATGGGACTGGACGCCGCCGATTTCCGCGGCGGCGCACTCGTGCCTGCTGGTGGTCGCCTGCTGCATCGACGATCCTCTGGGCGTCAGCTCGCTGGCCCTCGATTCGTTAGTGACGCAGAACCGGCAAGTCGGACTCAAGAACCTGCACATCATCGATGCGCTGCCGTCCGCCTATTGGGACGCGATCCGGTTCTACCCGCGCGCGGCGACCGACATATTCCGGTTCGGTGCGCTGCCGAAGGGCTGGTCGCTGAGCCTCGCGTTGCCAAAGGAGGTGCCGCTGTCCGAGATCACTTATACGGCACTTGAAGCGAAGCCGGTCTCTGCCGCGGAACGGGCGCGCATCAGCAAGCAGCTCGGCAAGCGGGCCGCTCTCTACGATTTGAAGAAGGCGCTGGTCGCAACGGCACCGCGCGAAGGCTGCGCGATCACCGGTGTCCCGGTAGGGATGCAGGGCATCCCGATCCTGGTCGCATTCACGGCGGGTGCGCGGCCCGGCACCGGGAGTGTCCAGCTGATCCAGGAATCTCGTGATCAGCGCGTGCTAGGCGGAAACACGTTCGCGCTGCGTGGCGTCAAGGCAAAGCGGGTTCGGATCAAAAGGCCACGGTCAGGCTCGCTGGGGACAAACTGAAGCTCACCGAGCCGAGCCGTGGTGAGCGTGTCGTCGACCCGGACTGATGCACCGCAGATGCGGGAGCCCCGTCGCTTTTTGCGACGAACCGGGATCCCGGGTCTGGAGAATGCTTCCAGTTGATTCGAGAAATATCCGGCTTATTATCCTCTCATTTGAGAGACCCTCCACGTCACGGGACCAAAGGGGCGAGCAATGTGTGAATTCGTCGTAAATCATGTCGACGTGAAGAAAATGAGTGAGAGCCAAAAGAAAAATCTTAGGAATGAGCTAGAGCGCCGCAGGAAACAGCTCCAAAAGCGGGTCGACGAGATCGCGAAAACGATTCGAAAAATCAAGTAAGATCTAGTCGTCCGTGAAATATTGTGAAGGTCTTGAACGGGCTGGCTGCTTGGCCATCACGACGCAATCGATTTTGCAGTTGTTGTAGATTTGATTTTGGGCTGTGTGTACCGAAAATTCGATTCGGCGTAGACGCATGGATCAGACGCGGTTAGCTCGCGACGTGATGACCGTTCTGTTCAAGCTGATTCTCGGCGTCCTGGCTTCGCTCTTCAAATCGAGAGCAGGGCTAGACCATGCCGGGGGTTCCTTGCAGCTTATTGGACTTTGAGAGTAGCGAGGCACTGCCACCAACCGCACAGTGTGTTTTTTCTTGCCGGTTTTGCATCGTTCAACGGTCGGCCAACCGGCCAAGAGACTTCTCGGGATTTTTGACCGCTTTGGTCAAGATTGTTTTGTAATCACCAATCCAATGCTGGACGCTCATTCGCTCGAACAAGTCGTTCTTACATCTGCATACGCCAGTAATTCCCGACGGTGTCTTGTTGAGGCTCATTCTAAGCCAAGTGCGATCAATCGGTGCGACCACCGACTTCCCTTCCCGATAACCGAACGGTCGGACCGCCACGTCGTGCAGCTTGATCAGTCGGCGAAACGCAACTTGGAGCACGAAGTAAAATTGAACGAGTGATGCTGGATCCAGACCGTCTTCTTCCGCCAGTCGGGCGGCGATGATATCGAACGGGAGCTCCTGCCTGGCGTGAGCCTCCATGACGGCGGCGCGCACGCGATTGAGCGCTTCCTGAAAAGTCAGATCAGCATCAAGTCGGGTGCGGATGAGCGTGGTGTTCGCGAAAGGGCCGATCACACGCTCCCTCCCTAGTTGAGAGCGGTTGGCCATCGTGGTGCCTACGCAAATGTCGTTGCGTCCGCTTCGGAGCAGCAGCAGCATCTTGAAGCAGGTCAGTAATGTCATAAACAGGGTTGCGCCTCGGCTATGGCTCAAGGCGTTCAGGCGCGCGACCAAATCATTCGATATATGAAATCGTTCTTGGGCGACGCGCGCGGCGAGCTCGCCTGCAACATCAATATTGGCTGTAAATACAGGTGAGGCCTTTCGCAGGCGCTCCTTCCAGTAGCCGAGCTGTCGGGTTGCGGCGCCGCTTGTAGACCACAGACGCTGCCAACGGGCGAAGTCGGAAAAATGAAGCGCTGGTTCGGGCAACTGCGTCTGCCTGCCGGTTGCAAAACCGGCATAAAATTCCGACAGCTCCTCAATGAAAACTTCCATCGACCAGCCGTCGATGATGATATCGTGTACAATCAGAACCAAAACGTGGTCGTCGGCGCTGAGCCGCAAGAGGCGCGCCCGGAACAAAGGTGCATGGTTAGTGTCGATGAGCTTCAAGCGTTCTTGCTCGGCTGCCAGCTCGGCCTTTCTGAGCAGCAGTGGCTTAGCCCGGGAATTTCCGACAGGCGCCCAGGCTGCGAGATCTTCCACGATGAGGGATGATTTGATGTCGTTGGCCGGGGTAATGAGAGCAGCAGGCAGTTCGTCCGACCAGGCAAATCCCGCGCGCAGCGAGCCGTGCCGGCGCACGACTTCGGCAAGGCTTCGCTCGAGCGCAAGTACGTTCAACGGCCCCCGCAGCCGATAAGCGAAGCGAAGGTTGAACTGGGGTAGTCCAGGGAGTTCCCGCTCGATCCGTAGCATGCGTTCCTGCACAATGGACACCGGCTGTGGGCCATCTCCTTTCACGCACGCGATTTCCATGGTCGGATCGCTTGAGCTCAGTAACGGCTCCGTCGAGCCCTTTTTTGATGACTCAACGCTAAGCGCGAGAGCCGCAACGGTCGGTGCATTGAAGATATCCTCGAATGAGAAATCGACGCCAAAACGCTCCTCCAGACGCAAGATCATTTGCGTCATCGCAAGTGAATCCACGCCGAGCGCAAAGACGTCCTGGTCAACGCCGACCTGATCGATGTCCAGGAGGTCCGCCCAGATCCGGGCCAGTTGACGCTCCAATTCCGGGCGGGGCGAGACCATCTCGCCGCGTTTGTCCGCCGCCGGCGGAGTCTTCGAGAACGCGGCCGCAAGCTCACCGCGCTTGATCTTTCCGCCGCCGCCTTTCGGTATCTCCGGCACAATACGGATAAGGCCAGGGACCTTGAAGCCGGCCAGGCGTTCGCGAGCAAAGTCTCGCAGCCTCTGCGCGCTCACCTTCGCATCCTGACGCAGTACGACGGCGGCGGCGACGTCCGCGCCAAGTCGCCCATGGGGCACAGGGAAAACGGCGGCGTCGATCACATCCGGGTGGCTCAGCAACGCTCCCTCTACTTCGGCGGGCGCGACCTTCTGCCCTCCCTTATGGATAATCTCCTTGATCCGACCGACGATGAAGAGATACCCGTCCGCGTCGAGGTACCCGAGGTCGCCGGTTCGGAACCAGTTGTCCCGAAATGCGGACGCGGTCGCGGCGGCATCATTGTCGTACCCCCTGGTTATCGTAGGACCCCGCAGCGCAATCTCTCCACGTTTGCCGGATGGTAATCGTCGACCCTCACTATCCAGAATCGCGATCTCGGGCCCTGCCGGCCGGCCGACTGAACCCGGCTTTTGCCGTTGCAAGGGATTTGCGGCAATCTGGGTGGCGGCCTCCGTCATGCCGTAGGTGTCGATAACGGGGACACCAAACAAGGCTTCCAGTCCGCCGAGCACGTCGTGCGCCAGGGACGTAGAAGCCGAACGAACGAGCCGCAGGGAGGATCGCCGTGCGGCCTCCTTGTGCGGATCCGCCTCCCTCAATATCGCTTGATGGATTGCCGGTACCGCCGTGTACCAGGTTGGTCGAAACTCCGTCAGCCAGCCAAAGAACGCTCTTGCATCGAAGCCTGGCGTACAGACCACACTGGAGCCGGCGGCCAGCGCGGCCAGAAGTCCAGAGATCAAGCCATGCCCGTGGAAGAGAGGCAGGACGCTCAGCAAGCGGTCCCGAAACCCGAGTTCCAGGGCGGTGCCAACGTTGCATGCTGACAGACAGACGCTCGCGTGGGTCAGAGGGACAGTTTTTGGCCGCGACGTGCTGCCCGAAGTCAAAAGCATGAACGCATCGTCAGCGCCGGACGCAAACTCGTCACCGGCCGCACGCTGCGGCGCCTGACCAACAATACTGAACGCGCCGGCCCCGTCGTGGGGCCGCGTCACAACTTCGATGACCGGTATGCCCAAGGTGTGGGCGGCGCGTCGGCTGACCGAATTCGAGTGAGCGTGCGTTAATAGCACCGCCAAGTGCAATTCACCGAAATAACGCTGGTATTCGTCATAGGTGAAGCCCGGGTTAAGCGGTACACACACCGCGCCGGCGGCAACCGCGACCATCGCCACCGCAGCCTCTGGTCCGTCCGGCAACACGACCGCGACCCTGTCGGTTCGGCCCACACCGGCGCTCCGCAGCCCGCGAACGACATCGTTCACCTGCATCCACAGCGCGCCATATGTCATCGGAAGGCGCCCGGGGGCCAGAATGGCGAGGCGGTCGGGCGCGTTTCGCCCATAGTCGGAGAGAAGGTCCTGGAGGCACGCAAAGGAATGCCTTCTGGCGTTTTTGCGCGCGGTTTTATGTTGCAATTTCTTGACGATCTTCGACAAGCCCGCTTCCTATTCGTCACTGTTGCGTTCGTATTCCAGCGCTGTAGAGGCTTATCACGCTGCGCATCCTACCATGGTTCTGCAGGAAATTGGGTCAAGTTAGGCTTGTCACTTCTCAGAACCACCAAACAAATCAGTGGCGAGAATTCAGCGATAGCGTCGCGCAATTGACTTCTTGCAGCGCCCATCGGGTCGGGCGCGCTCAGGCAAGGCGGCATCCTAACGCTTCATGAAAGAGGTAAAAGGGGCCAGCAGGCGTTGTTTCCAATCAGGCGGCCAGAGTCCAGTTCGGGTCAATCGCGTCATCTTGGCCGTGCACCGACCGCTTCCGGTCGACCCCTATCAACAGACATTCTCAGAGTCCGTCCGCTTGTCTCAATGGCGCCGAGATTGGAAAATGTAAATTACCGTGCAGAGATCGCTGGCTCTCGGCTACGAACAGTTGCCCCACGCTACGGCGTGAACTGTGGCCGGATCGTCATCTCGTTCGTGAGCAAATTCACCGAGCCTAGCAAGGTTCCGCCGAAACGCGCGATCAGCACTCTTGGCAGAGCCGGGCTTTGCGCTGCCTGTTTCAGGAACGACTCGTACGAACCCCGCGGGCTGTAGCCCGTGAGCGGTCCCCAATACTGGAAATGGTCGGCCGCAATCTGCGTCAGCCAGACGGACTTTGGCTCAAGCGGCTGAACTGATGGGATTGGGTCCACCCTACCTCTCCCCGCAAGCGCGGGAAGAGGGAGCAGTGTCACTGCGCCAGATGCGCCGTCAACGGATGATTGGCCGCCTGGTTGAAGAACGCCGCTTCTTCGGCGGTCGCTTCCAGAAGCTGCTGGTCCTGGTCGTAGATGTCGTTGCGGAACTGGATGGTCTGGTCCCTGGTCATCCATGCCGTCAGATAGATCCAGGCCACCGGAACCTTCTTCGGCAGACGGACGTCCTGGCGTTGCCCGGTCGCGATCGCCGCGTCGATTGCCGCACGGTTCCACTGCGGCATCTCCTCCTGCAACAGCCACGCGGCGAGGTCGCGCACATTGTCGACGCGCGAGCAGCCGTGCGAATCGAAGCGGTAGTCGTCGCTGAATAGGTTACGCTGGTTGGTGTCGTGCATGTAGACCGAGTAGGCGTTCGGCATGTCGATCTTCACCGCACCGAGCGCATTCCAGGTGCCGTTTTGCTGGCGCACCGTGAAGTTCGGCGTGTGCGTGCCGGACCAGTCCACCGAGTGAGGATCGATCGGGGCATCGTGCGCATCGAGCACTTCCATGTGCATGCGCGCGAGATAGCCGGGATCCTTGCGCATATGCGCCGAGATTTCGGTTTTCGCGATCGATGAGGGGACGGTCCAGGTCGGGTTGAGATTGACGCTGGTGATTTCCGCGGTCAGCGTCGGCGACGGCTTTTCGGTCTTGCCGACGATCACGCGATAGCGCCGCACCACATGATCGTTTTCTACGGCCTCGGCGAACGCCGCCGGGATGTTGACGACGACGTAGCGCTGTCCGAACGCGAAGTTCATGTTCTCGAGGCGTTCCAGCGAGGCCTCAAGCTGCTTGATCCGCTTCTGCACGGGGATGTTGAGGGCGGCCAGCGTTCGCGGCGTCACCGTTCCCGTCGTCGCCAGGCCGTGGCGCACCTGAAAACGCTTCACCGCTTCAGCGACGGCATCGTCATAGGCTCCGGTGGCTCTGTCGGCGGCGAGATCGCCGGTGATGAGCAGGCGCCGGCGCAGCAAATCGTCATAGGGACCCTGCACACCGGGGGTGAATTTGGCCTCGGCGGGAATGGTCGGCCATCCGCCGCGGACCGCCAGGTCCGAATAGCTCAGCGCCGCTTCCCTGATTCGCTGCGCGGTCCCCTCGTCGTAGGTCGGCTCGTGCGACAGCGCCAAGGCCGCCGCCGAACGCGATTCGGGACTGGATGCGGCTGTTGCCGGCTTCGCCGCCGTGACATGCGCGGAATTGGCGCCGCCCGCCGGCAGCGTTGCCGGGAGCTGCTTGGCCGGCAGCGGCGCTGCACCCGAACCAGCCGGGCCAGCAGGACCCGCGCTTTGCCCATACGCCGACGCCGTCGCAAGCATCGTGGCAACGGCAATCATCGTCATTCTTCGCATATTTGAAGCTTTTGGGAGACGCCGCAAGCGGCGCAAAGTGAAATCAACCGGCTCGGCCGTTGCAGCCGAGCGTATGGGACCGGACCCGATCCGCAACCGCGCCCTTGCGAAAATAGTCCATGAGAGTTGCGTTCCGATTAAGTTGGTGCCGCGGCTGTTGCACCGCCGCAAAGGCTGGATTGGACTTTGGGGGCCTTTGATGTGTGATATGTCGCGGCAGCGGCTAATGTGGTTCGCCAAGGTGTTCGCCGAAAGGAAGAAAAATCACTCGAAAAATATGCCCTGGGAGGACCCATGCTGTTGACGCGCCGAGAGGCGATCGCCGGAATAGGCGGCGGGCTGACTTTGCTGTCGGGGTTGCCGACGCTGGCGCAGGCGGCCTATCCCAGCCGCACCATCAAGATGATCGTGCCTTATCCGGCCGGCGGCACGACCGATTTTCTCGGCCGCATGGTCGCTGATCAACTCCAGGCCGGTCTTGGCGCGACTGTTGTTGTCGAGAACAAGCCCGGAGCCGGCACCGCGCTCGGCGCCGAGCAGGTGGCGAGGGCCGAACCCGACGGCTATACGCTCTTGATGGCGACCTCGACCACGCTTGCCATCAACAAGACGCTCTACCGGAAGCTGCCCTACGATCCGGTGAAGGATTTTACGCCGATCGCGCTGGTGGCCGCCGTGCCGTTCGCACTGATCATCAATCCGCAGATCCCGGCAACGACGCTGTCCGAATTCATCGCCTACGCCAAATCAAGGCCGGGACTGGTCTACGGCTCGGCCGGCAATGGCAGCCCGCAGCATCTCGGCGCCGAAATGCTGAAGACGGCGACGGGCATCGATATCCGGCATGTTCCGTATCGCGGCAGCGTGCCCGCGATGCTCGACGGGATCGCGGGACATATCCCCTGCAT
>Ga0153916_10004782_pt1 | contig 10260 bp, 8 predicted proteins | sample Opewatmetagenome_FD_109642 | JGI IMG/M metagenome (GOLD analysis project Ga0153916, IMG submission 109642) | Freshwater wetland microbial communities from Ohio, USA - Open water 3 Core 3 Depth 4 metaG | ecosystem: Environmental > Aquatic > Freshwater > Wetlands | place: USA: Ohio, Lake Erie, Old...
CGACGAGCATCAGCAGGCGATCGAGGTCGCGCGGGGGATGCGGCTGCTCGCGCGGTTTCCCAGGGTCGCCGCGCCGGTGTCGCGGACGGCGGCGCCGGGCCTGCGCGCCGAGTCCGTGCCGCGCCCGCCGCCAACCCCCGTCGAGCCGAGCGCGCCTGCACCCGCGCGCCGGGCGGCCAAACCCGAGCCGGGGGGCGAGCGCGCGCTCGAGCGGGTGAGCGATCCCCTGGCCGAGCCGACGCACTCGCTGCCGGGGATCGGGCCGGCGTTCGCGGAGCGGCTCGCGGAGAAGGGGCTCGTCACCGTCGAGGATCTGCTGTGGATGGTGCCGCGCCGCTACGACGACGTGCGCGACGCCAGGACGCTCGCGGACGTGTGCCGGCTCGACGAAGGCGAGCGGGTCACGTTCGTGGCCAAGGTCGCCTCGGCGCGCATGGTGTTCGCGCGCGGCCGGCGATGGGCCGAGGTCAGGCTCCTCGCGATCGATCCCGCGTCGCAGGCGACCGCGCTGGTGCGCTGGTTCAACGTCTTCGCGGGGATCGACAAGCGGATGCCGGCGGGCTGCATCGTCGCCCTGTCGGGCGTGGTCAAGCGGCGCGGCGGCCGCTGCGAATTCGCGAACCCCGACATCCTCGGCATCGAGATCGAGGGCGTCCTCGGCAAGGCGAAGCCGGCGATCATCGCGCGCTACCCGGATGTCGCGGGCGTGCCGGCGGCGCGGCTGCGGTCGGCGTGCGCGGCGGCCTGTGCGCGCGTCGGCGATCAGGTCGACGATGGCGTTCCGGCCAGCGTCGAGCAGGCCGCGGGGATGCCGAGCCTCGGCGCGACGCTCACCCAGCTCCACTCGCCGCCGGCGGACATCGCGCCCGACGAGGTCGAGGCGATGAATCAGGGCACGAGCCGGTGGCAGCGCCGGCTCGCGTTCGGCGAGCTGTTCGCCCTCGGCGTCGCGATCACGCTGCGCAGGCGCGAGCGCCGGCAGGATGCGGCGGTCCCGTGTCCGCGCGCGGCGACGCTCGACGAGGAGCTCGCGCGTGCGTTGCCGTTCACGCTGACCGGCGCGCAGCGGCGAACGATCGGTGAGGTCGCGGCGGATCTCGCGCGCGACGTCCCGATGAACCGCTTGCTGCAAGGTGACGTCGGCGCGGGCAAGACGGCGATCGCGTTCGCCGCGGCGCTGCAGGCCGCGCGCGCGAAGCGCCAGACCGCGGTGATGGCGCCGACCGAGCTGCTCGCCGAGCAGCACATGGAGACCTGGCGGACGTGGGCGGCCGCGACGGGGCTGCGCCTCGAGCTTCTGACCGCGTCGACGCCCAAGGGCGTGCGGCAGTCGCTGCTCGCGCTCCTCGGCGCGGGCGAGATCGACGTGGTGATCGGCACCCACGCGCTGATCGCCGAGGCCGTGGGGTTCGCGGCGCTCGGGCTCGTCGTGATCGACGAGCAGCACCGGTTCGGCGTCGCGCAGCGGACGAAGCTGCGCGACAAGGGCGACGGGCAGGGCGCGCCGCACCTGCTGGTCATGACGGCGACGCCGATCCCGCGCACGCTCGCGCTCACCGCGTACGGCGACCTCGACGTCTCGGTGCTCGACGAGCTCCCCCCGGGCCGCCAGCCGGTCGCGACGCGGCAGCTGTCCGGAGCGCGCGGGCGCACGGCCGCGTACAAGCTCGTGGCCGAGCGCGTCGCCGCCGGGGAGCGCGCGTACGTGGTGTGCCCGAAGGTCGAGGCCAACGCCGACGACGAGGAGCCATCGAAGTTCAAGGATGCGACCACGGTCGCGCGCGAGATCGCCGAGGCGCTGCCGGCCGTCCGCGTCGGCCTCGTGCATGGCCGGCTCGACGGCATCGAGCGCGATCGCGTGATGCGCGCGTTCAAGACGGGCGAGCTCGACGTGCTGGTCGCGACCACGGTGATCGAGGTCGGCGTCGACGTGCCCGCCGCGACGGTGATGGTGATCCACGATGCGGATCGGTTCGGGCTCGCGCAGCTCCACCAGCTCCGCGGGCGCGTCGGGCGCGGCGGCGGCGCCGCTCACTGCGTGCTCCTGGTCCAGAACAACCTCGGTCCCGACGCCGGACAGCGGCTCGGCGCGATGGTCGAGACCCATGACGGCTTCAAGATCGCCGAGTACGACCTTTCCCTACGTGGGCCGGGCGAGCTGCTCGGTCCCAAGCAGGCCGGTGTTCCCCGGCTCCGGTTCGGCGATCTCGCGCAGCACACCGCGCTCCTGCTCGAGGCGCGCGGCCACGCGGAGCGAATCCTCGACGAGGATCCGCAGCTGGTCCGGCCGGAGCACGCCTCGCTGAGGCGCGCGATCGACCGCCGGTTCGCGCACGAGGTGTATGGCGCCGAAGGCGGGTAATTCGCCGACCTGTACTCACTTTTGCGTTGATCTCGTACTTCCACTCAGTACGATGCCGCCCATGATGATGAGGCCATCTGCGTGGGTTTTCGTGTGCTCGATGATTGTCGCCGGTTGCGCGAGCAGCGACGACGGGACCGGAAGCCCGGGGCCGGATGCGGCCGTGGTCGCGGGTCCTGTCTGCGGTGACGCGGTCTGCGCCGCGACCGAGGTCGGCAGCTGCCAGGCCGACTGCGGCGGCGGCGGCGGCGGCGGCGGCGGCGGCGTTCAGCCCATGTGTGGCAACAGCACCTGCGAGACGGGTGAGACCAACGCGACCTGCCCGAACGATTGCCCGGCGGGTGGCGGTGGTGGCGGCGGCGGGGCGTGCCCGACGGATCCGACCGCGTGCCTCGGCTGCTTGCTCGACCCGTCGCTGTGTCCCTCGGGCCTCGACGCCAATACGTGCACCAACTGCATCCTCGGCGGCGCCGGCGGCGGCGGTGGTGGCGGTCTCCCGGGCTGCAACCTGAACGGCGTGTGCGACGCGGGCGAAGACGCGATGACCTGCCCGACCGACTGCCCGTAGCTACCGCGTCGAGCTCGTCAGCCACGCGAGGTAGGGCGCGTGACCACGCTCGATCGGGAGCGCGATGAGCTCGGGCACCTCGTAGGGGTGCAGTGCCACGAGTCGGCTGGCGAGAGCGTCGTAGCGCTCCGCGGTCGTCTTGATGATCGCGAGGGTCTCGGTGTCGTCCGAGACCTGCCCTTGCCAGCGATAGATCGAGCGGACGGCAGGGACGAGATTCACGCAGGCCGCGAGCTGCTCCTCGACGAGGATGTGTGCGATTTCGGCGGCTTTCTCGGGCGTCGAGAACGTGGAGAGACAGACCAGCACGGCCGGGCTGTACCACGGGCTCTCGCGCGTGTAGGGTCGTCCGCCGTGTTGATCGTCCAGAAGTATGGCGGTACGTCGGTCGGTTCGATCGATCGAATGAAGAACGTCGCCGCGCGCTGCCTCGCGACCGCGCGGCAGGGCCACAAGGTCGCGGTGGTCGTGTCGGCGATGTCGGGCGAGACCAATCGCCTGCTCGAGCTGACGCGCCAGATCCAGGATGACCCGAACGACCGCGAGGTCGACGTGATCATCTCGACCGGCGAGCAGGTCTCGGTCGGCTTGATCGCGCTCGCGATCCGCGCGGCGGGCGGCAAGGCGCGCTCGTTCCTCGGCCACCAGTGCAAGATCGTCACGGACAGCTCGTTCTCGCGCGCGCGGATCGTCTCGATCGAGAGTCAGCCGATCAAGGACGCGCTCGATGCAGGCGAGATCGCGGTGATCGCCGGGTTCCAGGGCGTCGACGAGAAGGGCAACATCACCACGCTCGGCCGCGGCGGCTCGGACACCACCGGCGTCGCGATCGCGGCCGCGCTCAACGCGGACGTCTGCGAGATCTACACGGACGTCGACGGGGTGTACACGACCGATCCCAACGTCGTGCCGTCGGCGCGCAAGATCGATCGGATCAGCTACGAGGAGATGCTCGAGCTCGCCTCGCTCGGCGCGAAGGTGCTGCAGATTCGCTCCGTCGAGCTCGGCATGAAGTACGGCGTGAAGATCCACGTCCGCTCCAGCTTTTCGGATGTAGAGGGAACCTGGGTCGTTCCCGAGGAAGCCGCCATGGAAAAAGTCACCGTCTCGGGAGTCACGGTCGCGAAGGACGAAGCGAAGATCACCTGCGAGGACCTGCCGGACGTCTCCGGTGTCGCCGCGCGCCTGTTCGCGCCGCTCGCGGACCTGAACATCTCGGTCGACATGATCGTGCAGAACCAGGCGCACGACGGCACGACCGACCTGACGTTCACGGTGCCCAAGGGCGACCGCAAGCGCGCCGTCGAGATCCTCAAGGACAAGGTCCCCGACCTGGTCGGCAAGGACGCCGCGAAGATCCAGTTCGACGACGAGATCTGCAAGGTCTCCGTGGTCGGCGTCGGCATGCGCTCGCACGCCGGCATCGCGAAGACGATGTTCGAGCTGCTCGCCAAGGAGAACATCAACATCCAGCTGATCTCGACGAGCGAGATCAAGATCTCGTGCGTCGTCGCGCGCAAGTACGCCGAGCTCGCGGTGCGCGTCCTCCACGAAGGGTTCGGGCTGTCGATTCCGCCGGGCGAGCGCGCGAGTCTCTAGGTAGAGTAGGCGCGTCATGGGGGGCTGCACGAACTGCAAGGGCAAGGCTGGCTGCGACGACCACAAGGGCTCGATGATGGGCACCGTGGAAGACGCGCTCGCCACGCTCTACCCCACGAAGGTCTGGGGCGAGTCCGATGACTCCGCACCCGCGGGCCTGCCGCCGGACGAGCTCGCCGGCCTCGCCGACGAGCTGGCGAGCGAGCTCTCCGCCGCCACGTTCGTGCGCACCGGTGGCGAGGACGAGCCGTGCGACTACATCTACGTCCTGTGCCTGGGCCGTACGCCATGTGTCGTGCAGGTGCGCGATCACGGGGTCGCGGTGCCCGACGAGTGGCGCACCACCGACGGCGCGGAGATCAACGAGCTCTATCTGCGTGTGGTGGTCAGCCAGCGCACGCGCGTCGCGGCGGTCCAGCAGGTCGCGGTCGATCTCGTCCGCACCGCCGATGGGTTCCTCGTGCGCGAGCGGCCGCGCGCCGGCGTCTACGATGCGCCGCTGCTCAAGCGCCTGCAGAAGCTCGTCGCGATCCTGCCCGCGTATGACCTCGTGCACCTCGACTTCGGCGACATCGCGCACGCGCCGCCGGGCTTCGAGCCAGGCGTCTGGCGCGACCTCTACGGCGCCGCACCGTCGATCGCGAACTACCTGTTCTATCCGCAACCGCAGACGATGATCTCGACGACCTACCTGCCGGCCGGCGAGAGGGCGATGTGAGTGCCACCGAGATCGAGTCCGAGGTCCGCCAGGCGCTGCGCGATCTGGTCGAGCAGACCGGTGCCGTCTCGGCCCGGATCCTCGACAACGACGAGGTCCGCACGGGCGTGCCGGCGCGGACGATGGCGCTCGGGGGCGGCGACTACCTGCGCGTGGAGCTCGGGACGCGCACCAGCCACGAGCACGACCTCGACGCCGCGTTCGAGCGCGTGATCCGGCAGCTGCGTGCGATCCGGCGCCGCTGGGAGGTCGCCCGCCTGCCGGAGATCACCGTCGCGCCGGGCATGGTGCCGGCCAAGAACCTCGTCGTCGAGCGGATCTCGACCTACCTCAAGGGGCTCGCCGGCATCGACCGCGCGCAGAACGCATTCGTCGCGCGCGCGGGCAAGCTGATCGCCTCTGCGCGCGAGCCCGACGAGCTCGAGGCCACGCGCTGGCCCTTCCTCGCGCGCCGCGCGCTTGCCACGCATGCACCGGGAAGCTCGTATGGCGAGGTGCTCGACCCCGACGCCTACGCGATGAGCTTCTGGTACGACTGCGCGCTGGTGGTGCTGCTCACCGAGCCGTACGCGACCGACTTCGTGCGCCACCGGTGCCGCCAGGTCGCGCGGGAGCTCGTCCACCTGTTGCCGATGCTCGAGCCCGATCCGGAGGCGCCCGCGGCGATCCGGCGCCGCCCGCCGACGATCCCCTAGCCGCCGCCGAGCAGCGACTTCAGCACGCTGGCATCGCCCTCGAGGGCCGTGCGCTGCATGTAGAGCTCCAGACCGCGCTCGCCGCCGAGCTCCTGGCCGCCACCCGCGCGGCCGGGACCGCCGTGGAGGAGCGAGGGCAGGGCCGTGCCCGGTCCGGGGCTCTGCGCCGCCATCTTGGATGATCCGAGGTAGAGCCGCCCCGCCCACGGCGCCGCCGCGGTGACGAAGCTCGCGACCCAGTCGCGGTCATCGGAGTACGCCGAGCTGACGAGGCAGCCGTGGCCGCGCGCGACGAACTCCGCCGCGAATTCCGCGTCGCCATCGTAGGGCCCGACCGTGGTCACCGGCCCGAACACCTCGTGGTCGTTGAGCGGTTCGCACCACATCGGATCCTCGGCCGCGCGGACGACCGGGCCGACGAAGAAGCCCTTGCCGGCAGGGACGCCGACCGGGGTGACCTGGCCGGTCCCTCCGAACACCTCCTCGGTCGCTGCGGCGAGGCGCGCGATGCCGGCGAGCACGGCCTCGTGCTGCTGGGCGGTCGCGACGGGCCCCATGCGGACGTCCTCGCGCGATGGATCGCCGACCGCGATCCCGCCGAGCCGGTCGCGCAGCGCCTCGAACACGTCGCTCTCGCGCCCGGCGGGCACGAGCACGCGGCGGATCGCGGTGCACTTCTGCCCCGTCTTCTGGGTCATGTCGCGGACGACGTCGGCGAGGAACAGGCCCCCGGTCTCGCTCGTCAGGTCGACGTCGGGACCGAGGATCGCGGCGTTGAGGCTGTCGGCCTCGACGTTCAAGCGCACGCCGTGGTCGAGGATCTTGCTGTGCGTCCGCAGCATCGACGCGGTGCCGCTGCTGCCCGTGAACGCGACGACGTCACCGGGGCCGAGGTGCTCGAGCAGCGCGCCCGCGGGCCCGACGAGCAGCTGCAGCGCGCCCGGGGGGAGCAGCGGCGCGAACAGCTCGACCATCCGGTGCGTGACGAGCGCAGTCGCGGTCGCGGGCTTGCTGATCGTCGGCATCCCGGCGAGCAGCGAGCAGCCGAGCTTCTCGCACAGGCCCCAGCCCGGGAAGTTGAAGGCGTTGATGTGCACGGCGACGCCGCGCCGGCGTGTCCACACGTGCTGGCCGCCCATCCGCGCGGTGCGGCCGACCTGGATCGGCTCGCCGTCGGCGAGCACCGAGGTCGCGCCCAGCTTCGCGCCGAGGTCGGCGTAGTACGACAGGGTCATCGCGCCGCCGTCGATATCGAACTTCGCGTCGCCGCGGGTGTTGCCGCCGTTGGCGACCGCGAGCGCGAGCAGCTCCTCGCGCGCGCCGTGGATCGCCTTCGCGAGCGAGGCGAGCAGCGCGCCGCGCTGCGCGAACGTCAGATTGCCGAGCTCCAGCGTCCCGGCGGTCCGGGCATAGCGGTACGCGCTCTCGAGGTCGTGCCCGCCGTTCGCCACCTCCGCGAGGGGCGCCTCGGTCGCCGGGTTGACCAGCGTGGTCCGTGCACCGGAGCCCTGCGACCACGAGCCCGAGAGGTAACTGGCGAGGAGCTGCATGCGCGGTTCATAGCAAACCCGGCTGCGATCCGGCTATCGTGCGGGGGCTCGATGTCGCTGTCCCGCCGCCTGGCCATGGGGTTCGTGTTCCTGCTCGTCGTCGTGATCGGCGGCGGAGGGGGCTACTACGCGATCGGCAACGGGATGTGGACCTTCGGCGACTGCCTGTACATGACCGTGATCACGGTGACCACCGTCGGCTATGGCGAGGTCCTCCACGACATGGACAAGATCGAGTACGCGCGTGGGTTCACCATGCTGCTGCTCGTGTTCGGCACCGGCAGCATCGTGTTCTTCGCGTCGACGATCACCGCCTTCATCATCGAAGGCGACCTCCGCAATGTCCTGTTCGCCTCGCGCATGAAGAAACGGATGAAACGCATGAAGGATCACGTGATCGTGTGTGGCGCCGGCTCGACCGGCCGCAATGTCATCGAGGAGCTGTTGACCACGGGCGTCCCCGTGATCGCGATCGACGTGCGGGAGAGCGAGCTCCGCGAGATCTCCGACAAGTTCCCGAACGCCGAGTTCACCTACATCGTCGGCGACGCCACCGACGACGACGTGATGGCCCCGACCAACCTCCCGCAGGCCCGCGGTCTGGTCGCCGCGCTGTCGTCCGACAAGGACAACCTCTACCTGACGGTCTCGGCGCGCCAGACGAACCCCGGGTGCCGGATCGTCGCGCGCTGCGCCGAGATGTCGCACGTCGAGAAGATCCGCCGGTCCGGCGCCGATGCGGTCGTGTCGCCGAACTACATCGGTGGCATGCGGCTGGTCTCCGAGATGCTGCGCCCCGCGGTCGTGCGGTTCCTCGACGACATGCTGCGCGACCGTCGCGCCGCGTTCCGGATCGAGGAGGTCAAGCTCGGCAGCAGCGCCGCGGCCCTCGGCTCGACGTTGCGCGACGCCCGCGTGCGCGAGCGGTTCGGGATGACCGTGCTCGCCGTGCGCGACAGCGACAACACGTCGTGGACCTATAACCCCGACGCGAGCGAGAAGATCGGTCCAGGGATGACGCTCGTCGTCCTCGGGTCGCCGGAACAGGTGTCGGCGCTGCGCGCGGCGAGTATCTGATGATCGGCATCGTCGGCGGAACTGGCCTCTATGACCTCGACGGACTGACCGATCAGCAGTGGCGGCGCATCGCGTCGCCGTTCGGGGAGCCCTCCGACGAGCTGCTGTTCGGCCGGCTCGGCGCTCAGCCGATCGTGTTCCTGCCGCGGCACGGGCGCGGCCACCGCATCCCCCCGCACGAGATCAACTTTCGCGCGAACATCGACGCGCTCAAGCGCGCCGGCGCGACGTCGGTGATCTCGGTCAGCGCCGTGGGCTCGCTCCGCGCGGAGCTGCCACCGGGCACGTTCGTGCTGGTCGATCAGTTCATCGATCGCACGCTGCGCGGCCCCAAGACCTTCTTCGGCACCGGGCTCGTCGCACACGTCTCGATGGCGCATCCCGTGTGTGCCCGGCTCGCGACCGAGCTCGCCGGCACGGCCACGGAGCTCGGCTTGCCGGTGGCGACGTCGGGCACCTACCTCGTGATGGAAGGGCCGCAGTTCTCGAGCCACGCGGAGTCGAAGATGCACATCGCCCTAGGCTGCGACGTGATCGGCATGACGAACATGCCGGAAGCGAAGCTCGCGCGCGAGGCCGAGCTCCACTACGCGACGGTCGCGATGGTCACCGACTTCGACTGCTGGCACGACCACGAGCACGTCCAGGTCAGCGACGTGATCGCCGTGATGCATGCGAACGCGGCGAACGTCCGTCGGCTGCTCCAGCACGCGATCCCGCGGATCGGTCGCCTGGCAGGCCCGTGCCCCCAGGGATGTGATCACGCGCTCGACCACGCCATCCTGACCGCACCGGAGGCGCGCGATCCGCAGCTCGTCGAGCGCCTCGACGCGGTGGCAGGCCGGGTGCTGCGGAAGGGCGGGGCGGGCTGATCCCATGAAGGTCGAAGGTGTCTGGCGCCGCGCGATCGAGGTCGCGCCGGGAACGTGCTCGGTCACGGTGCTCGATCAGGCGCGGCTGCCATCTGCCGTCACCTGGCTCCCGCTCGACGATCTGGCCGAGTGCGTGCGCGCGATCCGCGACATGCACGTGCGCGGCGCGCCGCTGATCGGCGCGACCGCCGCCTACGGGGTCGCGCTCGCGATGCGCCTGGATCCCAGCGACGCCGGGCTCGAGCGCGCGTGCGGCGCGCTCGCGGCGACCCGGCCGACGGCGATCAACCTGCGCTGGGCGCTCGATCGCATGCGCCGGGAGATCGCGCCGATCGCGCCGTCCGGGCGTCACGACGCGGCGTTCGCAGCCGCGGCGAGGATCTGCGACGAGGATGTCGCCCAGTGCGAGGCGATCGGCCGGCACGGCCTGCCGCTGATCGCCGAGCGCGCCAAGGGCCGTCCGGTCCAGGTGCTCACCCACTGCAACGCGGGCTGGCTCGCGACCGTCGACTGGGGCACCGCGCTCGCGCCGATCTACAAGGCGCACGAGGCCGGCATTCCCGTCCACGTGTGGGTCGACGAGACGCGGCCGCGCAACCAGGGCCTGCTCACCGCGTGGGAGCTCGCGCAGCACGGCGTGCCGCACACGGTGATCGCCGACAACGCGGGCGGGCACCTGATGCAACGGGGCCAGGTCGACCTGTGCATCGTCGGCACCGATCGCACGACGCGCAACGGCGACGTCTGCAACAAGATCGGGACCTATCTCAAGGCGCTCGCCGCGGACGACTGCGGCATCCCGTTCTACGCCGCGGTGCC
>Ga0153916_10004783_pt1 | contig 10259 bp, 8 predicted proteins | sample Opewatmetagenome_FD_109642 | JGI IMG/M metagenome (GOLD analysis project Ga0153916, IMG submission 109642) | Freshwater wetland microbial communities from Ohio, USA - Open water 3 Core 3 Depth 4 metaG | ecosystem: Environmental > Aquatic > Freshwater > Wetlands | place: USA: Ohio, Lake Erie, Old...
GAGCTCGGAAAGCGGTTCATCTAACACTAAGATTTTTGGCAACATCGAAAGACTTGCCGCGATGGCAGTCCTATGTTTTTGGCCGCCTGACAGATCAAAAGTGTATTTGTGTCTCAAGTCATACATGCTTGTTGCGTTCAGGGCGAAATCCATACGTTTCTCTATCTCATCTCTCGGCAACGCCAAGTTTTCCGGTCCGAAGGCAACCTCGTCCTCAACGCTTAAAGAGCAAAGCTGATTTTCCGTGTTCTGAAAGACCAATCCAATTGATTGTGCCAGTTGGAAGACTTCGTGACCTCGCGTGTCCTTCTCATCGACAACAACTTTGCCTTGCATCTCGCCTCCTAAAACATTAGGAATCAATCCAGTCAAACAGAGGGCTAAAGTTGATTTCCCGCATCCAGTTGGTCCAGCGACTAGAACAAAATCGCCCTCACTTATTCTCATGTTAATGTTTTTCAATGCGTGTTCCTTTTGCCCAGCATGGAGGAACCAGAGATTATCAACAGAAACGATGTCTCTCATCTTAACCGATTCCATTATTGACGTATTGTGAACGCGCATAACAGGCGCTGGGAAATCAAATTGAGTGGCGTTGTATTTATTCTTGGATGCAAAGCTAAGATTAAGATTTGTGAAACGCTAGACCTCCATGTTTTTCTTGTGCTAAGCGATCTTTGAAACAGGAGAACATCACAAAATATCCATCATTTTCTTAGGTTATTAAATGTTTACAAATCATAGAAAGGCTTTTATAAAAAGCCACAACAAAAATCCATCGATCATCTATGATTAAAATTGCTGCTATTGCCATCGCAATAATCTCTATAGTAGCATCATTAGCATCTTTGCTGCTTTTCACTGCTTACTGGGACACCGTTGGTTGGCTCGGACTTTGGATCTACGCGGGTGTTATGATTGCCATATTTGCTTCTTGGATTCTTGTGGTTGGCTGGGTTGGCAAAGAAAGAAGTCCTTTGAAAACCATGGATTTTGCGATTATCGCTATGTTTGGTGCACTATTAGAAACAGTGGATCTTAGCGCAATGTTTGTGCCAGGTTTATCTATTCTCTGGTACTCCGCTCCAACAATCGCCGGGCCACTACTTGCTTTCTTTCCATATGGCATTGTGCTAGCCGCTGCTTTGAAGCTATCACCGAAACCAGGAACTGCATTTACAGTTTTTCTTATTTATTTCATACTTGCTCAAGTGTTTTTCTTCAATCCACTGTGGCTCCCAGAAGGCATTATGCTTGCTTTGGGTTTGGAGGCTTACTATATTTCCTCAAAACGTGGAACTACAAGCTACTTGATACTTATGGGAATAATGTTTGGGATCATGTTCTCGATTTCTTCAACGATCTTTGAAATTTATATTTGGGGTTTCTGGCAGCCTTTGTTCACGACTCTTCCAAAAGCCATCCTGAGTGGAATCACTATGGCCATCGGGGCATTTCTTGGATCTGCAATAGGAGAGCGCGCCAAAACCGTAATGTATTGAACCAGTGTGAGTGGAACAAAGCGAGATGAAAAAAGTCTATCCAATAATGGCGATCTTGATTATCCTGCTCTATGCTGCCATTATCCTTTACCAAAAAAACATAATTCCATTAGGAGAAATTTTTGGATACTTATTCTACGTCATAGTTGCAGTTGGAGTGGGAGCAGCGGTCTGGCTCTTGATCAAACCTCCTAGGAAAACAAATCAGTAAGAAACTTCACAAAAATCCGCACTGCAGAACATTTATAAATAATGAATCGATACTCCGCTCTGAGAGCTGAAGGGAATCGTGACTATGATGGATTTTTCAGATGAAATAAGAGTCTATGCAAGAAAAAAGGGTGCAGACCTTGTTGGCATAACCCCCATAGAACGAATTAAAAAATATGCTGTTCCAAAGGGTTCTGGGGCAGACGAGGCTCTTCCAGATGCGAAGTCCGTAATTGTGATGGCAAAGGGAATGATTCCTTCCGTTTTGAAATTGATTCCAAGTCGTGTCTTTGACGATTATAGGTATATGACAATTTACCAAACCTCGATGATAGCTTGCGATGTAGCTAGATTATTGTATGATAAGGGCTATGATGCGATTCCTATTTCAAGTTACTCACCAGCACTTTTCAATCAAAGAGAATTTCAAGAAAAGCTAGATACCGTCGTCCTGCGTCCGGCAGCCGTTGAAGCAGGGTTAGGTGAAATGGGGACGAACGGAGTAATCCTGACCAAAGATTATGGTCCCAGAATTTTCTTGTTTGGAGTTGTAACGAATGCCGTGTTAAGGCCAGACAAACCATTTGGAAAAGAACTTTGCGATAATTGTGGAAAATGCATCGAAGTTTGTCCCGCCAGAGAAATTGGACATAAAGGATTGGCTGACCCCGCAAAATGCGTTAATACGTCTTTCCCACAAATGGCAAGATGGACAAGACACATTCTTAAAAGACGCGAAACCAAGAATGGGGAAAGCGAACCAGAAAGAATGCTAGCTTATTTGACAAGATGGGCAATGCAACCTTTGCCTACATACTGCATGAAGTGCATCGAAGTTTGCCCTATTGGGAGAAACCCATAGGAACATAAGATGCTTAAAGTACGCGAGGCTTTCGAATATCGTTGTTCTTGAGCAGAGGAGATTATTGTTGAACTCACTTGAAGATGTTTGTGCGCAGATTCGTCTCCTTACAGACAAAGCAGTGAAACGAAATCTGGCAGATGGTATTCTACTGTCAGGCGGCTTAGATACAAGTATCTTAGCTCTTGTGGCCTCTAAATATAGAAAATTAGCTGCGTTTACTGTTGGATTCAAAAACGCACCTGCACCAGACATTGAATATGCTAAGTTGATTGCCATCAGATTCAAGATTAACCATCAGATTCATGTTTTTGATGAAGAAGAGATGTTTCCAGCCATACGAAACGTGGTTAAGACCTTGAAGGTTTTTGACCCTATGACTGTTAGGAATAGCGTTGCCATCTATATTGGCTTAGAATTCGCAAAGGAAAACGGTGTTAAAGGCGTTATGACCGGCGATGGTTTAGATGAACTCTACGCGGGCTACAGCTGGTTTTTCAACATGAACGAAAGGGAGTTGAACGCTAGACTGGCTAACATGTGGCAGTCAATGGAGTTCACTTTTGTTCCAATGGCTGAATCTTTAGGCATCGAATCCAAAGTTCCTTTCTTAGACGCTGAATTCAAGGCTTTCGCGATGAGTGTTGATTCAAAGTTGAAAGTCAAAAATGAACGAGGTCAAATCTGGGGGAAATGGATTATTCGCAAGTCGTTTGAAGGGCTGTTGCCCGATGAAATAATTTGGAGAGTGAAAGCTCCGATTGAGGTTGGCTCAGGAGCAACCAAGTTTCCGCAGTTTTTCGAGGCGAAGATTTCTGACGAGTATTTCAACGAGCAAGTGAAGCACCATTCGGAGAAAGACAACGTTCTAATCAGAGACAAAGAGCACTTGTTCTACTATGAAGTTTTCAGGTCATTCTTTGAATCGCCCGCAAAGATTTTTTCAGATGTCCAAGGTAAACTATGTCCACAATGTAAGTCTAAAGTAGATGAAAGAAGTAACTTCTGTCGAATCTGCGGGGCGTACCCAATCTAGCAGAAATTTAGAAAATACAGAAAAGGTTTCAAGCATGGCTATATTATTACCATCATAGACGAGGACTAAACGATGGCGAGGAAAGGGAAAGGACCCTTATACATGGTGACTTGGCGATGCACCAAAACATGCAATAACAATTGCTTATACTGCAGTTTCGCCTCAACCCCTGCAGCCGCAGAGGAAATTAGTACTGAAGGCGCTATACGCCTCGTCGACCAAGTCTATGATTTCGGTGCGAGCTGGTTTGGGATAAGCGGGGGCGAACCGCTTCTGCGTAAGGATATTTTTGAGGTTATAAGCCACGCCCGAAAGTTAGGATTGGAAGTCAGTCTCATAACGAACGGTTTTTTCGTTGAAGGCAAGAACTTCGACAACTTAATCAGAAATGAGGTTCACACTGCGATTAGTATCGATGGAACTGAAGCCACGAACGATGCAATGCGAGGAAAAGGAGCATATGCAAAAGGAGTCGCAGCTATCAAGAAATTGTCTGAAGATGGAATATTCGATTGCGTCGTGACAACTTTAACTAAAGCCAACTATAAGGATGTCTCGCATGTGGTCGGTTTGGCTACTGAGTACGGGGCGAGGTTAGTCGTGTTTCACAGTTACATTCCCGTGGGGAGAGCGAAGGAACATTTGGATTTTGCACCGCAACCACAGCAATATGAACGGGTTTGGAACGAACTGTACGATTTAATGCTTAAAACTAAGGGCAAACCTGACGTCAACGTGTACTGCCCCTTCTTTGCACGGGTCGCAAAAGAAAGAGGCATGCCCAATTTTGACGATTGGTTGAGAAACAACTTCCTCGGCAGATGCACAATGGACGGCGGATACATGGGTGTAATTCAAAATGGAGACGTCAAGCCCTGCGGCTTCAACGAACAATACATGTTAGGGAACATTAAAGATAAAACGCTTAAAGAATGCTGGAGCAACCTGCAAACATCTCCGTTATCACTCAAACTTAGAGATAGAAGCAATTTGAAAGGCAAGTGCGGCGTATGTGAATACCGTGAAATATGTGGAGGATGCCGAACGAGAGCTGAAATCTACACGGGAGACATCTTTGAATCTGACCCTGCCTGTGCCTACATTCCGAAAGAATTGCGCGAAGCCTAAACGCTTTTTCAGACTTGACGCGTGAGCTAGGTTTTTCACAGTAAGCTTGAAGCGTAATTCAATAGATTTGCCTCGGTGAGTATCGATTTTGCCTCGAAGGTCCATTTCAGTAGATAATAGTCAACTTCGTCTTTCAGTTTGACTAGGGTCAGGCTTTCTGCAATGTGAAGGTTTATGATATTTTGATAATACTGATTATCCTGCGAGGTTTCCGACTCTATTTGTTGAAGCAGTGATTTTTCATTTAGCAACTCGTCTTTTACCGTATCCATAAGATGAGTTAGGTCAGATAGGTTTGCGAATGACTCCTGAAGGCTCAAAACTCTGTGCTGCAGTTCTTCAATTGAAGACAGTAAATTCAGGCGAGTCAGTAAATGGCTCAGTGAACGTGGTTGCGCTTGTTTTAGAAAAGTCTTGTCAACTTCAAGATTTCTGTAGGCATTGTGAAGTTCATCTATCTTCGTCAGCAAAGCTGTGCTGCGATTTTCAATATCATCCAGAAACAACTGCAGATATTCTCCCGCCAAGCCAACAAGTCGCATGTTCCGTTCTTTCAGTCCCATTAACACTTCTCGGTCACGCGAAGCACTATCGATTAGAGTTGATGTTGAGCTTCTAAGTTGAGACCAGACAGTTTCATTTACAATGCCCAAGGCTTCGTTGCTTAGATTGAAATTGCTCACTTTTTGTGCTGAAGAGTGCTGTAAAGTGCTAAACATGAATTGACTGCCACATGATAGATAGTAAATTGAGTTGAAAAACAATCTTTGAGAAACCACCAAAATCTCTGGATGAACCGCTGAAAGAACGGCTTTTCCAGATCCGTATTTCCCAGCGATTATTGCAGGGGTTCCCCAGAAATCATCTATAATTTCTGTTTGAGGTGTGTAATTGTAGGCTTTGGAAATTTCAGGAAAATATGCGGAAAGGTTACCTGTTCTAGCATAGTATGAACCAATAGTTTCTACATTATTGCCGATATTGCTGATAAACGGTCCCGCGAAATACATGCTTTCAACAAATGATGAATACCCGAAGACTATCGGGTTCATTGAGGTTGTCAGATTCAGCAGCAGTGGTCCTCGAAGATCGGCGAAAGCCTCGTACTGCCCCTCAATTGCAGGTTCAGCGTCCAGCAGCCCTAGTTTGATTCCTAACATTGATCCCCCGCAGGTTCCGAGAAAACCTCCTCCATTATTGACAAAATCCTTGATGGTTTCCATATCTTCCTGGCTTAGGTACTTATCATATGGACCACCCCCTGGGAAAGTCACAATGTCATATTTGGTCAACGATTCTCGGCTCAAATTCTCCTCTCGGACTATTTCAACACTGAAGCCAGCATCCTCAAGTGGGCGAATGTGCTCAAGTGCGCCTCCGGTGACGCCGCCTCCGTAGAACACGGCGACTTTGGCATACTTCAATGGATACACAAGTGCCTCAAAGTTGCTGTTGATCTTCATTATGGGAACATGCAACTCTTCAAAGACCTCTTCCAAGTAGTTCTGAGAAAGAAATGAAAACGAAGAAACGTCGTTCTGCAGATTCGGATAGAGAGGAATGATGAAGTCTCCACTGTCCAACAGGTGTTCCTCTCCTTCAATCAGTACGCTTGACGGCTGTGCAACCCAATATACGCTCTGATCCAAGTGCAGTAGTCGATTGACAAGTTTGACCGCGTTTCTCAAATCAGACGGTACATTGCTCCGCATCGAAATAAGGTACACAAGTGGTTTTTGGCTCTCTTGGGCTGCTAAATACAACAAGTAGAAAGAACTGGACAGCAAAAGCGGCAAAATGAGAAGCGCCAGAACGATTTTGCGGAGTCTATCCAACTCTTTTCACAAGCACGTTTCCAGTTCGGTTTGATAATGAGAAAACTGCCTACAATGAATATAAACATTATTCGCTAGCGTGTTCTTTTGTCAAAGCTTTGCGGTTGCTTTGTCAACTCAAGCATATTGCTTTGCTTCATCGTAGGTTTGGAGCATTTTTTCAGCGCAACCATCCCATGTGAAGTTTTCCTGTACGAACTCTCTGCCATGCTGCCCCATTTTTCTGCTTAGAGACTTGTCTGAAAGAAGTCTTAATGTGGCTTCGGCTAAGGCGTTACTGTCAACCTCTTTAACAAGTAGTCCTGTCTCTTTGTCTCTCACAGCTTCTCTAACACCGCTGACGTTGAAAGCAACAACAGGTAAAGCTGCAGCTTGGGCTTCCAACAATGCCATGCCTTGTCCTTCTTGGATTGACGGAAGAACAAACAGGTCCACGCAGCTGTACAGATCTTGAAGTAATGAGTCGCTAACTACGCCTAGAAAAACAAAGTTCGACAATAGCCTGTCTTTCTTGACGGCTGAGGCCAGATAGTTTTTGAGTGGTCCTTCTCCAACAAAAACAAACACTGTCTTTTTGTTTTCTTCTAAGACGTGCTCAGCTGCCTCTATCAGATAATTGAGTCCTTTTCTCGGCACGAGGCGACCCACAAAAAGCACGTACTGTTTGCCCTGAGTGAATCCAATTCTCTGTCTGACTTCTACAATGTCAAGGGCGGGTTTGAACTTCTCTGTATCTACGCCGTTTGGTATGATTCTTATCTTGTTTTCATCTGCACCGTAGAGCTCAACGATTTTGCGGGCTGAGTACTGACTTACAGTCACAACTAAAGTGGCATTCTTGGCTGCTTCATTTTCAAGTTTTGAAAGTTGCCACATGAGCAGGTTAGAGAGCTTTGTGCGAAAGGTTGGAACCTCACCTTTAGAAGATTGCAAGTATTCGTCGGCGAGAACACCGTGAATGGTTTGAACAAACGGCTTTCTGATTTTCCTTGTTTTTAACTTTCTGAGAAATGCGTAGCCGCTAACTGCGTGTGCCTCGTAAACGTCAGCCTCTATTGAATCGACCATTCCAGAGATGGTTCTGTTGAAAACCCAGTTATCCAATGGGAAGAAAATGTTTGTTGATTTGCATGGAACTATGGCTGCCCCGTTGATGTGAGAAGTTGCCTTAAACCCCTTTTTGGTGCCACAGTAAATGCTTATGTCATGGTCTTTTGACAGCTTTTTTGCGATTTCCAGAATTCTACGCTCCACGCCTCCAAAATACAGGTGCGGTGGTTGAGTGTTGAAAACAGCTACATGTGTCCTCTTCATTCGCCGATACGCTCTGCTTCTTCCTTGACTGTGAAGGTTCTTAACAACCTTTGCTCAATTTTGCTGTCTAGGCGGTTGCGCCAAACAAATCAACTTCTACAGACGTGCTAGTTGACGTGTAACTGGTCTTCGCATCAACCAGAACTGCCCATATCACGTTTTCTGACGGCGTCAAAGCAAGCAAATCAGCATCATCAAGCCACACGGTGGCAGTTTGGTTAAAGGATTTCTCAATTTCTCCAGAAATAGTGTTATCTATTAACTCAACTCTGAACCTAACTGTAATCACTTCGCCTAGTGCAAAAGTGCCTGTAACTCTAATCCTGGCTTTGAACCCTATGATTTTTAGAGCATAAGCGTCCACAGTTGTAGTCGACTCGAACTTGTTGTTCACGCCTATTGAGAGGCCTACGTTCTCTCTTTTGAATGCTCCACCTGACCCGTAAACCCACTTGTAGAATGGGTTGTAGACTCTTTCTGTCCAGTTACCTAGAAAGCTCACGCCCTCTCCAAGAATTGGAGGTTCGGCAGCTTGATCTAACTTAATTCCATAGAGACTGAGCGGCGTTTGAGCAAACGATTCAAAAATCACGTTCTGCATTAAGGTTTGAAGCATTGAGCCGTTCATTGAGAGTCCAGTCTGATCTTTTTGGTTGAATTCACCAACCCATATTCGCACATTGTGTATCAGGCTGTCTGTGAACCATGCATCTGTTTCAACATGTATTCCTATGGCGTTGTCTTGATACAGATTGAAGTAGCAACGGTTGATTTCAGTGTTTGAATAAGACCCTGTTCCATTAGCAACTGGGGTTTTGAACACGATGCTTTTTAGACAATTGATGAAATGTGAATCTGATATTTCTGAGCCTTCACTCCACGTGTCAGTATTGAAAAGCTCTAATGCCACTGTACAGTTCCTGAATATCATACTAGTCACCGTTGTCCCGAACGAATTCTGAACAGTCACCATGCCATTAATTATCTCAAATCCAGAAAGAACATTATATTGCGAACTTGTGTAATTATCACCCTTGATTATTATTCGGCTTCCATTGCATCTTAACTTGGATCCTTCACCGATTATCCGTGCATTCTTTTTATTCAGTAATACTATGTCTGAGGTTAGCGTGTATTCGCCAGACTTGATGTAGACAGTGTTGCCTGAATCTATTGATTCTTGAATCACGTATGAAGCGTTGGTTGAGCTAAAATCGATTCTTCCGTTTAGCCCATTCTTTGCTTGAACAAATTCGCCCTCTTGCAACACAATGTAATCATACTCCTCAGTGGGATTACGTTCAAACTTTAGGTAAGCCTGAAAACCCCAAACCGCTGTGAAAATTAGTGCACCTATTAGTATTATGAAGGCTGCCGCAGTGTAATTGATTTTCATTCCTACTCTGTTTGAAGATTATCCATTTTGAATATATACTTTCTTAATTGGCTTCTGAGAAAGGACGGCAATATTTGCAGCTGCATCGCAATTCATAGGCTATGGAGGTTCGATTATCGTTCCATTCCAGAACATGAGCTTATAATACATGATTGTCATGTTGCTATAATATCTCGAGTCGTCGTAGATTATGTCTAAGCTCAAATGATGTGTATGCAAGAGATAGTCGATGTCTGTTCCTATTTTCGTAGATAGCTCATCAACCCATAATCCCCACACTTTGTCCAGTGATCCGCGAAAAGCCCAGCCGTAGTCTTTTGGCATGACATAAGCTATTCTGCGTTCAGTTTTCCCAGGAGTTCGCGGGTTAGTTTGAATGTAATCCCAGAATTTTTTGATAGCGTCAAAATGCTTCTCAGTCAGTATGCCATAGGTTGACACTTCTGGGTAGCTAAAGATAATGATGTATTTTGCTCCGCTCAGGTAGGCGTAAACCATATCGTAGTACAATTCATCTGGTGATTCAATGTAGGGGGGTTGTCTATAGGTCCAAGTGATTATTACTCCCCACTCTTTGCCTTGAACACTTGCTGCTCCTCGGCAAAGCGCCACATTCAATGGTCTGCTGTGGTTCCATCCGAATTCGGCGAAAATCCCGTCATATCCTGCCAAGTAGCTGAACCAATAAAGTGCGTAGTCAGCGGTGAAAAGTTTCAGCCCAGCGGCGGTGGTGTTGAGGTAATAGGTGGAGTAGTGTTTTATTGTTTCACTTAAAATGTCGATATACTTGTTGGCTGCATCCGTGTAATTGTCAGCTTGGGGCACTGGCATCGCTACGCCTTGATCAACTTGACGACCTCCCGCTTCATCCCATGCATATATGCCGAGGAAATGGTTACCCCAACTTGCTTTGGCTTCTGCAATCCATTGTGGTTGGTCACTCCAGCGTCTGGTTGGCCACATAAAAGGTATGAAA
>Ga0153916_10004784_pt1 | contig 10259 bp, 8 predicted proteins | sample Opewatmetagenome_FD_109642 | JGI IMG/M metagenome (GOLD analysis project Ga0153916, IMG submission 109642) | Freshwater wetland microbial communities from Ohio, USA - Open water 3 Core 3 Depth 4 metaG | ecosystem: Environmental > Aquatic > Freshwater > Wetlands | place: USA: Ohio, Lake Erie, Old...
AAACACGATGGCAGAGAACGCAAAGCCCGCGATTCGATACGTCCACGGTGAGCTGACTACCACCGATGCAATAACACTCGAGCGCGAGCGCGACTCGCGCGACCGGAACGGCATCGCCCAGATCGAACGGGTGATGCGGGGCGAGGAGACGGCGGCGAACGCCGAACGCGACCGCGCCAGGCTGCTGAACCGGGGGATCGAGCCGCCGTCCGGTCTCCACGGGGATCTGAAGGTCGCCGCGGGGGACGTCATCGGGAAGCCTGCTACCGATGTCCGCGCGCTGGATAAAGTCACCGGCCGCGCCCAGTACTCGGTGGACCAGTATCCCCGGGGGATGCTCTACACCCGGGTGCTGCGGAGCCCACTGCCCCACGCGAAGGTCACTTCGATTGACACCAGCAAGGCTGAGGCTTATCCGGGGGTCCACGCCGTCATCACGTACAAGGACGTGCCGACGACCGTCGCGCGCCCGGCTCTGACGGGTGAGCCGGCGCTCGCGGGCGAGCCGGTTGCGGCGGTGGCGGCAGAGACAAACGCGATCGCTGAAGAGGCACTCGCCCTGATCGACGTGCAGTACGAGGCGCTGCCGTTCGTGCTTGCTCCGAAGGATGCGCTGAAGAGCGGCGCGCCGCTCGTCCGGAGCTCGCTGAAGACCAATGCTGTCCGCGATCCTCAGTACTCTTATTCGCGCGGCGACGTTACGAAGGGGTTCGCGTCTGCGGACCTCACGGTGGAGATCACGGTCGACACGTCCTTCGAACAGCATGTCTGCATGGAACCGCACAATGTTGTGGCTACATGGGACCAGAGCCTGCTCACCCTTTACACGGGCACGGCTTACGCGCATGGCATGGCAAGCGGGGTCGCGGCCGAGCTCGGCATCCCGATCTCCAGCCTCCGCGTCGTCGCGATGGACACCGGGGGCAGCTTCGGCGACAAAACGGGCCGCCATCCCTACCACACGACCGCCGCACTCCTGGCCAAGAAGACGGGCCGGCCGGTGCGGTACGAGCAGACCCGCAAGGACATCTTCATAGACGCGGGCCACAACTATCCGTTGTCCGCGACAGCCAAGCTTGGTCTGAAGAAGGACGGGACGATTGTCGCCCTCCAGGGGACGTCCTACGTCGTGGCCGGGGCTTACGGGTCCGCGAACAACAGCGATGACTGGGAAGCCGCCAACCATACTTACAAGATCCCGAACGTGCAGGTGAACGGCCTCTCCGCCTTCACCAACACGGTTAGCACTTCTGCCCTGCGGTCGGTCGGCGAGGCGTCGGGCAACTTCATGACCGAAAACCTGATGAACCGGGCAGCGGAAGCCCTGAACATGGACCCGCTCGAGTTCCGGCTTAAGAACATCGAGACGAAGGTCGACCAGGTGACCGGTCTGCCGTACTCCAGTTGCGGGCTGGCCGAGGCTCTCCAGCGTGGAGCTGAACTGTTCAACTGGAAGAGCCGCTGGACGGGCTGGAAGAAGGGTCCACGCGACCTGACCAAGCCGCAGAAGGGCATCGGGATGATTGCCCTGGAGCTCGCGAAGGGTGCGAACAGCGCCCCGATGACCGCCATCGTCCAGATCCAGTCTGACGGGTCCGTCCTCGTCAACTCTGGTTCAGCTGATATCGGGGGCGGGCAACGGACGGCTCTTTGCATGGTGGCGGCCGAAGCCATCGGGGTGCCGCTCGCCCAGGTCAAGATCAACTCGATGGATACGCAGGCGGGCCCGGACTCCGGCGGTAACTACGGCAGCCGCGGGCTTAAGTCTCAGGGGGTGGGCGTGCTCAACGCCGCCCTGGACGCCAAGGACAAGCTGCTCGCGGGCGTCGCCGCGAAGTGGAAGCTGCCAAACGCGAACGATATCGACATCAAGCAGGGGCTCGTCTTCCGGAAGAGCGACCCCACGAACAAGACGTACCAAATGACGGTCAAAGACGCGGCGAACTCCGGCGTCGTCATCATCGATGACGCGCCGCGGCCGGCCTCTGGCACGATCGTCGGGTCTGCACGAGTTCCGAACTTCAGCGGCTATTCACAGAAGACCTTCGGAGCGGCCTTCTATGAAGTGGAAGTGGACCCGTCCACCGGCTACGTGACCGTGACGGAGGCCGTCCAGGTGCACGACGTTGGTCGCGCGATCAACCCCACTTCGCTCACGAACCAGATCCAGGGTGGGGCGATACAGGGCATCAACAAGGCGCTCAGCGAGGAGCTCATCTACGACGCACCTACCGGGGTGCTCATCAACACCAACCTGGACGAATACAAGTTGCACATGCTGGATGCGTCGCCCCTGAAGTTCCAGGTCGACTGGGTTGAACCGTACGACCTCGTTGGGCCGTACGGAGCGAAAGGTATCGGTGAGCCACCGATCGTGGCGCCCGGACCGACCATCCATGCCGCGATTTACGACGCCGTCGGCGTGTACCTCAACCACATGCCGATGACGCCCGCGCGCGTGCTCAACGCGTTGAGCACGGCGAAAGCCTGAGCAGCGAGGAGACATCAGATGCGAACGGTCAAGTATTCGAAGACCACGAGCTGGAAACAGGCCTCCCAGACGCTTGCCAAGGATCCAAAGGCGCGGGCAATCAGCGGCGGGAGTGACCTCCTGGGGATGATCAAGGAAGACGTCGCAGGCAAAGGCTTGCCGCGTTGGGAGACGCTGGTCGATATCCGCACGATTCCCGGCAGCGATTCAATCGCCTACAGCGGTTCGAGCGGACTCACGCTCGGGGCGATGGCCACGCTCTCGGCAATCGAAGCGTCGGCGGACATCCAGAAGAACTACCCGGTGCTCGCGAAAGCGGCTGGCGCCGCGGCGTCACCGAACATCCGCAATGTCGGGACCATCGGGGGCAATGTGAACCAGAGGCCCCGGTGCTGGTATTTCCGGGGCACGGAGTTCGACTGCTACAAGAAGGGCGGCAACGTCTGTTTCGCGGTGGCAGGCGACAACACATACCACGCGATCCTCAACGGAGAGCTGTGCAACATGGTCCATCCATCTGACACAGCCCCCGCACTGATGGCACTCGGTGCCAAGGCCGTGATTAGCACGGCCTCGGGCGGGGAGAAGACCGTCAGTATGGATAGCTACTTCACAGGCCCCCGGGTCGACGTCCTGCGCGAGAACATCCTCAACCAGGGTGACCTTCTGAAGGAGATTCAGATCCCGGCACCAAAGCCCGGCACCGGTATGTCCTTCATCAAGGCACAGCGCCGAGGTGAGACTTACGACTTTGCGATGGCGAATGTCGCGACGGTGATCACGAAGCAGAACGGCAAGGTTACGGACGTGAGCATCGTCCTCAGTGGCGTCGCGCCAACGCCCTATCGCGTGACGGCAGCGGAGAATGCGCTCAAGGGACAGGCGGTCGACGCGAAGCTTGCACAGACCGCAGCCGAACAAGGGTTGGCGCAAGCCAAGCCCATGACGAACAACGCCTACAAAGTGCAGCTGGCCAAGAACCTGGTTGCGCGTTCGATCATCGAGGCCTGGGGCTGACAATGACGAGCGACCGCGAGAACGGAATGTCCGGCCCGTCGGATTTCTCCCGGCGGGCATTCCTCCGGAAGACCGGCGCGGCGGTGGCCGGAGTAGCGTTTGTAGGACTCGGCTTTGCCGAGACGTTCAAGGGAGTAGCTTTCCCATCGATCGCGGAGGCGGGTGGGGTCATCATGCCCAACCCGTCGCTCTGCATCGGCTGTTTGACATGCGAGGTCTCGTGTTCGGAGGTCCACAAGACGGCGGGCCTCTCAGACATCGCCCGCATCCGGGTCTACCGCCGCGAGAGCGTCGTTGTGGATCCCGCCATCATCGCCAACTTCGGCATGCGCGGGAAGTTCTTCCAGAACGTCTGCGTCCAATGTCCGGATGCGCCCTGCGTGGCAGTCTGCCCTCCGAAGGCGCTCAGCGTGGACCCCAAGACAGGCGCGCGGGTAATCGATCCGAACACGTGCATCGCCTGTGGGAAATGCGAACAGGCCTGCCTCTTCCCGACGCCGCCGGAGAGCAAGGCGGCCGGGCCGGAACAGGTGGGCCAGCGGTCCCGCATCATCTACGACAAGCCTAGGAACGTGTACACGAAGTGCGACCTGTGCTCGTTCCGCGCTGAAGGACCGGCCTGCATCGAGCGCTGCCCGGTGAACATCGCCATCACGCAGGGCAAGGTGAAGAGCGACACGATGTGCCTCACCCTGCTCCAACCTGAGAACCAGGCCAACTTCGCCAAGATGCGCGACCAGCAAACGGCGCCTGCGGAGGCCACGCAGTGAGCACATTGAAAATAGAGGAAACCGCACCCGCGGTGACCGGGACCAGTACCCTCGTGCGCTTCTTGCCTGCGATCGTGCTTGTCGCGGCGGTCATCGGCGCCGCGGTCGTGTTGCCGATGGTTGGCCACGATCAGAGCGCCCGCACCTGGTACCGGGGTCTCATCGGCGGCAGCAGCCTGTATCGCCTCGACACGATCTTCGCCCGGCTGCTCCCGTTCGTCATCGGTGCGGCGATTGCAGTCGCGCTGCTCGAACGGGGACGGCGCCAGCGGCACGTTGCCGCCAGCGGCGAATCGCTACGCCGACATGAGCTGAGCGAAGTGATTGCTCACTGGGGGAATGCCGTTGGGGTTGGGCTCTGTCTGATCACGGCGACGTGGCTCAGGCGCTGGTTCGGCAGGCCGTTCTCACTCGAGACGACGTATGTCCTGCACTTCATCGGCGCAGGGTTGATCATGGCAGCTGTCGCCCACCACATCACCTTCCAGCGAGTGGGTGGCGGCACCGGGCTGATTCCGAAGCGGCGAGCTGACTTCAAGAATGCCTTGGCAGAAATGGTCGGTTACACGGGCGTATACCGCGGATTGCGTGGAGCGTTCGGGGTGCAGATGCCGGCAGCGGTTCGCCGCCCAGCACAACGCATTCTGCGCAAGTGGAATCTCGTCCCCGATCCGGATGGGAAGTACCTCGCAACTGAGAAGGTGCTTTCGTACTCCCTGTGGGCCGTCCTGATCGGCGTCGTAGTGATCACCGGCGTCATCAAAACGTTGCGCTATGCGGTGTCGCTGCCGGGTGGCCTTCTCCATTGGGCTACCTACCTCCACGATGGCGCCACGATCTTCCTAATCGTCCTGTTGGCGCTTCATATTGGGGCGCTAGTTCTGGTGCCGCGGAACTGGCCACTCCTGAAGTCGATGTTCACCACGCGGGTCTCACGTGCCTATGCGAAGGCGCATCTACCCCTGTGGGTCGAAGAGGAAGAGACGGCCGAGAAGCCTTGAGCCGGACGTGGGAGCGCCCGGCCAGACACCCCCATTGCGTGTCTGGCCGGGCGGCCCTAGCGCGATAGCCTGGCCAACCGAAGCAAGGGCGGGCTCGCCCATGCGACGATCGCGCCAAGGAAGAATCCGCCCACCAGATCCGATACTGTGTGACCGCTGAAGTGCAGCCGGTTAACGACCGTCGCCGCCATGACAGCGGCAAAGACCCATCGCGTCCGGCCGCCCGACATGGCCAGCAACGGCACGCCGAACGCGGCGAGCACTGTGATCCGTGCCATATGGCCGCTTGGGAAGCTGCTGCGAATCGCCTCGGTGTTGGCCTGTTCTGTGACGGCCGCCATCACGTTCCCGAACGTGGCGTCTGGGAAGTCAAGGCGCATGATGCCCTCGACGACCATCGACATCAGAATGGCGACCACCGGTGCTTAAGCCGGCCGCCACGGCACCTTCTTTGCCCGGAGCCAGGCCAGGCCGGCAGCGATCGCGAGACTTTCCGGCCACGCTTTAATCTCTTCTAAACGAACTTCCGCCGTAGCTGAACGATGACGCGGCTTTGGTTCCCCGTGTAGGGGTAGGAGCGATAACGGCTCAGTCAGACGGTGAGTCGGGGAACGCAACCTGGCTCGTGATATTCGTCACATCTAACCTGAGCGCGCCCATGCAAGTGTTTTCGCGGGAGGCGGGCAACGCAGGGTCCCCCTCTCTCGTAGCTTGATTCCAGGGGGAACAAAGCGCTTGTCAACTGATGTTTCCGGTGCCGCAGTCGTTGGTGGGGGCCTCCATGGCGAGATAAGGCTGGGCGAATTGGCCCGCAGCCAGCAGGACGTAGCTCTGTTAATGCGTTACGGGGAGGCCACGGCCGAGGAACTTTCCGCCTCCCTGAGCCTTTCCACGGCAGCTGTTCGTGCGAGCCTGCGCGGGCTCATCAACGGAGGGTTCGTAGTCCGACAACGGGTCCGGTCGCGAAGATGTCCGCGCCAGCACCTGTACCGGCTAACGCCCAAGGGCATGCTGCTGCTCGTGGTGGATTATTCCGGACTCTGTCGCCGGCTGCTGAGGTTGGTCGAGCAGCGACGAAAGACCAGCGACGCTGAACTTGGGCACGCTCTTATCGCGTGGCCAATGCAGGGTGGACAAGAAGGCGCAGCCGGCGACGATTTTCCGGCTGAGGTGAACGCGGTCGCCGCGGCATTTCGTGAGGAGGGCTTTCTGACTTGTGTCCTCTCCGACGTCGCGCAGAGCCCGACACAGACGAGCGTGCTTGAGATCTATCATTGTCCAATCCTTGATCTGGCCCGAGAGCAGCCAGCCATCTGCCGCGCAGAATTGAAATCCCTGTCGGAGGCGTTCCCAGATGCCTCAGTTAGACGGATCCGTTGCCTGCGTGAGGGCAAGACATCCTGTTTGTACATCTTGCGGCGGGAGGTTCGCGAGGCCGAGACCCGGCCCCGTCGCCCGTGATATTTATCGCATCGTGCTCTCCGGGATGCGCGCATCATTGGGCGAATGAGCCGGATCGAACTCGACAACCGGGGGCTTGAGGCCCCGGAGCCAATGGTGCGCATCCTCGGAGTCCTGGCCGAGCTGAGGGTGGGGGACTCAATCGTGGCACTCATGGACCACGAACCGCTGTTGCTTTATCCGGAACTCGAACGACGCGGTTGCAGATGGAAGCTCGAGGCGGACGTCGATACGTTTGTGCTCACGATACAGAGAGCATAGGGGTGACGGCCGCCGGCAGGCGTGTTTCTGCGGCTAGATGAGCCTGGCCAGCCCGCGCATGTCGCGTATGACAAACTCTCGACGCCGCACCTCGACTACCCCATCGTCTTCCATCACCTTGAGTGTGCGGCTCACGACTTCACGGACCGATCCAACCAATGCTGCGAGGTCCTGCTGGGTGATCACGCGGGGGACGGCAACACCCTCGGGCGTGGTCACTCCCTCCTCACTGGCAAGGAAGTAGAGATACCGCGCGATCCGGTTCTGGACGGTCTGCAGGCTGATTTGTTCGATCAGTTCAGTGAAGGAGCGGAGACGTCGGGCAAAGTGATGCAGCAACGCCATGGCCACCGCTGAATTTCGGCTGGCGAGATTTCGGAATGCCTCGGAGGGGAAGAGGATCAGTTCGGAGGCCTCGATGGTTTCGACACTGGCCGGGTTCGGCCTGCCTTCGAAAACGGGCACTTCACCGAAGGTGTCGCCCGGCGACGCCAAGCCGAGGATTTGCTCACGGCCTTCCGGAGCGGTGCGAAAGATGCGGACGCGACCGCGCCTTACCAGGTAGGCGCCAGAACTGGCTTCGCCTTCGCGCATGACGAGAGCGCGTGGTCCGTACTTGCGAACGAGAAGCTCACGGGCGAACCGCTCGCCTTCGATTGGGTCGAGCGGGGCGAGATACGGTACACGCCGCAACTCCTCAAGAGACGGAGGTGTGGTCACAGGCACAGAGTGTGCACTCCGTGCGGTCGCCTGTCATCCGGGTCGAGAGTCGCGAGATGAAGGCCCGATCGGGGGCTGCAAGTTTCCGGATCGTGGCGAATTATGCGGCGTTGAAGATGCCGTCTCACTTCGTGACCAACGTCACATTCATACCGGCGGCGAAGAGGCAGTGTTCAGAGCGGAAGGCAGAAATGTTCCATCAATTACGCGGTACTGCGATGGCGCCGGTGATCGTGGGGGTGCGTGGGCCTTCGCGCTCAGGGAAGACGGCGCTGATAGAGCGCCTCATCCCGCTGCTTGGTCGACGTGGCTGTCGCGTTGCGTATGTCAAACGGACTCATCATCGCCTGGATCTCCCGGAAAAGGCGTCAGGTCGAATCTGGGCGGTTGAGCCAGCGGCAATGGTGCTGCACGCGGTCGACCGTCTGCAGATCACCGTTACCGGCGGCGAGCGTTCGGTTGAGCAACTGGTTGCGCACGTACCGATGGACGTGGACGTGGTGCTGCTGGAGACCCACAGTCCCGAGCGCCTGCCGACGATTCTGTCGAGGATGCTTGAGCAGGAGCCCGGGGAAGCGGTTATCGGCCGCTGGTCATTGGGCTCCATCGACGATGAGGCCCCTGTGCTGGCAGCTTTGATCGAGGCCCTGTTGCCAGACGACCTGGTGCTTTCGCGTGCGCTGAGCGTGGCGACCCAGGCGCACGGCGGGCACGCGTGCGCCGGGCTCGTGTTGGGTACCCGCCTCGCGCTTGTCGGGGCTGCGACGCTTGGCGTCGATGTCCCCGACTGTCAGAAGCGACTGATCGTCGCGGTCGAGACCGATCGCTGTGCCGTCGATGCGATCCAGGCCGTAACCGGCTGCCGGCCCGGCAGGCGCACCCTTCGACTGCTCGACTACGGCAAGCTCGCTGCCACCTTCATCGACCAGTGGAATCAGACGGCCATCCGCGTCGCAACCAGGGGTGACCTCCGCGAGCGGGTGGGCGACCCGCCGGGAGGTATCGGTCACCACGACTTCCAGCGTGACGCCTACCTGGCCATGGCACCCGAGGAGCTCTTCAACATCCGCGACGCCGACCCATTTGTTGCACGGTTCGATCTCCCGGGATCACCGCTGCGGCGAGTCAACTGCGGCCGGTGCGGGGAGGAAGTCTCGGATGGGCGAGAAGTCGCCAGTGAGATCGGGCCGGTTTGCCGGACATGTGGCGACCTGACAACGGGGCCCATATCCGTCGAAGGAGAGTCAATGTGCTGACGCGGAGGGGGTTGTTCAAGCTCGGTGCGGCAGGTGCGGCCGGCGCCACCGCGCTATACCTCGAAACGAAGATGGCCTTCCTCCAGTCGGCCGTCGGGATCGACAACCCGCTGGCTGCCTACCCGAACCGGGACTGGGAGAAGGTCTACCGGGACCAGTACCACTACGACAGCAGCTTCGCCTTCATCTGCGCGCCAAACGACACCCATATGTGCCGCCTTCGGGCCATGGTTCGGAATGGCGTCGTGGTACGTATCGAGCAGAACTACGACGGTGGCTCGTATAAGGACCCTCAGGGCAACAGCTCGAGCGTCGCATGGAATCCGCGTGCCTGCTTGAAGGGCTACACACTGCACCGCCGCGTCTACGGCCCGTACCGGGCGAAGGCCCCGGCCATTCGCAAAGGCTGGAAGCAGTGGGCCGATGACGGATTCCCGTCTCTCTCCGACACACCGACGTTGCGGGCCAAGTACAGGTTCGATGCCCGCGGTGATGACGACTGGGTGCGGATGTCGTGGGACCAGGCGAATGACTATGTGGCCCGGGGACTTGTCGCCATCGCCAAAACCTACAGCGGCGCAGACGGAAAGCGCCGACTGGTCGAAAAGGATGGCTACCCGGAGGAGATGCTGGAGCACTGGGAAGAGGCCGGCACGCGGACGATGAAGCTCGGTTCATCGCTCCCGCCGCACGGAGTCGCGGGTAAGTTCGCACCATTCCGTTTCGCAAACATGCTCGCCCTGCTTGACGCGAAGGTTCGCGGCGTGACGCCTGACCAGGCGCTTGGCGCCCGGGGCTGGTCTGAGTACACCTGGCGTGGCGACCAGGCGCCGGGGTTCCCGTTTGTCCACGGTTTGCAGTCGACGGAAACAGACTTCAACGACCTGCGCCACAGCAAGCTGCTGGTGATGATCGGAAAGAACCTCGTCGAGAACAAAATGGCCGACAGCCATTGGTTCCACGAGATCATGGAGCGGGGCGGCAAGATCGTCACGATCGTTCCTGAATACGGGCCACCGGCCACCAAATCGGACTACTGGATCCCGGTGCGCCCGGGCCTTTCTGACACTGCGCTGCTTCTTGGCGTGGCGAAGGGACTCATCGACCGCAACCTGATCGACGTCAACTTCGTAAAGCAATTCACGGACCTTCCACTCCTCGTCCGGCTGGACACGCTGAAACGACTTCGCGCCGACGAAGTATTTGCTGGCTACAGCTCGCCGTTGGATCCGAATGGGCCGAGTTTCAAGCTTCATAACCTCACGGCCGACCAGGCGAACGT
>Ga0153916_10004785_pt1 | contig 10258 bp, 5 predicted proteins | sample Opewatmetagenome_FD_109642 | JGI IMG/M metagenome (GOLD analysis project Ga0153916, IMG submission 109642) | Freshwater wetland microbial communities from Ohio, USA - Open water 3 Core 3 Depth 4 metaG | ecosystem: Environmental > Aquatic > Freshwater > Wetlands | place: USA: Ohio, Lake Erie, Old...
CCCGCTCGAGGCGAGCAGGGCGCGGGCGAGCAGGTAGTAGCCGATCAGGATCGTCCCCGTCAGCGCCGCGGTGACCACGAGCGCGAGCCACGGCAGGCGGATGGCGCGCCACAGCACGAACATCAGCAGCGAGATCGCGACCGCGAGCCCGAACGCGATCGCGCCGTCGAGCAACCGCGACGCGCGCGTCACCACGTCGCCGGTCAGCAGGTTGTCGAGCGCGTTGGCGTGGACCTCGGAGCCCAGGTGGTTCGACGTGATCGGCGTCGCACGCTGGTCGCGCAGCGCCTGCGCCGCGGCGGAGACGATCACGTACTTGCCGGCGAGCGCGGCCTGCGGCACGGCGGGCGGCTTGCCTTCCTCGAGCATCACCGACGAGCGCAGCACCTCGTACGCGGACAGCTGGGGGTAGATCCCACGCCCGTGGTAGCGGATCGTGAACGCGCCGTGCTCGTCGAGCGGCACGCGGCGGTCGCCGAGCACGAGGTCGTGGCCCTCGGCGCGCGGCACGACCCCGGGGTGGGCGACCAGGTAGGCGGCGAGCGCCAGCGACGGGTACTCGCGATCGCCGTACGCGAACAGCGGGGCGTAGCCGCGCATGATCCCGTCGGGGTCGGAGAACTGGTAGACGTTGCCCATCCGCGAGGGTGCGGCCGCGATCACGGCGAGCGGCGGGTCCATCCCGTCGCGTGACGGGGCGAGCCCGGTGGGCGGGAGCCCGTCGCGCTCGCGGATCAGCGCGGCCACCGTGAGCTCGTGGCCGAGCTCGGCGGGGGTGAGCGCCCGGATCGTCGGCGCGCTCGGTGGGGGCGCGGGCTGACCGTCCTCGGCGGGAGGCCCGAACAACGACGCCAGCGCTTCGTTGCCCGCGAGCTTCTCCGCGAGCTTGGCGGCGTCCTCGGCGGAGGCCTTGCCGCCGTACCACAGCTCGACCTGGCCGCTCGCCGCGGGCAGCGCGAAGCTGTGCACGTTCCAGCTCGCGAGCCGGAGCGCGGTCGCTCGCGCGGCCGTGGCATCGGTCGTCGTCAGCCGCGCGGCCCACGGGCCCTCGAGGGTGCGCGGGACCTGCGCGTACTGGGTCAGCGCGAGCCCGATCACGGCGTTGCCCGCGTCGTGGAGCGCGGTGGCGAACTCGTCATCGTCGGCCGCGCCGATGCCGCGGTCCTGGAACAACCAGTCGAACACGACCGCCTTCGCCCCGGCCTGCTTGCAGTAGCTGGCGATCGTCCCGTAGAGCGAACGCGGCCACGGCCACGACACGTCGAAGTTGTTCTCCGCGTTCTCGATGTCGTTCTCGCTGATCGTGATCAGCACGACGTCCTTCGACGCGGCCGCGGGATCGATCACGGCGCGGACGCGGCGATCGTAGGACGCGGCCTCCGTCCCGGCGAGGAACCCCGGGCGCGCGATCGCGAGCACCGCCGCCAGGAGGCCGACGACGACGCCGACCACGGCTCCGGACAGCAGCGAGCGCACACGCGCAGAGATCCCCCGACCCATGATCGCGGATCATACGCGATGCCGCTGCTCAGCGAGAAGGGCGGCGCGGCTTGCTCAGGCCTTCTCTCAGCTCGGCGCGCTCGCGCGCGGCCGACATCGCCCAGCTGCAGATCGGGCAGCTCGCGCGCGCGTGGTTGCGTGCCGTGCAGTGCGCGCGTCCGAAGTAGATGATCTGGAGGTGCAGCACGTTCCAGCGCTCCTGCGGGAACAGCTGCTTGAGGTCGCGCTCGACCTCCTCGACCGTGCGCGCCCGCGACAGCTGCCAGCGCCCGGCGAGGCGATGGATGTGGGTGTCGACCGGGAACGCCGGCTGGCCGAACGCCTGCGCCATCACCACGCTCGCGGTCTTGTGGCCGACGCCGGGGAGGCGCTCGAGCGCCGCGAGGTCGCACGGGACCTCACCACCATGCTCGGCGACGAGCATCCGCGCCATCGCGGCGAGGTTCTTCGCCTTGCCCGGGGCGAGCCCGCACGTGCGGATGAACGGCATGATCTGCGCCGCGGTGAGCGTGGCCATCGCCGCGGCGGTCGGGGCGCGCTCGAACAGCGCGGGGGTGACCAGGTTGACGCGCGCATCGGTGCACTGCGCCGAGAGGATCACCGCGACCAGGAGCTGGAACGGGTCGCCGTGATCGAGCGGCACCGCCGGCGCGGGGAACAGGCGGTCGAGGATCTCGAGCACGCGGGCGGCGCGGCCCGCGCGGTCGCGGGGCGCGGTGGGGTGGCGCCCGGTCATGGCGCGTCGTCGGGGTCGTCGTCGGCCGCCGCCGGCGTCGCGGGCTTGCCGGCTCCGGTCAGGCGGTCGACCAGGTCGCGCGCGGCCTGGCTGCTCGGATCGGCGTAGGTGGCCTCCTGCGCCTTGGCGATCGCCTCGGCCTGCTTGCCGGTGCGCGCGAGGTACTCGGCCTCGGCCATGTACGCCCGCGGTTGCAGCGGCTCGAGGCGTTGCGCTTCGTGGAGCTCGCCGAGCCCCTCGAGATCGTTGCGCCGCACGAGCAGCTCGCCGAGCCGGTAGTGCCCGCGCGCATCGTCGGGGAACCGCTCGGCGAGCTCGCGATAGGCGACCTCGGCCGTCTCGACCTTGCCGAGCCGGCGCTGCGAGCCACCCCAGAAGTTGTAGTAGTCGAACGCGACCGTGCTCGCGCGATCGACGAGCAGCCACACCGCGATCGCCACGACGTGTGCGATCCCGACCGGCCCGACACGCTCGCCGCGGCGCTTCGCCGTCACGACGATCAGCGCCGTGAACACCGCGAGCCCGACCGCGACGGCGACCGCGTGGTGGAGGCGCGTCGCGAGGGCGAGCGCGGTCCCGAGCGCGCCGAGCCCCAGCGCGATCCAGCTGTCCGCGGCGGCGACCCGGCCCAGCACGGCTCGCAGCACGCGCAGCGGCGGGGTCTCGGCGATCCAGACCCAGATCCGATCGGGCACGACGAGCACGTAGAGGCCGAGCATCAGCCACGCGAACAGGCCGATCTCGAGGCCGGTCTTCAGGATGCCGGCGTGGAACGCGATCCCGAGCGGCGCAGCGACGATCCACGCGGGCCGGACCCACACGATCACCGCGAGCACGAGCTCGGTGACCACGACCAGGCGCGCGGTCCAGGTGATCCCGATGGTCGCGTCGATCGCGTGGCGCAGCGAGCCCGTGATCTGCTCGTGCAGCGTGCGGCCGTCGAGCCACGCGACGTCGAGCTTCGAGATCGCGGCCCACAGGTACATGATCCCGAGCTGCACGAGCATCAGCCGCACCGCCCACGACCGCACCGGGGTCGCCGGGGTGGCGTCCGCGGGGCGCTGCCAGGGCACGAAGCACGCGAGCAGGAGCAGGAGCACGACCAGGTAGTGGTGCTGGTACGAGTCGAGCTGGCTGCCGAAGTACAGCCACGCGTAGATCGCGGTGACGACCGGCAGCGCGTAGCGCGTGCCGACGCCGAACGCGACGAGCACGAACAGATACGCGGACACGAGCTGCGCGATCGCGTAGCTCGCGCGCGTCGGCCCGAGCGCGTCGAGCCCGGGCAGGTGCGCGACGTTGAAGCCACCGGCGCCGTAGCGCGGCGCGTGCCGGATCGAGAGCACCGCATCGATCGCGAGCAAGGCGAACAGCACCACGCGCGCGAGCAGGAGCTTGGCCCACGTCACCTCGAAGCCGAACCAGAACCGCGGCTGCTCGGCGGGGGCGGTCCGCGCGGCGAGCGGTGCGCGGCGGGCGTCGCGGCTGGCCTCGCGCCTGGCGCGCACCTTCGCCTCGCGCTTGTCGGTCGCGGGGGCGTGCTGCTTCGATCGCTGTCGTTGCTTCGCCATCGGTCTAGAGGAGCGGCACGTTGCACATGTCGTAGCCGCCGTAGGTCTGCGGCTCGCGATCGTTGTACCGGCAGTCGATCGACATCCGCACCTCGGCGCCCGGGTGGCGCTCGCACAGCGCCTTGCCCATCGCCTCGATCACGCTGAACCGGCCGCGCCGCGCGATCGTGATCCACGCCTCGTGGAACTCCGCGCCGAGCTCGAGCGGCTTGCCGTCGAGCAGCACCGTGGGCTGGCACTGCGCCATCCGCATCGGCGAGAACATCCGCCACGCGAAGCGCTCGTCGTGGGGATCGCGGTGGGCGACGTAGTAGCGCACCGGCAGGACGAGCTGGACCGCGAGGAACGCGAGGATGAACCGCCCGCGCCAGGTGTGCACCAGCCCGCGGACGGCGGGGTGGTTCCACATCCGGATCAGGAGTCTCAGCACCGCGCGGACCCTAGCATTCCCGGCAGCTACAGCGGCAGCGCCGCCTGCGAAGCGACCGGGATCGGCCGTGGCGGCGGGTAGTAGGTCAGGTCGTCGTCGATCCGCGCCCCGGCCGGCAGGGGCGCGCGGTGGACGAGCTGGCCGGCCTCGACCGAGGCGACCGCGTGGCCGTCGAGGTAGAGCACCGCGTTGCCGACGATCGCGGGCACCCGCGGGCCGGGCGACAGGATCCCGATCAGGTTGAGCGGATCGGTCGCGGCGATGCGCGCGACCTCGGGCGCCGGAGCGGGGTGGCGCGCGGCGCGCAGCTCGTCGAGCGCCTCGGGCAGCGCGAACTGCTCGCCGACGAAGCCGGTGACGAACCGGCCGCCGCGGATCTCGCCGCGTGCCTCGAGCCGGCGCAGCGCCACGAGCACGTCGCGCCACGGCGGCAGGCTCGACTCGCGCTGGAGCAGGTCGCGGAACACCACGCCGTAGCGGTGGAGGAGCTGGCGCGCGCACGCCTCGGGATCGATCGCCTGCGCGGTGGCCGCGGGGAGCAGCGACCACCGCCCGGCCGCCGTGGGCAGCGAGCGCAGCGCGTGGCCGGGGCGCTGATGGTCGCGCGTGCGGGCGCGCTTGATCGCCTCCTGCCACTTGCGCACGGGCGGCGCATCGTTCGCGGCGAGCGCGCGGTCGAACAGGCTCTTGACCTCGCCGCGCTTGCGGTCGACGAGCACGCGCAGGCTGGCGAAGCCATCCGCCGTCGCCAGCCCGGCGCCGACGAGCTCCCACAGCGCGTCCTCGAGCTCGCTCGGCGCGACCGCCATGGTCGTGACGAGATCGGTGAGGAACGAGGCGCCCTGCGTGGCGAGCACGCCCTGCACCGCGGTCGCGAGCGGCCCGAGCACGGAATCCTCGGTCTGGCCCACCGCCGCCGCCGCGCGCAGCCAGCTCGCATCGCGGCGCAGCATCAGCGCGAGCGGCGCGGAGCGCGACGGGGCGGTGCGGGTGCGGTTCGCGATGCGTGGCTCCGCGGCGTCGCGCCCACCTTGCTCGGCGGCCTGGGCGAGCCGCATCAGCGCGGACTGGGTCACGAGCTCGACGATCCGCAGCTCGCCGGCGCCCGGCCGGCGCGCGCCGGCGACGAGCGCGCGCGTCGCGGCGGCCGCGATCTCCTCGCGCGACGCCCCGGCGCGGCACGCGGCATCGGCGGCGGCCTCCGCCCGATCGTAGGCCTGCGGGTTGGCTCCTCCCGGCGGCAGCGGCCGGTCGAGCGCGCTCGGCGGCTCGGCCTCCGGCTCCGCGGCCTTGCGCGGCGACAGCCGGCACCACACCACGTGCCCCGCGAGGCACAGCTGATCGAGCCAGCTCTGATCGTAGCCGTGCAGGCGCGCCGGCAGCACCTCGCGCTCCCAGGCGCCGGCCGCGGTCTCGAAGCCCTGGAGCTGCTCGACGATCCGCGCGAGCCCGTCGCTGCCGATCAGCTGCGTGTGCCTGGCGACCCGCTGCCAGCGCAGCAGGAACCGCATCAGCGCCGCGGCGCTCACCGGCTCGATCTCCTTGCGCAGCCGCGCGAGCGTCAGGCGATGGATCCGCGCCAGCACGCGGCGGTTGCACCACTCGAGCTCGTACAGGCCGTCGCTATCCTGCGCCGCGACGAGCGCCGCGCGCATCGTGGTGCGCTCGATCGGCTTGCCGGCGGTGAACGAGCCGCGCAGGATCGCGCCATCGCCTTCGAGCGCGAGCAGCGCGCCGAGCACGTCGGCGACCGGGAGGCCGAGCTCGAGCGCGAGCGACGGCGCCGACACCGGACCGCGATGATCGAGGTGCGCGCCGACGAGCTTGACCATCGCCTCCTCGCGCTCCGGGACCTTCGACCACGACGGCGTGGCGATCCGCGGCACGCACTCGACGTCGCCGAGGATCGCGCGCGCCGCCCCCAGGCGCTCGGTCGCGACCCACGCGACGTGGATCCGGCCGTCGAGCTCCCAGCGCAGCCGCGCCGCGCGCCCGGTCTGGGTCAGCGCCTCGAACCAGTCGAGGGCGCCCGGCGCGAGGACCTCGCCGATGCCCTCGGGCACCAGCCACAGCGCGAGCAGGGCATCGTGCAGCTCGTCGACATCGCGCACGGTCGGCGCGACCTCTTCGCTCGCCGCCGCGATCGCCGCCTCGTCGAGCGCGCCGACCGCATCGGAGGTCTCCGCGGGCAACGACCGGCGCAGCTGGACCGCGCGCGTGCGGCGGTCCTCGAGCGCGGCGTCGTCGAGGAACGCGTAGGGATTCGCGTTGAGCAGCTCGTGCGACAGCGGGCTCGGCTCGACGGTGTCACGCGCCATCACCGCGATCTCGCCGCGCTCGAGCCGCTCGATCAGCTCGCGCAGCCCGGCGCTATCGCACGCCTCGACGAGGCAGTCGCGGATCGTCTCGAACACGAGCGGGTGATCGGGGATCTCGCGGTTCCCGGGCATGCCGGGCATGCTGCCGGGGAGGTTCTCCGGACACGCCTGCGCCGCGGGGAACACCACGCTGAGCGTGTCGGCCGCGCGCATCTTGATCAGGTGCGGCGCGATCTTCTTGCCGTTCTTGCGGCGGAGCACGGTCAACGACCGCGTCACGTTCCACCGCCACCGGATCTCGAACATCGGCCGATCGAGCAGCGCCTGGATCAGCGTGTCCTCGGCCCCGTGCGAGGTCAGGTAGCCGAACACGGTGTCGAGCGGGAAGCTGTGCGGCTGGCCGAGCGAGATCACGATGCCGTCGTCGGTGGCGATCGCCTGCAGCTCGAAGTCGAACGTCCGGCAGAACTTCTTGCGCAGCGCGAGGCCCCACGCGCGGTTGATCCGCCCGCCGAGCGGCGCGTGGATCACGAGCTGCATCCCGCCCGCCTCATCGAAGAACCGCTCCGCGATCAGCAGATCGTTGCGGGGCAGGGCGCCGAGGGCGGCGCGCGAGGCCGCGTAGTACGCGACGAGCTGCTGGGCCGCGCGCGACACCATGCTGGTCTCCGCCGCGACCCACGCCGCCACGACCTCGGGATCGTCGCCGCGCGCGAGCCGCTGATCGATCTCGCCGCGCAGCGCGCTGACCTCGTCGGACAGCTCGCGCGTGCGCGCCGGGGCCTCGCCGAACCAGAACGGGATCGTCGGCGGCTGGCCCTTGGCGTCCTCGACCAGCACGCGCCCCGCCTCGATCCGCCGGATCCGCCACGCGGTGTTGCCGAGCTGGAAGATGTCGCCGGCGGAGCTGTCGATCGCGAAGTCCTCGTCGACCTCGCCGACCCGGGTCTCCTCGGGCCACTGCACGACGGCGTAGTTGTTGTTGTCGGGGATCGCGCCGCCCGACGTGATCGCCGCGAGCCGTGCGCCGCGCCGCCCCCGCAGCTTGCCCGCGACCCGATCGCGATGGATGTGCGCTCCGCCGTTGCGACCGCGCCGGTCCGACACGCCCTCGCTCAGCATCTCGAGGATCTGCTCGAGCTGCTTGTCGGAGAGCTCGGCGTAGGGCGCCGCGCCGCGGAGCATCTGCGCGAGCTCGCCCTCGCCGATCTCCTCGGCCGCGCAGGTCGCGACGATCTGCTGGGCGAGGATGTCGAGCGGCGCGTCGCGCAGCGCGATCTTGTCGAGGTTGCCGCGCCGCACGCCGCGGACAAGCGACGCGCACTCGACGAGCTGGTCGCGGGTGAGCGCGAACATCCGGCCCTTCGGCGTGCCGCCGAGGTGGTGGCCCGATCGGCCGACGCGCTGGATCAGGGTCGCGATCGAGCGCGGTGACCCGAGCTGGACGACGAGATCGACCGTGCCGACGTCGATGCCGAGCTCGAGCGAGGCGGTCGCGACCGCGCACTTGACCTGCCCGAGCTTGAGCTTCTGCTCCGCCGCGAGCCGCAGCGTGCGCGACATCGAGCCGTGGTGCGCGACCACGTGCTCCTCGCCGAGCCGCTGCTCGAGCGCCGCCGCCGCGCGCTCGACGAGCCGCCGCGTGTTGACGAACACGATCGTCGACCGGTGCTGCGTGACGAGCTCCGCGATCCGATCGTAGACGCGGTCGAACTGCTCGTTCGACGCGACCGCGCCGAGCTCGTCGTCGGTGATCTCGATCGCGAGATCGAGCTCGCGGCGATGCCCGGCATCCGCGATGAACGGCAGCGGCCGCTGCGTGCCGACCAGCAGCCGGGCGATCCGCTCGATCGGCCGCTGCGTCGCCGACAGCCCGACCCGCACCGGCGTGCGCCCGGTGGCCTGGCGGACGAGCCGGTCGAGACGCTCGAGCGAGATCGCGAGGTGCGCGCCGCGCTTGTCGCCCGCGATCGCGTGGATCTCGTCGATGATCACCGTGCCGAGCTGGCCGAGCGCCGCGCGCCCCTTCTCGGACGTCAACAGGATGTACAGCGACTCCGGCGTGGTGACGAGGATGTGCGGCGGGCGCTTCGCCATCTTCGCGCGCTCGCCGGCCGGCGTATCGCCGGTGCGCGTCGCGACCCGGATCTCGGGGAACGCGATGCCCTGCTTCGCCGCGTACTCGCGGAGCTCGGCCAGCGGCGCCTCGAGGTTTCGGTGGACGTCGTTCGACAGCGCCTTGAGCGGCGAGATGTAGAGGATCGCCGTGTGGTCCTCGAGCGGCCCGGCGAGCCCGCGCCGCACGAGCTGATCCATGCACGCGAGGAACGCGGCGAGCGTCTTGCCGGAGCCGGTCGGCGCCGCGATCAGGACGTCTTCGCCCGCACCGATGCGCGGCCAGCCGGCTCGCTGCGGCTCGGTGGGCTCACCGAAGCGTTCTCGAAACCAGCCGGCGACGAGCGGATGAAACGCGTCGAGCACGTCGCGCACGGGGAGGACAGCCTATCAAACCGGTCTGAAACAAAGGTGGCTGAAAACACGGAGCGGCGGCGTCCGCGGGATCCCCCTAGGGACCACCGCCCTCGGGCGGAACCCACACCTTGGTGCCGTGGTACGCGGCCTGCTCCTCCCCGTATCGCCACGCGCGGAGGGTGCAGGCATCGCGCACCGCGAGCCACGCCCGCCAGCTCGCCGGCTCGGGGGCCTCGAGCGCGGTGGTCAGCGCCCGGTCGCACGCGGCGGTGCACGTACAGGGCTGGGCGATCGGTGCCCGCGCGGCGGGCGGCGTGCCGTCGACCGCGATCACCGCGCGCAGCGCGAACCACGGTCCGTAGATCGGATGGATCACGAGCTGACTCGGTGCGCGTGCGCCGAGCCCCGTCGCGATCGCGAGGCGCTGGAACGGCAAGAACGCGCCGTCGTAGCGGCGATGGCTGTAGTAGACGACCGCACCCGGAACCACGGCGTCGATCGTCCGCTCGAGGTAGCGCTCGAGCGGATCCGGATCGGCCGCGAGCTCGCGATCGCGCATCGCGGCGACGAAGTGCGGCCACAGCGCGCGCGTGTTGCCGAGCACGATCCCGTGGCGCGGCGCCTGCGCGAGGCGCTCCCATCCCGGTTCGCGCGCCGCCGCGTGCGTGTCGAACGCATGGGCGAGATCGAAGCCGGCATCGGCGAGCTGCGCGATCGCGGTGTCCACGACCTCGACCATGGCACACTCGCGCGCATGCCGGCGCGCCTTCATCACGAGCGGATCGCACGGAGCGACGCCCCGATCCCCTCGCAGTGGCTGCTCTTGACCCACGGCATGTTCGGCGCGGGCTCGAACTGGCGCGGCATCGCGCGCAAGGTCAACGAGCGGCGGCCCGAGTGGGGCGTCGTTCTCGTCGATCTGCGGCAGCACGGTCGCTCCGAGCCCGGCACGCCACCGCACACCGTCGCCGCGTGCGCCGAGGATCTGCGCGCGCTGATCGACCAGCTCCGCGGCGAGCTCGGCACGATCGCCGCGATCGGCGGCCACAGCTTCGGCGGCAAGGTCGCGATCGCCACGCGCGCGCGGGTCGACGTGGCGCAGACCTGGGTCCTCGACTCGTCGCCGAGCATCCGCGATCTGCGCGACGACCCGACCAGCGCGCTCGCCGTGCTCGAGCTGCTCGAGCGGCTGCCGAGGACCTGGGCCAAGCGCGACGAGTTCGTCGCCGCG
>Ga0153916_10004786_pt1 | contig 10256 bp, 11 predicted proteins | sample Opewatmetagenome_FD_109642 | JGI IMG/M metagenome (GOLD analysis project Ga0153916, IMG submission 109642) | Freshwater wetland microbial communities from Ohio, USA - Open water 3 Core 3 Depth 4 metaG | ecosystem: Environmental > Aquatic > Freshwater > Wetlands | place: USA: Ohio, Lake Erie...
AATGTGAAAGCGCGACGTCGGGTCACAGAAGCGCCGCGTCAACACCAGGGAAATAACAAAGGCCCCTGCGACCAACAAAATGCTCATGGCCTTTCTGACTTTTCAGGTGCTGATGAATACCACATGGGTTGGCAACCTTGCCAGGTGGCCAAAAAAATCTCCCCCTCCCTTGACGGGAGGGGGCAGGGAGGGAGGGTGAGTAAATCGGGATGTTCGTATCGGCCGAGCTTTCGGTGCTCCAACGTCGCACCACCCTCTCCCCGTCCCTCCCCCGTCAAGGGGGAGGGAGTCCCGTACGAAGCGCTTCGCGCCGTGCCGAGCAGCCACACGTTTTTCATTAGTGGCATTTTTTATATTCATCCACCATTTCGCGCAGCCCATCCTCCAGAAACCGCGTGGGCTGATAGCCAAGCTCAGTCTCAATCTTCTGACAACTGTACCAGGCTGACCCCGTTAATTTATTCAAGACATCGGAATCGAAAATGAAATTCCGGCCACGAATCCTTCCTATTACATCACCCATCCTTGCCACCGCACGCAACAGAATGATAGGGAAGATCCAACGTGGTGCCGGGCGTCCAAGGGCCTTGCAGATACCTACATAGATTTGATGGGTAGAATAAATCTGACCGTCGGTAACAAGATAAGTGTGTCCGTGTGCGGCAGGATTATCCGCTGCAAGCAACAGGGCCTGGATGACATCATCTACGTGCACCATTGATCGCCTGTTGCCGGTCTCCGGCAACGGCGGGAACCGGCCACGGTCAATGGCCGCGATCATGCGCCAAACACTGCCCCGGTTATCACGCCCATACACCAGGGGGAGACGCAGGTTGCAGACCAGCATGCCATGCTGCTTGCCTGCTTCCAGCACCAGCCTTTCGGCCTCCAGCTTGGCACGGCCATAAGAAGATACAGGTGCGGCGGGACTTGATTCGTCCAGACAAGACTCACCGCCTTCTCCCATCGCCTTAACGCTGCTCACATATATAAACCGTTTCACTCCAGAGCGCGCAGCCGCCTCCAGGAAATGCCGCGTACCTTCCACGGTCACTCGCCAATGCGGGTCTTCGGTTTCATCGAACTGCACTTCCTCGGCATAACTGGCGAGGTGGAAGACGGTATGTACGCCGGCACAGACATCTTTCAGGGTTTCGGCTTCAGCGATATCTCCGCTTCTACCGGCCACATTGCCTTGCGGCCACAGGCTGCTTATCTTCGATATATCTCGCACCAACGCGAAAATGGTTCTCCTTCGGACATGAAGTGCATCCACGAGTTTACGGCCTATAAAACCCGTCGCGCCGGCAACGAGCACAGTACCGCTATCCGGACCGCTGGACATAGCCTATACGCAGAGACGGATCATGGTAAATATTCTGTTAGCCCTACACCGGGATTGAAACAACTTGTTCGTGGTTATGCGGCACCGCTAACAGCACAGCATCATTCAGCAGATAGGAAAATATTACTGTTGAAAAAGATCTGGATGATAATCAGGGTAACCAACGATTATTATACGGACGTTTAGTTTCCCTGTCGGATATTCCAAGCACGTAGTCGTCTATTGCCACATCCGTATCCGGATTAATACTCTTCGGTTTTATTGGCTTTTTTTCCGCAATGGGTTTCAAAGAAACTCGATCCTGATTGCCATTAATGGACTTGTTGATCTTTTGCCCTTCAATAAGCATCCGAGCGGCCAGCAACAAAAAACGGGTCCACACTCCCGCTATTAATAGCGACATTACCGGCCATGGATACTGGTGCAGGAAAAACTTGCGGTATAAACGCGTCATCCCGCGATGCATGTGAAACATCACCCAGATGGGCCGGTTCTTGCTGCATGTTCCCTTGTAATGCGTGACTTCGACATGGGGCACAAACAGAATCTGCCAGCCTGCCCGCCGAAAGCGCATACACCAATCGAGATCCTCACAGTGGAGAAAATAGCCTTCGTCCATTAGACCTACCTGTTCCAAGGCTTCTCGCCGTACGAGCATGAACGCACCTGAGATCGCTTCAATAAATATCGGCTTCTCCGGCAGCGGCTCCTTGCTCAGAATGAAGTTGCGGAAACGCGGATGACCGGGAGAAAGCTTGCCCAAACGCAACACGCGCACTAGACTGCGCCACGGCGTGGGAATACTGCGGCGGCAGCCGACCTGCTCCGTGCCATCCGGGTTGCGCAAGAGACAACCTGCCATGCCAGTTTCCGGATAAGCAGAAAAAACCTCCAGCATTCGCGCCAAGGTATCCGGTTTAATCACGGCATCGGGATTCAACAACAGGATATACTCGCCCTGCGCCTGTTTCAGCGCAATATTGTTTGCGCGGGCAAACCCTAGATTTCTCCGGTTCTCAATGATCTGTAAGCGTGCATCGACACCGACCAAACCGCGCAAGGATAATAAACTGTCATCTGTTGAGCCATTATCGGAAACGATTACCTCGACGGTAATGGAAGACGACAGGACGGCCCCCACGACCTTACTCAGCAGTGGTCCCGCGTTAAAATTGACAATAACCACTGAAACAACCGGGCGGTACCTATTAATGAACGGCCTGTTATCGCCATCTCTTCTTCTTTCCACCGTTTTTCTCCTTTCCCCTATTCCTTATTTTTAATATTCCCTTATGCGATTATCCCCCACATCCTATGCCTGAAATAGGGACGAAACAAGCCACCCTGTATCGGATCCTTACGCCAAGCCCAGCTGCCAACCTTCGGTTGTGCTTTAATTTTCGCCGTTTGTCCCATGCCGTCACAAAGCGCATCAATGTCAGTATCTTTAACCTAACTCCACCGGTACGGTTGGACCACGTGAATCTTTGTTCCACACGCGTGCCGGTAACAACGACTATCCGGTGGTTATTCAGAATTGGCGCTGAACCCGACGCACCGTTCATTGAAAATCCCTTAAGACGCGGCGCAAAACCAAACGCCGCCATAGACCCATGATCCGGCCGGCCCACAGCAGCGTATTACCGACGACACGGTAGCGTCCGTCCGGCGCCAGCGAGAGCTGGTTCATGCGCACCAACCGGTCGAGCCGCGCCTCGATCATGTCTTTCTGGGAATACTGACGTTCCAATTCCTGGACGCGCAAACCGGCCGGACCGGCCCGACGGATTTGCAGCAGCATGCGGACACGTCTCGCGGTTTCGCCCATGTTGAAGAAATGGAAATAGGCGTAGGCGATGCCATTGAACACCAGGAAGGCAAAAACCAGCATGTACATTGTTTGTGCCGCGTCGCGCGCCTCGAGCCGCGCAATGAGCCATGTGCCTGCAAGGACCGCAAGATTAAAAGCCAGCGCCAACTGCATCAACAGCACCTGCGGCGCGTGCAGCCGCGGGTGCCAGTCCACGTAGCGGCTTAAAAGTACATGGGCCGCAAAGAGCGCGACCGGGATCGCCAGCACGTATCCGAGCAACATAATGGAGACTTCGTTATTCACTTGTTGCCGAATCAGGGAGCGTTTGCCTGACTGCGTCTGCGACGATAGGCCGCGGAGCGCGGGTCAATCGGCACATCGGCGAAGCCGGTGCGACGCAACACGTGAACCTCCCAGATCAGACGCAGATAACTACGCGTGACCTGCAGGAAGGATTTGAGCGTCAAGGCCTTGGTCTTGCCGCTGCCGCGGCGCGAAAGAAAATGCGGCGTCTCGGCATACAGATACCCGGCACGGATGAGCTTGATGAGCAGTTCGGCCTGATAAAGAAAGCCGGTCGATTTCAACGTCATACCGTCAAGTATCGCGCGGTTGTAAACAACCGTGCCGTTGGTGTAGTTGAGGTTCATGCCGAATGAAATATTGATGATGAAGCGGTACAGCGATGAGATCAGGCGTCGCCAGATTGAACGTACCTCGACGTTGTGGATGAAGGGCACAATAATATCGACATCGCGGGTGAGGTAATAGCACAAGAGCGCGTCATCTGGATCGTTCTCGTCGTCACCCGGAAACATCGTGACAAAGTCGTTACGCGCGTTGCACACACCGTCCCAGAACGAAGCGCCGATACCCATGGGCCGTGCGTGTTCGATGAGGCGTATGTTCGGGTTGCGTCCGGCGAAGGCGCGCACCACGCCGGCCGTGCCGTCGGTACTGCCGTCATTGATCACGACGATCTCGCCCTCGATACCATATCGGTCAAACGCCGCGAGAGTGCGTCGCATGGCGGAGGCGACATTGTCCTGCTCATTCAGGCACGGCATGATAACGGACAGGGTGGGCAAGCGAATCGGGTTGGCTATTGGCATATAGGACTTCACGTTTTCGGGTTTAACCGCGTCCTTTCTGACATCCACCGGCACTTCGGCTTCAACTTCGTCATGCTCCATGATCAGCTCTCCTTGCTTTTCTTTAGTTAGAAAGATCCGACTGCGGATGGCGATGAGTATATAACCAGAAAACACCGCCGGGAATCGAGATTAGCATCAGCAGCAGCCCAAACAGAATCGACACCACCAGGGCGTCATTGGCGGCCACTCCGGCGAAAGCCAACGCCGTAACCATGCCCGCTTCGCGGACCCCCCAACCGGCCATGGAGATGGGCAACACGGTCAGCAACGAGACCGGGGGTGTCAGCACCACGCATTCAAGCAGACCGACCGAAAGACCAAGACCGTGAGTCACCTCGTAGATGGCCATTCCGGTCATGGCGTGCATGACAAGCGAAAGCAGGACTATCTCGCCGGCGCGTCTGGGAGTACGTGTAATCCGATGTGCCTCGGAGGAAATGTGGCGTATCTCCTCGGTGATGCGCCAGCCGTAAAAACGCCGCGGGATTTTCCGGAAATAATAGAGAATGGCAAAACCGGTGATCAAAGCCATGGCCGCCAGGACTACGGCCATGCGGAATAAGGGGTGCGTAACCAGCCGGTAGAGAATCGGATAACTGAGCAGCATGAACAGGGCCAATGCCACCAGCGCAATCAACCGATCCAGCAGAACCGAATTGACCGCCGTGCGAAGCGGAAACCCGTGGTGCCGGATGCGCCAGATACGCATCGCATCGCCGCCAATGGATGACGGCAGGGTCTGATTGAAAAACAGGCCGATAAACATGACATTCAGGGCCACCCGCAAGCGGATGCGCGTAGCTATGGTTTTTATCACCATGGACAGCCGAACCGCACCGGCCACTGCCTGGAGCAAAAGAATTGACGCGGCGAAGAAGAGATACCAGTACGATACCTTTCCAAGACTTACTTGCACCTGCTCGAAATCCACCTTGCTAAAGAGATAACCAAGCAGTGTCGCTGACACGACGATCTTAAACGATACCAACATCCATCGCTTCAGACGTGCGGGCATATTAGCGGTAAACACGCATCAATGTAAATTTCATGTGAACGTCTAAATATCCTGAATAATGCCATTATCCTTTTCCCGCCTCGCATCCAAGCAATCTCCGATAAAAATAGAAAGTGGCGGCCAGAACGGCGCCTGCCGTGGTAAGCGTCATCCTGCCATCCATAACACGAACAAAGGAGTCATTCTCCAGGTCGAGTATCTTGGTTTCAAAAAGTTTGTCTCTCGCCAGTCGCGCGACAAGATCATGGCGCGTCAGGCCGCCGTTATTTTCATGAACCAACATGAGAATACGTATGGACGGGATATCCTCGCGCAGCGCGGGATAGGTTTGCACATACACGGCTGCCAACGCCGTATGTAGCAGGCCTACGGCGGTCGCCGTGGTTATATCCAGACAACCGGCCGCGCACAACGTCGCCACTATCATGAACGGAATGACCATGAATACACTGACCAGCCAGAATACTTCTTTTCTGATACAAAATAGATTCCACAGTAAAACATGCGTTGTCAGGGCGGCGATAAACAGGCCAATCCCGTAGGCGAGAACCGTAAATGTCATGACGATTATGGGAAGCCTTTTCTCTGGCGCAGAAATTCAAGAAGAATTTTTCTGCTCACCGGGTGCAGACGCAAACGCAATGCTTCTTGCGGATCAAAAAACTCGGCTCGCTGACCTTCATGGCACCGGATTTCGCTCACCGGCATGTCAAGATTGGCGCTGAAGGCATGATAGATGCCGAGCACGTCTTGTCCGGCTTCGGTAATGGTGATCAATTCCACCAGGTTGGTCACGCGCGCTTCGAATTCCTCGAACAGCTCGCGTACGACGGTATCGCGCGGATGTTCGTCCGATTCAACATGCCCACCCGGGGACGCGCTCCAATAGCCGGGAAACCTGATTCCCGGTTTGTCGTCGCGTAATTGGCAGAGGATATGACCATCCGGCGCCATAACAACAGCGCCGGCGAATATCGTGGGGAATCTTGTCTCAGCTCTCAAAACGATTTGTAGCGATCCCTTTAACCGTGCGCGAAGCGACGGTGATCACAGAAAGTTCGCATGCAACGGCTTCGGCCCTGTCGCAGGTTGTAGCCGCTCAATACCTTTCGCGTGTCTGTCCAGCGCCACGCTTACATAATGCTGAATGGGTAGCGTGCCCATCATTGTCTGGGCATCAAACGCGGGCGATGCGAGATAGTTCATGGCTCGCCAGTAGCGGTCGGACTTCCAGATGTCGATGAACCGCTCCTCGGTGTAGTTGCCGATGTGCAGCTTCGAGTGGCGGGCATTGAAGAACATGCCGGACGGTGCCACAAGACCGCTACCGCTGATTTGCAGGAGGAATGCTGGCCCGTAGAAACGCTTGTATGGCGGTTTGTCGCCATCGCGAATCTTGCTCCACTTGACGATGACCTTCGTCTGCTCGTTACTCATGGCCTCCGCCTGCGTCAGCAAGTCATACAATTCCTCGTATTTGCTGTAGTCAATGCCGAGGGTATGCTGCTCGTCGTCCGAGCAGTGCTTGATCACGGCATAGTCGACACCGAGATCCACGCCGAGTTGCGCGAACGGGATGATTTCGTCCTTGAACTGCGGCATGAGAACCATCTGGATGCCTAGCGTCACGCTCAATTGTTTGCGCTTCTTGAGGTCAACGGCATATTTGATGTGCTTCATGGCACGGTCAAATACCTCGGTGTGTTCTGGTCCTTTGTACATGATTTGGGCGTAACTCTCCGGCCTTCCTGCAGCGACGGTGAAACGCACCCAGGTAAGGTGCGGTAACACCTGCTCGATCTTCTCCGGCTCCCACTCCCAGGCGTTCGTCGCGTTTCCAACATCGATGCCAAGTTCCGCGGCGTGCTGAATGAACGGCACATATGCTTTTGACAACGTGCTTTCCCCGTCCGAAACGAGCGACACGCTACGCACGCCGATGGCGGCGAAATCGTCCACCAGGTTCAGCGCATGGGCGGTCTTGATGCTGCTGCGCGCCTGTGACTCCTGCATCATGGCGTAACAGAACGAGCACATGGCCCCGCATGCGCGCGTCAGGGCCATATCAACGCTCACGGGCGCGATGCGTTCGCCGGCCTCCCATGCCTGCACGCGGTCAAAGTGATGGGACAGCTTATGCGAGTCAAGAATGAGCGCGCCTTCGCGCGTCTGTACCGCGGCGCTCATGCCTTCACCTCAATGCCGCGCAGATTCCGCAGCGAGTTGCGGTCGCCCAGCGGTTCAAGCCAAACAGCAAGGCCCGGGTCGATTGTCTTCTTCAGAAACTCCTCAAGGTCCAGAAGCAATTGCCCGCGTTTGCCGGCAGGCAGCGGTTCCGCGAGGTTCACGATGATCTGACCGTCCTCCTTCGCTGCCGCGATGATCACGGCGCCGTTCACGGTCGCCATTCCGGTTTTCAAAACATCAATGACGCGAGCGCGTCGCTCTGCGTCCGACAACCGCCGCCACTCTTGATTCGGTGATGGCGTGTTCGTTTGTGCATATTTAAGATTAACCATGGCATATTGCCTCGTGCTGTGTCTTGTAGATTACGCGGGCTGGTTTAAACACGTGAAATTCGGATCCTCGGACGTCCATTATAGCCTCTCTCATCACAACTAAAACGGCCCGGTAAACTTGGCGTTCGGCACATCATGCGGGCCGGCGCGCCGAAGAGACCCCAGCACCGACTCGTGTTTTTCCGGCGTCAACGCGGCCGCTGTTAACGCCACTATCGCCTCATAAATCTGAACCGCATCCGGATAATATCCCTCCGCCATGTAATGCGAGGTCGGTACCGGATAATCCGGCGATGCCATGCGTATAGGGGCTTTGCGCAATGCGCCGAATTCGCGTCCGACGACGCGCGTGATGAGCTCGCCGGCTATGCTGCCGCTGGTCCAGGCAGTGTCGAGCACAAGCAAATGGCCTGTCTTCCGTACGGATTGGCTCACGGTATCGACATCGAGCGGTCGCGCACTGCGCATGTCAATCACTTCCACGTGAATACCATGCTTGGCCAGTGCTCGCGCTGCCAGCAGCGCCTCCATAACCATATAGGAAAAGGCGGCAACGGTGACTTTATCACCCTCGTGAACCACGCGCGCCTTGTCGAGCGGCGCGCGATAGCCCGCCACGGGCACGGCATCCTTGATATTGTGCAGCCAGCGGTGCTCGATGAAGATGACTGGATTGTTATCCTCGATGGCGCTGATCAGCATTCCTTTGGCGTCGTAGGCCGTCGCCGGCAGAACGACCTTGAGCCCCGGGATGTGGGCGAACAGCGCCTGCAAACTCTGCGAATGTTGCGGACCTTGGCCCCACCCGCGCCCGACGATCACCCGCACCACGAGCGGGATGCTCGCAAGACCATCGAACATATAATGCCATTTCGCCGCGTTGTTGACGAGCTGGTCCATGGCGAGCATGGCAAAGTCGATGCGTTGATGCACCATCACGGGTCGCATCCCGCACATCGCGGCGCCGACACAGACGCCGGTCATCCCATTTTCCGACAGTGGCATGTCGAATACCCGCTGGGGTCCAAACCTGTCACGCAACCCGGCGGTGGTCGCGAAGATAGCCTTGGGATCGGGCACGCCCTCGCCGATGACAATGACACGCGGATCGGCCTCCATGGCCTGAGCCAGGCCTTCCTGGATCGCCTGGGCATAGGTCAGCTCGCGCACTCCCTGTTCACTGCGCATAAATCTTTCCGGCGCCATCGCGATAGGTCGGGGTGGGACTGGACAGCGCGAATTCAAATGCCTCGTCGATTTCGCGCTTGATTTGTTGTGTCATCGCATCGAACCCGGACTGGGTCATATGACCCTCCTGGAGCAGCTTGGCACGCATGCGTGACACCGGATCGCTCGCCTTTCCTGCGGCGATTTCATCCGCCGAGCGATAATTCAATTCATCGTCGAAATTCGGCCCACAATGCTCGCGCCAGCGGTAGGTGTCGAGTTCGAGGAACTGCGGGCCGTCGCCGACGCGGGCGCGGTGCACCGCCTCGCGCGCCAGGGCGTACACTGCCTCGACATCGTTTCCGTCGGAATGCCACGCACCGCAACCGTGCGCCTGGGCCACGACATGGATCGGCCTGGCTGGCTGTCTTTCCCTGAGCGGGGTATACACCGAGAAATCGTTGTTTTCGCACACGAAGAGGACTGGCAGCTTGTGCAACGCGGCGAAGTTCATGGATTCGTGTATAACGCCCTCTTCGAAACAACCGTCGCCGAAGAATGCCACTCCCACTTTTTTCTCGCCCTTGAGACGTGCCGCCCACGCAGCGCCGACCGCTACCGGGACCGTGCCGCCCACGATCGGCGTAGCACCGAGGAATCCGGCGCGCTGATCGATCAGGTGCATCGAGCCTCCACGGCCGCCGCAGCACCCCGTGGAGCGTCCGTATAGTTCCGCCACCATGGCCTTCAGGTCTCCACCCTTGGCCAGGTAATGGCCATGGGCACGGTGATTACTGAAAATGACGTCGTCGGTTTTGAGCGCGGCACAGACACCACTCGCGATCGCCTCCTGCCCGATGCACAGATGCATGGGACAACGCATTTCCTGCTCGACATAGCGATTTGCCAGCGCCTCCTCGACAAGGCGGATGCGCCACATCGAGCGAAAGAGGGAAACCAGTTCTTCGGTGGTCGCCATCGGCTATTTCAGCAGGGTCGTCACGTACTTGTTCAGGCTCACCGGACTGATGGGTTCGCGGTTGCAAACAATCTGCACATCGAGCGCGGCGGCCGCGCTGCCGACAAAGGCCGCGACCTCGGACGGCAGGCCGCCGCCCAGGCAGATGCCGGCAAGCGACAGGAACGCGTCGCCGGCGCCGATTCGATCCACCACCTTGGTTGAGAGCGCCGGCACAGTGTGAACCATGCCCTGTTGACGGTCCAGCATGATCACGCCCTTGGT
>Ga0153916_10004787_pt1 | contig 10256 bp, 8 predicted proteins | sample Opewatmetagenome_FD_109642 | JGI IMG/M metagenome (GOLD analysis project Ga0153916, IMG submission 109642) | Freshwater wetland microbial communities from Ohio, USA - Open water 3 Core 3 Depth 4 metaG | ecosystem: Environmental > Aquatic > Freshwater > Wetlands | place: USA: Ohio, Lake Erie, Old...
ATACTTGGCGGTTACTCGGTAGCGGAGGGCGCTGTTGTAGATGCCGTTCGTCGGGAACTCGCCGCGGCCCTCGACTTCAACCGGTCCGGTATATTCCCAGCCCATGCCCCAGTGGGCGATGTCGCCGTGGTGGCCGATCCAGTCCATGAGCTGGCCGCCGCCGAAGTCCATGTTCCAGCGCCAGTTCATGTGAACGCGGGCCTTGCAGTAAGGGGCGTAGGGCGCTGGTCCGACCCAGAAGTCGTAGTCAAGCTCGGGCGGCGGCGGGACAATGGCCTCCTGTCCGAACGTCCGGGCGAAGTCGTAGTGGCCTTCGGGGAGGCCGACCTCGACTTGCAGGACCTTTCCGATCCGGCCGTTGCGGACGAGCTCGCAGGCCGGGCGGAATTTCTCCACCGAGCGCTGCCAGGAGCCGGTCTGCCAGATGCGGCCGTAGCGCTTGACGGCGTCGCACATGGCCCGGCCTTCGCGGAGGCTGTGGGAGAAAGGCTTCTCGCCGTAGATGTCGCAGCCGGCGCGGAGGAAGGAGATAGCGAGAAAAGCGTGCCAGTGGTCGGGCACAGCGAGGGAAACGGCATCGATATCCGGACGGGCGAGGAGTTCCCTGAAGTCGGTGTAAGTGACACAATCTGTGTTTCCGTATTTCGTATTGACGATATCCTTGGCTTGGGCGAGGTGATTCTTGTCGAGGTCGCAGACCGCCACCCACTGGACTTCGTCCTTGCCCAGGAATGATTCCATGTTGGGGATGCCCATCATGCCGAACCCGATGCCGGCCATGACGATGCGGTTGGACGGCGCGACGCCGCCTTGGCGGCCGAGGGCCGACGCGGAAACGATGGTCGGAAATCCGGCGACCCCGGCAGCGGCGATAGGCAGTGTTTTCAGGAATTGGCGGCGTTTCATTCTCTTCCTCCTCCCAGTTTCACCCTCTCCCATCCAGGGAGTGGGAACTTGAGTAGCTGTCCCGATCAATAAGCTTGCTCAGGTATCAAGTCTCCGGCCATGCCCATCTCGAGCATCGCCAAATCAGTTCAGATCAGTTGAGTAAAGCCGGGGACGGCGACGGGGTCGACCGGGTTCGGGCCGAACTCGAAGTTTTTCGGGGTGAGGTCGAGCTGAGAGCTGTTCATGGCCCAATCCCAGTTGATCGCCCGGCCGGTGTAGGCGCTCATCCGGCCGATGATGGCGCACATTGTGCTCTCGGCCACCCGCCGGCCCTCATTAAGCGGCTTGCCGTTACGGATTGATGCGATCAGGTCGGCATGCTCCTGGACATATGGATTGATCTCCTCGGCCTCGAATTTCCAGGGGGACGCACCGTTGATTTCGCCGTAGCCGAAAGCGACTCCCTTCGTCCCGACCAGCCTTTCCTCCACTCGCTCGGCGGCTCCCTCGGTCTGCCGGCACATGCTCATGACGCGGACGCCGTTGGGGTATTCATACTCGATGGCGAAATGGTCGAAGATGTTGCCATACTCGGGGCCCGTCCGAGCCTGACGCCCTCCCATGCCCATGATCTTCACCGGAAGCGCTTGGAACGCCCAGTTGACGGCGTCGATGTTGTGGACGTGCTGCTCGACGATGTGGTCGCCCGAGAGCCAGGTGAAATAGAGCCAGTTCCGGCACTGCCACTCCATCTCCGACATGTTCGGCTCCCTCGGCTTCACCCAGAGGTCGCCCTGGTTCCAGTAGCACTGTCCGCCGACGAGCTCGCCGATGGCGCCCTCGTGGATCCGTTTCATGAGCTCGAGGTAGCGCGCCTGGTGCCGGCGCTGGGTGCCGGCGACTATGGCCAAGCCTTTCTGCGCCGCTAGGTCCGACGAGGCTATGACCGATCGTATCCCGACCGGATCGACGGCCACTGGCTTTTCCATGAAGACGTTTTTTCCACCCTCGACGGCCGCTTTGAGCTGAATCGGCCGGAAACCGGGAGGAGAAGCCATGATGACCAAGTCCACATCAGGCAGGGCCGCTAGCTTCTTGTAGCCGTCAAACCCGGTGAACATCCGCTCCGGCGTGACCTTGACCTTGTCGGGATGCTTTTCCTTGATTGTCTTGAGGGACGATTCAATCCGGTCCGTGAAGAGGTCGAACATGGCCACAACCTCAACCCCGGCCGAGGAGTTCAGACAATCGATAGCCGCACCCGTCCCGCGTCCGCCGCAGCCGACGACACCGACCCGGATGGCGTCAGAACCTGCGGCGTAGGCTTCCGGAATACGCGGCATAGCCGCCGCCAGCGAAGCCGCCGCCGTTGTCTTGATGAATTCTCTTCTTTTCATTGAGCCCTCCTAGAATGAATCGCAGGCGCGGTAGGCCTCGATTACGGCCCGCTCGCCCTGCTTCCCTTCCAGGCTGTGACCGTGCTCCATGCACAAGGTACCCTGGTATCCCTTTTCATAGATGTATTTAAAAATGTTCTTATAATTAATCTCTCCCGTAGTCGGCTCCTTCCGGCCCGGGTTGTCCCCGATATGAAAGGCGGCCAGTTCAGCCCAGGCCATCTCAATGTTGGGGATGAGATTTCCCTCGGTGATTTGCTGATGATACATATCGTTGAGGATCTTGCAGGAGGGGCTGGCCACCGCCCGGCAGATCTCGTAGGCCTGTGGGATCCGCGTCAAGAACAAACCCGGATGGTCCTTAGGGTTGAGAGGTTCCAACACCAGGATGAGACCGGCCGGCTCGCAAACGTCCGTACAGGCCCTCAAGTTGTCGATGACGTTGGCCGTCTGGTACTCCCAGGCCAGGCTTTCATCGTACCGACCCGGCACGACGAGCGCCCAGCGGCAGTTAACCCGCTTTGAGGTTTCGATACCCTGCTTCATCTTGTCTATGAGCATCGTCCGGATCTCCTTGTCGCGGGCGACGTAGGTTTTGACCTTGAAATCGGCATAGAGGACAAACGGACCCAGAATCATATCCCTTTTGGCGAGCTCCCTGGCGATGAGCTCCTGCTCGGCCGCCGGCCTCCCCATGATCCCGTTGTCAAACATGGCGCCGAAGCCCTCGTCGGCGGCGAACTGGATCTGGGCCGTGAGGTCGTTGCCGGCGTGATTTTTGAATTGGCCGATGGACGGGGCGTATTTCAGCTTGAAGCGTTCTTTTTTCGGTGCCGTCGTCTGGGAGGAAGCAAACGATATCCCTTGCCCGGCGGCGGAAAGCGCCGCCGCGCCCAGCGCCCCGGCGAGTAATTCCCTCCGTTTCATGGTAGGCCTCCTTTCAGGATCTCCCCAATCCTTTATAGCAACGCCGGTGGAAAATCAACCGCGCGCTATTTCGTCTTGCCGAGCTCCGTGTTGAACTCCGCTTCCGAAAGCAGGTCCATGTCCAGGTAGCCGATGACCAGGAATTCACTATGATCGGGCTTCTCCCGGCCTGGTGTCCGGACGTCCTGGACCATGGCCACCGGCCCCACGAGCTCGCCCCTAACGATCCTTCCGTCGTCGAGGGAAAGATATGTTTTTGCCCAGAAATGTTCCAGCCCTTGGGTTTTGATGCTCATGGACTGGATGTTGAGGTTCATCTCAACCGTATTCTCCAGGTTGGCGGATTCGACAATCACGCAGGGGATACCCTTAATCAGGCTGATCCCGTTGACCCTGATCCATCCCTTGCCGCTGAAATGGTATTTCGATTCGTTGACGAGCGGCGGATAGGAAAAGATGAGATCGGGAGCCTCCCTTGTCTCTTTGAACTCCGCCCCGATCGGAGCCGTGTCGGGGACGGACAAGTATTGAGTCGGCCTGGTCAACCCATCGAAGGTCACGGCATCCCAGGTCAGGATCATGAAAACAAACCCCGGGAAGGTCCGGGGAAGGGAAGAGAAATCGAGCTTGTAGATGGCGTCGCCATCGTTTACAGAATAGACGAGCGAAAAATCTCCCGCTTCTTTGAACTCAGTCAGTTTGGCCGGGGCGGAGGTCAGGCTCTGCCCGAACTCGAACCGCTTCCAGACGAACCTCTCCTGGACACGCCCCGCGGCGTCATTGGGGAGGCGGGTCCGGGTGAAATGAGTGACGATTTTCATTTCGCCGGATTTTGTCCCGTCCATCCGGAAGTTGTTGTTCAGACGTATCACGCGATAGTGGAGAGTCTCGCCGACTTCATACCGAAGTTTCAGAGGCACGGCTTCTGGCAGCGCGGCTTTATCCTGCTTTGCGCTCCAGGCCAAGGTCCAGGGAAAAGAGAAGAGAAAAACCCAGATCGCGAGAGCGAAAAAAGATAGCGCCCCTTTTTTCATATTGGGCCTCCTGACGGGATGGACGCTCTCAACTTATGACGGCCCCCAGACGAAGTCAAGCCCAGGCGATTGACACGGACGGCCGGATATCGCAATATACATCCCTAATTCAAGTTGGGTTCACTACGATTCATGGATGACACTCACAGCGCTCCGGATCGGCCGGTCCAACCGGTCGTCGTGACCAAGCCCGGCCATCCGATCTCCCGGCAGGACGTCGATCCCGACGCCCTCAGAATCATCTACCGTCTCCACGGGCTCGGGTTCACGGCCTACCTCACCGGCGGTGCGGTCCGCGACCTGATGTTGGGGCGTCCGGCCAAGGATTTCGACGTCGTCACCGACGCCCGCCCCGGACAGATCAAGAAACGTTTCGCCAAAGCGTTCATCATCGGCCGACGCTTCCGGCTGGCCCATGTCCATTTCCCGGGAGGGAAGTATATCGAAGTGGCAACCTTCCGGAGGATCTCCGACCAGGCCGCGCGGGAAACGCCGGTTGAGGAAAGCGACCCCGTCCATCCCTACGGGACTCCCGAGGAAGACGCTTTTCGCCGGGACATCACCATTAACGCCCTCTATTATGATGTCATCAACGACGCCGTCATCGACTACGTGGGCGGCCTTGAAGACATCGCCCGCCGGACCGTCCGGATCATCGGGAACCCAGCGGAGCGCTTTGCCGAGGACCCCGTCCGCATCTGGCGCGTCCTTCGCTATGCCGCGCGTCTGGGGTTTGTCGTCGAGGAGGCCGCCGAGCGGGAGATCCCCGGCAACGCTCACCTGGTTGCGACTGCGTCCGGTGCCCGTCTCTACGAAGAGCTCAACAAGGATTTGGCCTTCGAAACCCGGCCGGTGCTGGAGACGCTCCGGAAATACGGGATTCTGAAATACATCTTCGGAAAGGCGGGCGAAGCCTATGAAGCCGACGAGGAGATGTTCTCCAAGCTAAGCGGGCTCCTCGATTTTATAGACCGGGCCAGGACGGCGGGGTTCCTTCCTACCCTCGAAGAGATGCACGCCGTTCTGTTCTGGCCCTGGCTTCGGCCTCTGCTCGAGGCCGGCGGAGTGGATCATCATAAGGTCCTCAGCGATGCCTTCCGGGACGCCGGGATGAGGGTGAACATCCCGCGGAACCTGAGGGCTGACCTTATCCAGGTTCTAATCTTTGTCGCGGCCATGGACCGGGCCCTGCATACGGGCCGGATCCGCTGGTCGCTGCTTCAAAAGCCCCATTTCGAGCCGGCCCAGCGGCTCTATTTTCTATTCTTTAAGGGCCGGCTGCCCGAAAAAGACGAATCCTTCGAGGTTTTGTTTCGTCAGGCCTTTCCGGGGGGAGGGAAGGGGACGAGGCGACGGCGTCGACGCCGGTCGTTCCGGCCCGGCCCTACCCCGATTAAAAATTAGATTTAGATCTTTGCGCGTTTGAGCGGGTCATTTCTGGCTTTTCTGTCCGCGTCTTTGGCAAAGCCCTCCGTTTATTCCCCTCTTTAGCAGAGTTTTCCCCTTATTCCCCTGTTTGGCAGAGCGCTCCATACATTCCCCTCTTTAGCAAAGAGGGGTCAGGGGAGATTTTATAAAAATAAGAAGGAAAGCACTTGTTCTTAAAATCCCCCCTTGCCCTCCTTTTTCAAAGGGGGGAAGTTGAGGTTATTGCCCGTTCACTTAGCGGTACCGGCCCCGGCCCTTCACTGATCAAAAATAGAATTTTTTACTATTTTGAAAGCTCGGCGACGACCGAAGTCAGATGTCGATTGAATTCCTCAGGCCGCTCGAGCATCGGGTAGTGGCCCATGTGGGGCATGATGATGGCGTTAAAATCGGCCTTCACGCGCCTCACCGCCTCCACATCCGTCGGGTAGAGGTCACCGTTGATCGCCCGGATAGGGACTTTCAACCGGCGGGCCGGAGCGCCTGTGTCATACCCGGCCAGGGAGAGGAACATGGCATAGGCCGCCTCAGGTGAGGCTTTGGCCATTCGCCGCTCGGCATCGGCGATGAGAGCCGGGTCGGCGTCGGGATGAAAGAGCGTCTTGACCATCTCTTTGACACCGCCTAAAAAATCACGCCGGAAGAATTCGGCCCTTTGCTTCGCCTCGTCTTCAGTAATACTGGAGCCGAGATCCTGGAAGGTGTCAACGCCGACTACTCCCAGGGCACGGCCGGAAAGGAGCAGGGCCGCTTCAATCGCTACGGGCCCGCCCAGAGAGTTGCCGAATATGATGACCCGCTTCGATTTCTCCGCGTCGACAACCGCTCGCACGTCGGCGCCGAATTCGGGAATTCCCCATTTCTGACGGTTCGTTCCCGATTCTCCGTGACCGGGAAGGTCAAGGGCCAGGACCCGGTGGCGGCCGGCGAAGGCTTTGAGCTGGGCGTCCCAAAATGTGCGGTCGGCAAGCCCCCCGTGAATAAAAACCAGGGCCGGCTCCCCGGCTCCGGCTGCCGAATAGACGATCGTCACCCCGTCCGGAGCCTGACAGATCTTCCTTTCTATTTTGGTGAGCATTTGACCTTCCTCCTGGGTTATGGCTGGGGCGATGAGGGAGAGCATACCCACCGCGGCCAACAAAAACATCCAGAATACAAAATGCCCTGTTTTTCCTGTCTTGCTAAGGAAACTCATTCTTTCCCTCCTCTCTCAGCGTGCCGGCCTATTCCCAGCGGAAGAAGCGGGCGGAGAGGATAATCCCGACGACAAGAACACCGCCCAGAACGGCCGCCTCGGTCTGATGCTTCACCCAGCTCTCTCCCGTCCACAACCCCCTCATCAAGGTTACGACATGGGTCAGTGGAATGAAGCGTGAGACGTTCCGCACGGACTGGGGAAGAACCTCCAGGGGAATGGCCGATCCGCTGAGAAACATCATCGGAAAGGCGGCGATCATGCCGATGGCCTGGGCGATTCGCGCCGTCGAGGCTATGCCGGCAATGAGGTAACCAAGCGCGAAAAAGGCCAGGCTTCCCAGCGTAAATCCCGCCCAGACTGAAAGAACATTGCCCTGGAACTTCATCCCATACACGACTTTGCCGACGAGAACGAGCGCCGCGACGCCGACAGCCGTCATGGCGTAGTAAGAAGAGATATTTGCGAGGATGTAGGCCGCCGGCTTGAGTGGTGTCATCCGGAAACGCCTGAGGACACCGGCTTCACGGCTCGCGGCCGTGGCGATGGGGATCCCCATGAAACCTACGGAGATGATGATCATTGCGATGTAGGAAGGAACAGACACATCGACCATGCCGCGGCCTCCGAAGAACGCCTCCGGCTTGTTCCCGTAGATGGTGCCGAAGAGGAGAAGAAGCATGGGCGCGAAGACGATCGTGAAGAAAGTGGCGGCCGGCTCACGCAGATAGAGCTTCATCTGGACGCCGATGAGTTTCCAGAGGCCGCGCAACGGTATGCTCCTAATCCCTCATCTCTTTTCCCGTCAGGGCGAGAAAGACATCCTCCAGGCTCGGCTGCTCGGTGCGCAGGTCGCGGAAGCGGATCTTGGAGGTGTCGAGAGCCATGACGACGCGGACGAGAAGTCCGTCTCCCCGGCCGAAGATGATGACGCGGCTTCCGGACCGCTCCACCCGGGTGACCCCCGGGATCGTCCGGAATAGGGCTTCATCGGCGGGGCCGTCCAGGCTGAAAACAATCCTCTCTTCGGCATCGAGCGAGGACACCAGATTCCGGGGCGTATCGAGAGCGACGATCTTGCCGTGATCGATGATGGCCACGCGGTCACAGAGCTCCTCGGCCTCCTCCATGTAGTGCGTTGTCAAGAAAACGGTCTTTCCCCGGTCCCGGACGCCTTTGACCAGTTCCCACATCGTCCGGCGGGCCTGGGGATCAAGCCCGGTTGTCAGTTCGTCCAGAAAGACGATCTCGGGGTCGTTGATCAGGGCAAGCGCGATGAACAGGCGTTGTTTCTGGCCGCCCGAGAGCTGGCCGAAGGCAGCGCCGGCCTTTTCGGCCAGGCCGAGCTGTTCAAGCAAAGCCTCTGAGTCTGCTGAGCGGCGATAGAATGCGGCGAAAAGGCCCATGACCTCACGGACCTTGAGGCGGTCTGGGAGTGAACTTTCCTGCAGTTGAACACCGATCCGCTCGCGGAGTTCATATCCCTGGCGCTGCGGGTCGAGGCCTAGGATGCTCAGCCGGCCCTCATCTGCGCGGCGGAGCCCTTCCAGGCATTCGATGGTCGTCGTCTTTCCGGCGCCGTTGGGGCCGACCATCCCGAAAATTTCACCGGGATTGACTTCAAAAGTCACACCGTTAGCCGCGCGAACATCGCCATAAAATTTGTGCAGGCGGTCGACGGCTATGACGGCCATTCGGGGTTTACCTTTTCTCCATATTTAGGGCGATTTCTTGACCAAGTCAAGAGGAAGGTCAGAGATCGAGCCTCACGCCAGCCTGGACGGAAAAGCCGAGCGTCCCGTACCCGTAGACCATCTCATAGCGCTCATCGAGAATGTTGTCCAAGCGGACGAAAAGTTGCGTGCTTTTTCCAGCCTCGTAAGAGATGACTCCATTGAGAAGAGAATAAGCAGGAAGAGCGACGGTCCTTGTCGGCCAAGCATTGTAATCCACGTCTTTCCTCGGCCCTATATGATCGAATGTCACCGCGGCTGTCCATTTCGTCAGGAACGAATAGGAGAGATGAGCCGAGATCATGTCTTCCGGACGCCTGAGAAGGGGAGTATCCCGGACCTTGTCGCGCGCTTCGAGACGGGAATAGACAATGTTGAGCGCGAGAGGCTCCCAGGGCCGGGCAGAGAATTCAACCTCGACTCCTCTTGTTTCCGCCTGCCCGATGTTGATGTAGCCCTGGATAGCGGAGTAATCGATCAGGTTTTTAAAATTGTTGTGGAAATAAGTTACCGCCGCCCTCGCCGCCCGTTGAAGAGCGGCTGCTCTACCCCGGCGTCCCAGCCCAGCGAACGCTCGGGCTTGAGGCCGGCGTTTCCTATCGGGCCGAAGATAGTTCCGGGGGCATAAAGCTGATAGAGAGAAGGCGATTTGAACCCGGTGCCGAGGCTGGCCCTGACTTTGGTCTGAGTGGCTTTGAAGACATAGGCCGGGGCCAGGCGGTAGGTGAGGGCATTACCCGCCCGGCTGTGGCGGTCGAAACGAAAGCCGGCAGCAACGAACAGACTGTCGGCGACGCGGATGGAATCCTGAAGATACAAGCCGACGGTCTCGGCCCTCTGACGCGGGAACAGGCTCGAATAAGGGCCCCAAGGGCCTTCGGTCAGGTATTCGGACTCTGCCTGCTCTCTCTCATATTCAAGGCCGGCGGTCAGGGTATGGCTGGCGTGAAGGAAGAGGTTGTTCTGCCAGTCGAGGGTAAGCATCCGGCCTCTGAACAGTCCTTCTTCGGATTCAAAGGGATGGAGTTCGTCCGGAGAATTGTGGTGGCTGCGGCGGGAGTCGACAACGGAAACCGCCAGCCTCTGTTCCCAGCGGTTTTCCCAGAAGAGCCCGCGCACCTGTCCCTTGAGGAAGAATGACCTGTAGTCCTGGCCGTTGTTGGGGTCGTCGCCGTAAGGGCCGCCGAAATTGTCGATATCCGTCTTGGCCCAAATGGCGTGGCCGACGAGGTCAATTTCCAGACCCTCATGAAGCGCAATCCCCGCCCTTCCGGAAAGGGTCCAGTTCTTGTAGCCGTCTCGCTCCGAGTTCCCGGCGAGCGTCGAGTCGGCGGCCGAGATACCACCCGTCTCATAACGGGAAAGGCCCAGGGAATAATCGACCGCTTCGGTCGACCCGCTGACCGCGGCTTGACCGATGAAAGTGCCGTAGGTCCCGCCGCTCGAACTCAAGGTCAGGCGAGGCTTGCCTTGGCCCCGCTTGGGGATGATGTTGACGACACCGCCCAGGGCATCGGACCCGTAGAGCGGACCTTGGGGGCCGCGGAGGATTTCAAGGCGGTCGATGTTGGCGAGAAAGAGATGGGCCAGGTCGGCGGAACGGGACGGATTGACGGGGTCATTGAGCTCGACGCCGTCCAAAAGGACAAGGGTG
>Ga0153916_10004788_pt1 | contig 10254 bp, 10 predicted proteins | sample Opewatmetagenome_FD_109642 | JGI IMG/M metagenome (GOLD analysis project Ga0153916, IMG submission 109642) | Freshwater wetland microbial communities from Ohio, USA - Open water 3 Core 3 Depth 4 metaG | ecosystem: Environmental > Aquatic > Freshwater > Wetlands | place: USA: Ohio, Lake Erie...
ACGTGGACCATGTTTTCTTGCAGCGTCCATGGTTCGAGCGGATGCGCGGCGGATTTGGTGCCAAGTTCGGGCGACTTGCCGGCTTCGCCGTGAAAGAGGCTGTCGTAAGTGGTGAAGCCGTTCTCTTCGATGACGGAGCTGGCCGCGATGATTTGTTCGCTGGTCGTGCCGGGCCGGCAGATTTTTCGGATGTTCTCATAGCACTCAAGCGCGGTGTCGAAGAGTTTGCGGTAAACCGGCGTCGGTTCTTTGCCGATGGCGAAGGGACGGTGAATCTGCGTCGAGTAACCCCAATAGCTGACCGTCAGTTCGGTGATGACGACGCTGCCTTTTTCGAGCATTCTTGAAGTCTGCCGCTGCCACGGAACAAAGCGGTCGGGATGATCCATGTTCGTGGTCGCGATGAAGTGAATGCCCGGATCGCCGCTGTTCTTGATGTAAGCGCCGTAGACGATCGACAGAATATCCTGTTCCGTCAGGCCGGGCCGCAGATTGTTTTCCAATGCTTCACAGGCGAGGTCGGTGAGATGGCCGCTGCGCTGGAGATAGACCAGCTCCTCCTCGCTGCGTACGCGTCGAATGCGGCCGAATTGCGGCCCGAACTCGACGAACTCGGCTGCGGGAAACTGCCGTTGCAGTTCGGTGACGTGGCCGTAGGACATGCCGCGCATGCTGACAAGGCCGATCCTGCTTTTCGCCAACGCACGGCGGTGAATCTCTTCGGCCAACGTCGGCAGCGGCGCCGGGCCGTACCAGCGCAGGTCGTCGATGATCGACTGCGCCTTGGCGCAGGGCTGGTGATTGAAAAAGTGGATGAAAACCGTCGCTTCGCCTTCGCGCGGCAATAAGAGCCAGCAGGGCGACTGCGCGAGATAGTTGGAGAGATAATGAACTTCGGCAGAGCCGCGGGCGCCTGAGATCAGGATCGCGTCGAGATTCTCCTTCTCCATCGCCGCGCGAATCGCGCGATAGCGCCGGCCGTACTCGGCGTCGGTAAAGCGCGGAAAAAGTTCTTCGTCCGTGAGTCCGGTTTCTGAGTTCATCGGCGTATCCTCGGTTGAGTCTAATTGTTGCGCATGCAAATGTTACCACTGCCGAGGTGCAGAGCGATAGTCTCATGCGATCAATGCTTCGATCCACACTTCCGCGTTGTAGTCGGGTTCGCCGGAGACCGGATCGGCGCGGCGGGGGATAAGCACGTTGGCTTCGGGCCAGTAGGCTTGGAGCGTGCCGGATTTGACCGGCGCGAGCTGGATCGTCCCGTTCATCGCGCCGGTGTCGGAGCGGATGGTGACGCGCGTGCCGTCCTGTAGGCCGAGCCGTTCAGCATCTTCGCGGGCGATAAAGATCGTGTCCCGACTTTTACTCCCCATCAGCCGGTCCTTGGCGCCGAAGGTCATGCTGTTGAACTGTTTGCCGCGGCGGGTTGCGAGGTAAAAGCGGCCTTTGCCGGCCCCGCGGTCAGGCGGCTCGATCGCGCTGAAGCGCGCGCGGCCGTCGGGCATGGCGCTGAATTGGCCGCCCCTGAAGAGATTCGCGCCGCCCCACTGCAAGTCGTCGCCCTCTTTTTTGAGTTTCTCGGTCCCCTGGTAAATAGGCATCACTCGCGCCATCTCCTCGCGGATGGCTTGGGTGTCGGCGAAAGGAAAGAGCAGGGCGCCGTTGGGCATCAAGCGGCGACCGATGACCGTGGGAATTTCCCATTCGGGCAGCGCCTGGCCGATCCGGTGGCCCGGTATCTCCGGGGTAAAGCGAATCCGCCGCTCGGTGCTCGTCGTGGTGCCGCCGCCCCGCTGCTCGTAGCGCGTCTGCGCCGGCAGGAGCAGCACCGCGTCCGCGCCGTCGAGAAGCATCGAGCTGTTGAGCACGATGTCTTGATGAATTCTCACCGGAACACGGGCGAGAGCCGCAGCGACGAATTCGCGGTCGGGCATGGTCTCGAGCAGATTGCCGCCGATGGAATAGAAAAATTTGATTTCGCCGCGCTGCGCCGCCTCGATCATCTCGGGCAGTTTAAGTCCAGGATGGGAGGGCACGGGGTGGTGCCAGAGATTGGAAAAGCGCCGGGCGTTTTCGGCGTCGACGGAAAATCCGCCGGGAAATTTGTCGGGCTCCGCGCCGCACTCGCCGCCTCCCTCAACGCCGCTATGGCCGCGGATCGGCATGATGCCGCACTTGTCACGCCCGAGCATGCCGCGGGCGAGCGCCAGGTTGACGATCGCCTTGACGTTTCCCACGCCGAACTCATGTTGCGTGAGCCCCATGCTGTAAACGAAGAGCGCGCTCTCGGCCTTGCCGTAGAGGTCGGCGAAGCGCTCGATCTCTTCGCGGGATAGCCCCGAGCGCTGCTCGAGCATTTCCCAGGGTTGTTTTTCCAGGGCGGCCTTGAGGTCGTCGAAACCGCGGGTATGGCCGGCGATGAAATCCCGCGCCAGCCGGTCCGTCTCGATCAATGCTTTGAGCGCGCCGTTGATGAAGGCGATGTCGCCGCCGACCCGCACTTGAAAGAAATCGTCCATCAGCTTGGTGCCGAACAGCGCGCTCCATCCCACCGACGGCACCCAATAGCGCTCAAGGCCGTATTCGCGCATCGGGTTGACGACCACGATCCGCGTGCCGCGCTTTTTTGCGTGGTGCAGGTATTTCATGGCCACCGGCTGGTTGTTGGCGAGATTGGAGCCGAAGATCACCAGCAGATCGGTGCCGATGAAGTCGGCGAGCGAACAGGTCGGCGCGCCGACGCCGAGGGTTGCCTTGAGCCCCGACACGCTGGCAGCGTGGCAGAGGCGGGAGCAGAGATCGATGTTGTTGGTGCCGAGCACCCGGGCGAGCTTTTGAAAAACGTAATAGACCTCGTTGGTGAGGCCGCGCGAAGTGGCGAAGAACGCCATCTGATGCGGCGGCGTGTCGTGGATCGCTTTGCAGGCGGTATCGAACGCTTCCTCCCAACTGACGCGCGCGAAACCCGGATCGCCATTTCGCCGGATCATGGGATAGGGCAGCCGCCCCAGGGAACAGAGCTTTTCCGGGTGGAGGGATCTGAGCCGCGCCACATTGCCCATCCCCCGCACGTCAAGGGTGCCCATGGTGTTCAGCCGGAGCAGCTTGAGTCGCGTCATGCAGAGATGGACGCCGTCGAGCACGTTGTCGCGCAGCCCGTAGGGGCCGAGGGAGCAGCCGTCGCAAACCCCATGCTGGAGAATATTCCAGGCGTAGCGGAGGTTGTCCCGGTTCTCCCACAGAACGCCGAGCATCTCCCGGTAGTGGCGCGGCTTGATTTGGCCCGCGAGGCCGAAGGGCGCCAGGCGCGCCAGCCAGCCGTCGTTGGATTTCAGACCGGCCATTGGTTCAGCGCCCTGCTGAGCGCAGTTCGTCGAGGACGTCAAAGAAGGCTTGGGGCTCGTTTTTAGAAAGCGCGGTCTTGTAGAGCGCGTAGCGCTGGCAGGAATTCCAGCCCGCCCACTCTGCGGCCGATACCGGTTGGCCGTTCGCGGCGCTTTTCTCGGCGACGGGTTGCGCCACATGGGTCGGATCGTCCCAGAGCGAGCCGTTCACCGGGGCGGTGAGCGCCAGCGGTGCGCCGCGGTATTTGCGGGAAAGGAAGTCGAGGTAGGCGATAAAAGCGCGCCGTTCATCTTCGGCGTCGATGGGGAAATGGCATAGGGCGCTCCGCTCCTCGAAGCTGAAGGCGAGCCAGTCTTTCAAGGAAAACTTGACGCCCGCCAGATCGAGCTTCATGCGCAGGTGGAGCGGCAGGCGGCTCAAATCGCCGTAAAATTCGGACTCGCAGCGGAAACGTTCGAACATAAGAAAGGGTTTGCCTTTTGGCTCGGCAAAAAGTAATTTTTCCATTCATGAATGGAATGCCTACTAATAGTCGGACTCAAGGGACGATTCAAGGGCGGTTTTTAAGCGCGGCGGTTTTGGCTTTTGGCCTGTGGATTTTTGCATCGAGCGCCTTGGCCCAACCGCAGCGCGAAATCACCCGGATCAGCAGCGATCTCTATCGGTTTCGCAACGCCGGCCATTTTTCGGTTTTTCTGGTGACGCCGGCGGGCATCATCGCCACCGATCCGATCGATGCCGATGCCGCGCGCTGGCTCAAAGCCGAGCTGGCGAAGCGCTTCGCCAAGCCGGTCAAATATCTCATCTATAGCCACGATCATGCCGATCATATTTCCGGCGGTGAAGTCTTTGCCGATACGGCCGTGGTGATCGCCCATGACAATGCCAAGGCCGTCATCCTCGGCGAGCGGCGGCCCACCGCGGTTCCCGACCTGACTTTTTCCGATCGGTTGACCGTCGAATTGGGCGGCAAGAAGGTCGAGCTTTCCTATTTGGGGAAAAATCATTCGGACAACTCCATCGTCGTTCGTTTTGCCGACGAGCGGGCGTTGTTCGCGGTGGATTTCATCGCGGTGAAAAGCCTGCCGTATCGCGACCTTCCCGATGCCTATGTCGATGGATGGATCGAATCGCTGAAGAAAGCCGAGTTCCTCGACTTCGACATCCTGGCGCCGGGTCACGGCGAACTGGGACGGAAGGAAGACGTGCGCGCGCTGCGCGGCTATCTCGAAGAGCTGCGTGAGCAGGTGCTCGGCCACTTGCGCGACGGCAAGTCGGTGGAGGAAATCAAGCAGTTGGTCAAGATGGAAAAGTACGGCGGTTGGGGCAACTATAAGGATTATCTCCCGCTCAATATCGAGGGAATGGCGCGTCACCTGCAAATGCATCGCACGCCGAACTAAGGAGGAGAGTTCATGGCGACTGGTTACAGCAAGTTTTTCATGCCGCTTGGCAGAGTGAAGGAAAAAGAATTCTTGTCCCGCCCGATGGGCTGCAAGGGGGTCGGTCTCAGTTTCGTTCGCTACAAGCCGGGCGAAGGAGCGACCTACGTGCACCGCCACAGGGTGCAGGAAGAGGTGTTTATCACTTTGAGAGGAAACGGCTCGATCATTTTGGACGGCAAGCGGATCGCGATGCCGGAAGGGACGGTCATTCGGGTCGCCCCCAAGGTCTATCGGGCGCTCGGCAACGACTCGAATAAGGATGTGATCTATCTGATCTTAGGCGCCGTGCCGCCGAAAAAGTTTCCCCTTGGCGGCCGCACCCTTCTTGGCGACGGTATCCCGGATCGGAACAAGGTGCCGCATTGGAAAAAGGGGTAGTTTGTTGATCCAGGTGCGGAAAAATTGGAGTCTGAAACGATGCCTTTTAGGCGGTGAGTCCGGCTTGAGGATTTTGCTTGATGAAAACATCTGGGCTCCTGCATATCGGAATCGGCAACCGGGTGTCCGGCTTTAGCGGCGGGCAGCGCGGGTTAATCACGAGGCGTTAAATGGAACACTATCCGAGACCGACCGGCGCGCCCCCCGCGCCCGTCGAACCCACGGGCTTTTTCACCGGTGTTCAGATTCGGCCGATCATCGTCGGCGTCGTGGTCGATTATATCGCCACCTATGCCGCGATGTACGCTTACTTTTTCGTCTATCTGGCAAAGGAGTTGGGCAAGCGGGGTGAATTCTCTCCCGAGGCGATCAGCGAATACATGCTGTCGAGCGAAGGGCTGATGATCGGCTTTGCGATCGGCGCGCTCGGGACCGCGTTGGGCGGATTCGTCGCCGCGCGCAAGGCGGGAAAGCTCGAAATCAAGCATGGGGCTTTTGTCGGGCTCGGATCGTTGATCGTATCGGCCATCGAACAGGCGATGCAGCAGGAGCCAGTGGCGCTGCCGGAGTGGTTTCGCTTTCTTTCGGTGATCTCGATCATCCCCGCGGGAGCGTTGGGCGGGTACGTGGCGGAAATGCTCAAGGGGTTCGGGACTCAACCGCCGGTCAGCGGCTGGCCGCAGAGACGTTCGTGAAGCCGAGTATGAGTTCGGACACGGTTCGAAAATCGTCCGACGCTCTTTTCGGACGGGCCAAGGCTGTGGACTACCCGGCTATTCTCGATCTTCAGTCGGCCAACTTTATCTCGAACCTTTCCGTGGAAAAGCGCCAGGAAGGGTTTTTGTCCGCGCAGTTCACGCTTGAGCAAACCGCGCAAATTGCCGAGGATCTCGGCACGATGGTCGCCGTCGTCGACAACCGCATTGCCGGCTTTCTCTGCGCGTTTCGCCGGGAGTTCGAGACCGGCTCGCCGGTGATCGCCAAGATGCTCGATTCCTACGATCGGGTAGAGTTCGAAGGCAGGCCGCTCGCCTCGTTTAAAAGTTACATTTACGGTCCGGTTTGCATCGGCCGAGAGTACCGCCGGCGCGGCCTGCTGCGCGGGCTTTACGAGGCTCAGAAGAAAGATATTGCGGGGCAGTTTGAAGCGGGCGTCGCATTTGTCTCGCGCGATAATCCCCACTCCTTGCAGGCGCATGTTGCCGGCCTCGGTATGACCGAAGTGGGCGAGTTCGAGCTCAAAGGCAGCGTCTATGTGATTTTGGCTTTTCGCGTTCCCGCCGCATCCCGCTCCTAACCCGCCCGGATAAGGCTTGACATTCAAGTTTGCTCCCGTAAAATCGCCTCTTTCGCGGGCCAAGCCCGGGCGAATAAATATTTTAAAACGGAAGGCAGACAAGAAAGATGGATGCTGATGCTAAAAAAACCGCCTTGCGAATGATTCCCTACGGACTCTATGTTCTCACCGCCGAAGGGAAGGACGGCAAGGTTGCTGCTGCGACCGTGAATTGGGTGACGCAGACGGCGTTTCAACCGCCTCTGGTTGTGGTCGGCGTTAAGGCCGACTCCGGCGCCCATTCGCTTATCAAGGAATCGAAGAGCTTCGCGCTCAATATTCTCGGCAAGGAGCAAAAGGGGCAGGCGTTCACTTTTTTCAAACCGCTCGAACGGGAAGGGGACACCATCGGCGGCGAGCCTTTCCGCAGGGGCGCTCTAGGCGCGCCGATTTTGGAAAAAGCTCCGGCGTTCGTCGAGTGCCAGCTGGTCGATACCATCGAAAAGGGCGATCATTCGATTTTCGTGGGCGAAGTGAAAAATGCCGGCATCGCGGCGCAACCCGCGGGCCGGCCGGACGATGTCACACTGACGCTTAAAGACCTCGGCGATAAAGTTTTTTACGGCGGATAGGCAGGCACGCCTGCCTGTTTCGGGTCTCGTGTTTCGGGTTTCGAGTTCTCGGAAACTGGCAGAACCGTCGGAATTAAAGTCATATCTTGTTGACACAGGGGGAGCACAATGGCGAAAATCAGACATATCGCCTATCGCGCGACTGACGTGGAGGCGATGGCCAACTTCTTCGTCAACGCCCTCGGCATGACCGTGAAGCAAAAGCGGAAAAATAACGCCATCGATCTTACGGACGGCACCATCAACATTACGGTGCTGCCGCTCACGGCGGGCTCGCCCAACGGCGAAGCGAAGCAACCGGGCATCGACCATATCGGCTTTACGGCGGAGAATGACGCCGAGGCGTTCCGGATGATGGAAGCCGCCGGCGCGAAGAAGGCCGGCGCAGTGAACCTCGGCACCGCGTACTATGAGGACAAGTTCGTGGGGCCGGAGGGCATCATCGTCGACGTGGGGCACTGGATCGGCGCCGCGCCATTGGAGAAAGAAGCGCAAAAGGCGTAGGGGGGGTGGCGCTCCGGCGCCGCGCCATCGGCTGCAAGACTCTACCGAATCATCAAGCGCTCGGCTTTGCCCGAGTAGTTGATGAAAACGGTTTTCAATTCGGTAAAAAAGTTGAGGCCCTCTTCGGCCATCTCCCGTTCGCCGACGCCGGTCGCTTTGGTGCCGCCGAAGGGAAGCTGGGCTTCGCCGCCGATGGTCGGCTCGTTGACATGCACCATGCCGGTCTCGACTTCTTCGACGAAGGTCATGATCGTGTCGATGTTTTCCGTGAAGATCGATGTCGTCAGGCCGTATTCGACGCCGTTGGCGCAGGCGAGCGCTTCTTCCAGGCTCTTGGCGGTTGAAACCGACAGCACCGGGCCAAAAATTTCCTCTTTGAATATCCGCATCGACGGCGTGACGTTGTCGAAGATCGTCGGCTCGATGAAATAACCCTTGGCGAGATGCGCCGGCTGGTTGCCGCCGAGGACCAGCCGTGCGCCTTCCTGCCGGCCGATGCCGATGTAGTCGAGATCGGTTCGCCACTGTTTCTCGTCCACCGCCGGCCCCATATCGACGCTTTCGTCGAGCCCCGGCCCGACTTTGATCTTTTTCGCGGCCTCGACCAATCTTTCCAACAAGGCGTCTTTCACCGCCGGGGGGGCGATGACGCGCGAAGTGGCGGTGCAGCGCTGGCCGGTGGAGCCGAAGGCGCCACCGTGGATGGCGACCGCCGCTTTATCGAGGTCGGCGTCGGCCATGACGACGACGGCGTTTTTTCCGCCCATCTCGCAGGTGACCTTGGCGCCGCGCTGGGCTGCCTTGGCGTAGAGCGCGCCGCCGATTTCGTTGGAGCCGGTGAACGAAATCGCCCGCAGCGCCGGCGCATGGACGATCGCCTCGCCGACGACCGAGCCCGAGCCGACCAGCATGTTGAAAACTCCCGGCGGCAAACCCGCTTGTTGGTAAATTTCGGTGAGCAGCGATGCGGTCGCCGGCGTCAGCTCCGCCGGCTTGAAAACGACGCAGTTGCCCGCGGCCAGCGCCGGCGCCGATTTCCACACCGGAATCGCCCAGGGGAAATTCCACGGCGCGATCAGGCCGACGACGCCGAGGGGACGGCGGATCGTGTAGGAGAAGGTGTCGCGCGCCTCCGAGGGCAGGGTCTTGCCGTGCATGCGAAAGCCTTCGCCGGCGTAGTATTCGAGCAAGGAAATCCCTTTCATCACCTCGCCCTTGGCTTCCTTTACAACCTTGCCTTCTTCGCGTGTGAGCGTGCGCGCGATCTCATCGGCGCGCTGGCGCGCGATATCGGCGGCGCGCCAAAGCACGCGCCCGCGCTCGGGCCCCGGGGTGCGCCGCCAATTTCTGAACGCGGTCTGCGCGGCTTCGATGGCGCGTCGCGCGTCCTCGGCGGTGGCGGCGGGAAATTCGGCGATCACATCGTCGGGATCGGCGGGATTCAAGTTGCGCACCAGCCGGTTGGATTTCGGATGGAACCACTTGCCGTCTATGTAAGAGCCTGTCTGCATGTTTGTCTCCAGTTCGGCGGACGATTTGAAGCAGGGGGGGCCGGCTGACTACCCTTAAATTGCACTGGGAGAAGCGGCGTCGTCAGGACGATTTCCGGCCCAAGTCGCGCATCGTCTTGTTCCATTTGTCGTCGAGCTTTTCATATTGCTCCGTCGTCAGCCCCTGCTCGGGATACCAGCGTTTGAAGCCGTAATCCTTGGTCGGTGCGCCATAATCATACTGTTCAAGCACTTTTTGCCCGCCTTCGCCCAGTATGAAGTCGGCGAGGAGCAGGGCCGCGTGGGGATGGGGCGGCTGCGCCGAAATTGCCGTCGAGCCCGAGTTGGTGGGAACCACCTCCATCGGCACCCACTCGATGGGGGCGTTGGCCTTGAGCGACACCTCGACGTGGTTACGGAACGTCGTCGGCGACAGGCCGACTTCGCCGGCGATGACCATGTCGAGCAGGGCGCGGCCGGAAACGTTATGAATGGCTATGTTCTGATTTCTAAGTTTCTTGAGATAGGCCTCGCCCCTGAGTTTAAGCATTGCGCCCGCCACGCTGACGCCGGTGTCGCTGCCGGCAAAGCCAATCTTGTCTTTCAGCTCTGGGCGCAACAGGCCGTCGTAATTTTTTGGCACTAAAGGGGCGGGAATGGAGTTTTTATTGTAGGCGAGGCCGATGTGCGATTCGCGGTCGATGGCCCAGTAGTAAAGCCCCTTGACCGGCGATTTCTGCTTGACCGCATCGGGGTATTTCGTCTGATTGGCGAAAGTAAAGGGCGCGATCAGTTTGCTGTCCTTCAAAAGCATCAGCAGCGGGATGGTCGTTTCCAGGGTGTCGAAGATATACCGCTTCGATTGGCCTTCCGCCAAGATTCTCGCGCCGAGTTCCTGGCGCGTGGCGCGGTAGGATTCCACTTTGACGCCGGGATACTTCGCTTCAAAAGCGGCGGCCAGTTCTTTGTAGGAATTGCCGGCAAGGGAGGTGTACCAAGTGACTTTGCCTTCGGCCTTGGCGCCTTCGTAGAGCACCTTTTCGCGATCCGGTTTGTTATAGGCGGCCAGTTGGGCGAGCGACATGGGCTTGCCGGATTGAGCCCAAGCGGCCGGGGCGATGGTGAGAAGAAGAATCGATATTCGCAACAGAGTTTTCATCGAACATCTCCTTAAACGGTTAATA
>Ga0153916_10004789_pt1 | contig 10254 bp, 10 predicted proteins | sample Opewatmetagenome_FD_109642 | JGI IMG/M metagenome (GOLD analysis project Ga0153916, IMG submission 109642) | Freshwater wetland microbial communities from Ohio, USA - Open water 3 Core 3 Depth 4 metaG | ecosystem: Environmental > Aquatic > Freshwater > Wetlands | place: USA: Ohio, Lake Erie...
CAAGCTGGCCAACGGCGTCTCGGCCATCTTCACCCTCACCCAGGACGTCTTGATCACGCTGAGCGTCTACTCCTTCACTAACCGCGAGATCAACCTTCCGATAATCGCCGGGCTCCTGACCATCGTCGGATTCTCAATCAATGACACCATCGTCATCTTCGACCGCATCCGGGAAAACCAAAAAAGCCTGCGCAAGATGCCCCTCGAAGACGTGATGAACTTGTCTTTAAACCAGATGCTCGGGCGTACTTTTATCACGTCCGGGACGGTCTTCCTGACGGTCCTGGCCCTCTTCATCTTCGGCGGCAAGGTCATCAACGACTTCGCCTTCATCATGCTCATCGGGACGATCGAGGGCGTCTATTCGACGGTCTATCTTTCGTGCCCCGTTGTCCTTTTCTGGCAAAAGCTGTTCAAGCCCGGCAAAGGTGGGCGCCGGTGACCAGATTTGACTTGTCAAAAAGGAATTTTTCGATTATACTTTACGACTGTAAATGTTTATTTAATCCGGGAACGAGGTAAAGACTATGGTGGAGAAAACCAAACCTCAAATGAAGAACGATATCCCTGAAATATTCAAGGATTCGTTCTTTATCGCGGAAAAACAGACCGCCCGAAAGGCTTTCGCTCTTCCGCTGGCCCTCATCGTCCATGCTTTGGCCATCGCCGCCCTGATCGTTGTGCCGCTGATGTCGACCGGCGGCCTGCCGCAAGTCGAAGTCTACAGCGCCTTTCTCGCTCCACCGCCTCCTCCCCCGCCCCCGCCCCCGCCCCCGGCGAAGAAGAAGGCCAGTTCTCAGGTCAAAACAAGGATCAAGCCCGTCCAGGCCCAATCCAACATCGAGCCCGGCAAGCTAGTCGCGCCTGTTGAGATCCCGGAAGAAATCGCCGATGAGCAAGTCACGGACTTCGGGGTCGAAGGCGGAGTCGAAGGCGGAGTCGAAGGTGGAGTCGTCGGCGGCGTCCTTGGTGGAGTCGTCGGCGGCGTGCTCGGAGGAGTCGTAGGTGAGGTCGAGGCCCCGGTCCGGGCCATCGGAGAGATCAAGCCACCCCGGCTTATCAAGAGGGTCGATCCTCTTTATCCGGAAATTGCCCGCCAGGCCCGTGTCGAAGGCGTCGTCATCGTCGAGGCTACCACCGACATCTATGGACGCGTCCAGAACGTCAAAGTCCTGCGCTCCATTCCCCTGCTCGACCAGTCGGCCATCGACGCCGTCCGGCAATGGGTCTACGAGCCGATGATCATCAACGGCCGTCCGCGGGGGGTCATCTTCACCGTCACGGTGAGATTCCAACTCAAGTAAAAAAGCTAGAATATGGCTTTCGATATTAAAAGGAGGTATTGAACATGCAATTCGGTCTGATCGAAATGTGGACGGCCATGGGTCCTGTAGCTCGAGGTGTTTCCATCTTGCTCATCGCACTCTCCATCATCTCGCTCTATCTTTTCGTCGAGAGACAGCTCGTTTTCCGCAAGGCCCGCAGCAAGTCCAAGCAGGTCGCCCCGAAGCTGGCCGACTTGTTGAAGAAAGGACAAGTCAAGGAAGCCTTGACTCTTTCCGCCAAGAAAGAGAATAAGGGAAGCCATCTGGCCCGCGTAACCGCGGCCGGCATCCAGGAATTCCTGGAAGGGAAAGAGGCCAACCTCTCTATGGAAGAGCAAATTGAAACCGCTCAGAGAGGCTGCGAGCGCGCCTCCACGATCTTCAACCAGGAGTTGAAGAGAGGGCTAAGCACACTGGCCACGATCGCCACCTCAGCCCCCTTCATCGGACTGTTCGGAACCATCAGCGGAATCATCAACGCCTTCCGCGGCATGGCCCTGACGGGATCGGGCGGGATCGGCGCCGTGGCTGGCGGTATCGCCGAGGCCCTGGTCACCACAGCGTTCGGGATCGGTGTCGCCATCATCGCCCTGTGGTGCTATAACACCCTAAACACGAAAATCGAAGTCTACGACGCCGAGATGTCCAACACCACCTCCCAAATCGTCGACTTCTTCGTCCGCAAGCGAGTCGCGTAAGCCGCACTGAGAGCGAATGTCGTCCGGGCCGGACCATACCGGCTTGGGAAGAGAGGCATAAAAATGTCAATTTCAATCGGCGGCGAAGAAAAGGTCAAATCCGAACCCAACGTCGTCCCCCTGTGCGACGTCCTGCTCGTCCTGTTGATCATTTTCATGGTGGTGACGCCGCTCGTCCAGAAAGGCGTGGATGTCAGGCTCCCGGTCGCCCTGAACACGATCTCAATGCCCGATGATCCTGAGGTCGTTCTGGCCATCCGCCGAGACGGCACTATGTACGTCAACCAGGACAAGGCCACGATGGACAACCTTCAAACACTACTCGAAGAGGCCTTCCTGACGGCGAGCGAGAAAAAGCTTTATCTCAAGGCCGACCAGGAAATTGAATACGGGGTCATCGTGGATGTCATTCAGGTTGTCAAGGATGCCGGAATCGAGATCATGGGGATCATCACCGAGGTGAAGACCGAAAAAAGCGGATAAACCGCCCGAGCTTAAGTGCTGATTTAGACCTATTGAGCCGAGGCGAGAGGACAAATCCGAGATTGTCTTCTCGCCTCGTTTTTTTTCCCGAACCCTCCGACCTGCTCGAAAGACACCGACATTTTTCAAGGCCCCCCTTTGATTGCTCAAAGGGGGTAGGGGGATTTAATGCTTTTAAAAAAAATTCCTAAGGGTGTCTTTCGTCAGGAGGGGTAGGGGTGGTTAATGAGGTTCAAGCAGAGTCTGGGGGCGTCTCGGAGAGGAGGCAATGCCGATGATTCCGAAAATCCTTGTCACCAGGAAACTGCTCCCCGAAGCGCTCGCCTACTTGGAAGAACATACCCGGGTCGAAGGGGGTAGAAAGCCGGGAGGCTTAACCCGGGAAGAACTCAAGCAAAAAATCCAGGACAAGGACGGTCTTTTATGCCTTCTCACCGACCGGATAGACAGGGAGGTTATCTCCGCTGCGCGGCGGCTCAGGATCATCGCCAACTGCGCTGCCGGGTTCGACAACATAGACGTCGGATTCGCCAAGGAGAAGGGAATCCTCGTAGCCAATACGCCCGGAGTCCTGACCGAGGCGACGGCCGACCTGACCTGGGCGCTCATCCTGGCTGTGGCCCGCAAGATCCCTCAGGCCCATCGGTTTACCAAGAAAAAACGGTTCACCGGCTGGGAGCTTGATCTTTTCCTCGGCCAGGAGGTCAGCGGACGGCGTCTTGGGATTATCGGGCTGGGGAGGATCGGGAAGGCCGTGGCAGAGCGGGCGCGGGCCTTCCGGATGGAAGTCGTCTACTGTGACCCGCACCGGCTGGCCATCGAGGAGGAGAAAGCCTGCAATGTCGCCTATCTCACTCTCGCCGAGCTCCTGGCGACTTCAGACATCGTCACCATCCATGCCTCCCTTAACCTGGAGACCCACCATCTTCTTTCGGCGGAAAAGCTCGGCCTTATGAAGAAAACCGCTATTCTGGTTAATGCCGCCCGCGGCCCGATCGTCGATGAGGCGGCATTGGCCGAAGCGCTGGCCAAAGGAGATATCTGGGGAGCGGGCTTGGATGTCTATGAGAGAGAGCCAAAGATAGAGAGGCGCCTGCTCGGCCTAGAAAACGTCGTCCTCCTGCCGCACATCGGCAGCACCACATACGAGACCAGGTCGCGCATGGCCATGGCGGCCGCCCGGAACCTGGTCCAGGGGCTCCGGGGCGAGCGCCCGGACAACCTTATCGTCTGAACCGTTTCCTCTTGGACCGACCGTCCCCGACGGTCTTGCGCAGCGGCTCGTTTAGGCTACCGGTGCGGTAGCCCTCAAGGTCCAGGGTGATATAGGCATAGCCGATCTTCTTCAGCCCGGCGATCAATTTTCTCCGGGCGCTTTCAGTCATAAGCTTGCCGAATTCCTCGGGCTTGACCTCGAGCCGGGCGATCTCCCCATGGTGCCGCACTCTGACTTGCGTAAGGCCGAGCCTTCTGATGATGTCTTCGGCCCGGCCGACCTTGAGCAGCGTCCGGCGTTCGATTGGGGTGAAGTAAGGAAACCGGGAAGCCAGGCAGGCCAGGGAGGGTTTGTCCCAAGTGGGAAGGCCCAACTCTTTGGAGAGGAGCCGGATTTCCGCCTTGGTCAACCCGGCCTCGCGCAGCGGCGAGCGCACCCCGAGCTCGCGCCCGGCCCTAGAGCCGGGGCGGTAATCGCCGCGGTCGTCATGGTTCGACCCGTCAAGCACGTAGGGGATGAACCTGGCCGAGGCCATCTCCTTGAGTCGGGAGAATAGCTCTTGTTTGCAGTGATAGCAGCGGAGGGGGGAGTTTTCGGCGAAACTGGGGTTCTCGATTTCCTCGGTTTTGATGATGAGATGCTTGATGCCGAGCTTCCGTGCTATCCCGGCGGCGGCCAGGACCTCACGCTGCGGATAAGTCTCGGAGCGGGCAATGACGGCCAGGACATTCTCTCCGAGTTCTTCGGACGCCACCTTGAGCAGGAAAGTGCTGTCCACGCCTCCGGAGAACGCGACCAGGACTCTCCCCATCCGGCGGAGGATATGGCGTAGCTTGTCTTCCCTCTTCGCTGTCGCTATCTCGACCCGGCTTTTTCTTCCCGTCTCTCTCAATTCGGACACCTCGCTCGGTGCTGCGCCATTTTTTTGACTTCCCGGATGATCTCGAGCAAGATCTTGGACTCTTCAATCCTCCGGACCATGCGGCCCTTCTTAAAAAGGATGCCCACGTCCCGGCCGCAGGCGATCCCGATGTCCGCCTCCCGCGCTTCCCCCGGCCCATTGACCATGCAGCCCATAAGAGCCACCTTTAGGGGGGCCCGTATGCCGGCCAGGCTCTTTTCGACCTCGGGGACGATCTTCATCATATCCACCTCGGCCCGGCCGCAGGTCGGGCACGAAATCAACCTGATGCCCCTGGAGCGGAGGCCGAGGCTTTCGAGGATGAGATAGGCCGCCCGGACTTCCTCCTCGGGCGGTGCGGTCAGGGATACGCGGACCGTGTCGGCCAATCCTTCGCTCAAGAGGAGGCCCAGTCCGACGGCCGATTTCACGGTCCCCGAGTACAGTCCTCCAGCTTCGGTTATCCCGGCATGAAAGGGATAATCCACCTCGTCGGCGAGGAGCCGGTAGGCGGCGAGGGTCCGGCCGACGTCCGAAGCTTTCAAAGACACTTTAATCAGGTCGAAGCCAAGGTCCTCGAGCAGGCGGATGTGGCGCAGAGCGCTCTCCACCATCGCCTCGGGTGAGGCTTCCCCGTATTTGGCCAGGAGGTCTTTTTCGAGCGACCCGGAATTCACACCGATCCGGATAGGTATTTTCTGCTGCCGGGCGGCCCTGACGACTTCCCGCACCTTCTCCTTCGGGCCGATCGTCCCGGGATTCAGTCGCAGTCCGTCGACTCCCGCCCGGAGCGCGGCCAGGGCCAGCCTGTGATCGAAATGGATATCGGCGATGACCGGAATCGCCACGCGCTTCCGGATGTCCCTCAGAGCTTCGGCCGAACGTTCATCGGGGACGGCCAGGCGGACGATCTCACAGCCCGCCTTTTCCAACCGCTTGATTTGGGCGACCGTCCGGCCGACCTGATGGGTCAGGGTTTTTGTCATCGACTGGACCACAACAGGGGCCCCTCCGCCGATCGGAACATTGCCGACCATTATTCGCTTGGTTGCCCGCCGTGGATAAACAAGAGCACCGATAACCGACACGGATGCCTGCTGACATTGAGTCGGTTTCCTTTTCTTTTTCACACTCATTTTATTTATTTTTGCCAGGGCGAGAGTTTGGGAGGAGGCCCATCCGAAACGCCCCACAAGACTTTGTTTGCACTTCATTAACCTCCCCTACCCCTCCTATCAATTAGGAGGGGCCTGAGAACGGTCCGCGTTTCGGGAAAAGGCCGGAGGATGCGGAGCGAGCTTCCTCGCTGGGGAAGCGAGCGGGCTGACGATCCCAAGCTCGAGCCTTGTTTACCACGGAATGAGGCTCTCCCAGCCGTTGGGCATCCTCTTGACGATGTCGTTGAGGATGACAAAGACGATGAGGAAGATGAAGATGACAAAACCCACCTGCATCCAGATTTGCCTGACCTTGGGGCTGAAATCGCGCCGGAACAGGGCTTCCAAGGCCAGAACAAAGATCTGGCCGCCGTCGAAGACGGGGATCGGGAATAGGTTGATGACGCCGAGCTGGAGGCTGATGAGTCCGATCCAGCTCAGCAGGGCGAGGAAGCCCATCCTCCAGGCCATATAAGAAACCCTGGCGATCTCCAGCGGCCCGCCGAGCTGCTCGGTGGGAGCGCGCCGGAGGATCAGGTCCTTAATAAACCGGATGATCAGGAACGTGTTCTTGACGTTGTCCCGTACGCTCTGGACGATGGCTCCGATGAGGCCATATTTTTTTTCCACCGACTGGGCTCCAGTATAAGCACCGATCTTCCCGACCTTGCCCTGGAGTTGCGGCGTAACCCTGAGGCTGAGGGTCTGTCCCTGCCGGTTCACTACGAACTCGAGCGCCCGGTTGGGGTTCTTCTCCAGGTACTCTATGAACTGATGGAAATAGATCGGCCGGCCGTCGACGGAAAGGACGATGTCGCCCTGCTGCAGCCCCGCTTTCTCGGCCGGCGAGCCCGGATTAACCCACCCGATCTGGGTCAGGAACTTGCCCGTGAAGCCGGCATATCCTAGGGCATAGCTGGTTCTCTTTTCAGTCCGGAACTGGATCTCCTGGGCCTCGCCTCCCCTCCGTATATCGACGGTGATCAACCGGTCCGGCTTGCTCCCTACGGCCACCTCGACGTCGTTCCAGGTGCGGAGCTGTTCGTTATCTATGCTGAGAATCTCGTCGTCAAGCTGGAACCCGGCTTTTTCCGCAGGCGAACCGGGATCGATATAGCCGATGACCGGCGTTTCGTCCTGGTAGGCCGGCACGGTGACCCCGACCATGTTGATGGCCGCAAAAATGAGGATAGCCAGAAGGATGTTCATCACCGAGCCCATGACCATCACCAGAAACCGTTCCCATCGCGTCTTGGCCAGGAAATGGTCAGGGGGCAGACTCGCCTTGCCTCCTTCCGAAAAAAGCTCCCCTTCACCCAGGAACTTGACATACCCGCCCATTGGGATCAGGCTGACCCGGTAGTCCGTTTCCTTTCTCCGGATTCCGAACAGCCGCTTGCCGTAGCCGAACGAGAACGTCTCCACGCGGATGCCGACCAGCTTGGCGGTGAAGAAATGGCCGAACTCATGGATGAAGACGAGGACGCCGAAGACAACGAGGAAGGAAAGTATCGTCCCGAACACTGTGCCCATGTCTAGTCCCTTCGCTTGATAAGACTTTCGGTTTGGTCCCGGGTTTCCCGGTCGACCTCAAAAATTGTTTCCAACGTGCTTGCCTCGCTGACCCGATGCCCCTCCAGGACTTCTCCGACGACGACGGAGATATCAGAAAATCCGATCCGGCGCCTCAGGAAGGCCTCCACGGCTACTTCGTTGGCAGCGTTGAGCGCGACGGGAAGGCTTTTCCCGGTCTCCAAGGCCCGCTTGGCAAAGACGATAAGCGGGTAGCGTTTTTCGTCCACCTCGAAGAATTCGAGGGACCCGACCCGGCCCAAGTCGAGGGGCTGAAGCCCCGAGTTCCGCCTTTCCGGGTAGGTCAGGGCATACTGGATCGGAATCCGCATATCGGTGACGCTCAACTGGGCGATCGTGGACCCGTCTCGCATCTCGACCAGGGAATGGACGATGCTCTGGGGATGGACGAGTATATCCAACTGGGACGGTTCCAAACTGAAGAGCCAGCGCGCCTCGATGAGCTCCAGCCCCTTGTTGATGAGCGTCGCCGAGTCTACGGTCACCTTCCGGCCCATCTTCCAGCTCGGGTGGGCAAGCGCTTCTTCGACCGTCTTACCCTTGATTTCGGCGAGGGGCGTCCGGAAGAAGGGGCCGCCCGAGGCCGTCAGGATCGCCCTCCGGACGTCCTCTTTTCGCGCTTTGGCCAGACATTGGAAGATCCCGCTGTGCTCGCTGTCCACGGGAATAATCTCGGCCCCTGAGGAAGCGGCCCGAGATTGCAGAATGGCCCCGGCCACGACCATCGTCTCTTTGTTGGCCAGGGCAACCCGGACCCCTGATTCAATGGCGGCGACGGTCGGCCCCAGCCCCTCAATGCCGGTGATGGCCGCCACCACGATGTCGTTCTCTTCAAAGCGGGCGACTTCTTCCGCTCCCTCGCGCCCATGGACCACGTGGACGGGAAGCCGCCCGAGATCAGACCTGAGCTTGGCGGCATCGGCCTGAGTTTTGAGCGAGACGATCTTGGGACAAAACCTCCGGACTTGTTCGTGAAGAAGCGGGGTGTTGGACCCGGCGGCCAGGCCGACAACAGTGAACTCGTCGGCCATCCGGCCCACTATCTCGAGGGTGTTCGTGCCGATGGAGCCCGTCGAACCCAGGACAGAGATCTTCTTCATTTCCAGAATAGCTTGATGAAGTAATAGAAAAGCGGGGCCGCCAGGAGGAAGCTATCGACCCGGTCGAGAAATCCGCCGTGGCCGGGCAGGAAGTTGGAAGAATCCTTGACTCCGACCGCCCGCTTGAAAAGGGACTCAAGCGGATCGCTGACCTGGGCGGCCACGTGGACCAAAGCCCCGCAGACCAGCGCCGTCCAGAGCCCGACGTCTTTGAGCAGGAGCTGCCGGGCGGCCAGGGCCCCCAGGACAGCGAAGACGATGCCTCCGATGCTTCCCTCCCAGGTTTTATTGGGGCTGGCGAGCGGAGTCATCCTGTGCCTGCCGATGAGCTTGCCGAAGAAATAGCCCCCTGTGTCCCCGAGGAAGATGACGGCGCAGAGAAAATAAAAGGCGTAGACTCCCCTCTCGAGCGTGATCAGGTAGAGATAGTTCATCGGAAAGCTGACATAGAACGCTCCAAAAAAAGTCACCGTGATGGATTGAGTGAAGTACGGGAGCTGCTCGACGCGCTGGAAGGAGACGACAAAAAAGACGGCCGTCAGGAGGAAGGCCGCAAAGAGCGCGGCATCGAGGGGAAAATAGGCCCGGAAGAAATAGGACAAACTGATGATGAGGGCGATGATAAGGCCCAGCGGGACCTGAGGCTGAAGCCTCTTCTTCCGCGCCAGGCCGAAGAACTCGAGGAGCGCGGCCAGGATGAAAGCCTGGAGCACGATGAATAAAAGGAGCCGGGAACCATATTGGATCACGAGAAAGAGAGGGACCAGGAGAAGTACGGCGGTGCGCAGGCGTTTGAGGAGATTCATGGGATGAGGCCGGCAGATGCCGCAACCGGGCTAGGCGCCCTCAAACGGGCGGGCATGGACGGCGCCGAACCTCCTTTCTCTTTTTTGGAAATCGAGCAAAGCCTCGAGGACGTCCCGCCGCCGGAAATCCGGCCAGAGGACAGGCGTAATCCAGATCTCGGAATAGGCGATCTGCCAGAGCAAGAAATTGGAGACTCGAAGTTCGCCGCTCGTCCGGATGAGAAGGTCGGGGTCGGGAATCCCGGCCGTGTCCAGATTCCGGGCAAAGGCTTCTTCGTCCAGGCGCGCAGAGTCCAGGTTTCCATCCTGCATGATTCTTTTTACGGCATCGACGATCTCTGTCCGGCCGCTGTAGTTGAGAGCCAGGACAACGGTCAGCCGCTCGAAGGTCCGGGAAAGGGTTTCGACCCTTTCCAGTTCTTTCTCAGTAGACTCCGGGATGCCCTCTCTCCGGCCGATGGCCAGGATACGTATCTTATTTTTTATCAGGTCTTTATCCTGCTTGCGGAGGTAGTCCTCGAGCAGCTTCCAGAGCAGGGCGACCTCCTTCTTCGGTCTTTTCCAATTTTCCGTCGAGAACGCATAGAGGGTAAGGAATCCAATGCCCAGACGGGCGCACGATTCGACGACTTCCTTGACCGCCTTGGCCCCGGCCCGGTGCCCTTCGATTCGCGGCCTCCGCCGTTTCTCCGCCCAGCGGCCGTTGCCGTCCATGATCACGGCAATGTGTCGAGGGAGCCGGGAGAGGTCCAGCTGCCGGACTAGTTTTTCCTCCTCACTCCCGGGAGAAATGAAGCCTTTGAGGTCGATTTCCACGGCGTCATTATAAGGGCTACCCCTCTGGTTGTCAAAAAAAGGCTCGGGTATGGATTCGTCAGCCCGCTCGTTTCCCCAGCGAGGAAACTCGCTTCGCATCCTCCTTCGCTCTTCTCTCCTTACAGTCGAGAAACCATGCCCGCTCAGTCGTCCACGGAC
>Ga0153916_10004790_pt1 | contig 10253 bp, 12 predicted proteins | sample Opewatmetagenome_FD_109642 | JGI IMG/M metagenome (GOLD analysis project Ga0153916, IMG submission 109642) | Freshwater wetland microbial communities from Ohio, USA - Open water 3 Core 3 Depth 4 metaG | ecosystem: Environmental > Aquatic > Freshwater > Wetlands | place: USA: Ohio, Lake Erie...
TAGGCGGTGCGCTTGTTCTGGAACGGGTCGAGAAGGACGCGCACGGTGTCGTCGCTCGAGCTCTGGGGCATGTGACCGTAGCCGCCGTAGCCCATGCCGTGGTCGCCGCCGCTGTCGTGGGCCAGGGAATTGGCCGCGATGCGGCCCGGCTCGCGGTCGGAGCAGAAGACACCGATGTACAGGTTGGCGTCGTCATAGATGACCCGGATCTCGGTTTTTTCCGTAGGCTCCTGGTCCGGCTGGGGCTCGACCATTCGGAATCCGGAAAACGGGAGGGCCTCCTGCCAGACGGGGTCGGAGAGCAGACCATCGACCTTTGGGCCCCGCGCCACGCGGACGGCCTTGATCTCCGCGGCCAGGGCCAGAGATGAAAGGGCGACGAGCAGAATCGGAAAGACTAAGTAGCGGCTTTTCATCTTCACATCTCTTCGCCCGGCTGGGGGAAAAAGGTCGGATCTCAAAGAACGACTATTCTAGACTCCCGATCGGACTTTTTCAATATGATATTAAATCAGGTGGCCAACTCGGGATCTTAACTCCCGGTTGGCTGCCGGGCCGATTTCAAAGAAACTCGGCAAAGCAGGTATAATAGGCGGGGAACAAACTGGCCTGGGAAGGAACGGCAGCCATGGAATACCGTTTTCTCGGAAAATCGGGAATAAAACTCTCGGCCTTGTCTTTCGGCACCTGGGTGACGTTCGGCGACCAGGTCGGGGAAGAGACCGCAGCGGCGTGCCTGAAGGCGGCCTACGAGGCCGGGGTGAACTTCTTCGATTGCGCTGAAGGGTATGCCCACGGCAGGGCGGAAATCATGCTAGGCCGTATTATCAGAAAATCCGGCTGGAAACGGGCCGACCTGGTCGTATCGACAAAAATCTTCTGGGGGGGCCCCGGGCCCAACGAGTCGGGCCTCTCACGCAAGCACATCGTCGAGGGGGCGGACGCGTCTCTCAAGCGGCTCCAGACGGATTATGTCGACCTCATCTTCTGCCACCGCCCGGACAAGGACACGCCCATCGAAGAGACCGTCCGGGCCATGTCCCATCTCATTGACAGGGGAAAAGCATTTTACTGGGGGACCAGCGAATGGTCGGCCGAGGAGATCCAGGATGCTTTCCATTTCGCCCGGCGCGAGCGCCTCGTCCCGCCGACAATGGAGCAACCCCAGTACAACATGTTCCACAGGGAGCGGGTCGAGAGCGAATACCGGCGGCTTTATGAAGAGTTCGGGCTGGGCACGACCGTCTGGAGCCCGCTGGCGAGCGGCTTCCTGACCGGGAAGTACGCCCATGGAATCCCCGAAGGGTCAAGGCTTTCGCTCCGCGGGTACCAGTGGCTGAGGAAACGATATGAAGGTCCCGAAGCTCAAGAAAAGCTGGAGAAAATCAGGAAGCTCGGACGAATCTCAGCCGGACTGAAAATCACGCTTTCCCAGCTGGCTCTTGCCTGGTGCCTCAAGAATCCGGGGGTGAGCACGGTCATTACCGGAGCCTCCCGTCCGGAGCAGGTCGCGGAGAACATGAGAGCCGTGGATGCGGTGAAACTCCTGACGGACGATGTGATGGACAAGATCGAGAAGATCCTGGGCAACAAACCCCAGCCGGAACCGGATTTCCGGGCTCAGTAAAAAAATAAGACGGGGTCAAATCTACGCTCTGCCAGTTTCTGGCTTAGTGTAGATTTGACCCCGTCTTGACTTCCGCCGCGGGCGACGGTGAGATCAGCGGCCTCGGCCGACGTCCATACCATTAGGGCGATGACGACGAGGACGACCGTTTCTGGCACCTCTTTCGAGGACATGCTTCCTCTCCTCCTTGAAGCTCGTCTTTTTTCGAACGGCGGCGGGGAATCCGAGCCGTCCCGGGGCCGGTTGACTTTTTCTTCGGCCGGGTGCTACTATTCTCACGGTTGCGAGGTCAGTCTGATGAACGAAGTGGATGAACTCTCCAAGATCGACCAGAGCGGCCTTCCGCCGGTCAAACCCATGCTCCTCGACGATCTTTACCAGAACGTCCTCAAAAACCTCCATTTGGAGCTCGGCAGCGGCCCCGTCCTATACCTCATCTCCCCGAACTACTCCGTGCTGAACCCCACTCCCGACGAGACGATCACCGATTTCATCAGCCGCAATGAAGGCCTCCTCGACTACATCAAGGAGTCCGTCGTCCAGAACCTGGCAGTCTATTCCGTGCTGATCGACGTCAGCAGCTACTTCATCGAGCAGAACAACGGTCTCGTCCTGGCCCGGTTCCGGGAGCGGGACTCCGAGGGGCGGCGGTTTGAGATCAAGTTTTACACCCACTCCCCACAGGAGCTGACGACCCACTATGAGGACAAGATCTACATCGGCCGCGATTTCGTCGACCTCTTCAACTCCGGCCGGAAGTATTTCGGGGTCAAGGACTCCATCATCTCCCTGAAGACCCAGTACGAGAAGCTCCTCGCCCGGGCCGACGCCAAGCTGAAGAAGCCCGCCGAGTTCAAGTCCTATTTCCAGGAGATCGGCGAATCCGTCAACGAGCTCCACAACGAAAGCCTACTCGTTCTCCAGAGCCTCCCCCCGCACCTGGATTTTGCCAAGCTCTCGGGCAAGGACCTCATCGACGTCAACGCCCAGTACCGGGCGATCAACCATTTTGTCATCGAGCTCCATGACGAGGTCGGCGAGTTCGAGAACCTGCTCCGGGCCAAGCAGCACTCCGATTTCGTCCGCTACGTCACGAAGTACAAGAAGGACGTGACGAACATGATCTCGTATTTCAACATCAAAGTTAATGGCCTCATCACCCAGCGCATCTATCAGATGAAGTCCCGGCACGCCTGAGAAAAAACGGTCGGCTCCCCGGAGGGAACCGGCCGTCACCGGACTCGCGAGCAGCGTTCTGCCTAGCGTTTCTCTTGGATGCGGATGTCGCCGTAGCTCGTCGAGAGAAAGACACTCGGCCTGCCTGTATTATCGACGAAAGCCTTGACCAAAGACGTGCCGTTTGTTTTTTCGAGGGTTGGCTTGCCGGGAAGCTCCCATTGGACGCTGCCGCCCCTGGATTGGGCTTCGAGCGGCGAGGCCTCCCCGGCCGGCCAGTAGAAATCGATATCCCCGTATTCATTCCGGACATCGATGGGGAACTTCAGATCTAACGGGCGTAGGACGAGGCGGCCGTGCCGGAGGGCAACGCCCACTTTCGCTGAGAAATCGGCCAGGTCCACGTTTTGATAAGACGTGGAGACGGAAATATCCTGCCCCTTGACCAGGGAGGCCGTCACCTCGACGTTGTTGCCTGACACCCTGAGGTTTCCCCCGACGTTCATCGCCTTGACGGGCTCGTACGTCGTTTCGATATCCAGGTCACCACGGATATCTGTGGCCTCGACCGGGCAATGGCGCGCGCGAACCTCTAACGCCCCTGCCTCCGTAATCGAAATCCGTTCATAGGAGGTTTCGACGGACACGGGGCCCTGGACCCGGCGCCCGTTGACCTCACTGTGGGAGCCGACGACCTCGACCTTTCCGCCGACATCCTCGAACCTGACTTCGCCGTAAGAATGATCAACCCTTAGCTCTCCGGCGACGGAGAGGACCTTGACGTCGGCGTGCCTGTCTGTAACCCGGCAGCCGCCTTTAAGGTTCCCAGCCTCGATGTCCTCGTAAGAGGATTCCAGAATGCAGGAGCCTTCGATTTCGGAAACCGATACTTCGCCGTGCCGGTTCCGGACATCGGCTTCCTTAAGGGCGACCGCCTTGACTCGGCCATAGGAATTGTCGACCTTGACCGCCATCCGCCTCGGGACGACGAGGATGAAGCCGGTTTCGAAATTCCGCCTCGTGAATTCGTCCCGGTTCGTGGAAAAGGACAGCCTGTCGGCCGTTTTCTCGACTTTGAATTTGAGCTTGTCGGCGATCGCCCTGGCGTCCGCCTCGTCCCTGCGCCAGATCTTTTTCTGGAACGTCAGCTGGACGGTCTCCTGGTCGGCGCCCCGAATCTCCACCCAGCCGTGGCTGTTGATGACCTCGAGGCTCGAGGGAATGGGCGCCTCGAAGACTTGCGTTTCTTCGTACGCATATTCCTGGCCGAATCCGATCCAATCGTCCTCCCACCAGCCAAAATGGAGGTCCCACTTGCCCGTCTGGGCCTGGTAGACGACGACCCCAGCGGCGAGGAGGACGATGACGAGCAGGACCTCCCTAAATTTCATGGCCCTTGTCCTGCGGCGGAGCGGGGGACTCCGTCGCTCCTTGGCCCCGGTCCTTGAGCCCGTAATAGAGCTTATTGGCTCCCCAGACGATAAAGATCACGGGCCAGAAGCGCCAGACATAATGCCAAACGCGGACGTGAACTGTTTCGAGCAGGAAAATCCCGCCAACCACGATGAGGATGAGCCCCCAAATGAGCGAATCGCGATGTCTCTGTCTTGCCATTGCATCTCTCCCTTACTTGTTGTTCTTCCCGGCCTTGGCCTTGACGACCGAATCGAAGACGAGCTTCAGGCCGATGACGATGACCGCGACGGGCCAGAAGTCCCACAGGGTTTCCCAGGTGATGACCTCGAAGTTGGCCAGAATGGCCAGGACGCCGACCGCCATCAGGATGATTCCCCAGAAGACGGAACCGGTGGGGACGACCTGCGGCATGAAGTCCACCTTGGCGGCGTCCGCCGGCTTCTCGCCGGCCGCGACCAGGTTTAGAGCTTTCGCGGTGTTGATGCTGTCGATGATCTGGTAGAACCAGAAACCGGCCAACATCAGCGAGGTGAACACGATGGCTACCGGGTTTCCGCCCATGGCAGATGTGATGAGGAGAGCAAGCAGCCCCGCGAAGATAACCAAATGAAGCAGGCCCTTGTTGACCAACCCGTTGTAGACATTCCCTAGACCGGGAAGCACGATGGACAGGATTGCGGCCGCAGCCGGCGATTTGGGTGGCCTTTGCTGGATAACAACTTTTTCGTCCATAATGAACCTCCAATAGTGATGGTTATTTCTTATCCTCTTGACCCTTCGATGGACTCAGGGCCTTGAAGGAATCGACGACGGTATTCTTGAACGAGCCCAGCTCGTCCGTTACGGAGCCCGCCTTGGCGTAAAGCTTTTCGACCTGGCTGTAGCCCAGGTGGATCTGGCGGTTGATCGCCTTCTGGATTCCCCGCCCCTGTGGCAGGAAGAAGACGAAAGAGAGGGCGATGAAAAGCACGGAAAATGTGGCGAATACGGGCTGCAGATCCGGCCGGAGCAGGAAGTCGAAAACCGGCTTGAAGAACCTTTTCTTTTCCGGGATGGCGTAGAGCTTGGCCATGAGGGCCTGGCTCGGCTCGACCTCGGGGAAGCCTCTCAAGGCCCCCTGCGTTTCCCGGAGAAATGAAAGGAGCTCAGCGCAGGAGGAACAGGTTGCGGCATGGGCCTCCATCTCTCGCCCTTCAGCCGCCGATAGCTCGCCTTCGAGATAAGCGGACAGGAGTTCTTCGAACCGCTCGCAGGTCATGAGAGCTCTCCTCTTTTCTCTTTCAGGACCTCGGCCAGGGCGATCCGCGCCCGGTTGACGCGGGACTTGACTGTCCCCAGGGGAAGGCCGAGGATCTCGGCCATTTCCTCATAGCTCCTCCCTTGGAGGTCTCTCAGGATGACGGCCATGCGCATCTCCGGGGACAGCTGGTTGAGGCCATCCCAAATGAGGGCTCGAGTCTCCTTTTGGACCAGGCTCTCCTCGGGCCCGGACAGGGAACCCTGGGCCAGGACGCGTTCGTCGAAATCGTCCCGCTGGGTTTTTTCCCACTTGGTCTTCCGGTATTCGTCGATGAGATGGTTCTTGGCCAGGGTCAGGAGCCAGGCCGTGAAATTCTTCTGGAAATCAAACTTGGCCAGCGAGTTGTAGAGTTTGAGGAAGATCTCCTGGGTCCTGTCCTCCGCCTCCTGGCGGCTGCCGGAGAACTGATAGGCCAGGTTAAAAACCTTCTTCGCGTAAGTGTTCATAAGCGTTTCCCAGGCTCCCTGCCTGCCTTCCAGGCATTCTCTGACGATCGTGTTCAAATCCACTCAATTCACCCTGGTTGACGCATATGGCCCGACGAAGGTTCCATATTTAGGCGTATTTTCTTATAAATCGCCCCCCCGGGCAACAGGGGCCCAGGGAGGGAGGCAAGTGGGGCCGGAAGACGGGGTCGCAACAGGGGGGTTAAATCTTCATTCTGCCACATCTTAGCCGGAATCGAGCTTGCTACCTAAAAGTGGCAGAATGAAGATTTGACCCCCTCTTGATATAATGGTTGCGCAGCCCTGAAAAACGCAACTTTTCAGGCTCCGGACAGGTTTAGGAAATAGAGAATGGACGAACAAGCGCTGATCCGCCGGGTCCAGGACGGAGACGAGCAGGCGTTTGCCCAGATCATGGCTCTTTACAAGGACCGGATCGTGAACTACCTTTACCAATTCACGGGCGATTACCAGAAGGCCGCGGAGCTCGCCCAGGAAACATTCGTCCGGATCTACTTCAAGGCCGATAAATACCGGCCGATCGCCCCCCTCTCATCCTGGATCTATACCATCGCCTCAAACTTGGCCAAGACCGAGGCCAAAAAGGCGAGAAGGATGACGACGGTCTCGATCGAAGACGTCGTCAACCATTACTCGGCGGGAACTTATTATGAGGATCCCGCCGATCCGGGTCTCATCCGGAACCTCCGCGAGGCGCTGGAGATGCTCCACCCCCGCTACCGCATCCCGGTCGTCCTCAAGGACATGGAGGGCTTCTCCCAGGAGGAGATCGCCAGGATCATCAGGCGTCCCGTCGGGACCGTCAAGGCCCGGATCAGCCGGGGGCGCGAACAGCTCAAAAAACAGCTGGAGAAGGCCCTGGAGGGCAAGGCCTATCCGGCCAAACAAGAGGTGAATGAGCATGGAAGGGCATGAACTTCTGGGCAAGATGAACAGGGTGAAGGCGCCCGCGGACTTCGACGAGAGGGTCTTCGCCAAGCTCGGCGAGGCGAAGGCGGCGCATGCCAGGAGGAAGGCGGCCTTTCGCTATGCCTTCGCGGGATCGGCGGCCGTCCTCTTTGTCGGTATCGTGCTCCTGAATGTCTTCGTCTTGAACACCACGTCCTCGCGGACCTTGGCCGGCAAAGGCAAATCCGATGCCCCGGCGAATCAGGCGTCCTTCTCCGATCGCCTCGGCGACGGTGGCGTACGGACCTACCTCCCCGTCCTCGAGACCGTGGATTATTCGAACGAATACCGGAATGTCTCTAATCAGCCCCGAACTGTTTACATATTGGAGCAGGTTTCCGAGGTCAGACCTACGGAAATCAAGTATTAGGAGGTTCTTTAAGCCATGAACAGGATTCTTAAACCGGCTCTCATGGTCATGGCGGTCCTGCTGGTTTCGACCCTGACCCTCAGGGCGGTGCCGGCCGGGACGGGCGCAAGCGAGAAGGATATCGCGGAAATCGCAAAAAAGGTCTTTCCCTCTGTGGTCCGCGTCGAGGCGCAAAACCACACCCGCCGTGTCGCGACAGGGGTTGTCATCGACAAGGACGGCTATGTCGTTACGACGGCCCTGATGTCCCCCCGGAACGAAAAAATCACCATCACGACCTCAGACGGAAAAACCGTGGACGCCGAGTTCCTGGGGTTCGACACCGAAACCCAGCTGGCCGTGCTCAAAGCCAAGGATAACGTTTTGCCCACGCTTCCGATGGGGAATGCCGGTGACCTCGCCGCCGGCTCGTGGGTCTGCGTCGTCGGGATTTCTCCCGAACGGACGCCGGCCGTCACCCAGGGGATCGTCAGTTCGGTCGCCGCAAACAGGCTACGCCTGAACATCTGGGTGACCCCCGGCTCGAGCGGCGGCCCGGTGATTGACGACAAGGGACAGATGGTCGGGCTCCTCCGTGGGGTCTACACGGAAGAGAAACCCGTGGTCTTTCAGTTCAGGGATAAGGAGCAGGCCGGCTCCGGCTTTGTCATGAGCCGGGCCGAGGCCCCGTCCTCGGGCATGGCCGTTGCCGTTCCCATCGGCGTCGTCCGGGACGTTACGGCCCAGATCCGCGAAAAGGGCAAGGTCGAGCGGGGCTGGCTGGGTGTCGGCGTCGCTCTGAACGAAAACGGCAAGGTGGAAATCGGCTCCATAGATCCCGCGAGCCCGGCCGAGCTGGCCAAACTCCGTGAGGGAGACGTCATTCTCGGGCTCGATGGCAAGACCGTTACGAGCCCCGACATGCTGGGGGCCGAGATCAGGCAGATGAAACCCGGCCGGACCGTCATCCTCAAGATCGAGAGGGACGGCAAGCCCATGGACGTCAAGGTCAAACTCGGAGAATACAGCGAAGACGAGGCCAGAAAGGAAATGGAGCTCCGCTTCCCCGGGATCTTTCCTCCCATGGCACCCGAGGCCCCCCGGCCGCTGGCTCCTCCCGGCCACCCGCAGCCCGCCCCGGCCCAGCCGCCTTCAGCGAAAAAATCGCTTCCTGCAAGACCCGGCTGGACGCTCACTCCCTCCTTTGAAATGCGGAAGTACATCGGCGTCTACTGCAATGAGCTGAACACGGAGCTGGCGGCGTATTTCGGCCTCAAGGAGGGGACGGGGCTCATCGTGGCTAGGCTGACTGAAAACGGTCCGGCCCAGAAGGCCAACATCAAGGTCGGCGACGTCATCGTTCGAGTGGACGGGAAGCGCGTGGAATCCGTCAACGACCTGATCGACCTCATCCAGGACAAGAAGAAGGGCGATAAGGTCAAGCTCGAGATCCTGAGGGAAAAGAAGCCCATCGCCATCGACGTCGTGGTCGAAGAAGAGGAACTGGACGGAGGGCTCCTCGGTGCCGGAGAGTTCCGGAACTTTCTAGAGTCCTGGCAGGGATACACAGATGCATTCCAAGACGAGCTTAGGAGATGGCAGAGCGAATACGGCCCTGAGCTCAAGGCCAATATGAAGAAGATCAACGAGGACTTTGCCCAGAGAGGCAAAGAGTCCGCCAGGGAAATCAAGAACCTGCTGAAACCCAGACTGAAAAAGGTCTAAGAACCTGCTCCTGTCTTCAATGGGGCTGCCCCGTCGCGGGGCAGCCCTCCTTTTTTTTGACCTATTCCTCGCTCAGCCCCAGCCATTTTTTCCGCAGCCGCTCGAGGTCCGGATCCGGAAGCCTGGACCGCTCCAGGAAGCCTCTGGCCGCCCTTTGCCTGAGGGCCTCGTAGAGGATGACCGCGACGGAAACCGAGAGATTGAGGCTCTGGACCATGCCGCGCATCGGGATCCGGATGATCTTGTCGGCCAAGGCGAGGGACTCCGCTGAAACGCCCGCGGCTTCGCTGCCGAACACGAGGGCTAGGGGCTTGGTGTAGTCGAATTCCGTATAGGGGACGGCCTCTTGCGCGAGGCACGTGGCGACGATCTTAAAGCCCTCCCTTTTGAGGGGGCCGAAACACTCGGCCGCGGTTTTGTGGACCCCGATCTCGAGCCACTTGTCGGCCCTGGTCGTGATGGCCTCGTTGAACCGGAGGAGCTCGGGATTGGGAGAGATCAGGTCCAGGTGGAGGATGCCGGCGGCGTCACACGTCCTGACGACCGCGCTGGCGTTGTGGGCAATGGTCACGCCTTCAAGGACGACCCGCAGGTCGGGCTGGCGCAGGGAAAGGACGCGGTTGACTCTGTCGATCCGTTCCGGCGTCGGCACAGAGCAAATATAGCAGACTCCGGAGGAGGGTTCAATGGACGGCATAGGGGAGATGTACTGATTTTCTGAGGTCAGTGCGTGTCCCCGCATCCCGGTCCACGCAACAGAGCAAGGAACCCGGGCGAAGGTTGAAATGCGGCTGCAAATCCCTTATAGTTGGGCCCGTGCCGGTGTGGCGGAACTGGCAGACGCGCGGGACTCAAAATCCCGTGGACCGCAAGGCCCGTGTGGGTTCGATTCCCTCCACCGGCACTATCTAATATCTTTTAATATCAGCTATTTGCGGGCCTTCACTACAAGGGCGACTCCTTACTCATCGAGCACGTCCAATGGAGCCAAATTCAGCCAAAATGGGCCAATTTCAGCCACCAAAACGAAAGGTGACACGAAAGGTTGATGGAGGCCGACTGTCCCCCCAATTCTCTTGACAATCCCCGTTACCAAGCCTATCGTTAAAATGAAGGGGAAATCAGGCAGTATAGAGGCCCTCCCTACAAGAGGGCTGGGGGTGTCTTGTGTCCCAATCTATACTGGGCAATGTGCAACATGTCGCTTAAGGGGGAGAAAGAAAAATGAAGATTCCATCAAGAAAA
>Ga0153916_10004791_pt1 | contig 10252 bp, 9 predicted proteins | sample Opewatmetagenome_FD_109642 | JGI IMG/M metagenome (GOLD analysis project Ga0153916, IMG submission 109642) | Freshwater wetland microbial communities from Ohio, USA - Open water 3 Core 3 Depth 4 metaG | ecosystem: Environmental > Aquatic > Freshwater > Wetlands | place: USA: Ohio, Lake Erie, Old...
TGACGGTGTTTTCCACGAAGGGAGAAGACTTCACGCAGCCGACTGGCCAGACAAACGCAAGCGGATATTTCCTCACGACATTCACGACTCCAGACGTAGTTGAAATAACGAACCTCAGGATTGTTGCAACAGCGTCCAAGAGCGGACTGGGATACACGGACGGATCAGACTATAAGTATTTGCAGGTTTCTCCAGTCCTTTCAGTCAACGTAACCGTCACGCCGAACGTGATAAAGTCCAACTCCACTGCCCAAGTGGAAGTATACGTTAGCAGTGGTGACCAGCCTGTCTACAATGCAAGTGTCGGAGCCATATGTGACAGCGGAAACCTTCCGCTGGAAAGCGGAAACACCGATTTGAACGGTATTCTAACGCTCGCTTTCAACGCCCCTGAAACTACAGTGCCCATGAACGCCACGATAACAGCAACCGCAACCAAAAGCGGCTATGTTGCCGGCACAGGACAGGTTGTGGTCACCGTGGAACCCAAGATACTCGTTGTTACCCTCGATGCTGTTCCCGGCATTACGTTGTCTGGAGGACAACTTGACATAAACGTTCATGTCGAATACGATGCGACGCCCGTCATGGGCGTGAACGTGACCCTTGTGGCGGAGGGCGGAAACTTCTTCCTACCTACTGGAATAACTGACATTACTGGCAACGCTACCTTCAGCTTCACAGCGCCGCCTGTAAACGAGCCGACCAACATAACCATCACGGCGTATGCGACAAGAGCCGGGTACGCTCAAGGTCAAAACCTGCTTTTGATACTTGTCAATCCACGAACGTTCGACATTCAAATAATGGCGCCCATGGCTGAATCTGGAGGAACAACGAGCATTACCGTTTATGTTACGTGCAAGGAGGATTCTGCCGCCGTATCTGGGGCTACGGTTACGATGTCAGCCTCTCTAGGCAGCTTCGACACCGCTACCAAAACGACCGATCCAAATGGTCAGGTTACGTTCATCTTCAACGCTCCAACTACGTCAACGGATTTGAACGTTGCCATGACGTCGAGCATATCCAAAGACGGTTACGTAAGCAGCACGAGCCAAACGACAGTGCCCGTGTCCAAGGCTACTAGCCAAGGAGGGTTAGGATGGCTCTTAACGGTTCTGCTTATCCTAATTCCGGTCGTCATCGTCATCATAATAGTTGTTCTGATCAAGAAGAAGGTCATTTTGGTATCGTCGGAGGACGAAGACTAGCTTAAAAACATTGTTTCGTGAGACGTAATATTTAATAGACCGGACATATCATAATAATTGGCAAAGGAGAAAAAAAGATGGCGAAACAAGGATTCCTAGCCAAACTCAAGAAAGTAAGAATATCCTTCAACGCGAAAAAACGCCAACAAGCCACTATTCCACCGCCCCCACCGAAGCCCATACCAAGAGGACTCAAGGTAATCGACAAGTATCCACTCTACGAACCCTTCGCGCACGTAGCGATCGTTCAAAACCCCAAAACGGGCGAATTCAAATACGTGCTCGATGAACTGCAGCTTGACCCGCTCGAAAGAAGCGTCTACAACCGCATTTTGGAAATACTCCTCGCGGAGATTGAGTCGCCTAAAACTGAGATTCTTGACCCCAGGAGATTCTTCGCCGAAGAAGCCAAGAAGATCGTCGATAAGTACCGAATCAGCTTGGGCTGGCTTCCAGACGTCTCGTGGTACAAGATTCTCTACCACGCCGAACGGGACTTGGTCGGCTACGGTCGAATCGACCCGTTAATGCGAGACCCGAACATCGAAGACATTTCCTGCGACGGTGTCAGCAAACCAGTGTACGTTTGGCACAGAAACTACGAAAGCATCGAGACGAACCTTGAATTCGAAAACGACGAGGAACTTGACAACGTTGTCGTCAAGCTTGTGCACATGGCTGGAAAACACGTAAGCTCAGCGTTTCCGATCGTGGACGCTTCACTGCCTGGAAAGCACAGACTGTCAGTCTGTTATAGACGTGAAGTTACGCCGTTTGGAACTGCGTTCACCATCAGGAAATTCAGAGATGACCCCTACTCGATCATAGACCTCATAAACATTGGCACGTTCTCCGAGGAAATGGCAGCATACTTCTGGATGTGCCTCGAAAACAGAGCCTCAATCATGGTCTTGGGCGGAACAGCCGCAGGAAAAACAACGGCGCTGAACACGCTTGTCTGCCTAATCAAGCCCGGAAGCAAAATAATTACCATAGAAGAGACTGCGGAGCTTAACCTGCCTCAAGAAAACTGGGTTTCGCTGATTGCAAGGCAAAGCTACGGCCTAGGTGGCACGAACGTCGGCGAAGTGACTCTCTTCGACCTCGTCAAAACTTCGATGAGACATAGACCAGACGTACTTATAGTGGGCGAGGTCAGAGGTCAAGAAGCCTACGTCCTCTTCCAAGCGCTCGCCACAGGCCACGGTGGCATGTGCACCATGCACGCTGAAAACTTGGATTCAGCCGTAAAACGTTTGACGCAGAAGCCGATGGACATTGCGCCTGCGTATATTCCGTTGATGAACATTGTCTTATCGATTCAAAGGGTGCACCTCACGAAAGGCACTGAAAAGAAAGCGTACAGACGTGTGATGAGCGTCAACGAAATCGCAGACTACGAAGACTACAGAGTCGCCATGAAATGGCAACCCAACAAAGACGAGTACATACCGGCATTCGACAAAAGCCTGATGCTGTCGATAATTTCGGAGAAAACTGGGGTAAGCAGGAAGGACATCACCGACGAAATAGGAAGACGCAAAGATGTCCTGCACTGGATGCGCGAACGCAATATAAGAAGCTACAAAGACGTAGCCGCAATCATAGCGGAATACTACGCCAGACCGAAACAGATTTACGAAAAAGTTCTTGCAGGGGAGGAGGTCAGGTTAGTTGCCGCTTCTAAAAACCCTTGAGGCATGGTCTTTCCGCATCTTCGGCAGATTGGCGCCCTCCTTCCTAAGGAACGTCTTTCAGTTCAAGGACCACCTAGAAAAGGCAAAGATAAAGATATACCCGGAAACCTACGTTTCACTGATGTTTTTCGTAGCTACGCTGACGATTCCCGTTTCAGTTGTTTCTGTACTCATCCTGTATCTTTTCGGTTTCATGCCCATACTTTTCCTAGTCCCACTTCCGTTATTCGTCATGATAGGCTTTCTATTGATCCCAATGTCCAAGGCGAGTGACAGGGCTGGTAATTTGGAAAGAGAAATGCCCTTTTCAGCAGCCTACATCAGCGTCATGGCTTCCGGAGGTATAGCGCCCTACACGAGTTTCAAGCGGCTCGCAGAAGTTGAGTTGATGCCCGCTATGAGGAGCGAAGCTAGCGAGATAATAAAGGACGTGGAGATCTTCGGAATCGACCCGCTTACAGCCATCGAGAACGCCGCTAAGAAGAACCCCCTCGATGTCTTCAAAGACTTTCTCTCTGGCTACGCATCAACCGTCATCATAGGCGGCGACATAGGACACTTCCTCGAAAGGAAAGCTGAAGACATCTTCAAGACACGTGCTATGCGCGTCAAAGCCGCAGCCGAAAGGCTTGGAATGCTCTTGGAAACCTTCATAATCGTGATGGTCCTCATGTCGCTGTGCTTCTACATCCTGTTCAGCGTAGAATCTTTTTCCGGCGCCGGCAGCGGAAGTTCTTCAGGCATACTGCTCTACACTTACCTGTTCACGCCGATGCTGTCGATGGTCTTCATCTACCTAGCCCACGAAATGCAGCCCAAAACACCGGTGGTTGAGACTCGCCCCTACAAGGTCTTCGGAATCTGCAGCCTCGGAGCCATCGTGTTGCTGATGCTGTTGACCAACTTCATGGGGCTAATCGACGTTCCGTTCCTGAGGCCCCTTCAAACAGTGGTAGACCTGCCAATAGCTATCTCGATAGCACTGTTCGTCGCCACTGCACCTGCCGCAGTCGTGCATAGTAGACTTTCGAAGAAGAAATCCAGTATGGAAAACGGCATAAACAGCTTCCTCAGGGACTTGACAGAAGTAAGGAAGACGGGACTATCGCCTGAAAAATGCATCGAAAGCCTCGCCCACCGCGACTACGGCGCGTTCACCAAAGAACTGCGCAAAATAAGCTCAGAGATTTCTTGGGGAGTCCCCGTCAGAAAAGTGATAATGGACTTCGTCCACAGAGTCAGGAGCTGGATGACACAAGTTGTCATGTTTCTGCTGGTCGAAACAATAGATGTTGGAGGCGGAACAATAGCCATGATCGAATCCATAGCTAGGTTCAACAACCTAACCCAAGAAGTTGACAAAGAAAAGAAAATGGCTGTCCGCCCATACGTGTTGATGCCTTACTTCGCAGCAATTCTACTCGTCGCAACCACAACCATGATGATCGGCATCATGCCAGCCACCCTCGGAGTAGCTGGAGGTGCGAAACCAAGGGACCTGGGCCCGACGATAACGATTTTCATTACTTCAAGCATTTTCCACAGCTACCTCATCGGACTAGTTGCTGGCAAAATAAGCGAAGAATCAATCGCAGCCGGCTTCAAACACGCAGCAATACTAGTTGTGATTGCAGTACTGGCGGCAAAGCTGACTCCAATGTTGATAGGATGAGAAGCTTATGGCCACAAGAAGAAGTCTGCCAGGCAAATTCAGGACAGATAATAGAGCCGTAAGTCCAGCGGTATCCATGGTCATCATCGTCGCTGTCACGACACTGCTCGTCATAGTGACGAGCAGCTACGCATTTCAGGTGTTAGATCGCCAGCGTGGAGCTTCAGAGTTCGACGCTGTGAAGAAGTCGGTTGCAACTTTCGACGATGCCTTGCGCAGCATAGCTTGGAACTTGGACGGTACTCGGTCTGCCCGTTTCACCTTAAGCTACGGACATCTAGACTTAGTGCCGAACGCGCTACCCTTGACGGTGAACGTAACTGGGTATCCCGTGAACTACTCTGCCAACACCGGATATGTGCAGTACAGTATTTCATCGAACTATGTGACGTTCGGAACGGAGTATCAATCCTACTTGATAGGCGACAACAGGTCAGTTGTGTCTGCAAGCACGGACACTTTTGGCCAAGCCGTCATAACTCAAGATAATGGACTAGTCAATATCCTGTTGGACTATAGGGTTCGGGCGTTGCGCACGTCAGTCGTCAATGTTTCTGGAACGCTCGTGAACTACGTCGACATCATGATCATCAAAACGAACGCAACCAGGTCTACCTTGCAGACTAGCGATTTTGACCTCATAGCCAGAAACGTGGGCATCGTTACCGATTCTCGAGGCCCGTACGCTGTCGTAGACAGTCAGTGCAATATATTGGTGACCCTAGGGGGCATGACAAACTCAGTCACGATAGACCTGCAACCAGGCAATGTAGTATTCAACTTCGTCATCGCAAACGTGCAAGTGAGCACTTAGGAGGCACGGAAAGTGGCGGCACCAACTATAAGTCACCTCATATGCAGCATGGCTTTGGTGGCGTTGATCTTCGTATTGCCCCTCTTTTATTCTATTGTAGTTAACAATGTTCGTTTGGACATGATTCGAAGGGAAATGAAGGAAATTACCGACTATGTCTCGAACACAGTAGCTAATCTCTACTATCTGGTCAATTCGACGGGTCCATCGACGATGTCGTTGGATAAGGACCTATTGTACTTGCCCGATTTAGTGGAAAATTCCCCCTACTCGGTGAAAATCGAAGGAGATGGTGGAAACGCATCGAAGATAACGGCTGTGATGAAGAGTACCATCGGTGTTTCCGCGGAATCTTGGCTCACTCCGGGCCTGAAGATGACACCGGACAACGCGATAGACAGTGGCTTGAGGACCGTTGCCGTGGGATGTGACCGTAACGGCACGGGAGTTTACGTGTGGATTAGGCATAGGTGATTTAAAATGGTGAGTGGAGAACGTTCGTGTGTAGTAAGACTTAATAGATACGTTTCCCATACATATACGTTGGAGGTTTAGATGAATGGTTAGCGCTGTTTATGACCATTTGCTCGCGATTATCATCGTAGGTATAATGTTTGTCAGCGCCGTTGTTGTGTTGCCAGTCTTGAGTCTCGCGAACATGAAGGCGGTGGATCAGCAACAGTTGCAGAACACAGCGCTCAACGTGTTCAACGCGATGCTGCTAGATACGGGACAACCTGTAGATTGGGGTTCGATAAGATACTTCCAGAAAAACGACCCACGCGTCCAAAGGTTTGGTCTGGCAAGTCAGTTTAGCTCAGGATTCTTCATTCTCGACCCAGACAAAGTTCAGAGACTCGTCGTTACAAATCCCTTGAACTACTGCGATTACAACCGAGTACGCCAACTTCTGGGCTTGCAGGGGTATGGGTTCCGCTTTAGAATCGTTCCGCCCTTCAACGTTACATTCCTCAGCATCACCCTCGTAGGGGACATCTTGACTTACATGGCCAAAGTCAATTATCTGGACGGCGGTGCCATACCTAATGCCGTTTCTGAAGCAACCATTGTTTACACCGACGGAAAAGATTACTTTAACATCACCCAGTCTGGAACTGTTACAACAGACGCCCTGGGGGTATGCGAAGGCTCGGTTCAACTGGGAATCAGCAACCCAGACTACTACACGGTGACGCTGCGGGTAACGGTTGCCGATGTGGCAACGCTGGTCGTCACTTCGGGACAGAATTTCAACAACACGATAGCTAGAATAAACATTGTCTACGACACCGTTATATTGACAAGCTGGAAAGACCCGCCCGACTACAACGTCCCCCCGAACGACAACGTCTGGATCAACGATATAGTTGCCTTCGGAAGCGATGGTTCCCTGTGGATGCTCTATCAGGGAGACAAGAGCGGCGGCGACAACATGTTCAACAGTGGAAGCGGACCGTTTGAACGTTGGGACTCCACCTTCTGGGGACTTCATAACTTTCAGCCCGTCGTTCTCATCTTCAACTTCTGGGCTGTTGACCCTGTTACAGGCCAAGGAAGGCGTCAAGTCCTCATCATGATGGCCTATCCCGAGCTGTTCGGTACGACTATCTTTGAATATGGTGGTTCCCCTAGAAGCATGGGGGCGACGGTTAAGGTTCAAAGAAGTGTAGTGATTTCGAGCATGACTTACACTGCGGAGCTTTGGCTGTGGAAAGAATGAGCAGAAGGAAAGTAAACAGAAACAAAGGTCAAATGCGTATCATCGAGGTAATTCTTGCCTCATTTGTTATTGTATTCGCTTTGTCTTTTGCTAATACGTTTTCGTCCACACCCACAAGCTCAACGTACCAAGCAACAGAGCTAGAGAAGTTGGGCTACAACGCCCTCCACGACCTAGATGATCAAGGGCTTCTTCCACGCTTCGTTTACAATGGTGAATGGGAAAACCTCACTTCCGCCTTGAGGGTCCTGCTGCCTCTAGACGTTTACTTCAACACATCCATATACAACCTAAACGGCAACATCCTGAACAACGTCCCCATATCGTATGGTGACCCTGCAATTTTCGCCTCGTCCAACAACCTAGCTTCCGTGACCTACGGACTGGTGGGCCACTCGACGAGGTTCAACAGCACTTACTACGAGGCCATGTACATCCCGAGAGTTTTAACCCTTCAACTCGTGCGAGGTAGCTAAATGAAGAAACTTGCAAGTAACAAAAGAGGACAGTTCGTCATCATCGCCGTGTTACTCATGGCCGTGATGATAATCTCATTGGGCGCATTGATGAATAGAGCAGTGACTTACTATAAGCATGAGCCATGGGAAGAATACCTGACCTTAATAGGGAACATAGAACTCAGTTCCAACCGTCTAGTACAGCTGAGCCTCACAAACTATACGAACGCCCAAACCCCAGATCAAAACGTTCTGAAGAATAACCTGGACCAGTGGCAAATAAACCTGACGAGAATCTATCCGGGCCAAGGAGTTTCCTTGAACTCTTCATACTATTTCATAACGCGCGACTGGAACAAAACATCATCGCTCTCCAACGCCACGGCGAGCTTCAGCCTTGACATCGCCTCAATCGGACTAACCGGATACAAGTTCACCGCAACCGCATTCCTCAACTTAACCATATTGAGCCAGACCGCCTATGAACTCAATGTCACTGTCAAGGTGGAAGATGGAAAGCCGTTAACTGATTTAGGAAAGGACAATTTTCGAGTGAGCAATAGCAGCATGATCTTTACGGTAATGAACGTGACAGGGCACTACGACCAAAGAGAAGCCCTCGTATACACGATACAATGCAATGGAACGATCACAACGCCCATCACGGTAAGCGTCTGGGACCCAAGAGGCATCCAAGTAATGGCCAGGTACCCCTGAACAAGGAGTTCTGGGTGGAAGGGTTAGGAACAGAAGAGGGCAGGTTCAGGTTGACCTTGAATGTATATTGTGGGTTCATAGAGGTTAAATAAGCAATCTGACGATTCCCTAAACAGTAAAAGGTGATGCCATGTCAACCAAAAACGTGTTAAAATCCAAGAAAGCAATATCACCGATACTCGCGACTTTACTCTTGATAGTTATAGCGGTCGCAGCCATCGTAGTCACGTACGCCTGGATAATGACGTACGTCAGCAGCGCGGGAAATCAGGCAAGCGTCAACTTGTACAAAGAAAACGTGTTTTGGAACTCGACCGAGAAGAGAACATACTTAACAGTCGGCAACTCGGGATCTGGAAACACGAAGATCGTGAGACTCTATTTGGGAACAAGCCCGAACAACCTCATCAACGTAACCGCCTCATCGAACATTGGAACGGGCATTCTTCTCAACGCGAAGTCAGTCGTGACAGTAACCCTATCTTGGCCGAACGACGTTGCGAACGCGTGGACTGTGGGAAACTACTACTACTTCAAATTAGTCAGCGAGACCGGGCACGAGCTTCCATTCAACGAAGAAGCCAGCTAGAACCCGATTTTTTCCAAGAAATCAGCCCTCCCCCCTCAAACTTTTGACTACGAAACCTCATTCTAACTGAGGCAACGTTAACAGTTTAATAACTGACCTCAAAGATAGTGTACGATCTCATTCCAAACGGTGCTTCAACTTGCAAGAGGTACTCGACATCGCTCGAACCACAGTCAGCCTGGCATTCCTGCTATACGCCTCTATTTCCGATTATAAAACCCGGGAAGTAAGCAACAACGTCTGGATACTTTTCGCGCCCGTAGGCTTCGCGCTGACGTTTGCACAGGTTTATGTCTTCATGCCGTCCCAGCTCTATTTTTACGGCATATCTTTCGGCTTAACCTCAGCCTTCGCAGTGCTGCTTTTCTACGCTGGAGGTTTCGGAGGGGCCGACGCAAAAGCGCTCATGTGCCTAGCCATTGCTGTTCCATTCTACCCTGAGAACGCGTTCGCACCGCTGTCTGGAGAGAACTCGCCCATATCCAAGATTTTGTTCCCAGTCTCTGTCTTCAGCAACGCCGTCCTGTTTGCAGCGGCAACCGCAGTCTACTTGTTCCTACGCAACCTGTTCTGGCGCCTAGGAAGCGGCAACGAACTGTTCGGAAGAAACTACGTAAACCAATCGTTGGGAAGAAAGATCATGGTTCTCATAACTGGCTACAAGGTTTCAGTAGACAAGCTGAAGGAAAAATGGCACATGTACCCGATGGAAGACATGGAACAGAGCGCCGACGGCACCGCAAAAAGAAAGCTACTCGTCATACCCAGAGACGAAGGCAGAAACGAGACGGTCGAAAGACTCGCCAAAGCAGTCGAGGAGGGAAAAATCAAGAGGAACGTTTGGGCAACGCCGGGGCTTCCCATGCTTATATTCATCACGATTGGCTTGATCATATCACTGTTTTTCGGAGACATCATCTGGGTCTTAGTCCGGCTTCTGCTTCATTAACAGCGATATCGCGGGGCAGAATGAAGCAGCGCTAAAGAAGAAACGCCATTTAATGCTCTGGAAAGTGTTATCTGTGCAGAAGAATCATCCTTTTTGAGGTGTCGCCGAGGCTTGCAGGATCACATTCTTGAGGAGCTGCAAAGATTCTTGAGGAGTGGCGTTCAAGAATGCAGTGTTGTTGTGATGCCTGATTTCTTTCTCGACCGCCTAATCAATGTTGATTGGAATCCGCAAGTGTTTTCCAAGAATGTCGAGATGATGTTGGAAAGGAAGGGCGGAAGCATCGACGGCATAAAGCAAACGGAGCTCAGAGGAGGAAACGCCGTCAACACCGCGTCAGCTCTAGCAGCGTTGGGGTTCAACGCCATTCCAATAGTGTGCACGGACGGGTTTGGACTGCGGCTCATGAAATTCTATCTTAA
>Ga0153916_10004792_pt1 | contig 10251 bp, 12 predicted proteins | sample Opewatmetagenome_FD_109642 | JGI IMG/M metagenome (GOLD analysis project Ga0153916, IMG submission 109642) | Freshwater wetland microbial communities from Ohio, USA - Open water 3 Core 3 Depth 4 metaG | ecosystem: Environmental > Aquatic > Freshwater > Wetlands | place: USA: Ohio, Lake Erie...
AGAGACCGAGCATTTGAATTGGTGCGAGACGCGCCTCAAGGAGCTGGGTTCGCACAAGAGCTATCTCAACCCTGTGTTGTACACCGGCTCGCTCGCCATCGGCATGCTGGCCGGCGCCTTGGGGGACAAGTGGAATCTCGGCTTCCTCGCCGAGACCGAGCGCCAGGTGGAGGCGCATCTGCAAGGCCATCTGGATCGGCTACCTGCGCAGGATGGACGCAGCCGGGCCGTTGTCGAGCAGATGAAAGTCGACGAGGCGCAACACGCGACCACGGCCATCGAGCACGGCGGCGCGGAATTGCCGCTGCCAGTGCGGCTGGGGATGAAGTGGACGTCCAAGCTGATGACCAAGACGGCGTATTGGGTTTGAGCCTCATGTCGACTTTTGCGGAAAACCTTCAGGCCTTGCCGCTGTTCGACGGTGTGGCCGCGCTGCAACTCATCGACAGTAGCGGCGCAGTCTGCGCCGTGATCGAAAATAAACCCGGCAGCCAGGGATCGCTGCGCGTGTACGGCCACCTTGCGGACAAGTGGGGCGGCATCGGTCCCGACGCGGCGCAGGAGGGGCTTGATCTCTACGCAGAGCACACGGCCGATGCGCGCGTGAATCCGGGCAAGCACCCCAATATCGACCGGCTGTTTCAGATCATCGAGCGTGGCATGCGTTATGAGGTGAGGGCGCAGCTGCGCTGAAGGCGTCCGTTCTTACGCCTCGCGTATTTCGAAGTCGTGCGTGATCTGGGCAACCTTCCCCAGCATGATCGACGCCGGAGCGGTGACTCGGCGGGCGCGCAGCGCCGGGGGCGGGAGCGCGAAGGGGGCGTCGAATCGGCTAGGTTTCCACGATCTCGAAGTCGTGCGTGATTTCGGCAACCTTGCCGAGCATGATCGACGCCGAACAGTACTTCTCTGCCGAGAGATTGATCGCCCGTTCCACTGCTTCCCGCTTCAAATCCTTGCCCGTTACCACGAAGTGGATGTGGATCTTGGTGAATACCTTCGGGTCAGTCGCGGCGCGTTCCGCGTCGATCTCCGCCACGCAATCCACGATCTGTTGCCGCTGTTTCTTGAGGATGGCCACCACGTCATAGGAGGTGCAGCCGCCGGTGCCCAGCAGCAGCATCTCCATCGGGCGCGGGCCGAGGTTGCGGCCGCCGCCGTCCGCGGGGCCGTCCATCAGTACCGCGTGGCCACTTTCGGTTTCACCGAGGAAGCTGGCTCCTTCCACCCATTTGATGCGTGCTTTCATCCTATGCCCTTCATTATTGTCGCGAGGCTGCGTTCGCTGCCCATGAAGCCATAGTTTACAATCCGGGGCGTGAATTCGGCCAAGAAAATCCAGCAAACCCTCGAGCGCGTGCTGTCTCTGTTGAACAAGGGGCAGATGCAGAAGGCCAGGGCTTTGTGTCATCAAGTGCTCGCCATGGACGGCAGGAATCCGGACGCCTTGCATCTCCTTGGCTTGGCATGGCGCCAGGAAGGGCGGCTGGATGAGGGCATTCGCTGGATGCGGGCGGCGGTCAGCGCCAAGCCAGTGTTCTTCGGCGCATGGTACAACCTCGCGGATACGCTGGTCGCCCGGGGTGACCTTGAAGAGGCGGAGTCCTGTTACAGGCGCGCGATAGACATCAACCCCGCGTTCGCCGAGGCGCACAACAATCTGGGCAACCTTTATTTGCGCCGCCGGGCGCTGGCCCACGCCCGCGCCGAATACGAAGCGGCGCTCGCGGCCAGGCCCGGGTATATGCAGGCGCTGGATAATCTGGGCGTTGTCTTGCGCGGGCTGGGGGAACTGGATGCGGCCGAGGGCGCGCATCGTCGCGTCATCGCGGCCGAGCCGCGCAACCTGCAAGCGCACCTCCATCTGGGAAATCTGTTGATGCAGCGCAGGCAGTTTGCGGCTGCCGCTGCGCAGTATCGCGAGGCGCTGGTTGTCGACGCGGGTGCCGCCGATGCCGGGAGCGGCTTGGGGAATGCGTTGTCGCGGCTCGGCTTAGTGGATGAATCATTGTCGGCCTACCGCCACGCTGTGGCGGTAGCGCCGGACAACGAGATCGCGCAATCCAACCTGCTGCTGGCCCTCAACTATGACGCGAGCGCAGACGCGCGCGTGGTCTATGAAGCGCACCATGCCTGGGGTCGGCGCATGACGGAGAAAACGCCCCGCATGCCACCGCGTGATCCAGATTGCACAGCTGGCCGGCCGCTGCGTATCGGCTACGTCTCGGCGGATTTGCGCCAGCACCCTGTGGCGTTCCTGCTGGAGCCGGTGTTGGCCAATCATGATCGGAGCAGTTTCGAAATCCATTGCTACGCGGATGTGGCGGATGGCGACGAGGTGACGGACCGGTTGCGCAAGCTGTGCACGTGGCTCGATGTGGCCGGGCAAACCGATGAGCAGCTGGCATCCCTGATTCGTGATGACCAGATCGATATTTTGGTGGACCTGGCGGGGCACACCGGCGGCAACCGTCTGCCCATGTTCGCGCGCAAGCCGGCGCCGGTGCAGGTTTCCTGGCTCGGTTATTTCAATACCACGGGCTTGCCGGCGATGGATTATCTGCTGACGGACGGCTATCTGACTCCGCCTGATTTTGGTCAGCCATTCGTCGAATCGCTGATACGACTTCCCCATTCCCGGTTCTGCTATCGGCCCCCCGCTTATGCGCCGAAGCCTGCGGCGGTGTCCCGGGACGTTTCGGCGCAGATCACTTTTGGCAGCTTCAACCGCTTGGAGAAGGTGAACGAATCGGTCATCCGTCTATGGGTGCGCGTGCTCGACAATGTGCCCGGTAGCCGCCTGCTGCTGAAAGCCAAAGTCTTCGATGATCCCGCTGGCCGCAACTATTGGCTGCAGCGCTTCCAGTCGTTTGGCTTGGGCGCGGATCGCCTCGTCCTGAGTGGGTATTCTCCCCATGCCGATATGTTGGCGGAGTATGCGGCGGTTGATATCGCGCTCGATACGTTCCCGTTCACGGGTGGGCTGACGACTTTGGAAGCCTTGTGGATGGGAACGCCGGTGGTCACGTTCGCGATGCAGACCATGGTGGGTCGTCAGTCGCTGGCGATTTTGAAGCTGATCGGGCTGGATGATTGCGTCGCGTACTCGGAGGCCGAATATATCGAAGCAGCGATCAGGCTTGCCGGGAATCCGCAGCGGCTGCAAGCGCTTCGTGTGGAACTGCGACAACACCTCCAAAGCTCGCCGCTTTGCGACGAAGCGCTTTTTACGCGCGATGTGGAGCGGGCGTTTCGGGAGATGTGGCGGCGGCAGTGCGCGCAGGCTGACGCCTAGCCGCGTGCAAAATACCAGACGATGCCTACGATTTCGTGCATCGCATAGGCACTAGAGCGCAATGCGCCCGCATCGGGCACAAAACTCATGAGCTCCGGGGTCTTGGGCGGGGAGAAGTGCGTGCCGGCGGCGATCACTTCAAACCCGGTGCGCGCGAAGGCGGCCTTGGCGCGCGGCATGTGCCAGGCGTGGGTGACGAGCAGGATCTTCGAGATGTTCTCTTTGGCCAGGATGCGGCGGCTACCGATGGCGTTCTCGCGGGTGTTGTCGGAGGCATCCTCCACCCAGCGCACCGGTACGCCCAACTCCTTTTCCAAAATATCCTTCATGAATCTCCCCTCCGGTATGCCGCCATTGGGCGCGCCGCCTGTGACCAGAATCGGCAGGCCGGTTCGGCGCTGTAGTTGCGCGGCATAGCGCAGGCGCTCCAGGGCGAGTGCGTTGGCGGTGTCGCCGCCATATTCGGGTGCGTTTTCATAACGGCCCGCGCCCAGCACGACGATGGCGCCGACGCCCGAGAGATCGGCGTTCGCCGGCAACGGGGCTGATTGCAGTAAGCGAAACAGGGATCCGGCGACTAAGGGCGTAGAGAGGGCGTAAAGCAGAATCAGGCCAGACGCGATCAACGCTTTGCCAAGGCGCGGCCTGCGTTTGAGCAATGCCAGCCCGGCGGCCATGAGTAGGATCAGGTCGAGCGGGGGCAACAGGAATGCCGCGATGAAATTGGTGGCGAGCCAGGTGAGGTGGGTTTCCATGGGCAGGGCGCTGTGTGCTGATGGGTGATGGGTGCCACATTGTAACGATCAAGAAAGGAGAAGCGGATGTCCGGGGTACTGAATTTTTTGCGAAGCGGCATGGTCCGCCTCAATCTCCTCGGTGCTTGCCTGTCGATGCTGCCCTTGCGCTTGTTGTTGGCTTATGAATTCTGGGAATCCGGGCTCGAGAAATACAAGGGCGAGAACTGGTTCGCCGAGATTAAGGGTCAGTTCCCATTTCCGTTTAGTGCGGTACCGGCGGATGTCAGTTGGGGCCTCGCCACCTGGTTCGAGCTGATCGGCGCGGTCGCGCTGGTGATTGGTTTGGGAACGCGTTTTTTCAGCACGTCGCTGGCCATTCTGACTTGGGTGGCCATCGAGGCGGTGCACGCCGGCCACGGCTATACCATCGGCGAGGGCGGCTGGAAGCTGCCGCTGATATATATCGTGATGTTCATCCCGCTGATTCTGTCCGGCCCGGGGAAATTGAGCCTGGATTGCTGGCTTAATCGCCGGCTTGTGTGGCGCAAGTGATTGATTATTTTAGGTTCGTTTAGATGTCCATGGGCGGCTCAAAAAAATGCTTGCAAATTATATCCAAATATTAGAAGATGCTCATACGTAAGGCGCGCCCGCGTCTTACAGTTGTCTCCTCCATCCTCCTCCTTTGGTGGATTTCAACGCAGCCCCACAAGGGCTGCGTTTTTTTTCGCCCTTATTTGTCCCAGCAATTCGGTTTGACAGGTAGATCGAAATGCCCATATAATCCGCCTCTTTCTTGAATTCAGCATTGGGATTTTGGGTATGCGTACCTACTCCGCAAAACCGTCAGACATCAAACGCGACTGGTTCGTCGTGGACGGCACCGACAAGGTGCTCGGCCGCCTCGCCACCGAGATCGCCAGCCGTTTGCGCGGCAAACACAAGACCATCTTCACTCCGCACATGGACACCGGCGACTACATCGTCGTGGTCAATGTCGAGAAGCTGCGCGTCACGGGCGACAAGGCGGAAGACAAACAGTATCACCGCCACTCCGGTTATCCGGGCGGCATCTACACCACCAACTTCACCAAGCTGCAGGAAAAGCACCCCGAGCGCATTCTGGAGAAGGCGGTCAAGGGCATGCTCCCGAAAGGCCCGCTTGGTTACGCCATGATCAAGAAGCTGAAGATCTACAAAGGCGCCGAGCATCCCCATACCGCGCAGCAGCCCCAAGTTTTGGATATCTAAGGATTATCTATGATCGGCAACTGGAATTACGGAACCGGTCGGCGCAAGAGCTCCGTCGCCCGCGTGTTCATCAAGCCCGGCAAGGGCGCTTTCGTCGTTAACGACAAACCTGTCGACGAATATTTCTCCCGCGAAACCGGTCGCATGGTCGTGCGTCAGCCGCTGGTGCTGACCGAGAGCGAAGGTCGGTTCGATATCCAGGTGAACGTAGCTGGTGGCGGCGAGAGCGGCCAGGCCGGCGCCGTGCGTCATGGTATCGCCCGCGCTCTGGCTGAGTATGACGCCGCGCTGAAATCGCCGCTGCGTAAAGCCGGCCTGATCACCCGCGATGCCCGCGAGGTGGAACGTAAGAAAGTCGGTCTGCACAAGGCGCGCCGTCGCAAGCAATTCTCCAAGCGTTAATTCGAACCCGCCGCGGTCGATTACACTTGGTACAGAAAGCCGCCTTCGGGCGGCTTTTTCATTGCTGCTATTTTCATGGGTGATTTATCATCGAGAACTCGGATGGAGGAGTCCCAGACATGATCAAGGTTGGCATCGTAGGTGGCACCGGCTATACCGGCGTGGAGTTGTTGCGTTTGCTGGCGCAACACCCGCAGGCCGAACTGACGACCATTACCTCGCGCAAGGAAGCGGGGATGCCGGTGGCCGACATGTTCCCCAATCTGCGCGGCCGGGTGGCGCTCGCCTTCGAAGATCCGGCGACGGCGCCTCTGAGCAAGTGCGACGTGGTGTTCTTCGCCACCCCCAATGGCATTGCCATGACCCAGACGCGCGAGTTGCTGGACGCGGGCGTGCGAGTGATCGATCTCGCCGCCGATTTCCGCATCAAGGATGTGGCCGTGTGGGAGAAGTGGTATGGCATGCAGCATGCCTGCCCTGATTTGATCGCCGAGGCGGTGTATGGGCTGCCGGAAGTGAATCGGGAGCAGATCAGGAAGGCCCGCCTGATCGCCAACCCGGGTTGCTATCCGACTGCGGTGCAGTTGGGCTTTCTGCCGCTCATCGAGGCGGGGGTGGTTGACACGACCCACCTAATCGCCGATGCCAAGTCGGGCGTTTCCGGCGCCGGCCGCAAGGCCGAGGTGCCTACGCTCCTGGCCGAGGCGGCTGACAATTTCAAGGCCTATGGCGTGGCCGGTCATCGCCACCTGCCGGAGATTCGCCAAGGCTTGTCCAGAGCCGCCGATAGTGAGGTAGGGCTCACTTTCGTGCCGCACCTGACGCCCATGATCCGCGGTATTCATGCCACGCTGTATGCGAAGCTGACCAAGGAGGTGGACCTCCAGGCGCTCTACACCCAGCGTTATCGCAGTGAGGCTTTCGTCGATGTGCTGCCGCCGGGCACCCATCCGGAAACGCGTTCCGTGCGTGCCGCGAATACCTGCCGCATGTCGATCCACCGGCCCCAAGGCGGCGATACCGTGGTGGTGCTGTCGGTCATCGACAACCTGGTCAAGGGGGCTTCAGGCCAAGCGGTGCAGAACATGAACATCCTGTTCGGTCTGGACGAAACCATGGGCTTGAATCAGGTTCCGGTTCTCCCCTAGCCCATGCTATCGCACCTGCGCCGCGGGCTGAAATCCCGTTTCGGCATCGCTGCACCCCGTATGTTGGTGCGCACTCACATTCCGTTGCCGTTTCGCATTGCTTCGGTTGTGGTGTTGGTGCTGGTGGGCTGGTGGGGCGCGATTTGGGTTTACGATACCGGGATGCGCCTGGCCGGTTTCGAGAAAAGTCGGGCTCAGGAGGTGGTGCGGGAACTGTCGCAACGTGTGGCTGAGTTGGAACAGGAAAACAAGGATCTGCGCGCCGAGAATACCCGCGTCAAGCAGCAGGTGGAAATCGAGCAGGTTACCCAAAAGAATCTGACCCAATCCCTCAAGACGCTGCAGGAGGAGAACGCCACCGTCAAGGAAGACATGGCTTTTTTCCGCAATCTGCTGTCCCCGGACAAGGGGGCGGGTGGGGTCAGCATCTACCACGTCAAGGTGGAACGGAACAATATGGTGGCTGGCGAATACCGATACCGCTTGCTACTATTGAAGGCCGGTTCGCGCGAGCAGGAATTCTCTGGCAGCGTGCAGTTGCTGGTGAGCGGTGTGCAGGGCGACAGTCCCGTCACTATATCGGTGCCTGAGACCAAAGTCGGCAAGGGGCCGGGGCTACCGGTCACGTTCAAGTATTACCAGCGCCTGGAGGGCAGCTTTCGCCTGCCTGAAGGCGTGGTGCCAAAAAGCGCACAAGTGCGGGTGTATGAGCCTGGTGCAGCCCAACCGAAGTGGACGCGAACAACAAATTTATAGATCTGGCGCGAAGGGAAAGAGCATGTTCTTCAGCAAAAAACCAAGCAAGCCGCAAAACCGTATCGATACGCTAATCGGCGCGGATACCCGCATCCAGGGGGACATTGCCTTTACCGGCGGTTTGCGGGTGGACGGGCATGTGAAAGGCAATGTCGTCGCCAAAGGCGATGTACCTTGCACCCTGGTGCTGTCCGAGAACGCCAAGATCGAGGGGAAGATTCAGGTCTCCCATGTCGTCATCAACGGGATCGTCATGGGGCCGGTGCATGCCACGGAATATGTGGAACTGCAGCCCAAGGCCCGGGTCTCAGGGGATGTTTTCTACAAGACCCTGGAAATGCACTTGGGGGCGATCGTCGAAGGCAAGCTGGTTCATGAGGAAGGAACCCTTGTACAAGAAGGGTTTACACCGTCCCCCGCAATTGACCAATCCGTGTAAGGCAGGGATAATTCCCTTAGCTTGATTGAAGGAGATTCTGCAATGAATGCACCGACCGAAATGCCGAGCCCGCTGAACTTCACCGATAGCGCAGCGGCCAAAGTGAAACAATTGATCGACGAAGAGGGCAATCCCAGCCTCAAACTGCGCGTGTTCGTTACCGGTGGCGGCTGTTCCGGCTTCCAGTATGGCTTCACGTTTGACGAGAGCCAGGCCGAAGACGACACCGTTCTGGAAAAAGGTGGCGTGACGCTGTTGATCGACCCGATGAGCTTCACCTACCTCGCCGGCGCCGAGATCGATTATCAGGAAGGCCTGGAAGGCGCGCAGTTCGTGATCAAGAACCCGAACGCGACCTCCACCTGCGGCTGCGGATCCTCCTTCTCCGCGTAAATCACTACTAAAAAGCAAGTCTTAGAGGAGGCGCGCAACGCCTCCTTTTATTTTCTGCGGGGAGAACCGATGAACGAGTATGTGCCTGGCCTGGAAGGCGTGCCGGCGACGAAATCCAACATCTCCTTTATCGACGGCGAGAAAGGGGTGCTTGCCTATCGCGGCTATCCGCTCGAGACCCTGGCCGAGCGCAGCACTTTTGAAGAAACGGCGCTGCTGCTGCTCGACGGTCAACTCCCCACGCGCAGCGCCCTGAAGGATTTCGACCGGGAAATACGCGCCAACCGCCGCGTGAAGTTCCGCATTCGCGAACTCATGCGCGCCCTGCCGCCCGAAGCGCATCCCATGGACATGCTGCAGTCCATGGTCAACTGCCTGGGCATGTACTACCCCGGCGCGGAAGGTCCCAGCGGAGAAGCTTCGGCCGACTTGCGCTATGTGCACGATGTGTCGGTCAACATTCTGGCCCGCATGCCCACGCTGGTGGCCATGTGGGAACATATCCGCAATGGCTACGACCCGATCGAACCGCGCAGCGATCTCACCACTGCCGAAAACTTTCTGTGGATGCTGACCGGTACGGAGCCGGATCGCTACGTTGCACGCATTTTCGACATCTGCCTGATCCTGCACGCCGAGCACACCATCAATGCATCTACTTTTGCGGTGCTGGTCGCCGGCTCGACGCTGGCCAGCCCCTATAGTGTGGTTGCCTCGGGCATCGCCACGCTGTCCGGCCCGCTGCATGGCGGTGCCAACCAGGCCGTGGTGAAAATGCTGCAGGAGATCGGGTCGGCCGACAAGGCCGAGGCCTACATCGATGCCCAGGTTAAACAGAAGAAAAAAATCTGGGGCTTTGGCCATCGCGAATATTCGGTGAAGGATCCGCGTGCCGTGATACTCGAGCACCTGATGCGCAAGCTGGTCGAGTACAAGGAAGGCCGGGTCGGTCCCCTGTTCGAAATCGCGCAGGCGGTGGAAGTAGCCGCCACCGAGCGCCTCGGCGCGAAGGGCGTCTATCCCAACGTGGATTTCTACTCCGGCGTGCTGTACCAGGAAATGGGCATCGCGCCCGATCAGTTCACTTCCATTTTCGCCATCGCGCGCGCGGCGGGTTGGCTGGCCCACTGGAAAGAGCAGCTCGGCCAGAACCGCATTTTCCGTCCGACCCAGGTGTATACGGGCGAACTGGGCCGCGAGTACGTGTCGATCGAGCGGCGCGTATAACCCTTAGTCGCGCAGCGACCCTTCGTCCCTCTCTCCCGCTTGCGGGACTGCGGAAGGGTCGCTGCGTAGCGGCGGGGTACCCACCGGTGTACTCCTTGCGGGCAGAGAGCTAGGAGAGAGGGCAACACCACAAAGCGCAACGACCCTTCCTCCCTCGGTCCGGGCGCAAGCTAGAAGAGAAGGGCTGGGTGTGTCCTTGCCTTATCTCGGAAAGATTGCCCCCAGTACGCACGCATGCGCCGCGCCGGTGACTGCCGGCAGATTCCCCGCCTGCCCCAACATCGTCTGCCGCGCAAGCCAGGCAAAGGCCAGCGCTTCCACCCACTCCGCATTCACGCCAAGCGCGTCCGTCAACGCCACGGGCGTGGCTGGTTCGGCGAAGGCGTGCCGCAGGGAATTGATCAGCGCACCGTTGCGTGCGCCGCCGCCACAGACGTAGATCTCGTCGGCTCCCCCGCACTGCGTGATTACGGCTCCGTGAATGCTCTTGACGGTGAGCTTGAGCAATGTCGCCTGTATGTCTTGGGCGGTGTGGTCGGGGGTAAGGAATTGCTTCAGCCACTCCAGATGAAACAAGTCCCTGCCCGTGCTCTTGGGGGGCGC
>Ga0153916_10004793_pt1 | contig 10251 bp, 7 predicted proteins | sample Opewatmetagenome_FD_109642 | JGI IMG/M metagenome (GOLD analysis project Ga0153916, IMG submission 109642) | Freshwater wetland microbial communities from Ohio, USA - Open water 3 Core 3 Depth 4 metaG | ecosystem: Environmental > Aquatic > Freshwater > Wetlands | place: USA: Ohio, Lake Erie, Old...
GGAAATAGAATAAGCGGCGAAAGGAGGCCAACGATGGCTTGGCAACGAAATAACCACAGGGATATCGAAAACGCCGAGGACTCCTCCGGCCTGACCCGGCGTGATTTCTTTAAGTTTCTGGCCGGCTCGGCCGTCTCTCTCGCGGCTCTCGACAGTGCCACGGCGGGGGTTTATCAAAGTATCAACGCGCTCAACCAGAAATACCTAGGCGATGAATCGCCCGACGGCCTTTATTGGGATGGGATCAGAAACCAGTACCTGTTCGAGGACGGCCTGGTCATGATGAACAATGGGACAGTCGGACCCATGCCCAAACCCGTATTCCACACCCTGATGCGGTATTTCAAGCTCCAGACCACCAACCCCTACGACGTCTATAATTATTTGCCGTCCTTCCGGGAGGGGACAAGGGCTAAGCTGGCCGCTTTCATCCATGCCACCCCCGAGGAAGTCGTCCTTACGCATAATACCACCGAGGGGCTCAATTTCGTAGCGGCTGGGCTGGATATGAAGGAAGGGGACGAAGTTGTCGTCTCCAACATGGAGCATCCCGGCGCCAGCTATCCCTGGAAGCTTAAAGAGAAAAGACACGGGATCGTCATCAAGGAGGTGCCCTTTGGGGTGCCGTCAAAATCCGTCGATGAGATCGTCAGTTCCATTGCTGCCGCCATCACCCCCCGGACCAAGATCATCAGCCTGGGTCACACTGTTTTCATCACCGGGCTGATCACTCCACTCAAGGAGGTCAGCCGGATGGCCCATGAGAAGGGCCTGCTGGTTCTAGGTGATAGCGCCCACGGCCTGGGCATGCTCGACCTGAACATGAAGGATATGGGCATCGATTTCTTCGCTTCCAGCCCCTATAAGTGGCTGGGGGCTCCCACGGGGATCGGGCTCTTTTTCGTCCGCAAGGAATCTCAGGACAAGCTTTGGCCGACGATCGTCACCGGCGGTTGGGACGATTACAAAGACGCGCGGAAGTTCGAGACGCACGGCCAGGACGCTGATGCCCTGATTTTTGCCCTGGAGGAGGCTCTGAACTTCCAGAATGCCATCGGCCGGACGCGGATTGAACGCCGGATAAAGGCTCTGGCCGGGCATTTGAAGCAAGAATTGCGCAAGGTCCCCGGCGTCAAAATCCATACGCCCGATGATCCCTACCTCTCGGGCGGCCTGACGGCCTTTTCCCTGGAAGGAGTCGACCCGGCCAGGATAGTCGATTATGTGCGGGAAAAATACAACCTGGTCGTTCGGACGGTTGGGAATAAGGACGCCGGAACCCTGGCGGTCCGGGTGTCCACCCCAATCTATGTCACTAGAAACGACATCGAAAACCTGATGGAGGGGGTCCGGATTCTCGCCGCCCACCGCGCTTAATATGAGCCGGGACCTTATTTGGCATAAACCTTGCTGCTAAGAGAGCGAAGGATATGCCGAAGGAGGCCTGAGCTGTGTCGAAAATCATGCTTTTGCTGGCTCTCCTGATGTTCTTCTTTTATTTCCTGGCATGAAAGCGAAGGAACGGCCATGAGCACGGACCGCAATTTCCCCAGAGAACAAAGGACCCTTCACCTTTTCTTCTCTCATATATAAACTTCAGCAGGGACTCCCTCTTCCTCACAAGCGCCTCAATCCTGCTGAAGTCCGTCTGCCGAGCCCGCCGGCGGCTGCAGGTAAAATTTCTTTCCGGCCCGTAAACTCCTTTTACAGCTTGGGGCGAACGGGATCATGGCCGAAAAAGCATTGCCTTCCGGGTGAACGATGATATTGACGAGGAGCTCGCAGGATGGTAGTAATAGTGTCTCGAATGACCAACTGCTTGCGAAAACGGCTCAGCGGCGGCCTTAGTCTGTTCGTCCTGCTTACGCTCGTCCACATCCATTTCCTGGGCGATCCCTGCCTGCTCCACGGCGAGCATACGGCTCAGGCCCTCGAATCAACTCTCTCTTGCCGGGTGATGAGCTGTCTCTGCTTTTTCCATACCGTTTATGCTCCTGCAGACATCACCTTTTCTTCCATCCCTCGGGCCTTCATTCAGGCAGAAGAGCCGGCTTCCGGCCGGCCCCTCCGTTTATTGGCCTTCGAGATCTTCCATCCCCCCCGCGGCTGACTCTCCTTCGCTCCCTGACAACATCCCTGTCCATTTCCTCAGAGGAGTCTGATATGCTGAAAAAATTTATCCCGCTTATTCTGCTGTTGAGCATGTTTGTCCGGTCCCTCCCGGCGGAGGAAAAACCCCTTTCGCTGCAGGAAGCCGTCTCCGTCTCCCTCCAGCACAACCTGGAAGTTGTCCGGGCTCAATACGCACTCGAAGAAGCGAAGGGCCGCCGCCTTCAATCCGAGGCCCGTCCGGAGCCCTCTGTCGCCATGAGCACGGAGGGCGTCCCGTTTAACCTGAAGACCTCCGACACGACCGAAGTCAACTTGAGCCTGGAGCAGCCTATCGAATTCCCCGGCAAACAGCCGCTTCGGGCAAAAGTCGGACGCTACGGTGAGGACATCGCCCGGCTCGAGCTCGAACACGCCCGTCTGATGGTTACCGCCCAAGTCAAGAGAGCGTACTGGAAAGCGGTCCTTTTAGAAAACACCGTCACTTCGCTCGAGGCGCTGGCGGATCTTTTGGACGAGATGATCGACTCCTCCCTCATCCGCTACCAGGCGGGCACGGTTGCGTATGGCGATGTCTTGAGAGTCCGGGTGGAAAAGGCTCGTCTTCAAAATGAGACGATCGGGGCCCGCCGGGAAAAAGAGGCGGCGAAAGCCGAACTCGTTCTCCTCTTGGGCCGAGCAACCGGCGACCCTCTTATCCTGACCGACGGCCTGGAATTCGTTCCGTTCGACCGGTCCCTTGAGGATGTGAAGGCGGCCGCCCGAGCTTCCAGACCTTCTCTTCAGATAGCCGTCCTTCGGGCCGAGCAGGCCGGGGCCGCCTCCGCTCTTGCCGCAAAAAACCGTCTTCCGGATTTTTCTCTCGGCCTTTTTTTCCCCAGCATCCGGTTCAATGCCTGGGGGATTGCCTTCGGTCTCAACCTGCCCATCTCGAAGTCCAGGACCGAAGGTGAACGGCTGGAGGCGGCAGCTCGGCATGCCTCCAGCCTGGCCGGTGCCGAGGCCCGGGCCCGGAGGCTCGATGCGCTTGTCGAAACAGCTTATGTTTCCGTCCGCGCCGCGGCTGACCAGGTCCTCCTATTTGAGCGTGAGCTTCTGGTCGAAATGGAGGAAGAGCTCCGCTCCGGCCTGGCGCAGTATCAATACGGGAAAATCGAGTCCTATAGCCTCCTCGACCTTCATCGGACCTACGCGGCGGCGAAGCTCGAGCGGCTCAAAGCCCTATTCCTCTATCTCTCCGGCCTCGCCGATCTCGAAGCTGCAGGCGAAGAGAGTTGAAGGAGATCTGACATGACAAGTCCCCGAACGCTTTCTATCCTGATCTTATCCCTGTTGCTGTCGCTGGCCGGAGCCGCCTGCCGGAATTCTCCTCCCGCCGAAAGCGAGGAGCCTCCGGCCAAAGGGGCCGCGGCCGAGCCGGCTTCCATCCGTCTTTCCGACGAGGCCGTTCGAACGGGCGGTCTCGCCGTCGAGCCCGCCCGAGTAGTGGAGGCGGACCGGTATATCGCTGCGGTGGGTGAGCTCGATTTCAACGGCCGTCGTCTGGCTCACCTGACGGCCAGAGCATCGGGCCGCATAGAGCGCATCGCGGCCTTCCGGGGTGAGCGCGTCGTCGAGGGCCAGGTCTTAGCGGAGATATACAGCCAGGATTACCTGGCGCTTCAGGCCGAAGTCATCCAGGCCGCAGCCCGGGAAGTCCGGCTCCGGGGCACACCGGATGCCCCGGCGGCGCTCGCTTTCCTTGCCGCGGCGCGGGCCAAGCTTCTTCCGCTGGGAATGACCGAAGCCGAAATCAACGTCCTGATCTCGACGAAATCGCCCCGGCCTTTTCTGGCGGTTCGGGCTCCTTTTAACGGCCGGGTGATCGAGCAGGCCGCGGTCGTCGGCGACGGGGTTGAACCGGGTGCTTCGCTCTTCCGGCTGGCCGACTTGGCGACGCTCTGGGCCATCGTCCGGATATATGAGAAAGACCTGGCCGCTGTCCGGCCCGGAGTCGAGGCCGTCCTCCGGACCATGGCCTTTCCAGGAGAGGAGTTTCGGGGCCGGCTGGTTCTCGTTGGAGGAGTGATGGACGAAAAGACGCGAACCGTCGAGGCCCGCGTGGAAGTGGCTAACCCGGCGGAGCGTCTCAAGCCGGGAATGTACGTCGAGGCCATGATCGCGACGGGTGAGAAACGCCGGACGCTCGTCATCCCCGAATCGGCCCTTCAGGATTTCCAGTCCAAGCCGGTTGTCTTCGTCCAGACAGGGCCGGGAGCCTATGAGCTTCGTCTCGTCGAAACGGGGGAGAGAACAGGAGGCCGCGTCGAAATCGTTCGCGGGCTGACCGAGGGTGAGGAAGTCGTAACCTTGGGGAGCTTCCTCCTCAAGTCGGAAATGCTGAAGCAGACCATGGGGGATGAACATGAGCATGATTAACAGGCTCATCGACGCATCTCTCCACAACCGCAGCCTCGTCGTAGTCGGCGTCGTTCTCCTTGCCGGTCTGGGGATCTGGTCCTTTATTGGGCTTCCCATCGACGCCTTCCCGGACGTAACAAATATCCAGGTCGAGGTCCTGTCCTCCGCTCCGGGATTGTCTCCCCTCGAAGTCGAAAAATTCGTCACCCATCCCCTCGAGATGGTCATGCGCGGCTTGCCGCGCCTCACCCAGCTCCGCTCGGTCTCCCGCTTCGGCCTATCGGTTATCACCGCTGTCTTCGAGGATGGCACGGATATCTACTTTGCCCGGCAGAACGTCCACGAGAGGATGAGCGAGGCAAGGGAAAAGGTCCCTCCCGGCGTCGAGATTACGATGGGCCCGGTCTCCACTGCGATGGGCGAAATCTACCAGTACACCCTGGAAGGCCCGGTCCCCAGCGATGAAGCCGGCCGGATTGACTACCTGACGAACCTGAGGACAATCCAGGATTGGACCCTGGCGCCCCTGCTCAAGTCCGTCCCGGGTGTCAATGAGATCAACTCTTTCGGCGGCTATATCCGTCAGTATCAAGTCACGGCGGATCCCGACAAGCTCCTCAAGTATGACCTTTCCCTTGATGATCTGGCTGAGGCCTTGCGCGCGAACAACCTCAACGTCGGAGGCAACATCCTGCAGCAGGGATCCATCCAATACCTTGTCCGCGGCATCGGCTTGTTGCAGTCCGCGGAAGATATCGGGAATGTGATCCTCAAATCCGAAAACGGCACCCCTATCTTTGTCCGTGATGTCGCCGAGGCCGGTCCGGGCCAGGCGGTCCGGCAGGGAGCTGCGGTCAAGGACGGGAAGGGCGAAGTCGTCGGCGGCGTCATCATGATGCTCCGGGGTGCCAACGGCCAAGAGGTGGTGTCCGGCGTCGTGAAGCGGGTGGCGGAGATCAACTCCGCAAACACCCTCCCGGAGGGGATTAAAATCGTCCCCTATTACAAGCGGTCGGACATCATCAGGGACAGCCTCCACACGGTCTCCGAAGCCCTGATCATCGGCTCCTTGCTCGTCGTCTTCGTCCTCTACCTTTTTCTCCGCAGCTTCCGGGGCGCGTTTATCGTCATTCTCGCCCTCCCGCTCTCGACCCTGTTCACCTTTATTATGATGCGTCTCTTCGGCCTTTCGGCGAACCTCATGTCCCTGGGCGGCCTGGCTATCTCCATCGGGATGATCATCGACGCGACCATCATCCAGGTCGAGAACGTCCAGCGTCACCTCGTGGAAGCGGGGACGGCCGCGCGCAAACTCTCGACTGTCGCCAAGGCCGTGCTCGAAGTCCGCAAGCCGAGCATTTTCGGCGAGACGATCATCACCCTGACGTTCATCCCCATCATCGCCCTTCAGGGGATCGAGGGCAAGATGTTCTTCCCCCTGGCTTTCACCCATATCATCGCCCTGTTCGGCTCGCTCGTCCTTTCGCTCCTGGTCATTCCGGCCTTGTGTTTCCTCCTTCTCAGGGCCCACCGGGAAAAGCGCATCCTCGTGATCGAGGCGGCCAAGAAAGGCTACCTTCCGCTCCTCCGCTGGGCCCTGGGTCACGGGGCCGTTCTCCTGCTGTTGTCGGCCGTCCTCCTCACCGGGGCGCTTCTCCTCATCCCCCGTCTCGGCAGCGAGTTCATGCCCGTCATGGACGAGGGAGCCTTTGACATGGATTTCCAGTTTCTGCCGGGCATATCTTTGGCCGAATCAGTCGAGGTCAACCGCAAGGTCGAGGAAAGGCTCATGGGTTTCCCCGAGCTTGTGACCATTGTCGGCAAAACCGGCCAGACGGGGATCGCCATCGAGGCCCGCGGCGTTGAAAAAACGGGCTACGTCGGAGTCCTCAAGCCGCGCCGGGAGTGGACAACAGCGAGGACAAGGGAAGAGTTGACCGATAAGATGCGCGAGGCCATCAACGCTTTCCCCGGGATTGCTTTTTCCTTCAGCCAGCCCATCGCCTGCCGCATCGATGAGATTGTGGCCGGCACAAGGGCTCAGCTCATCGTCAAGGTCTTCGGCGAGGACCTGGAGCTCCTCCAGGCCAAGGCGGCCGAGATAGCGGCCGTCCTCAGGACGATACGGGGAACATCCGACCTCGTTGTCGAAACGGTCGCCGGACAGCCCTATATCTCGGTCCAGCCTGACCGGGCGAAGATCGCACGCTACGGCATCAACGTTGCCGATGTCCAGGCGATTGTCGAGACGGCGGTCGGCGGCAAGACGATAACCCGGATCTACGAGGGTGAGAGGTATTTTGACCTGCAGCTCCGTTACCCCCAGAGCCGCCGCGACTCGGTTGAGGCCATAGGCAATATCCTCGTCCGGGCGCCGGACGGGGCGAGGGTCCCGCTCAGCCAGCTGGCGGCCATCGGCCGGTCCGAGGGTCCGGTCCAGGTCAGCCGTGAGTCGGGCGAGCGGCGGATCGGAGTCGAATGCAACATCTCGGGCCGGGACCTGGGCCGTTTCGTGTCCGAGGCCAGGCGCTCGATCGGGCAGAATGTGCGTCTGCCGGCGGGATACTATCTGACCTGGGGTGGCCAGTTCGAAAACCAGCAGCGGGCCATGCGCCGGCTGGCCATCATCCTGCCGGCGACGATCGGGTTCATCCTGCTCCTCCTCTTTCTGACTTTCAATTCACTTCGCCCGGCCCTTCTTGTCTTGCTGAATCTGCCGTTTGCCTTGATCGGGGGAGTAGCTTCTCTCTACCTCTCGGGTCTGTATCTTTCGGTGCCGGCTTCGGTCGGGTTCATCGCCCTTTTCGGCATTGCCGTTCTGAATGGGATCGTCCTTCTTTCGTATATCACTCAGCTTCGTGATGAGGGCAGGCCGCTCCGAGAGGCGATCCTCCAAGGCTGCGCGAACCGGCTGCGTCCCGTGCTGATGACGGCGACGATCACGATCTTCAGCCTGGCGCCGCTTCTCTTTGCCCAGGGGCCGGGGTCGGAGATCCAGCGGCCGCTGGCTGTCGTCGTCGTCGGTGGGCTCGTCACTTCAACCCTCATGACGCTCCTCGTGTTGCCCGTTCTGTTCGGATCTTTCGGAAAAAATAAGAGAGGAGGGTCCGGCTCAAAGGCTCAGCCTTGAGCCTATTCGTATTTGACTTCGGTCTCGACGGTGAAAAATTTATAGTTTCTGTAGAAGATCGATATTTCGGCGTTGACCAATTTTCGGCTGCTTTTCTCGATGAAAGCGTTTTCTGTATAACTCCGGCTGGGAAACCGAAGCCCGTTTTTCTCGAACCCGTATTCAGAATACGCGGTGATCTGAGGCTCAGCGTCGTGGAGCTTGGCCCATTCTTCGATTGCCCGGAAATTCCCGAGCGATCTTTGGTCCCAGATAATCTTCAAGACGCCCCCGTCCTCCTCTTTGATCCAGATCTTCCCGTAACAGTGGGGGGTGATGAGAAAAGCGTTCGGCGTCGCCTCGACCACGACCACCTTTTCATCATTTAAGGTGTCCTCTCCGACGAGTCTAAAATCATGATAGGCCTGCCAAGCTTGGCTCAACAGTCCGACCGGACCGAAGAGGACGTTTTTATATTGGAACATGACCGTGTCCAAAGAGGAGTCCCGGATATTTGCTTTTTCTCCATTGACCGAAATGAGGTTCCTCTTCTCATTTGTCTCCCGGTTCTTGCGGATGAATTGGTAATCGTAGAGATAGACATCGGTGTGCGGCGTATAAAAGCGGGTCATCTCGGTCACTTCTTCGAGGCAGACAAAATCGAGGGCGGCTTTGTCCAGCCTTTGGCAATACTCCGCAGATTTCTTAAGGATCACGGCCAGCCTCGAGGAGTCTTCCTGTTCCCAGGCAGGGGCTCCTCCCGGATGATTCCCGATGGGATTGATAGCTAAGGAAACGAAAACAAAGCCAGCCAACAGTGATGGTTTTTGACGGCCGCTCATTTCTTTTCCCTTGGTTTCTTTGGACCGCCGGCGAGATTCCCTCGCTAGAATAATAGGACTGGCTGAGAAGGCCTGTCAAGCCCAAGGGGAAGCCCGGGATTTTTTCTGATTCTAAGAATCTCTCAGCCGGCGTATAAAATTGTCGAGGAATCAGATTGTCTATTACAAAGACCCGGGGGACTCCCCGTCCTGGATCCGGCCGTCGCGAAGTTCTATCGTGCGGCCGGCGAGCTTGGCAAGCGCCAGGTTATGGGTGACGAGAAGGACAGTCAATCCTTCTTGTTCGTTCAGACGCTTGAGCACCTCGCCGATCTCTTGACTCCGTTTGGTGTCCAGGTTTCCGGTCGGCTCGTCGGCCAGCAGGATGTCCGGACTGTTCACGAGGGCCCGGGCGATGGCCACCCGCTGCATTTCCCCACCCGAGAGCTGCCCTGGGAGATGGTTGATCCTTTTCTCCAGGCCGAGCGAACGCAGGATCTCCAGCGGTTCTTTGGCTGCCCCTTCTTTCTTGAAGAAAGTGAAGGGCAGACCCACGTTTTCGAGGACGGTGAGTGTCGGCAGGAGATAGAATTTCTGGAAGATATAGCCGAAAACCGAGCGCCGGATCCTGGTCAGCTCAGCCTCGGAGAGCTTGTGGCTCTCCGTAAAAATCGTTTTTCCGCACAGAACCAGGCTGCCGGCGGTCGCATTATCGAGACAGCCCAGGATGTTGATCAACGTGGTCTTCCCCGACCCGGAAGGCCCGACGAAGGAGACGAATTCGCCCCACCGGATCTTCAGCGAAATATCATTCAGGGCGGGGATGTCTTCGCTGCCCCGCTTGTATATTTTGGTGATCCCCATTGCCTCAAGTGCCCATTCTTTGCCGTTCATGTCATTCTCCTTCGCTGCGGATCGACTCGAGGGGTCGGACCCGGGCCGCGCGCCAAGCCGGATAGAGCCCGCTGACGATTCCGATCCCGAGGACCATGGCCATAGTCAGCAGGCCCAGGCCGGCGCTGATCACGACCAGGCTTCCGGTCGGAGTGTAGGGGAGGAGGCTCCGGATCAGCGTTTCGGTAATCTTGGAGAGGACGAAAGAGAAGCCGATCCCCAAGCCTCCGCCGAGCAGGCAGAGGATGATCGTTTCCACCCAGATGAGCTTGAAGACGTCCCAGGGCATGGCGCCGATGCTCTTGATGATACCGATCTCCTGGAACCTCTCGAAGACCGACATTAAGATCGTGTTGACGACGCCCAACATGGCGATGAGGATGGCGATCAGGGCGATCGAAAAGACCATCATCTTGGCCGTGGAGATGAGGCTCATGATCGTCTCCTTCACCTGGGCCAGGGAGACGACCTGGACGTCGGGCAAATCGTAGAGCTTCTGCTCGACCAGGGTGATGTTGGCCTCCTTCTTGATCTTCACCCCGATGGCCGTCAGCTTCCCTTCCTGTTCGAAGATCTTCTGGACGGTCCGGAGGGGGACGAAGATCGTCCCGTCGTCCTGCGTCCCGGTGCGGCTGAGCACGCCGGCGACCGTAAGCTCGACGTTCTTTTCGGGGATGAGCATTTTATCGCCGACTTCCCGTTGTTCCAGTTCGGCGGCTTCATACCCAACAACGGCTTCAAAGGCCTCAGGTTTGGTGAACCACGCTCCCTGCTGAAACTTCAGGTAGGACTTCATCTGGGGATAAGTGACGGGGTCGACCCCTAGAAAAGCGGAGATGCCGCCGCTTTCTCCTTTGTTGGGGTCGAAAATCGCCGCCATCAACATGGGCGTTATCTTTTCGACTTCCGGATGCTTGA
>Ga0153916_10004794_pt1 | contig 10251 bp, 8 predicted proteins | sample Opewatmetagenome_FD_109642 | JGI IMG/M metagenome (GOLD analysis project Ga0153916, IMG submission 109642) | Freshwater wetland microbial communities from Ohio, USA - Open water 3 Core 3 Depth 4 metaG | ecosystem: Environmental > Aquatic > Freshwater > Wetlands | place: USA: Ohio, Lake Erie, Old...
AGAAGACGTCGCGTCCCAGGTTGTCCGTGCCGAAGGGCGCCTCGCGGCTCGGGGGCTGGAGCCGCTGGAGCGGATGCGACTCGTACGCGTCCAGTGGATGGGGGGCCAGCCGCGGGGCGAGCACCGCGAGGAGCGCGGTCAGAAGCACCAGCACGAGCCCCACCATCGCGGATGTGTCGCGCGCGAACTTCCGCAGCACGAGCATCAGAGCTGCTCGGCTACCCGCGGGGCAAGCAGGCCCAGCACAAGGTCGACCAGGATGTTGACGCCGGCATAGATGACGCCGACCAGGAGCGTGACGGCGAGAATCGCCTTGTAGTCGGCGTTGAGGATCGAGGCAACCGCGTAGCTGCCGATTCCCGGCCAGTCGTAGATCGATTCCACCACGATCGCCCCGGCGATCAGCGCGCCGAAGAGGAGGCCGAGCTGCGTGACGGTAGCGACGAGGGAGTTGCGCAGCACGTACACCCACACGAGTACCCCCCGCGGGTAGCCGACCGCCGTCTCGTACGCGACGTAGTCCTTTTGGAGCGCTTCAAGCACGCCACTCCGGGTGAATCGGGTGATCGTGGCGATCGATCCCAGCGAGAGCGTCACCGCCGGCAGCGTCATGTGCTTCAGCGCGTCCCACCAGATGTCGAGACGTGCCGTGAGCAGGCTGTCGACCAGGTAGAAGCCGGTGATGAACTGCGGGACGTCGGTCGCGGTGCCGAGCCGGCCGTGCAGCGGAAGGAGGTCGAGCTGCATTGCGAAGAGGAGCTGCATCATGATCGCGAACCAGAACGACGCGATCGCGACACCGCCGACCGTGAAGAACCGTAGCACGTGGTCGATGGGTCTGTTGTGCCTGACCGCGGCGATGACGCCGAGGGGGATTCCGAGCCCCGCGCCGAGCAGCAGCGCGGCGAACGTCAGCTCGAGGGTCGCCGGTAGTCGCTGCCCGATATCCGTGGAGACCGGGCGCCCGGAATAGATGCTCGCGCCGAAGTCCCCCTCCACGACCTGCCGGAGATAGACGACGAACTGGACGATCAGTGGCCGATCGAACCCGTACCTCGCGCGGATGTCGGCCACCTGCTGCGGCGTCGCGTTCTGCCCGGCGAGCGCCGCGGCGGGATCGTTGGGGACGATCCGCACGAGCACGAACGTGAGCACGAGCAGGCCGAAGAGCACGGGAATGACGAGGAGGAGGCGCCGGACGACGAACCTCAGCATGCATCTGCTCCGCATCTGAGAGCCACGCCGGCGCCGACCACGGATGGGCTCATGTCAAACACGCTGGCACGCCGACGTGCCCCGATCGCCGCGACAGGGCCCCGGAGGCAAGGCACGCCGGCGCGCAGACCGTTAATTCCCCTGCAACGACATGAAGCGGATCTCGTTGCCGCTCCCGACAGGACAGAACTTGAAGCCCTTCACTCGCGCCCGGACGCCGCGCACCTCGACGGTATTGTAGACCCAGATGTCCGGCGCATCGCCGACGACAATGCGCGCGGCCTCGGCGTAAAGCTTCCCCCGCTCGGTCTGGTTCGGGTTGGCGCGCGCCGCCCGGAGCAGCTCGTCCACCTTGGGGTTCTTGTACCAGGCGGACGCCTTCCACGTCCCGTGGAACTGGCTGTCGTACATGGTGCCGATCCAGTTGTCCGGGTCGATGAAGTAGGAGCTCACCCAGTGGATCCACATGTCGGGCGTCGTCTCCGCCTTGCCCGCCAGGTTGGTCAGGTTCGCCCAGATGTCCGAGACCACCTTTGCGTTGATCCCGATCTTCTTGAGATCCGACTGGAAAAGCTGCGCGGCCTGGCCGGTCTGCGCGAGCGTCGACAGAATGTGGATCTCGATCTCGCGGTCGACTGGCGCGCCGTCGGCCTTCGCCTGGTCACACTCGGCCTTCGCCTTCTTCAGATCGAAGTCGTAACCCTTAACGCCCTCGGGGTAGCCCCACAGGTTGTTCGGAATCGGTGCGGGGTTGCGCACGGCGAAGTTCTTGAGTATGACGCCGATGAAGTCGCCGTAGTTGAAGGCGTGGCTCATGCACCGTCGGAAGTGGAGGTTGTTGAACGGCGGCTTCGTGTTGTTCATGCGGACCACGAACAGTCGCATGGACTGGTTCTTCTGGACGGCGACATCCTTCGATTTCTGAAGCCGGTCCACCTCGTCGGTCGGCAGATAGCTGTCTGTCACGTCGATCTCGCCCTTCACCAGCGCAAGCACGCGTGTCGATGTCTCCTGGGTCGCGCGGGCCTTCACCGCGTCAATCGGCTTCGGATTCTCGGCCCACGCGAAGTGCCGCGGAAAGCGCTTGAGGTCCACCTGTTTCTGCGGAATGTAATTCGCCGGGTCGACCATGTACGCACCCGACCCGGCGTCGTTCGATCCGAGCCACGCAAAGCCCCAGTCGTTGTCCTTCACGTGCGCCTCGATCTGACGTCGATTCACGATCACCGCGATTGGGATCGCCGCCAGGAAGGGCGCATAGGCCTTCTCGAGGACGAAGCGTACAGTGGACTTGTCCACGGCGGTCACGTTCTCGGCCTTCAGGATCGACTCGAACGGTCCGGCGGGCGCCTTCCGCATGCCGAGGAGGCGCTTGAAGCTGTACACGACGTCGTCGGCGCTCAGCTCGCTCCCGTCGTGGAACTTCACGCCGGGCCGGAGCTTGAACTCCCACGTCCTCCCGTCCTTCGACACCGTGTAGCTCTGCGCAAGCCAGGGCCGGAGCGTCGGCGGGTTGCCCTCGTAACGCATCAGGTTGTCGTAGACGTTGAGCTGGATGAAGGCCGCTGGGACGTCGAGCAGCGCCTGCGGGTCGAGGTTCGCCGGCAGGTCATCGCCCCACACCAGCACGTTGCTGGCCGCCCCCGCCGGCGTCGTGAGCGCACCCACGATCAGAAGCCAAGCCGCCAGCAGTCCTAGAAATCGGGTCTTCATCGGTGTATTGCCTCCTTTGTCATCGGTCGGCCCAAGAGGCCCGCCGCCTCACGCAAGCCTCGGCGGCGTCGGGTACGCGAGCCTGCTATGCGAGAGTCCGAGGGCCACGATCATCTCGGCCGTCTTGAGCGCGGCAACGACCGGATTCACCACCGGGATCTCCAGCCGCTTTTGCACGTCGTCGGTGATACCGAGGAATCCCATGCTCATGCATCCGAGAACGAGCACGTCGGCGTGGTCGTCCCGGATCACGGCGCTACCGATCTCCGCGAGACGGTCCAGCACAGCCTCGCGGTCGCGCGCGACGTCGAGGACCGACATGCCGATTCCACGCACCGCGGCGAGCCGCGCCTCGAAGCCGAGCGCCGCGACGTGCCGCTCCACGCGCGGCCGGCTCTCCTCGAGCGGCGACAGGATCGCGAAGCGGTTGCCGAGCTGCGCCGCGAGGTGGACGGCGCTCGTGCCCGGCCCGACGACCGGGATCGACACGAGCTCCCGCAACGCTCCGAGCCCGGGGTCGGAGACGCACCCGATGATCACAGCATCGAAGCCTTCGCGAGCGGCGCGCGGCACCGAGCGCGTGAGCTCGGGGACGGCGAGCGCCGCCTCGTACTCCGACTCGATCGACGGCGGTCCGTCACCGAGGCTCCACACCTCGACGTCGACGCCGCTCGCTGCGCGCGCCCGGAGAAATTCCCGACGGCGCGCGACCTCGGCCGCGCCGAGAATCGTCTTCTCCATCGGACTCGTGAGCTGATACAGGATCCTCATCGCCTCATCCCACCTGCGTCACTGTGCCGTCGATCAGCGAGCACGCGTCCCCGAGCGCGTCAGCCACCCGGTTCCGCTGGCGCACGAGCTTGGTCTCCAGCATCCACCGCGCCTCGGCCTGCGGCAGCCTCTCAAGGCGCGGAAGATCGTACAGGCACGGGATCATCGTCGTCTGCGACGTGAGACCGTACGGATCGTGCCCGTACGTCCCGATCGCCGTGGACTCGAGGGGGATAAGGAGCCGTCCGAGGCGCTTCATGCAGCGGTTCAAGTGCTCGGCCGGCTCATCGTCCTTGACGCCCCCCTTCCGGTATCGCTCGCGCCAGCGATCGGCCGCATGGTCGAGTCGGGCCGCCGCCGCATGGAATTGCTCGGCGCGGGCAAGGACGCCGTCGAGGCCGACCGCCTTGCCGGCCGGGCCGAGCTCCTTCAGGCGCTCGACGAACGGAGCGGCAACGCCCACGTAACGGAACGGCAGCACCGGGGCCGTCAGGAGCTCCCAGAGATAGGCGCCGTAGAGGTGCAGATGGTCGGACATCCAGTTGAAGTCGACCTTGTCGATTGTGCACTCGAGCGAGTGATGCCACCAGCCGAGGTTGGCGAGCGCGGTCGCCTTCAGCTCGGCCTCGGTGAACGCGCCGCCGCCGGTCATCATCGGCACGCCGAGCCCGAAAAAGGAAGCGTCGCCGATCTTGGTCGCCCGCCGCCACACCTGTTCGCGACCCGGACACAACCGGCGCTCGATCGCCTCGTGGAAGCCACGAAGCTCCACGTTCGAGCGCGTGCCCCAGCGCGTTGTTCCGACGCAGGCGGGCTGGTCGATCTGAAGGTACGCGGCCGCGTGGTCCCGCAGACGATCCCAGTGGTGATCGACGAACCACGAGGAGCCCACCATGGTGCCGGTCTCGTGGCCGGCCCAGAAGCCGAACACGAGGCCGCGTCGCAGGAGCTCCTTGTGCTGGTCGAAGACGCGGGCGAGCTCGAGAATGCACGCGTTCCCCGCGGCGTTATCGGTCGCCGCCTCGCCGAACCACGAATCCTGGTGGCCCCCCACGATGACGAAGTCCTCGCTCGCGCCAACGGAGATCTGCCCTGTCGTGATCTGGATGGGGCGCCAGCCGTTCTCGACGTGTGTGCGGAGCCACACACGCACCGGCCCCTTGCGGCAGAGCTCACGGAGGCGAAGCCCGTCAGTGCGCGCGATCCCGATGCACGGGACCGTCGGCATCTCCGTCCCGACGTTGTCGGACGTCGGGTTTCCCCATGCCGGCTTGACCGATCCGAACGGCACCGCGCGGTTGTCGGGCGCTCCCCAGTTCATCATCACGCAGCCGGCCGCCCCCAACAGGCCGGCGATTCGTTGCTTCTCGTGGCGCGCTGGATGATAGGACAGCTCCGAGAGCGTGATCGAACCTCGCGCGTCTTTGGCCTCGTACTCCTCGAACGCACCGGAGAAGACGTCGAGCAGCACGCCTTCGACCCCATTGGCCGGCGTCATCGTGCTGTGCCCCAGCGTGTTGGCCTCGATCGTCATCTCGACGGGGGCCAGGACCTTGAACTCGGCCTTCTCGGGAAAGCTCACGAGTCCGGGGAGATCATGCACGACGGCCTCGACGCCGACGGCGCGCAACGACGCGGCGCTGTACTCGGCCATGCGCCGACCGTTCTCTGACCCGGCCAAGCGTGAGGGGATTCTCTTCGTGATGTGTTCGACGTGCGCGCGGACGTTGTCGACGGAGAGTGCGGCCAGGATGCTCTCTTCGGACATGTACCGATTCCTCCGGCGCTCAAGCTCGAGGTTGAGGACCCGCGACCGGTTGACTGTAGTCGAAGACCGCGGAGGCGTCAAGGGCGCATCGACTCAAGACTTCGGTTACCGAAGGCGGGGGGCATAGATCAGAAGTCGCTGTTACTCACTCCATTGTGGAGGCGCCCGTGACACGAGCCAGTCTTCGGGAGTACACGACCGTGCTCCGCGCGCTCGCCACCCAGTACGACCTGCCGCTGCCTTCTACGGCGACCGGCTCAACGTCCTCCTGCCCGCGTTCCGCGCCGCAGTCACGAGCTCCACCGCACGTGGCACGGGTGACATTTTCGCTGGACAGCGACAGCGATGGAGACCGGCTGCAAACCCTGCTATCATGCGCCCCGGATCCGATGAATCTCCTGCGCCCGCTGGACCGTCACTTGGTGGTCAACGGCATGCGGTTCCACCTTCTCGATTGGGGCGGTGGCGACCGCACGCCCCTCGTGCTCCTGCACGGCTTCACGGGAAGCGCGCACGCGTGGGACACGCTCAGCATCGCGCTGCAGCCCCACTTTCACGTTTACGCGGTCGACCAGCGCGGCCACGGCGAGAGCGATCCAGCCGACACTTACAACGCCATTGTGGCCTTCGATGACATCTCCGGCATCGTGGATCAGCTCGGCTTGGCTTCGTTCGTCCTCGTCGGGCTGTCGATGGGCGGCCGAAACGCAATGTACTTCACCTCCAAGCGGCCTGAGCGGGTCCAGAAGCTCTGCATCGTCGACATCGGTCCCGAGATCAGCAAGCGGGCGGCTGAAGCTCCGGCGGGGCCAGCCGAGCCCGACACGTGGGACAGTATCGAGCAGGCGGCACAGCACCTCTACCGGGGCAATCCGTATCCCGGCATCCACTACTACCGCTGGGTCGTGTCGCACAGCCTTCGGCAGCGGCCCGACGGCTCGCTCGTCTGGGCCTGGCATCCCAGCGTGAAGGAGCGGCGCTCCCAGCCGGACCTCGACTGGTGGGGCGTGGTCCGGGCCATCACGCCGCCGACCCTTGTGCTTCGCGGGGAGGCGAGCCCTGTCCTCGATCGGGACGTAGCGGAGCGCATGGCCAGAGAGCTGCCGCGCGGCCGCTTCGTCGAGATCCCGCGCGCGGTGCACACCCTGCACGAGGACAACCCCGAGGCAGTCCTGGCCGCGCTGAAGAACTTCCTGGCTTTCTGATGAAAATCACTCACGCCACCACGCGCATCCTGAGCACGCCCGCCGACAGCCCGCTCGTCGTCGGCCTGCCCGTGCCGACCGACACGCGCGAGTTCGTCACGCTCGAGCTGGGCACCGACCAGGGCTTGGTCGGGCTGGGGCTGACGTTCTTCGGCGCCGCGCTGACGCCGGCGCTCAAGGTTGCGGTGGAGACCCTCGCCCGACTCGTCATCGGCGACGACCCGACCCGGGTCGAAGCGATCGCCGCCAAGCTCCGTCGCTCGGCGGGCAGCTCGGGCCCCGGCGGCATCTTCTCGCTCGCGCTCTCGGCCGTGGACATCGCGTGCTGGGACCTCAAGGGCAAGGCTGCGGGGAAGTCCGTCTGCGCCCTGCTCGGAGACCTGCGCGACAGTGTCCCGACCTACGCAAGCGGCGCTCTCATGCGCGCGCACCCCGTGGACTACCTGGCCAAGGCGGGGCCGCGGCTGGTGGACATGGGCTTCAGACAGATGAAGATGCAGTGCGGGAGCGAGCCGACGGTGGCGGCATCCGTCGAGCGCGTGCGCGTCATGCGCGAGGCCGTTGGGCCCGACATCGATCTCATGTGCGACATCAACCAGCTCTGGAGCGTGCACCACGCCATCGAGGTCGGACGCCGGATCGAATCCTACCACCTCTTTTGGCTCGAAGACCCCGTCCTCCACGACGACTACGCCGGCCTCGCCCGCGTGGCCGACGCGCTCACCACGCCCATCGCCGCGGGCGAGTACCACTACGGCATCGCGCCCTTCCGGCACCTGCTGGAGGCGCGCTCCATCGACATCGTGATGATCGATCTCCTGCGCGTCGGCGGCATCACGCAGTGGCTGAAGGTCGCCGGCATGGCGGAGGCCTTCAATCTGCCGGTGGTCAGCCACCTCGTCCCGGAGATCCACGTCCACCTCGTCGCCGCCATCCCCAACGGTCTCACGGTCGAGTACATGCCGTGGACGCTGCGGCTCTACGAGGAGACGCCGGCGCTCGAAGCCGGCCGGCTCGTGGTGCCGAAGAAGCCGGGCCTGGGCCTGGCGTTCGACCAGGCGGCGATCAAGAAGTACCAGGCGGCCTGAGACACCCGCTACGCTGGCTTGGCTGCGCGAAGCAGCGCCAAGTTCTCCTCGATCGTGTCGTTACCCGTGATGGCGCGGAGCACGACCTCGTCCACCACGCCCTGCCACTTCCTGAGCGCCGCCGGGATCTCGCCGGCCTTCTGCGCGCCGATGCACGTGTCGACGGGCTTGACCCCCATGCGCTCGAAGTGGGCGCCGTAGGCCGGGATCGCCGCGTAGCGGCCGCCTTCCGCCGCGACCTTTTCGCACGCCTTGGCCCCGAGGGCGAGGCGGACGTAGGCGAAGACCGTCGGCGCCTTCCGCCCCGCCGCGGCGGCCCCCTCACGCACCCAGCCGGCCGAGACGCGCGCGTGCTCGGGAGTCAGCCAGTTGAAGAGCACGCCGTCGGCGACCTCCCCTGCCAGGCGGCACATCTTGGGGCCGAGCGCCGCCACGATCACGCGCGTCTTGAGCTGTGCCCGCAACGCGGCGACGCCATCACGCACGCGGGCGAGAGACTTCGGGTTGGGGCTGCCCACGCCCAGGAGCAGGCGATCAAGCGGCAGCGCGGCGGCGCGGACACCCTGGGCGATGCTCTCGGGCCCGCGCGTGTGGAGCGGGATGACGCCGATGCCGAGCTCGATGCTCTTCGTCTCACGCGCCCCGAAGGCGAGCGCGGCAAGCCCGTCGACCGAGCCGGGATGGTTGACCCAAAAGGAGCTGTACCCGAGCACCTCGGCCTCCCGCGCCGAGGCGCGGATGATCTCGGAGGTGGTGCCGGCGAACAGCGCGAACCCGCGTCCCATCATCCTCTCCTCTTGCGGAAGCGCGAGAAATCCGGCTTTCGCTTCTCGAGAAACGCCCGCGCGCCTTCCTGCTGCTCTTCCTTCCAGAACTCCGGCGTGACGACAAGGCGCCGGACCGCGTCGCCCTGCCCGAGGATATGGTCGAACTCGGCGACGAACGACGCCTTGAGGACCCGGAGGCAGGTGGGCGACAGGGCCAGCAGCTCCTCGCACCAGCGCCCGACCTCGGCGTCGAGCTCGGCCATCGGGACGACCGCGTTCGCGAGGCCCCAGTCCAGCGCCTGCTTCGCCGTGTAGCGCCGGCAGAGCATCCACATCTCCCGCGCGCGCTTCTGCCCAATCACGCGCGCCAGATAGTTCACGATGGGCCCTCCGGCTGGGCTGCCCACGCGCGGGCCGTTCTGGCCGAAGACCGCGTGCTCGGCCGCGATCGTGAAGTCGCAGAAGTACGCGAGGTGGTTGCCGCCGCCGATCGAGTAGCCGTTCACGCGCGCGATGACGGGCTTGGAGCAGCGCGACACGGTCTCGTGGAGCATGTACGGCTCGAGCACCTGGCGCTCGAGCCCGCCCCCCTTCTCCCAATTGACGTCGCCGCCCGCGCAGAACGCCTTGTCGCCGGCGCCCGTGAGCACGACCACGCCCACCTCGTCGTCGGCGTTGGCCTCCTCGAACGCCAGCGTCAGCTCCTTGAGCGTGTCGCCCGTGAACGCGTTGTACTGCTTGGGCCGGTTGATGGTGATCCGGGCGACGTGGTCCTTCGTCTCGTACAGGACGTCCTTGTAGTCGCGTGGCACGATAGGGCTCCTTCCAGAAAGAGAGGTTAGGTTACCGCGACATTATCCCGGACCTCGAGCGGGCGCAAGCCGTGCGGGTCTCCGGGGTCCTTGACCGGCCCCGCGCCCGGCGCTAAGCTCGGCAGACTTTCGCCCCTCACCGGACCAGCCCAAAGGAGAGCCCGCGATGCTGAAGCGAGCGGCAGTCGAGAGCACCGCTGAAGCTTATCTGGAGCTCCTCGCCTCGCGCGGCGTCGAGTACCTCTTCGCCAACGCCGGGACGGACTTTGCGCCGCTGATCGAAGCGTACGCCAAGCGCGACGCGCAGGGCCAAGCCGCGCCGCGGCCGATCACCGTCCCGCACGAGGTGCCCGCCGTCGCGATGGCCCACGGCTACGCGATGGTCTCGGGACGGCCCCAGGCGGTCATGGTCCACGTGATCGTGGGCGCGGGCAACGCCGTCGGCGGCGTCATCAACGCCGCGCGCTCAAACGTGCCGATGCTGTTCAGCGCCGGGCGGAACCCGATCACCGAGGCCGGTCATTCCGGCAGCCGCAACCGGCCCATCCACTGGGCGCAGGAGTCTTTCGACCAGGCCGCGATGGTCCGCGAGTTCGTCAAGTGGGACTACGAGCTCCGGAGCGCATCCGACCTCGAGACCGTGGTGGACCGGGCGCTGGCCGTGGCGCAGGCCGAGCCCAAGGGGCCGGTCTACCTCACCCTGCCGCGCGAAGTGCTGGCCGAGCGGCGGGAGACCATCGAGTACGCGGATCCCGCCCGCATGGCCACTCCCGGGTCGCTCCTTCCCTCTCCCGAGTCCGTCGTGGAGGCGGCCCAACTCCTCGCGGCGGCGCGGAACCCGCTCATCATCGTCAAGGCGGCCGGCCGCGATCCGGGCGCCGTCCCCGCCCTCGTGGCGCTGGCCGAGGCGCT